>Ga0315905_10004487_pt1 | contig 14263 bp, 11 predicted proteins | sample LakEriMetagenome_5_FD_203522 | JGI IMG/M metagenome (GOLD analysis project Ga0315905, IMG submission 203522) | Freshwater fungal communities from buoy surface, Lake Erie, Ohio, United States - Buoy 4 MA121 | ecosystem: Environmental > Aquatic > Freshwater > Lake | place: USA: Lake Erie, Ohio... | reverse complement strand
AAAGGAGACCAAGCTTACGGTGAATTTAATGATATTTCTGAAATGCCAAAAATGGTGATTGACAGAGTGCGTCATTTTTTCTTAACATATAAAGATTTAGATGGTGGAGCGAAAAATGTTGAAATTACACACGTTTATGGTCGTGAGGAAGCATTTGAAGTAATCAAAAGAGCAACAGCTGATTACGATGCTAAATATGGTGATGTAAACGAAAATTTAGTGGAAGCTTTATTAAATGCTGTTTCTGTGAAGTAACCCTTGCTTCGAGTGCCTCAAAAACTAAAGGCTTAAAAATATATTTTAAAGGTGATTAGAATTTCTGATCACCTTTTTATTTGACCATCACTTTCCAACCTCAATAAAATTGACTAAATTTGTCATTATAATTTTTGTCAATTATGAAGATGTTGATAAAAGCTTACCGAGAACTCAAACAATACAAAACAAAGGATTTGGCTCAAATAACGGGAATAGATCAAGCATTAATAAGCAAATTCGAAAGCGGCAACAGAATTCCTACTAAAACTCAAATCATCAAAATTTCAGAAGTACTTGAAATACCTTTAGAAGAAATTTTACCATTATGGGTAAAAGAAAAGGTATTGGCTGAAGTGCGTTATGAACCATTTGCAAAGCAAGGATTACAATTAGCGCAAGAAGCGATAGAACCATACCAAACGAAACATAATTATTCATCTCTATTAATTGAAAAATTAGCATATATAGATCAGTTAAAAAAGCAATTAAATGCTTTAAGAACATATGATAGTTATCGCATAGCTCAAGCACTAGAGTTAGAATATACATTTGAAAGTAATCGTATCGAGGGAAATACTTTAACTCTTCGAGAAACAGATTTAATTATCAATGAAGGTTTAACTATTTCAGGAAAAAGTATGCGTGAACATTTGGAGGCGGTAAATCATCAAGAGGCTATTTCTTATATCAAAGAATTAATGCATAGAAAGATAGCTATCAATGAACGTGAGGTATTAAGTATACATAATTTAATTCTTCGAGGTATACAACCTGAGTACGCCGGCAAATACCGTGATATTCAAGTTATGATTAAAGGAAGTGCTCATATGCCATCGCAACCTTTTATGGTTAAAGAAGAAATGGTATATTATTTCACTTGGTATGAACAAAATAAAGATACTTTACATCCTGTAATCTTGGCGGCTGAAATGCACGAACGTTTGGTAACCATACACCCTTTTGTAGATGGAAACGGTAGAACATCACGCTTAATTATGAATTTGATTTTACTGTCAAAAGGATACGTAATTGCAAACATAAAAGGAGATTACGATACACGAATGAATTATTACAATGCCTTAGAACAAGTTCAAACAAAACAGTCAAAAGATGCATTCTATCATTTTATTGCAGATGTAGAAATTACTTGTTTGGAGAGATATCTTAAAATTTTGGGGGCTTAAAATTATTATTCAAAAATTAAATTTGTATTGTCACCCTCCTTAATCTATCCCAGCACTAACATTTGGTCTTCGAAAGATATACTTTCTCTTCTCAAGGGAGGAAAAATCTAATTAAACTTGATCGATTTTGAAGGTTGAATTTTCGTGATCAAATAAGAAGGTAACAACATTGCAATAAGACAAACTAATAAAGTAAGCATATTTAAAGCTACAATTACTCCCATATTTAGTTCAATTGGAACGGCATTTAAATAATATACTTTTGGGTCTAGAGTTAGTGGTTTTAAATATTCTTGAATCAAACACAAACCAATGCCAATCAAATTCCCCCAAAACATCCCTTTTATAATTAAATAGGACGCTTGGTAAAGAAATATTTTCCTTACTTGCCAATCATTAGCTCCCATAGCTTTCATCATACCTACAAATGATGTTTTAACTAAAATCATCACCAGTAAAGCAGAACCCATATTGATAATGCCGATTACTAGCATTAACGTTAATATGATAAAAACATTGATATCAAGAAAACCTAACCACACGAAAATATCATTTTGATTATCCATAATACTTGAAACCTTTAGATCTATCATATTTTGACCGGTAAGCACCCTTTTTTTCAAGTAACTAACATCACTTTTTAAATTTTCCCAATCGTGAACTAGACATTCAAATGCTCCAATATAATTTGTAAAACTACCTTTCCCGTCGCGTTTAGTAAACGTTGCAATTTTGTCACCGACTTGTATTTCAAAAATATACCCATCATTATCAATATATTTTCTATTTATAATACCATCAGTTAAATCTACTCCTGAAATAGGTTTTGAAGCTTTTCGAACTTTAATATCTAGGAATGCTGTATCGGGTAGTGTTGTTTTCTCCCCTTTACCATCTAAAAACATCCAATAATCTGAAACTATCACTTTAAAGGTTGTATCTCTAGTTGGGAAATATGTAAACCCAGCGAAATGATCAAATCCACTACCCCAATCAAAGCGATAATTTCCATTGCCACCAACAGTCTCAGCTTTAATCACTAGAAAACCATTTTGTAAACTATCTGCAACTGTAATTCCTGTTTGTATCCCCCAATCATTTAATTGTTGAATATGCCTTAAATCAGCTATTATTAATTGTTTATCGAGTTCTTCATATCCTGTTTCATAAATACCTACAATTTTAAAATTTTTCCGAATCGGCTTTTGCTTTACAAAAAATGCATTTACTTCTTGTCCAAGTTTATAATTTAAATTTCGAGCAATTTTACTTGAAATTAGAATCTCATCAGATGATTTATCTGTATTGTAATTAGGAACTCTACCTTGAATCAAATTTGACTTAAAAAAGTCCCAATCATAGGATTTATCAACCCCTTTGACTAATACTCCTTCAATTTCTTGTTGAAAATCTTGAATATTTTCTGTATTTTTGGATTGTAAAAGTGCGGGTTTATAGGCAACAGGTTGGATTTTCTTAATACGCTTATCTTTAGATAATAAAGGATAAAATGATTGGTTAACAAGTATAGGTTCACTTTCGAAGATAGTATTTTCACCTGATTTCGTGATAACTGCATGAGCACCAAAACCAATTACTTTATCTCTAACTTCTGTCTGAAATCCACGTACTACAGCTAAAGTGATGAGATTTACTATCATCGCTATTGCAATGCTGATAATTGAAATACGAACAATAGGTTGTGAAACTTTTTTACCCTCTATTCCGTATTTTAAGAGATTACGCGCTATGAAGTGTTCGAATTTCAATATTAGATATTTTGCTGTACGAAAGTACACAAACCTTTCGTGCCTTAAAAGTATTTGGTCAATTTTGATAATCTTCATCCTTACGTTTTTAAGCATTCAAGTTAATGCAAACGATGTAGTGCCTAGAGATAGTAATAGTTTTCGATTTTGGGGCAGAAAAAAACCTTTGATTTTGGGAATAGCTAGGATGGATTTGTATTTCGATTCATTAGTAGGTAAGCGTATTGCTATTGTTAGTAATCAAACTTCAATGATTGGTAATACACACCTTGTTGATACTTTATTCACACTTGGAATTAAAATTCAAAAAGTTTTCTCTCCTGAGCATGGTTTTAGAGGAAATGCTGATAATGGTGAAAAAGTACATAACGAGCACGATGTTAAGACTGGATTAGATGTGATATCACTATATGGTCATAATCGAAAGCCAACCAAAGAACAACTTGCAGATGTAGATATTGTTTTGTTTGATATACAGGATGTTGGAGTCAGGTTTTACACCTATATTTCTACTCTTCATTATGTAATGGAAGCGTGTGCTGAAAACAAAGTACCCTTAATAGTACTTGATAGACCAAATCCAAATGCACACTATATCGATGGTCCTGTTCGTGATGAACAACATAAGTCTTTTATAGGAATGCATTCTGTACCAATTGTTTATGGGATGACAATTGGTGAATATGCTAAGATGATTAATAATGAATATTGGTTACCAGATAGTTTGACATGCAATTTGTTTGTTGTACCCTGTAAGAATTACACCCATGCAACTAAGTACGTTCTTCCTATACCACCAAGCCCAAATCTTCGTTCAGAATTTGCAGTTTCTTTATATCCTAGTTTATGCTTATTTGAAGGAACGACAGTAAGTGTTGGTCGTGGAACAGATACTCCTTTTGAAGTTTTTGGGCATCCAATGTTTCCAACTTCTGATTTTCAATTTACTCCAACTTCTGGTTTTGGTTCAAAAAGACCAGTCAATGAAAATAAATTATGTAATGGTTATGATTTAAAATGTTTGGGGATTATAGAAATCAATAAATTAAATATAGATTGGATAATACAAGCTAAAAGCTTGTTAGGTGATAGTATTATTTTTATTGATCAACCTAGTTTTTTTGATAGACTTGCAGGTACATCAACTTTAAGGCAACAAATTTTGAACAATGTTCCTGAGGAAGAAATTAGAAAATCTTGGGAAACAGATTTAGATAGATTTAAGGCCATTCGCAAAAAGTATCTACTCTACGACTAATACTTTTTTCCTTTTCTAAAAGCATGCATAAACAGTTCGCCTTGTAAGCGATATCCTCTAGGATTAAAATGCAAACTATCACTATTTACATATAAACGTTTACACCATTCTTCCATAGAATTATCTCCTCCCATAATATGATTTAAATCCCACAAAATCAATCGTGGATCAATCATTACTTGTTTGCGAATTATATTATTTATTTCAGTGATTCGTTGCGGTCTTCTATTTTGGTACTTCGTGTCTGGTGCCGTGGTGAAAATAATAGAGGTATTTGGTAGATTTTTATGAATTTGATCAACAAAAATAGAGAGTTGATTACTTATACGAGGCACGTTTAAAGAGTCAATATAAGAATCATTTGTTCCAAGGGATACTATTAATAATTCTGGATTAATATATATTAATTGTTCCTGAAATAAAACAGTATTATTCAAAAATTGATCTAGAGTAGATCCGGCAACTCCAAATTTATGATAGGTAATTCCAGTAGTTGGTTTCGTATTCATTCTTAACGCATAAATAATGGGTTTTGAATTGTTGTCGAATTTTACAGTAACTTTTTCAATTGGTTTATCAAAAGTTAAAGTGGTAATTCCTGTATTTTCACTGACTTTGCTTGTAATTATCCTCGCTCCTTCACATTTCAACGAAAAATTATTTTCGTACATGTAGTGAAGAAATTCAATTTTTGAAATCGGTTCATCTTTTATTCGTTTATAAAATCGTAATTCTCCTGAATTTCCATCTAAAAAAAATGCTAAACCTGTAACCCCAAGAGGAATATTTGTCTTACCTTGTTTAATACTAGCTCTTTTCCAATTACCAATAGTATCTAGAGGAAAAACTTTCATGCTTTGTTTATTAAATAGTTGGTATGGAAACTCCCAACCAACTTCACCTTTACCATATGTATCTATCATTTGTTTTTTGATTTCACCTGAAAATTGTCCAATTTCTATGTGAGAATCACCTAAATGCATGATTGTAAATGATTTTCTTTTTTGATCTTTCAGTTGATTTAAAGCATTATATACATTTTGAAGTGCAGGTGAATGCATTAAAGTATCAATAGGGTTTTTTTCTATGTCAAAGGTTTCATCTGTAACTTGCGGCGTGCATGCTATTGTAAATAAGGGAATTATTACAAAAAAGTATAATATGAATTTCATTACAATCAAGAATTAGAGTGAATATGAATTCGAAAATACAAATTCTATTTAGTAACTTCACATCGATATTTTACAGAATGAACAAATAACTTTCAGATTCGTGAAAATTTATACTGATATTGAACAGTTTCAATCCATTCAAAATCCTGTTTTAACAATTGGAACGTTTGATGGTGTTCATGTAGGACATCAAAAAATCATCGAAAAGATGAAAGAAATTGCCAAAAAAACAAATGGAGAAACGGTGATTTTTACTTTTTACCCTCATCCAAGAATGGTAGTTAACCCAATAAATCATGGTATTCAATTAATTCAATCCCAAGAAGAAAAATTTGAAAAATTAGCTTCACTTGGAGTAGATCACGTAATTGTATTTCCATTCACAAAGGCCTTTTCTGAAATAACTGCGGCTGAATTTGTATCGGATGTTTTGATTAATAAGTTAAATATTCATACCATTATTGTGGGTTATGATCATCAATTTGGAAAAAATCGAGAAGGAAACCTTACCTATTTAGAGAATAAAGGAAAAGAATATGGTTTTCAAGTTATTGAAATTCCAGCTCATGAAATCAATGCCGTGAATGTAAGTTCATCAAAAATTAGACATGCACTAAGCGAGGGAGATATTGAAACAGCTAACCATTATTTAAATGGTCCGTTTGAAATATGGGGAAAGGTTGTACATGGTAATAAATTAGGAAGAACGATTGGGTTTCCAACTGCGAATATTTTGGTTGATGACATATTAAAAATTGTACCTGGTAGAGGTGTTTACGCAGTAACTATATCGATTGATGGAAAAAAATCTCTTTATGGTATGATGAATATAGGTGTTAGACCAACCATAAATCAAGAGTTTAAAGAAACGATAGAGGTGAATATATTTGATTTTAATGAAGATATTTATGAAAAATCAGTTCGAATTTGTTTACATAAACGTATAAGAAACGAACAAAAATTTGATGGAATACCTTCACTTTCATTTCAATTAAAAAACGATGAACAAATTACTCGCTCTTATTTTCATTTATAGTCCTTTATTGTTTTTTGCACAAAAGGCTGATACAGTAAGGTATTACACCCTTGAAGAAGCAAAAACAGTACACTCAGATAGTGTTTTTGCTATTAGAATGTCTAAGAAAAAACTAAATTCTATACCAAAAGAGATTCAATTTTATAGAAACCTTAGACATTTAGATTTAAGTAAAAATAAATTGACAGAGTTACCCGAATTTATTGGCTCAATGTCAAATTTGATTGATTTAGATTTAGGAAAAAATAAATTCACCTCTTTTCCAACTGAATTATGTAAACTTTCTAATTTGAGACGTTTAGTACTTAATCAAAATCAATTTACTCATATTTCAGAGTGTATTGGAAATTTAGAGAATTTGTATTATTTAGATTTATGGGACACTCCGTTAGAAACATTTCCAAATGCATTTATTTCTATGAAAAATTTAAAGTCAATTGATATGAGGGGAATTTTATATGGTCCAACATATCAACAGAAATGGATTAGAAGTCTTCATTGGGTAAAAATTGAATTTGATGCTCCATGTGATTGTGTGGAAAAATAAATTCAATACAAGATTATTTTACAGATTTAAGTTTACAGAATTTATCATATCTCTTTACTTCATCTGTTTCCATATTTTCAATATCAAAAGCATGTGTTGTATACATTATTTCATGTTCAGTCATTCCTTCTTTAAATATACCGATTATATCACAATTGTCAGGAACGAGCATACTTGAAATAGGTTTTCCATTTCGACCTTTTACTTCTAATTTATTTGATGAGTCTGTATAAACGAGATAAAAATCAAACCATTGTCCAACAATTTCTATATCATCTGAAATTTTTTCTAATAATAAAATTTTACCTTCACCAAGTATAGCAATATGATGTTGATCATAAGGTTCGTAATCTAAATTACCTTTATAAGTAGCAGGAGCTGGATGCCAAACCCAAACTTTTTTATTTCCTCGTTCAGATTGGATTTCATCAAAAGAACGTTCAGTATATTCTTCATCTAATTCATCATTCTCAACTTGCGAAAATGATAGATTACCAATAAAACAGAAAACAAAACATATTAATAATGAAAAATTCATAAATATCTATGTAATCAATAAGTTAACTGAAAATCTTCTGAATTGTCTTGAATGTAATTTAAAGTCTCCATAATTTCATTCAAGTTAAAAGAAGTTACTAATTTCATTCTATATTCTTTAATATGAGCAATTCCTTTAAAATAATTAGAATAATGTCTTTTCATTTCCGCGATTCCGAGTGATTCACCCTTCCATCTCACACTCATATCCAAGTGTTGTTTTGCTACTTCTACACGATCAAAAACAGTTGGAGGAGGAAGCATTTCGCCTGTTTTCATAAAATGTTTCACCTCATTAAAAATCCATGGATAACCAATACTTGCTCTTCCTATCATGATTCCGTCAATTCCAAATTTATTACGGTATTCAAGTGCCTTTTGTGGTGTATCGATGTCGCCATTTCCAAAGACAGGAATTTTCATACGTGGATTATTTTTTACCTCTCCAATTAAGGTCCAATCAGCCTCTCCTTTATACAGTTGTTGTCTTGTTCTTCCATGAATTGAAATAGCTTCAATACCAACATCTTGTAGTTTTTCAGCAGTAGAAACTACAAATTTCGAATTATCATCCCAACCTAAACGGGTTTTTACTGTAACAGGTAAATTCGTGATTTTCACAATTTCTTCTGTCATTTTTACCATTTTAGGAATATCTTGTAACATACCGGCTCCAGCCCCTTTACAAGTAACTTTTTTTACAGGACAACCAAAATTTATATCAATAATGTCTGGATTTGTTTTCTCGATGATTTCTGCTGAACGCTTCATACTTTCGATATCATAACCGAAAATCTGAATACCAACAGGTCTTTCGTATTCGTAAATATCTAATTTTTTTACACTTTTAGCTGCATCTCGAATTAATCCTTCAGAGGAAATGAATTCTGTATACATCAAATCAGCACCATGTTTCTTACATAATGCTCTAAAAGGAGGATCACTCACATCTTCCATCGGAGCTAATAACAAAGGGAATTCTCCCAATTCGATATTACGAATCTTAACCATAAAACAAAAATAATGATTTTACTCCGAAGGCTCTATGTGAATAAGTACGTGACCTAAAGAACTTATATGATTTCTTAATTTGTCTTTTAAATTATGGGATATAGTGTGACCTTCACGTACTGTTATGTTTCCATCTACTCTGGCATGTAAATCAACATGATATTTCATTCCTGCCTTGCGAATAAAGCATTTTTCAGTATTAACCACACCATCTACAGTAAGCGCTATAGATCTGATTTCATCTATAAGGTCATGATGTGTATGTTCATCCATAATTTCACCTAGTGCAGGTCTAAAGATTAAAAAACTATTGTATAAAATAAATCCTGAAGCGAATAAAGCAGCCCAATCATCTGCTGATTCATAACCTTTTCCAGCAAATAAAGCAATTGAAATTCCGGTAAATGCAGACACCGATGTAATAGCATCGCTTCGGTGGTGCCAAGCATCTGCTTTTAAAGATGAACTGTTTGTTTCTTTACTTTTTTTAAGAACAATTCGATATGAAATTTCTTTCCAAATAATGATTGCACCCAAAAATAAAAGGGTCCATGGTTTAGGTAACGAATGTGGTTTTTGAATATTCTGAATGCTTTCATAAGCAATATAACAAGCAGAACTTATCAAAAAAGCAACCACTAAAAAAGTGATTAATGGTTCTGCACGACCATGACCATAAGGATGATTTTCATCAGCTGGACGATTTGTATATTTAATTCCTAGTAATACTAATATTGAGGCAAATATATCCGTTGTTGATTCAATAGCATCTGCGATGAGTGCATAAGAATTACCAAAAATACCAGCTATACCTTTTAATAAAGCGAGCAAAGTATTGCCAATAATACTAAAGTAAGTGGCTTTTAAAGCGGTTTGTTCGTTTGAAATTTCGGTTGACATCAATTACAAAAGTAGCATCTATTTAATTATTAATTAAGTCCTTTTAGATCAAAAATTTTTTATCTTTAATAATTGATAGATTAGTTAATTATTTCTTGATTTTGAAATAGTATATTTGTTTTAATATTTTGATTTGATTTTGTTGATTAGAAGTTTATTAAGTTTCATATTTTTCTTCTTTGTATTTTTATCTTTTGGGCAGAAAACAGCCATCTGGTTTTACCCGAATAAAGGCCAATGGAATAATGAAGTTTTGTATAAAACTCCATTAGGAATTGGTGATTTTTTTATTGATAAACAAGGGTTTACTTATGGTTTACTTGAAGAAAATCCTATTCCTCATAATGAAGAACATCAGTATAAAAGAAATAAAAGTATTGATAATGAAAAGATTCGGTATGATGTCATTAAAACAGCTTTTATAGGAGCGAATTTTGAAAACAACAAATCATCTGATCAGTCTACCCATTATAACAATTATTTTTTAGGTGATGATTCTACTAGGTGGCAAGGAAATATCTTTGGTTTTAAAAAAGTGGAAATTCTATCATTATATGAAAATGTTTCGATGTTTATTGAAGCTAAAGCTAATTCAATTGAATACTCCTTTATAGTTGAAAATAATCAGGATCCTTCTGTTATTCAGATGAAAATTGATGGTTCGCAAAAAAATCACATTGATAAAGATGGAAATCTACATATAAAAACCCGTTTTGGTGAAATTTTAAATAAAAAACCTAAAGCTTGGATTCTGGATGAAATTAGTGGTCTTAAAAAGCAAATCGATATTGAATTTCAACTATTTAATTCAATATTAAGTTATAAAATCAACGATAAATATGATTCAAAACAACGCTTATACATAGATCCTGAAATAATTTTTTCTTCTTTTACTGGATCAATTGCAGATAATAGGGGATTTACTGCTACTCCAGATCAAAATGGTAATTTGATTGCTGGTGGAGTAGCATTTGGAATGGGTTATCCTACAAAAAGTGGTTCGTATGATTTAGATTTTAATGGTGGAGAAACATCTTATACTGATGATCAAAATAATACGTATGTTCTAAAACATTCAGCTGTTGATTTAACTATTTCTAAATTTAATAGTAAAGGCGACGATCTTGTTTTTTCAACATTTATTGGAGGGTCAGGCAATGAAACCCCACATAGTATGGTTTGTGATAAAAATAATGATTTATATATTTTTGGTGCAACAAGTTCTTCAGATTTTCCAATTTCAAGTAAATCTTATGATAACTCATTTAATGGAGGAAAATTTCCCGCAAAAAGGACAAATATTTTCCTTCCCAAAACTGACATTTATGTTTTGCGACTGAATGCAAATGGTTCAGATTTAAAAGCTTCAACATATATTGGCGGTTCAAAGAATGACGGTATTAGTGATAGTGCTTTATGTTATAATTCAGGGGATGAATTCAGAGGTGAAATTATTGTAAGTTCAGATAACAATATTGTAGTTTCTAGTAATACAAATTCAGATGATTTTCCAACATTAAATTCTTTTCAATCGAATCTAAGAGGTTATCAAGACGCTGTAATTTTTAAGTTGTCACCTAACTTAGATCAACTTATTTGGTCAAGTTATTTTGGCGGAAATGATTTAGAAACTGGTAACGCAGTTCAGTCAGCTGATGATGGATCTTTGTATGTAACAGGAGGTACAACATCTCAAGATTTAACTTTTTCTGGAGGAAATCAAAGTAGTTACAGTGGTGGACACTCAGATGGATTTATAATTAAGTTAGTTGGAAACAAGCCTTTAATTAAATCAGGAACATTTATTGGATCAACTGCTTATGATCAAGGATTTTTCGTTCAATTAGATAAGTCAAGTAATGTATATATTTATGGACAAAGTGAAGGAAATTTACCTATTAGCCCCGGTAAGTATGGTGTTTCTAATTCTGGACAATTCATCAGAAAGTATTCAAATGATTTAAAAACACTCTTATGGAATACTACGTTTGGTACAGGTTCTGGTTATGTTGATTTATCCCCAACTGCTTTTTCTGTTTCAACTTGTGGTGATATTTATATTTCTGGATGGGGGGGTATTAAAAATAGGTTGTATTCAAAATCAACATATAGTACTACAATAGGTTTAGAAGTCACAAACGATGCTTTTCAAAATCAGACGAATGGTAATAATTTTTATGTTGCAGTTTTTGGTGATGATGCAAAAAAATTAAGTTATGCGACTTTTATGGGTGGTTTGAGTGCTGCAAATAATCATGTAGATGGAGGTACAAGCAGGTTTGATAAAAGAGGCGGGATTTTTCAGGCTGTATGCGCAGGCTGTGGTTCTGTTAGAGATGGATTTTCAACAACTCCTAATGTTTTTTCACCTTATAACTTGGCAGATTCTAATGGCTGTAATCTAGCAGCTTTTGAATTTGATTTGAAAGGTTCTATTAGTAAAATAAGTTTGAATGATAGTGTCTTTTGTTCTAACGATTCGATCCGTTTTTTGAACTTAAGTGTTAATTGCGATTCATTTAAATGGGATTTTGGAGATGGAGAAAGTTCTACAGAAAAAGAACCGATTCATAAATACAAGAAACCTGGAAAATATTTTATAAAATTAATTGGTTATGATTCAAAAACAACTTGTTCTTTAGCTGATACAGCAGAAACAGAACTTAATATTTTTAATAAAAATGATAAAATAATCAATCCAGTCACTAATGTTTGTTATGGAGCAGAAATCAATTTAATTTCTCCGGAAATAGGTGTTTATTTATGGAAGCCAGATAGTCTATTTACCCCAAATAATGAATCACAAATTGTAGCAAATATTTATAAAGACATAACTATTGAGCTACACATAGAAAAAGGATGTAGAAATATTGACATAAGCTATCCTTATAAGATTATTAAAAACAATATGAGTCAAAATCAAACTTATCAAGTTTGTGATGGTGGATCTTCAGAATTAAAGGTAACTGGAGGAATAGATTATGTTTGGGAACCTTCTATATATTTAAATCAATCAAACACAGCATCTGTTATTTGTAAACCTTCCGATTCAATAACATATTTAGTAAAGAAGAAAGTTTCATCCAATTGTTTTGTAGTTGATACAATAAAGGTTGAAGTAATTCCAAAAGATAAATCAATTTTATTAGATTCAAGTATTAGTTTATGTTTGAATGATTCTAAAATCATTACAATTAGTAAAAATGAAAAAATAAGTTTTAATCCAATGCAAGGAATTAATTTTGTTTCTCAAAATAAATTTGAAGTCAAACCTTCATCTGATATAAATTACAATATTGTTTATGATTATTTGTGTGGAATTAAAACACAAACTCTTTCTGTTAAAGTTCATCCTTTACCATCTATATCTATTCAAAAAGATACAATAATATGTTTAAACGGAAAAGCTAGAATTTCTTGTAAGGGAGGTATCAGTTATAATTGGTTAGTTGATAACGATGTACAATACCTTACTTATAATGGCTCTGAAGCAAATGTTTCTCCAAAAAAATCCACTAAATATATTATTCAGGGTGAAGATGAAAATCGATGTAAAGATATTGATAGTGTTTTTGTTCAAGTTTATGATCCTCCAGTTATAAAAACAAAAACAAATTATAATGCTTATTGGGGTGATGTTTTAAAATTAAATGTCCAAGTTATTTCAAAGCATAATGGATTTTTTATTTGGAAACCTTCTGAATTGTTGAGTTGTTCTGATTGTTCTTCTCCTAGTATACTTCCCACTCAAGATACTGAATTGTTTGTATATTTTATTGATACAAATCAATGTACAGATAGTATTAAGATTAATATCAATTTTGAAGGTGATTTATTTGTTCCAAATTCATTTACTCCTAATAATGATGGTGATAATGATAAATTTATGCCAGTAAGTCATGGTATAACAGACTTTCAAATGGATATATATAATAGATGGGGAGAGTTAATTATTACTTTAAACTCAATCGAACAATTTTGGGACGGAAGGTATAGAGGCATAGAAGCTCCTGACGGAGTATATAATTGGCAATTAAATTATTCAACCAAATTAGGTAAGTATATTTCACGATCAGGACATGTTTCGTTATTTAGATAGATTTAAAACTTTGGAATAAAAATAAATAGCGCTAATAATACTGCAAAAAATGTTGCTAATAAAACTGCTCCAGCTGCCACATCTTTCGTTTTTTTAGCTTTAGAATGATATTCAGGAGAAACTAAATCGGTGAGAAATTCAATGGCTGTGTTTAGCATTTCTGTAATAAATACAAGAGCTATTGCCAAACCTATCCAACACCATTCAGAAGTAGATAGATTAACCACAATCCCTAAAATGATGACAATAACAGTCGCCAATGTATGAATCCAAGCATTGTGTTGTGTTTGAAAAAAAGTCTTTATTCCTTGAAAAGCGTAGGAAAAACTTTTGACACGATTGCGAAGTGAAAAATGGGTTTCATTCATGTTTTTCATTCAAAAAACGTTATAAAGTGTAGTAACAATTTTCCCTTTTCCAGGAGCTAATTCGATGGAAAGTAATTCCTTCGATGAAATTACATCCCAGTTAAATGGAGATTCTATTAAATTA
>Ga0315905_10004486_pt1 | contig 14266 bp, 13 predicted proteins | sample LakEriMetagenome_5_FD_203522 | JGI IMG/M metagenome (GOLD analysis project Ga0315905, IMG submission 203522) | Freshwater fungal communities from buoy surface, Lake Erie, Ohio, United States - Buoy 4 MA121 | ecosystem: Environmental > Aquatic > Freshwater > Lake | place: USA: Lake Erie, Ohio... | reverse complement strand
CAGATGGGAAAAGTCCATTTCGCGAGTTTTTTGTGAGCCTCGCGGCGGCCAGCCCAGCCTGCAAGATAAGTGAACAGAATCATCGGGAAACTGATCGCAGCAAAGGCAATGTGGGTGATTAGCAGAGAGAAATAAAGGCTCCGCGCAACACCTGTGCCACCAAATCGGGTTTCGGAACTGGTGAAATGATATGCGACATAACAAAGCAAAAACAGTGCGGAAAGCATCATTGCGATAGTCATCATTCTCCCGTGCATTGCCACATTGCCATTTTTTATGAACACCAGTGCGGCGACCAGCGCAACAGCAACTAGTGAATTCAGGCAGGCATGTACCAGCGGCAGAAATGAAAGACTAACACCTTCGGGCAGAGCGATGTGCATTTCGGGTCTCCGCATCAATCCGACCAGAATCAACACCAAGGCGGTTGATATCCATGCGGCAACGCGAAGTTTTTTCTCAGACTGTGCTGATAATTGATTCGATTGATTCATGATTGCTTCTTATTTCATTTCGCCAGTTCCTCGCGGATCTTGGCATACATTTCCTGTTTGTATTTTTCATACAGCACCGGGTCGGCCTTACGCGCCTCCGCCAAGGGCCATTTTCCCACCACCTCAAAATTGCGGTTGACCACAGCCAGACCGAGGTCATGGGCGAACCTGCCATTGCTTTCGATGTCAGCCTTTTCGGTTCTTTCCCTAACAGAAAAAAACTTCAGAGTGCCATCCATGTAATCGTGAGCCATTTTGGTGTTGCCGGTGGTTAGGAACCACCAGTTTTTCACATCGGCATTCAACACTGTGGCATATTCCTTCAGCCGCTCCACATTGTCGGTCTCGGGGTCGATCGAGATGCAAGTGAGGTGGAAATCCGGATTCATGGAAAACGTATCAATCAACTCCCTTAGCTCCTGGCCGTTGCGCAGCGCACAATGGGGGCAAACGGCGAAGAACTCGCCCACCACCCAGACTTTGCCTTTGAGGTCAGTGAGTTTAACTTTTTCTCCCGACTGATTGGTTGATTCGAGGTCCGCGCTGATTGGAAAAAACACGGGCACCTTTTTCACACCCTGATTGATAGACAGCGGTTTTTCTCGTTCGATCAACCCGCCGCGTACCCAAAAAGCCACAACAAGGATTAGGACCGAAACCACCGCCGTCACCACATAAATGCCAATGATTTTTATTTTATTTGTCATGATTTCTCAGCGTTAACGGTTTCATTCAACAATTGATCGATGGTTTTCTCCAACAAAAATTTCATTTCATCGACATTGTTGCGCGGGGTTTTTGTTTTGATTCCCTTGGCATCCCAGCCTGCAGCCTGTTCGAAATCAAAGCCCGTCACATACGGCGGACCGCCCCGTTGCTGTGGAACTACTGCGCGACGAATCTTCAACCCCCGGTCCACCAATACGAGGGATGTGTCATAAATCCATTTTCCCTCCTCCTGATGGGGCAGGCTACCGAGTCGGAATTTATCCTTAAGATACTTATGAAGAATCACCGGTTCGGTGGTGGCGTACCACCAGCGCGGCAGGGTCGCCCCGTGCTTGACCGCTTCGTCGGCCAGGATTTTTGCCACGTTTTCCGGAGGACCGGGGTCGATTACCATGCAGACAAATGCGACATCCGGATTGTCGCGATATTTTTCCGCGAGAGTCTTCAATACTCCAAGGCTGAGGGCACAACGCTCCGGTTGGGTCACACTGACTGCTGTCATAATCCAGACTTTCCCCTTCAATTTATCCAAACCGGTGCGCTGGGCATCCTGTCTGATCAAGGCCAGATTTTGAAACAACTGACCAACATACGCAGGCCGGCTGTCATTCCGACTGTCGTTGGCCTTGATCACATAAGCCGAAAAAATCATTACCCCGCCGACGAACGCAAACGCCGCCAAAATCCATGCAGTCCTGCGGATCTTTTTTTCGTCGCGCACTGCTGGCACCAGCTCACCTGAGAATTTTTCCATCGGCACGCGGGAAAATACCCGCTTTGCAGAACAACGCAAGCTCCCACGCTAAAAATATACAAATCAACATATCGCGATTTGTTGATATGCTCTTGTCAAAATGTGGATTGACCCGTATGATTATGGCATGCCGCAAGCCGATGCCACTGATGAATTGACTGTCGCGCTTAGGGAACGCATTTTCGTTCTCGATGGTGCAATGGGCACGACGATCCGTACGTATGGACTTTCCGAGTCCCAAGCGCGGGGTCGTAAGTTTGCCGACAGCAAAAAGGACATTCTCAACAACGGCGACATTCTTACTCTAACAAATCCGGATGTCATCGGCGACATTCACCGGCGTTTTCTGGAAGCGGGATCTGACATCGTGGAAACGAACAATTTTTCGGCGACCTCGATTTCGCAATCAGAATTCTTCGTCGACGACCCACGCGAGCACGGCGGAAAAAAGGATCCCGAGTTTTTTCAAGGAATCATCGAAGATTCGTTCCTGCGCGATCTGGCTTATGAAATCAATCTGGAATCGGCCCGTATCGCCCGGAAATGGGCAGATGAAATCGGCACCGACAGCGGTCGCAAACGTTATGTTGCCGGCGCGATCGGTCCGCTCACTGTTTCACTAACAAATTCTCCAGACGCCAGTGACCCCGGCTTTCGAGTAATCACGTTCGACCAGGTAGTGCATGCCTATCGGGAACAAGTGCGGGCCTTGATCGAAGGTGGTTCCGACCTATTAATGGTGGAAACGATTTTTGACTCTCTGAACGCCAAAGCAGCGCTAGTGGCGATTCAGGACGTGTTTGACCAGGATCGCGTCACCCTACCGATCATCATCTCCGCGGCCGTTGGACGGGGCGGCGAAACGATGATTTCTGCGCAAACATCCGAGGCACTCTGGAATGCCGTGGCTCACGTCAAGCCGCTGGCGATTGGGCTGAATTGCTCGCTGGGCCCAGACCTGATGAAGCCGTTTCTGGAAGAACTTTCCGCAGCGGCGACAACCCACATTTCTTGCTACCCGAATGCGGGATTGCCGAATCCGCTGGCGCCCACTGGATTCGATATGACACCTGCTGACATGAACCGCTGGCTTGGCGATTTCGCAAACTCAGGACTTCTCAATTTCGCTGGCGGCTGCTGTGGCAATACTCCGGACCACATTGCTGCGATCGCCGAAGCGGTGAAAAACGCACCGCCACGCCAAGTGCCCTCGCTTGCCTAAAATGTCAAAACCGCTCTTTCTTTCCGTTGCATGAAAACAATTTCCCGATTCCTGCGCCTGTCTGGTTCACAACCGTATAACCACACGCCGGAAAAAAATTTCCTAATGATCGGCGAACGCACGAACGTCGCGGGTTCTCCGCAGTTCGCCAAACTCATCCGCTCTGGCAAACTGGAGGACGCGCTCGAAGTCGCACGCCAGCAGGTGGAGAACGGTGCGAACGTGATCGACATTTGTTTCGACGACGGGCTGATCGACGGTCGGGCGATGATGGCCCGGTTTCTACAGTTGGTGCAAAGCGAGCCCGACATCGCCAAGGTGCCGATCATGATCGATTCCTCCAAATGGGAAATCCTGGAAGAGGGGCTGAAATATCTGCAGGGCAAAGGTATCGTCAATTCAATCTCTCTGAAGGAGGGTGAGGAAAAATTCCGTCAATGCGCCTGCCACATTAAGAAATTCGGAGCCGCTGTGGTGGTGATGGCTTTCGATGAAAAGGGCCAGGCAGCGACTTACGAGGAAAAAATCCGTATCTGTAAGCGAGCCTACGACATCCTAGTCAATGATGTCGGGTTCCCGCCAGAGGACATCATTTTCGACCCTAACATTCTCACGGTTGCAACCGGAATTGAGGAACACAACAGTTACGCCCTCGATTTCATCAACGCTACGCGGTGGATCAAGGAAAACCTCCCACATGCGAGTGTCAGCGGCGGCGTTTCCAACATTTCCTTCTCTTTCCGCGGCAACAACGTCATGCGCGAGGCGATGCATTCGGTTTTTCTCTATCACGCCTGCAAGGCCGGAATGGATATGGGCATTGTCAACGCGGGCATGCTGGAAGTATACGACCAGATCAATCCAGAGCTGTTGGAAAAAGTCGAGGACGTGATTCTCAACCGACGCGCCGATGCAACTGAGCGACTGCTGGAACTGGCAGAGTCCTACAAAAATGTCAGCGGTCGCAAAATCGAGGAAGATCTCTCATGGAGAGAAGAAAGCGTCGAGAAGCGCCTGGAATATGCCTTATTGAAAGGCATTGACCGCTTCATCGAGGAGGATACGGAAGCGGCGCGCTTGAAATACGGTGTTCCGATCAAGGTGATTGAAGGCCCGCTGATGGACGGTATGGGCGTGGTGGGTGATCTATTCGGCGCCGGAAAAATGTTCCTCCCTCAGGTCGTCAAATCCGCGCGGGTCATGAAAAAATCAGTCGCTTGGTTGGAACCATTCATGGAGGAGGAAAAAATCGCCAAGGCTAAGGCGAACCCAGGTGAAGAGCAGGAATCAACCTCAGCAGGAAAATTTCTCATCGCCACCGTCAAAGGCGACGTGCATGACATCGGCAAGAATATCGTAGGCGTAGTCTTGTCCTGCAACGGCTTCGAGGTCACCGACATGGGTGTGATGGTTTCCTGCGACAAGATACTCGCGAAAGCCCGGGAGATCGGCGCCGATGTGATCGGCCTGTCTGGATTGATCACGCCGTCGCTTGACGAAATGGTCCATGTCGCCAAGGAGATGGAAAAAGCCGGCATGTCCCTGCCCCTGCTGATCGGCGGCGCCACGACTTCCGCCGCGCACACGGCCATCAAGATCGCACAGCATTATTCCGGACCCGTCGTGCATGTGCTCGATGCCTCACGTTCGGTGCCGGTCACTACTTCGTTGTTGTCCGCCGAGCAGCGCGATGCCTTCGCTCTGGCCAACCGCGATAGGCAGGAAAAAACCCGTATTGATTTTGAGAAGGGCGCGAACAAAAAGCCGACGATAACGCTCGACAAGGCCCGGGCTAAAAAATTCACCTGCGATTGGGAAAATTACCGTCCCGCGGTGCCGGAATTTCTTGGCTCAAGGATGATTGAAAACCAATCACTGCGTGAGCTCGCCAACTACATTGACTGGACGCCATTTTTTCATGCCTGGGAGATCCGCGGCGTATGGCAGGCGGAAACGCAGACACTCAAGACCCAAAACGCCGCCGGTGCCGCCGAGGCACTGAAAATTCATGCCGATGCCTTGGAATTGATCGAGCGCATCATTGCAGAAAAACGATTCACCGCCCGCGGCATTTATGGATTTTTCCCCGCCAATACCGAGGGCGACGATATTATTGTCTGGACCGACGAATCGCGGAGCGACGAACGTGGCCGCCTGCATACCTTGCGCCAGCAAATCGACAAAACCAGCGGTAAACCTAATCTGGCTTTAGCTGACTATGTCGCAGCAAAAAAACATCAAAACGACTACATTGGAGGTTTTGTGCTCGGCATCCATGGGGCAGACGATTTTTCGCAACAACTTGATGATGGCAACGACCCCTATAGCGCAATCATGGTCAAGGCGCTCGCTGACCGCTTCGCCGAGGCTTTTGCAGAACTGCTTCACCATCGCGCCCGGGTGGCTTGGGGATACGAACGACCTAACGAATTCAATCACAACGAATTGATAAAAGAACTCTATCGCGGCATCCGTCCTGCTCCCGGCTATCCCGCCCAACCGGATCACACCGAGAAACATTTTCTCTTCGAGCTACTCGACGCCCCAAATAAAACCGGTGTGACACTAACAGAATCATTCGCCATGCATCCGGCATCAGCCGTGAGTGGCATCTACTTCTCGCATCCAGACAGCCATTATTTCGCACTCAGCGACCTCCAGCGCGACCAGGTGGAGGACTATGCGCACCGGAAAAGCATGAGCATCGAGGACACCGAACGATGGCTCGGCCCATGGCTCGGCTATTGAGAAAAAATACTCCTCTTTTTCCCGGGCATCCGCTAGTCTGCCCGCCCACGCACAGCCCATGGATTACTCCGCGCTCATCGCACAAAGAAAAAACCGATTCTCCGAGCTGGAACACGCTATCGGTGACCCCGACCTTTTTGCCGATCCCAAACGCGCCACCGAAACCCTGCGCGAACATCGGCGCTTGAAGGAAACTCTCGCCATCGCCGAGCAACTCTCCACAACAAAACGCCAGTTGGAGGAAAATCTGGAAATGGCCAAAAGCGACGAGCCCGAATTCGCAGAGATGGCCCATGCCGAAATTCCATTTCTAGAAAAGGAAATCCCCCGGCTCACCAGCGAGCTGCAATATGCCCTGCTACCCGCCGATCCGAATGAAGATCGCGATGCCTTGATCGAAATTCGCGCCGGTGCCGGTGGTGATGAGGCTTCGCTGTTCGCCGCTGAGCTGATGCGCATGTATCAGCGCTACGCTGAGCGCCGCGGTTGGAAATCGGAACACTTGGAATCCTCGCCATCCGAGGTCGGCGGTTTCAAGGAGGTAATCCTGCGCATCAGTGGCAGCGAGGTGTTTCGATATCTAAAATACGAATCAGGCGTTCACCGAGTCCAACGAGTTCCGGCAACCGAAGCACAGGGCCGGGTGCATACATCAACTGTCACCGTTGCCGTGTTGCCTGAGGCCGAGGAGGTTGACGTTCAACTCAACCCCAACGACCTGCGCATTGAAGTTTGCCGCTCGGGCGGCGCAGGCGGCCAGCATGTCAACCGCACCGAATCCGCCGTGCAAGTCTTTCACCTACCCACGGGACTGTATGTGCGTTGCGAGGAAGGTCGCTCGCAAGGCAAAAACAAGGAGAAGGCGCTGCAGATCATGCGCACCAAACTTTATGAAATGAAACAGCGCGAGGTATTGGAGCAATATTCCGAGCACCGTCGATCATTGATCGGTTCGGGCGACCGCTCGGAAAAAATCCGCACCTACAATTTTCCGCAGTCGCGGGTGACCGACCACCGCATCGGCTACACCGCCCACAATCTCGCCGCACTGATGGACGGCGATCTTTTTGACGTCAGTGCCGCCCTGCAAAAGGAGGAGATGGCCGAGCGCCTGGCGGAAGCGACAACCTCTTCCCGATGAGATGGCTGAAAAATATCGGCGCAGCAACGTCGATCGCCTATCGTGACGGAAAAGCCACCTGCCTGAAAGGTAAGCTCATGCAGTGGCAGCTTGATGCCCTCACCGAATTGTTCAATGCCCAAAATCTAACGAATGCGGAAATCCTCGTCTCTCGTTTAGGTCACGCGACGTTTTCGACCAATATTCTCCCAACGCTTCATCAACGAATCCGCAACATCCTCGCTGGGTGAGTCATCTTGACACCTCGGTGCCGATTCCTTTTTCAGTGAAAATTTCTAACAAAAGCGCGTGAGGCAGCCGACCATCGATGAAGTGGACTTTCCGCACACCGGCGTTCAAGGCATCGAGCGCACTTTTGATTTTTGGAATCATACCGCCCGAAATTGTGCCGTCAGCGATCATCGCATCGGCCTCGGCTCGGTTCACCGATTTGATTAATGTCGACGGATCGCTCGGATCGCGCATCAACCCCGGCACATCCGAGAGATAAACCAGCTTGGCGACACGCAATTCCTTTGCCAAGGCCGCGGCGGCGAGATCGGCATTGATATTGAGGGGCTTGCCTGTTGAAAGTTCGGCAGCCAGTGGCGAAATGACGGGCACGATGCCCGCATTGTGCGCCGACTCCATGCGGCCGAGTTGGCAGCCGACCACCTCGCCGACGCGTCCGATGTCCACGCGATTGCCTTCTTTGTCTGTAACCTTCATTTTTTCGCCAAGAAACACATCGGTGCCGGGAATGCCGACAGCCTTGCCGCCGAATTCTCGAATCATTCGCACCAGCGCCGGATTGATTTCTTCTGACAGAACATTTTCCACAATCGAGATCGCCTCGTCGCTGGTCACTCGATACCCCCCAACAAAAATCGCATCCTGTCCTGCCGCTGCCATTGCCGCAGAGATTGCCTTGCCGCCACCATGAACCACGATTGGATTGATGCCCGCGACTTCCAGAAATACGATGTCGCGCATCACTTTCGCCACTAATTCCGGATCCTCCATGGCTGAACCGCCTAACTTTACCAAAACAGTTTTGCCCCGAAATGCCTGCAAATACGGCAACGCCTCGATCAAAGCCTCGGCCTTCGCGGTGGGATGGGTCAAACTCATGCGCGCCAAGTGAAACACAATTACCGAAAAAAACCACACAAAATCCATGACTTATGCCATGGCATTTTCCGATTGATTACACTAGGCACTGCCAGTCGATGACAGACTACGATTTCATAAGTTCCGACATAAGAAAATCTATCTTCATTAGTGACGACTCAATGGACACCGTTCCGCACACGAAGTTCATAGCTCACTTTGAACGATTTTTTGAGCGTATTTCTACTTACCATGCCTTAGCGTTACATTAAATCAAATACATAGTATTTTTGGCCGGATTAATAATTTAATCCGGCCTGCGTTTTAATGCAATTCCGCAGATAACGGCGGGCCAATCAAACTCTACCAGCTTTTCAATTGCGTAATTCAGCAGCAACACAAAGCTGGTGAATCCTACTTGAGCAGATCTGAAACCTGATAGAAACTCGGTTGGCTTTTGGTCGCTGCACGGACTTTCTGCACCGCTTGTGGCGTGACAGGATCAGCTTTGTTGTTGAAGGCATTCCGCGTGAAAGTCAGAACGTCAGCCAATTCCTCATCGCTGAGAAACTTGAACGGTGTCATCGGCACAGCCCCAGTATATTTGACACCCTTGACTTCGATCGGCCCCACAAGTCCATGAAGGGCAATGCGGATTAGGCGGGTTTCGTCGCCCTGCACCCACTCACTGCCGGCCAACGGCGGGAACTGCGCCTCAGGTAGTCCGTTGCCATCCTTCTGATGGCAGGTGCCGCAATGGCCATCGCGCAGATACACCTGTGACCCGCGGAGGAATTGCTCCTTCGCTGCACCGGTCAAGTGTGTTTCGAACACCGGCGGCGGCTCGGCTTTGATCTGCTGGCCAGTCAAATAGGCCGATGCGGTTTTGTAAACAGGCGCGATCCATTTGTCCATCGGGTCGCCATTGCCTCCCTTGTAGGCTGCGGCGGCCTCCAACACACTGCGCCCAGCGGTATTTTCCAGCCAGGATGCAGCGACGATGGATTCCAGTCTTACGCGACCATTTTCATCAGCAGCGGCAGTCTTTAACAGCTCAGTTTGATTGGCGATCAAATGGCCGTTGTAACGAAGGGCCCTAACAGCGGCGGCACGGGCATGAGGGTCTTTTGCCTGGAGAAGAGTACGCACTAGAGGCTCGCTCAGTTGATTGTTTCCCCACAGAACCCAGAGGGCTTCGACCAAGTTATGCTCGTAGTTCACAGCGGATTTATCCAAACTCTGGACCCACTTTTTCACGCCTGCCACAACTTCCGTATCGTTTCTGCCGCGCAGTTCGCGGCGGGTGCGATAGCGGGTGCGGTACTCGGGGAGTTCAAGATTTTTGCACAACTCGTCAATGGAGGCACCCGCGACTTTGGCAGGTTTCACCAGCGGACGGGACGGATAGGTGATGCGGAAAATTCGACCATGGGTGTGGTCGCGGTTCGGATCGCGCGCGCTGTGCTGCATGTGGCCGATCAGGGCATTGTGCCAATCAACGAGATACAGCGAACCATCGGGAGCGAATTCCATGTCCACTGGTCGGAAATTAGGATCGGAGCCTTTCACTAAATCCTGACGAAAGGTGCTGACGTAACCGGTGCCGTCATCCTTCATCGTGTGTTGTTTGGTTCCTTGAAAACCGATGGTGTTGTTGATCAATAAATCGCCTTGCACCTCATCCGGGAAATGGCGGCTGGAAATGAATTCCAGACCAGCTGTGGGACGAACTTGCACCGACAGCAAATTCGGTGGCGTCGGATTGAAGCTGCCCAAAGGCACCTGAACCGACCCCTGAAGCATCCAGCGCACCGGCGGATCCGAGGTGTCGGAAAAGAAATCCTGACCCCAGTGATCAAAGGCAGTGCCCCAGGGGTTAGGAATGGAAAGCCGCACGGTCCTCTCGAGGTGACGGCGTTCCGGATTATATCGAAAAAATCCACCGTTGGAACTGCGGATCGGCCCATAAGCAGTCTCCACGTGACTGCGTAAAAAAGTGCCCTCGGCCATCAGTATCGCTCCAGAAGGATCGGCACAAAATGCAGAGATCGCATGATGGGTGTCATGGTCGTCAAAACCACTCATCACGATGTCACGCACATCCGCTTTGTCGTCGCCATTGGTGTCCTTCAAAAAGATCAATGAGTTCCCCTGCGCTACATAAACACCGTCGTGCGAAAACTCAAAGCCCATCGGCAGATGCAGTCGATCAGCAAAGATTGTCTGTTTGTCCGCGCGACCGTCATTATTGGTGTCTTCCAAAATGAGCAGCTTGTCGTTCGGCATCGGATCGCCAGGCCGATAATGCGGATAGATCGGCATCGTAGCCACCCACAGACGACCTTTGTTGTCGAAGGACAACTGAACGGGATTCGCCAGATCGGGAAACTTGCTTTCGTCGGCAAACACTTCGATTTTATACCCTTCGGGAACTGCTAGGGTTTTCAACGACTCATCGCTGGAAAGGTATTTGCTGTTCTTGTTCGCTTCACCGATGGACGGAAGTGCCTCCGTCTTGGCGTCTGCAGCAGTGACATCGAATTTCCCACCGGCCGCAATCGCCCAGATCGCCTGCTCGCGAATATTCGCCATCTGCTCCAACTTGCGCAACTCCGGAGGGTAGTTCTGCGAACCAAATGGATCGCGCCGCCTTCCATAAACGTGCACTCCATTGGGGATTTTGTAATAACTCAGCCACATCCAAACGAAGTCATCGACCGCCTTTTTAAGGTCGGCCGCGCTTGCCTTCGACACCGGCTTTCGGACACCGAAAAGCTGATCGGCCAGCAGCGGAGCGAGCTTCGCGTAGCCTTCGTCCGTCAGCAAAGCACCATCACGGGTCAGCGGTTTGCTGCCCTTGGTGAACCATGCACTGGTGGGGGCGAAAAGGTTCACGAAAGTCAACTGATGCGCCGCAGCCACATCTTCAATCGCCTTGGAATACAAAGCCAGATTCGCGTTCTGGGTGTAACCATTGGGAGTGCCGTAGAGCGCAGACACATCCTGAAATGCCGTGGGCGAAACCAGCGCCAGCTTGGGAGCACTCTTGTCATTGTATTTCTGACTCAACGTGTGCGTCACGAATGCCTCAAGCTCTGCTTTGAAGTTGGGCAGTCCCAGCGGGCCTTCGAACGATTCATTAAATCCAAAAAACGCGACGATGATGTCTGGCTTTAATTGCTTCAACCAGGCATCGGGCTCCGGGTAGCTGCCGTCGCCGGAATTGCCGCCCCAATTGTCATTAGCCTCCACCAAGTTACGAAATTTTTCCCCGCCGGGAAAAGCCCACGGGTTCTTGCGCCCGGCATTCGGACGAAAGGCGGGCGTGTCACCTTCATCACACAGATTGCGGATCACCAGATGACTGTCGGGATAGCGACGATGCATCTCGGTCTCGAAATACCCGAAGTGCAGCATGCGCGATCCCAGCCCGTTGCCCAGCAGCACGACGCGGGAATCCTTTTGCAATTCAAGCTCTCCCGCATGCGCCATCGGCACCAGCAGTGGGATCATAGCCATCAGCAACGAGACACCTCGCGCACTCGGTTTTATCGACTTCAGATTCATTTGATTGTGAGACTTTGTTTCTTTTTTCATACAACAGCGTCGACAATTCGAAAGAACATGCCCGCCATTCGCTGATGATTACCGCGCACGGAGTGAAATTCTTGCGGGTTTTGTATATGCAGTCAATCACCATCAATTGCAGGACTTGAGGATTTCCATTACAAATAATGAGTCGCGGCATTGATCACCTCCCAAAAAAAACGGCCGAGGTAGACTGAGATGATATGAATCAAATCAAATCCGAAACAATGAAGAAAAAGAGCCACACCCCAGAAGAAATCATTCGATTGTTGCGCGAGTGTGAAAGCGGCTCACTGAGTAAGGAAAAAAGTTTGCCCGCAAAAGAAGATTTCGACGCCGACCTTGCCAGCGAACACGAAGCATTTATAGAATAAAGGATACGTGAGATGGTGCGCGATGCAGGGTTCGAACCTGCGACCCCATCCGTGTGAAGGATGTGCTCTACCACTGAGCTAATCGCGCTTTCCTTGGGAGCGGGGACTTAAACAAATCGTCTGGCTAATTGACAAGCAAAACCTTGCCGAGGAAAAAAATAATCAGACCCGTCGCGGCCGTTTGGCCATGATCAAGCGAATCAATGCCAGCGGAATGAGCGAGATCCCCGCCGCAACTAGGGCGACTTTAAAGCCAGGAAATATGCGTGCACGGTCCATATCCATGGCTTGAATCGACTCCGCGACACATTGTTCCTTGGGGATACAAAACCACTCGCGCACTCCCTTGATTTGCTCGCCTTCTTTGCGCGCCGCGGCTTTGCCAAAGCCGGTGTGCACCGGTCCGGGGCAAACGGAAAGCACGGATATGTTGTGCTCGCGAAGTTCGATTCGAAGCGCCTCGGAGAAACTGGAAACATAGGCTTTGGTGGCTGCATATATCGCCAGGTCTGGAATCGGCACAAGGCTGGCGATCGAACTGACATTGACAACAACACCGCTCGATAGGGCAATCATTTTTGGAAGGAAGAGATGGGTCAAATGTGTGAGCCCCTCCATGTTCAATCGAAGCATGTTTTCCATCCTCGGCCACTCAGCATCCGCGAAGGTGCCATAGTCCCCTACCCCGGCATTGTTGATCAGGCCATCTGGTACTAGTGACTTTTCCTCCAGCGCCGCAGCGAGTTGCAGACGCTGCCCAACATCGGCAAGGTCAGCTTGAAAGCAGTGAACCACAATACCGTGTCGACGGGTCAATTCAGCCGCGAGAACCGACAACAGATCGCCGCGCCGCGCTACCAGAACCATCGTCCGACAACGGTGTGCCAGTTGTCGGGCAAATTCCTCACCCAACCCGGATGAGGCTCCCGTGACCAGCAGACAATCAAAAATTTTCACGGCGGGGAAGGATGACGCGTTCGGAAAAAAGCCTGCAGCTAATTCACAAGACCGATCAAATCGGTTGACCTTCGGCATTGACCTGCAGAATTCTCAACGGAATGCGCTGCATGACTTCGCCATCGCAACCGATGTCTACTGAATAGATGCCGGCGTGCTGGAATCGCAAGCCTTGCAGATTGAGAATCAGGTTGCGGGTAAGAAAAGGAACATTCGCAGGAAGATCGACATCGAATTCAGGCTCGATCGGCATGTTGCTCGGATCGAGTGGATTGCCGTCCTCGTCGATGATGTTGATGGAAAGTTTGTGGCGTCCGCTGTCATCGGGGGTGAAGCAGAAGCGCAGAGCCAGGGCGCAATGCGGATGCACGACCGGCAGGGCACGAGCGGCAAGAGTATCGAAAACTCCGGTGACTACGAGTTTGCCCTGGTAGTCGGCTGCGAAATCACAGAGTGAAGCAATTTGAATGTCCATAATATAGTTTGAGCGAGGTTTCAAGCACGCCAAGTAGAAGCATGCGGCAAGCCGTTTTAGCCCATTTCATCTGAGCGTCCAGCACGGAATGAGAAATTTTTCCTCACGCGGAGATCATACGCTTACTACAGAAGAAATGCCGCCGTTTGCTCACTCATTTAGTTGCAGGTCCTGCGCCGTCACCTCTACCTTTACAATGTTGTCACCTGGATCATCAACAGATGGCGACGCTACTGAACTTTCCAGCAAATCAATGACCTCCTGCTGCATAAGTTCTACCTGATCGAGCGCGACATTCGGATCGCGGATCAAAAATACATCGCCATCCTTGCGGTGCTCATAAACACGAAGGATGCCGGAGGGCATGTGCTGGGCATCCGTCTCCACCAGGACCTTCTGGCGTTCGAGCATCACCGCCAGGATGAAACGTACTTTTTCCATGTGCTCCTGGTCCTCTTCGACAAGACGACGCAGAAGGTCAATCGGACTCTCCTTACTGACTCGCGCTTTTTCGTGCTGCACCGGCGCTTTGTAGATCGTTTTCCAGTGCGAAAAAACGCCGGCCTCGGCTACATCAACTTGCGCCCAGCCATTGATGGAATAATCGCGACGCAGCCAACCCGAGATTTCGGGGTCGGGAAAAAGTGCAGCGACAATCGTCTCGCCGTCAACAAACGCATCGCCGCTGACAACGC
>Ga0315905_10004484_pt1 | contig 14272 bp, 7 predicted proteins | sample LakEriMetagenome_5_FD_203522 | JGI IMG/M metagenome (GOLD analysis project Ga0315905, IMG submission 203522) | Freshwater fungal communities from buoy surface, Lake Erie, Ohio, United States - Buoy 4 MA121 | ecosystem: Environmental > Aquatic > Freshwater > Lake | place: USA: Lake Erie, Ohio... | reverse complement strand
TCAGATAGATGCTGTTTTCAAGTCCGGGTGTTCCACCATTTCTGTGGGTACTCGATCCCCAATTGTTTTTTACACAGGGTTTCAGTGGATCGATCATTTCCAGACTCCATCCACCACTTGCTTTGATTCCATTTTCATGCCAGGATGATTGATAGCGCACAGCATGTATGGTTCTATTGTCGGATGATTTGAGTGCAAGGGTGCCTTCCTCATTGATCAGGGCAGGAAAGGCATTCATCGCAACATAGCGTATGGATGCGAAGAGAGCAATATTAGATTTCGAACAAAGTACAATGATGCTATCAGGCTTCAGCAATGTCGTAGTGCTGATGGGATAAACCAAAGTCCCTTTTTCAATCTTCCATTTGTTTAGATCTATTGTTTGTTTGCTGCAGTTTCTCAGTTCGATGTATTCCGCGTTGGGCAGTCCAACTGCTGGTGTTGGGTCAACCATGATTTCATTGATGACTACTGCATATCTTTCAACCTGTGCATGCAATACACCCATATTCAACATGCATATACAAATCCATTTCACTTCGTGAAACTAATATCCATAAAACGTTTACGTAAAGTGAAATCAACATTTATTTGGTAGAAAATGACCGGCTTATTAGATTTGCAACTTCAATGACAATGATAAAAAATACAAAAAAGAACAAAAAACATTCCTGACGGAAGGTTGCTTCTCTTTTGTACATCAAATAAGTAACGACCTTCCAAATTTTGGGAGGTCTTTTTTTTAAATCACCCGCAAGGGTAAAAAAAGTAGATATGAAAGTAGCCGTGGTAGGTGCAACCGGACTCGTAGGCACCAAGATGTTACAGGTGTTGGCAGAAAGAAATTTTCCTGTCACAACATTGATTCCAGTTGCTTCAGAAAAATCTGTGGGCAAGGAAGTAATGTTCAAAGGCAAGGGATACCTGGTAGTAAGCATGCAGACGGCGATTGACATGAAACCTGCTGTGGCGTTGTTCTCTGCAGGTGGAACTACATCAACCGAATGGGCTCCCAAATTTGCAGCTGCTGGCATCACAGTGATAGACAATTCTTCCGCCTGGAGGATGGATCCCAGCAAAAAATTAGTGGTACCTGAGATCAATGCAGATGCCTTGACAGCGGATGATAAAATCATTGCCAATCCAAATTGTTCAACCATTCAGATGGTGGTTGCATTGGCACCCTTGCACAAAAGATACAAAGCGAAGAGACTTGTGGTAAGTACCTATCAAAGTGTAACAGGCACAGGTGTGAAAGCGGTGAATCAGCTGATGAATGAACGCAAAGGTATACAAGGTGAAATGGCTTATGCATATCCAATTGACCTGAATGTGATTCCTCAGATTGATGTTTTCCTCGACAATGGATATACCAAGGAAGAAATGAAGATGGTGAATGAGACCAAGAAGATCATGCGCGATGACAGCATCCGTGTTACTTCAACGACTGTGCGCATTCCGGTGATGGGCGGACACAGCGAAAGTGTGAATATTGAATTTGAGGAGGAGTTTGATTTAGATGAAGTGAAAAAAATCCTTGCTGAGGCTCCCGGAGTAGTATTGGTGGATGATCCTTCCAAGCAGCAATATCCCATGCCCAAGGACGCACATGAGAGAGATGAAGTGTTTGTTGGAAGATTGCGCAGAGATGAAACACAGCCCAAGACCTTGAACATGTGGATCGTGAGTGATAACCTGCGCAAAGGTGCAGCTACGAATGCAGTTCAAGTAGCGGAGTATCTATTGGGGAAGGGTTTAATTTAGTAGGTCCATGATTGGTTGTAGTTGTTGAAGTGGTTGTAGTTGTTATAATGGTTATATGTGGAGGTTGTAAGTTTTAGTTGTGATACAGTTGTCGTTGTTGTCTTTGTTATCTGGTTGTAATAATCTTTTTTAACATACAACTTACAACTAACAACTTACAGCTAACAACTTACAACAATTACAACTAAAACAACTTCTTAAGCATCAACCTATCAACTTAATAAACCCATCTTCATCCAAAATCTGAATAGAAGCAATCTTCTTGGCTTTCTCCAATTTAGATCCAGCATCTTCACCTACAATGAGGTAGTCCAATTTGCTGCTTACTCCTGATTGTATTTTTCCTCCGTTGGCCTCCACCATTTCTTCTGCTTGTGAGCGTTTGAGCTGATTGAGGGTTCCGGTGAAGAGAAAAGTTTTGCCTTCGAGTTTTCCTCCAGTTGACTGTTGTTTGATGCTGTTCAATTGAAGTCCGAGTGCTTCCAGCTCCTTCAGCATTTCCACATTTTCTTTCTTGCTGAAATACTGATAGATACTGTCGGCAACTTTTACACCGACATCCTCCATTTTTTGCAGGCTCTCCAAGTCCAACTTGCTCAGATCCAATAGATGATCGACTGATTGCGCAATGGTCTTTGCTGTGGTCTCACCCACGTATCGAATTCCCAATGCATTGATCAATCTATAGAGTGGTTGTTTTTTTGATTTCTCGATGGCTTCTTGAAGATTGGAAACCGACTTGGCACCAAATCCCTCCATTGTTTTAATCGTATCAAAAGGCAGTTTATAAATAGAGGGGATATTCTTCAGCCATCCCAATTCATGAAACTTGCGGATATTGGCATCTCCGAGTCCTCGGATATCCATTGCATCTTTGCTGGTGAAGTGTATCATGCGTTCGACCACCTGTGCAGCGCATTGATCATTGGGGCATCTCCATACTGCCTCTTCTTCTGTTTTGATCAATGTTGTGTGACAAACCGGACAAACAGTCGGGAAGTCAATTTTTTTCTCGGCACCTGTCCTCAATTCAGGAAATGATTTAACAATATAAGGAATGACATCACCTGCTCTTTCCACCAACAACGTATCACCCAATTGGATATCTTTTTCATGAATGAAGTCCTGGTTGTGCAAAGAAATCGATGCAACAGTTACACCGCCAATTGGTACTGGTTGAATTTTTGCAACAGGCGTTATGCTTCCCGTTCTTCCAACTTGGAATTCAACTTGCATGAGTTTGCTCGTAGCCTGACGCGCCTTGAATTTGTAGGCAATGGCCCAGCGGGGATGGTGGGTGGTCATACCCAATTTTTCCTGCAATGAAAATTGATTGACCTTGATAACAAGCCCATCGATTTCATAAGGCAACTCATCTCTTTTTTCTTCATAAGCTTTGCAGAAATCGATCACCGCCTGAATGCCTTGAAGTACTTTCATCTCCTGCATAGGGCTCCTGAAACCCATTTCCCAGAGCATTTCAAGTGATTTGGAGTGGGATGGAATTTCTTTTGTTGCTCCTTCGGTATGGACATATGCAAGATGATAGATGAATGCTTCCAAATTTCTTTTCGCTACAATGGAAGCATCTTTGATGCGCAAGGAACCTGATGCTGCATTGCGCGGATTAGCAAGCGGTGGAAGGTTTTGTTCGATGAGACCCTCGTTGAAGTTTTGAAAACTCTTTTTATTCATCAGTACTTCACCCCTGATTTCCACTTGTTGAATTCCGTATTTTGAAAATGGTGCAGAAAGCGGGATGGATTTGATTTGTTTAAGGTTGAGGGTAATGTCTTCGCCTGCAACGCCATCGCCTCTTGTTGCCCCTCTGGTAAAAAGATCGTTTTCATATACCAGTGAAATACTTGCACCATCAAATTTCGGTTCAACACAATAAGACAACTCATCGAGTCCGGACAGTTCTCTTGCTTTTCTGTCCCAATCCAATAAATCTTCTGCATCATAAGAATTTTCCAGCGAGAGCATTGGAACCAGGTGTTGTGTTGTATTGAATTGCTTGGTAAATCCAGCACCCACACGCTGGGTGGGGGAGTCAACCGTTATGATGGATGGATCAGCAGCTTCTGCTCTCTCCAGCAGTTTATATAGCTTGTCGTATTCGGCATCTGCAATCAATGGGTCGTTCATTACATAATACCTGTGTTCGTGAAAACGGATGCAGTCTCGCAGCTTGTCGATATGTTCAATTAAAAACTGATCATTGTGTGACGTCTCAAGGAAGCTTTTGCTCTTGTTTTGTATATTTTTTATGTCTTCTCTGTCAAACATTGATTTACCAAAGAATAAAAGTAGAATTTTAGTATTTCTTTTAAGAAATTTCTGTGGGATAATTTAAAGAAAACAACAAATGAATAAGATCGACTCCTTTCCAGTTTTAATAGAGCAGCAAGTGTTTGCTGAGCAGGGTTCCTGTATTTGTTTTCAAAGTGACATAATAGATGCCATTGCTCATTCCCTTTGAAGTCAATTGAGACTTTGGAAGAGCAATGGTATGAGATCCGGCACTTCTTAATCCGTTCAATATTTCTTTGATGATTCTGCCTTGGTGATCGACCAAGTTGATGTGAACAAAGGATGCATCATTCAATTTAAATTGAATGGTGGTGCCTTCATTTATTGGATTTGGAATCACAGACAATTGAACAGCTTTATGAGTAGTTGTTTGTGGTACAGAAGTTATCAGCGTGCTGCTCAAATTTTTATTTACATAAACATGGAATTCACCTGGTTCAAGTGTTATGGACGCACTGGCACTGTTCAGATTTAATGATGTTCCATTTAAATAACTGTACCATGTTCCACCATTGGGAAAGCTGATAGTTGAAGTGCGAGATGAAATGTCGAAGTTTCCAATGACAACCACTTTCAGTGAATCGCCGTTGATTTGCAGCCATTTGAAAGGACTCGACATGTCAAAGGTGAAAGGAGCAGATGTAAATGTACTCAAGAAGCTTGGATTGTTTCTTAATTTCAACAGGTTGGCATATCTGTTATAGAGAGATTTTTTGAAGAGGTTGTTTAAATAATTCCAAACCGGAGGTTTGTTATCAAGTCTGCATGCATTGTTCACTGTGCCATTGCTGCAAGTATTGATGGAGAAGGGGAAGCCCAACTCACCAAATTGCCAGATCATTTTCGGACCCGGCATCATCGACCAGAAAGCAGCTGCCTGAGACATGCGCTGCAGCGCAGTATTGCTGTCTCTTGTAGAGTAGTTAACAGATTGATTCCCAAAATTGATGTTTTTGTACATCAGTCGTTCCTCATCATGACTTTCCATATAACCGATCAAATGAGGTTGTTGCCAATTTCTTTTGCTGTGCAAGATACCGCTGAAGTCAGCATCCTGGCTGTATCCCATCGTGGCTTGATTGAAATTGTAATTTCCATTGCCCCAGAACATCATTCCGTAATCGGCCAATTCTTTTTCTTCTGAGTTGTCTGCAAAATGTTCAAGAATACAGTAACTGCCATTGGAGACCAGTTGCATGCTGTCATAAATTCTTTTCCATGTCTTTATCCTACTGGCATCGTAATTGCCCCATGCTGATACATTGTTGGGGTTGTTGGTTTGTGTAAATCCTTTTGAGAGATCCCATCTGAATCCATCGAGTTTGTAATTGATCAACCAGTGTCTGATCATTCTGTTCAATAAATTTTTAGTTGCAGCCGCTTCGTGGTTGAAATCATACCCCACATTGTATGGATGTTTTGCATCTGGATTCAACCATGGGTTTGCAGTGGAAGGTTTGTTGTTCAAAGTATCCCAATACATCTGCACAACGGGCGATGAGCCAAATGCATGGTTCATGACCATGTCAAGTACCACAGCCATTCCCTGTGCATGGCATTCATCGATGAATGCCTTCAGTGCTTGTTCTGTTCCATAAAATTTATCAACGGCAAAAAAGAAATTTGGGTTGTAGCCCCAGCTCAGATTGCCCTCGAATTCTGTGACAGGCATCAGCTGAATTGTATTGACACCTAATTTTTTCAGATAGGGGATGGTGTCTTTCAACGTCTGAAAATTCTGATTGGCAAGAAAATCTCTGATGAGCAGTTCATAAATGATCAGGTTTCTTTTATCAGGCCTCTTGAAGTTATTTACTTTCCAAGGATAGGAAGTTTTTCCTGTTTGCAGGATGCTGACGATACCGCTTGCTTTGTCTTTTGGAAAGCTTTTTAAATTCGGGTAAGTGGCAGAAGGTATGAATCCATCATTGTTCGGATCCAGTACTTTTTCTGAGTTGTAATCAGCAACACGCAGACCCCCATCGATCAAAAATTGATATGCATATTCTGTACCTGGTTTTAATCCGGTGAGCCTGATCCAAAAATAATTTCCGTCAGGTGTCTTGTTCATCTGTCCGGCTTCGTTTTCGGTCCAGTTATTGAAATCACCAATCACAGCAATTCTATTTTTCCCCGGTGCATGGATCACGAGATAGGCTGAGCTGTCGCCCGGTTCATAGGTGATGCCTTCACTGATTCCCGCGGGCAATGCAGCTATAGAAGCGTTGCCGGCAAGAAAAAATTGTATGGTGTCTCTGTGAACAGATCCATTTGTAAAACTTGCCTGTGCAATGATTTGTTGTGTACCGCCATTATTGACGGTGATTTTTTTGCTGATGGATGAACTTCCATCAGCAGTTGCAGCTGTTTCTCCGTTGTAATTGATTTGCAATTTGGCAGAGGAGCTTGCGTTGGCAGTAATGGTAAGGTTGTCTCCCACCTTCACATTGAGCGGCTGTAAGGTTCTGATGTATTTGGGTTGCGAAATGGGCTCATCGATGCGGATGAAATCACCTGCAGGATAAACCGGGATGTACATATCGGAAGCGTCGTCGTTGCGCAGCACTCTGTTTCCGTTTCCTGATCTGAACAGGATGGCTATTTTTTCAATTTTTTCAGTGGGATTTGTAATGCCAAAATAACTGCGAAGTCCACCATTGATGGTGAAGGTCCACTCATTGGCACCCGTTGAAGGAGCATTGGCAGCAGGGTTGGTGGTACCCCAATCAAATTTTACATATTTCCAACCTGATGGTCCGCTGCTCAGATTGGTAATGACACCAATATGTACATACACATCATTGACAGGCGTGTAGCCAAGCAATCCTTTGTTCCCCCCATTGGCATTCGCCTTGATGCTGATGGAGTTGCTGTTTTCAGTAATAAATGAGGGTGTCCATTGCAGCTGTGCACGCGTGGATGTCCAGATACTTTGCAGTACCAGAAAACCAATCAGCAAAATGGACTTGCGCATCATACAATGTGTATTATTTACGCAATATAGGGATGAATTAAGTTAAAAAGATTCAAAAATGGCCAGAAACAGCTTTGGGTAAGTTTTAGAGCGAACTGATAAAATAAGTTCAACAGCTTATTGCCATTTCAAAAAAATATATTTATTTTGGTGCTTAGTGTATTTTTAACACAATCTTAATCCAACGATAACAACTCGTTTTTTGTGTGAAAATGACACTTTAAAAATTTTCAAATTATGAATACTTCATTAAAGCCTGCGCTAAATCACTTACGATTGCTTGTGGTTGCGCTATTTGCCATGTTGTCTTCATTGGCACAAGAAAAGACGGTTCAGGGAAGGGTTTCAGACAATGCAACAGGATCTCCCATTGCCGGTGCTTCTGTAACACTCAAAGGTGGTACATCAGGTGTGATTACAGATGCCAATGGAAATTTCAGCATCAAAGTTTCTTCAGCATCAAAGCAATTGACTGTAAGCTTCTCCGGATACACTTCTACTGATGTTGACATTGCAACTGGCGTGTTAGATATCAAATTATCATCCACTTCATCCACGTTGGGAGAAGTAGTGGTAATCGGATACGGTGCAGCAAGAAAGAAAGATCTCACAGGAAGTGTTGCTTCCATTTCTAGCAAAGATTTTGTCAAAGGTGCACTTACTACTCCTGAACAATTGATTCAGGGTAAAGTAGCAGGTGTGCAGATCACATCCAACAGCGGTGCCCCTGGTGCAGGAAGTACCATCAGAATCAGAGGCGGTGCTTCTTTGAATGCGAGCAATGATCCATTGATTGTCGTAGATGGGATGCCCTTGGACAACAGCGGAATATCAGGTCAAGCCAACCCTCTTTCCCTGATCAATCCAAATGATATTGAAAACTTTACCATTTTAAAAGATGCTTCTGCTGCTGCAATTTATGGATCCCGTGCATCCAACGGTGTTATCATGATCACCACTAGAAAAGGTGCAAGCGGCAAACCAATGGTATCATTTAGTTCGCTCTTATCAGTGGGTAAAATAGCAAAGAAAGCAGATGTATTGACTGGAGATGAAATAAGAGATTTCGTAAATGCCAATGGAAATGCATCTTTGAAGGCTTTGTTGGGTCAGGAGAATACCGACTGGCAAGACCAGATTTATCAGAATGCGTTGACAAGTGACAATAATATAAGTGTACGCGGCTCCATCAAGAAACTTCCTTATAGGGTTTCTCTCGGATACCTCAATCAAAATGGCATATTAAAAACCGGAAATTTAGCGCGTACTACACTCGGATTGAACCTCAATCCAACTTTGTTTGACAATCACCTCAAGATTGACTTCAACATCAAATCATCTATGAGTCAGTCAGTTTTCGCAAACGAGGGATCAATCGGTTCGGCTGTCAATTTCGATCCAACCAAACCAGTATATTCTGGCAAGAATGATTATGGCGGATATTGGGAATGGCTGGATCCAACATCTGCAACCGGACTGAAAGCATTGTCACCTAAAAACCCATTGGGTATATTGATGCAGCGCGATGACAGAAGTGATGTAAGCCGTCACATTGCCAACGTATTGGCGGATTATAAATTCCACTTCCTTCCTGAATTGCGTGCAGTGGTGAATGCAGGTGCAGATATCGCTGATGGAACAGGAACCATTGTGGTGCCAGAGGAAGCAGCGAGCACTTTCAAGCGATTCAAAGATGCCAGCAACAAGTTTCATGGTGGTGTCAACAATGAATACAGACAAAAAAGACAAAACGCTTATTTGAATGCCTACCTGAATTATGCAAAAGAAATTGAAAGCATCAAAACACGCGTTGATCTAACAGCAGGGTATGAGTACCAAGATTACCTGACTACTAATTATAATTTCTCTGATAAAACATTTGACAACACAGTTGTTACCACGCCAAATTTTGAATTTGATAAACCTCAATACAGATTAAGCTCAATGCTTGGAAGAGCAAACATCAGCATCATGAGCAAATACTTGATCACCGCTTCAATCAGACAAGATGGTTCATCTAAATTCAATGTGGACAATCGTTTTGGTCTTTTCCCATCAGCAGCCTTTGCATGGAAGTTGAACGAAGAATCATTTCTTAAAAATTCCAAAACCATAAACGATTTGAAATTGAGAATTGGTTATGGTGTGACAGGACAGCAAGACGGAATCGGATACTATGATTATATTTCATATTATAACCTGAGCTCATTGACAGCTCAATATCAGTTTGGCAATACTTACTATCAAATGTTCCGTCCGGGAGGTTATTATTTCAACCGCAAATGGGAGCAGACAGCTACCACCAACCTTGCAGTTGATTTCGGATTGCTCGATGGAAGAGTAAGCGGTACTGTTGAACTCTATAAGAGAGAGACCAAGGACTTGTTAAATGAAATCAACCAACCTGCAGGTACCAACTTCTCCAACAAAATTGTTGCGAACGTTGGAACCATGGAGAACAAAGGTGTTGAATTCACTTTGAATCTACAGCCCATCAGAAAACGCAACCTTACATGGGATGTATCTTTCAACGCAACATACAATCAAAATACCATTACCAAATTAACCATCTCTGAAGATCCAAATTATGCAGGTGCAAGATTTGGAGGAATCTCAGGCGGAACGGGAAATACCATTATGATTCATTCAGTGGGTTACAACAGAGGTGCTTTCTTTGTTTACAAGCAAGTATATGATCAAACTGGAAAGCCAATTGACAATTTATTCTCTGACTTGAACCGTGACGGCATCATCAATGAGAAAGATCTGTATCAATACAAAGGGGTTGATCCTCGCATGTTCTTTGGATTCAGTACGAATGTAAGTTCAGGTAAGTGGAATGCAGGACTCGTTGCAAGAGCCAACGTTGGAAACTATATGTACAACAACGTTGCATCTAGCACAGGTACTGTAAGAAATATCCTTAATCCAATCGGATACATCAACAATGGTTCAAGAGATGTATTGGTAAGCGGGTTCAGCGGAAATGGAGCCAACTACTATCTTTCAGATTACTATATTCAAAATGCATCTTTCTTCAGAATGGACAACATCAATGTTGGCTACAATCTTGGAAAGGTATTCAAAGACAGAGCCAACATGAGACTCAGTGCGAATGTTCAAAATGCATTTGTGATTACCAAGTATACTGGATTGGATCCTGAGATCAATGGTGGAATTGATAATAATTTTTATCCACGCCCACGCACATTTGTTTTGGGAGTTAATCTTGATTTTTAATTCTATTCATGAGCAAACATAAGCATATGAAAAAGCAAATTATTCAAACATCTATTTCAGCGTTTATTTTGGCACTGATGTTCGCGTCCTGCTCCAAGCAGTTGGATCTCCTGCCTTTGAACGATATAACGTCTGGGCAGGTTTACAGTACTCCGCAAGGATACAAGCAGGCATTTGCCAAATTGTACGGAAGCTTTGCTACAACAGGAAACAATGGTCCTGCAGGCAATGGCGATATCCAAGGACTTGATGAAGGAACATCAGATTTTTTAAGATTGTTCTGGAAGGCGCAAGAGCTCAGCACAGATGAAGCTGTTGTTGCATGGGGTGATCCTGGCATCCAAGATTTTCACAACATGAATTGGTCTGCCAGCAATCCCATGCTGACTGGATTGTACTACAGATCATATTATCAGATCACATTGTGCAATGATTTCATCCGTCAGGCTTCTGACGCAAACATTACAGCAAAAGGCATCACAGGTGCTGATGCAGATCAGATCAAGAAGTATCGTCCGGAAGCACGCTTCTTGAGAGCTTATCAATATTGGGTATTGATGGACCTGTTTGGAAACGTTCCTTTTGCTACGGATGAGCAGGCGCTTGGTTCTTTCACTCCTTCACAAATCAGCCGCGGTGATCTTTTCAAATACATTGAATCGGAATTAAAAGCCATCGAGAATGAGTTGCCCAATGCAAAGGCCAACGAATATGGTAGAGCTGACAAGGCAGCTGCACAAGCATTGCTTGCGAGAGTTTACTTGAACGCTGGGGTTTACACAGGTACACAACGTTATGCCGATGCATTGACCTATGCAAAAAAAGTCATCGACGCAGGCTATACATTGATCAGCGATTACAGAATGCTGATGAGAGCCGACAACAATACCAATACCAGCGAATTCATTTTGACCATCAATTATGATGGATTGAAAACACAGAATTGGGGCGGTACAACCTTCCTTACGCATGCTGCGGTGGGAGGTGATATGGTTGCTGCTGATTTCGGAATCGACGGAGGTTGGTTTGGTTTGCGCACCACCAGTGCTTTACCTGCCTTGTTCCCGGATGTTACCGGAACGGCTGACAAGCGTTCACAGTTCTTTACACAAGGACAAAATCTCGACATCAATGACCTCTCTAATTTCAAAGATGGTTATGCCGTTTCAAAATTCAAAAACAGGAAAAAAGACAATGCAGTTGGATCCAATCTTACATGGGTGGACATTGATTTCCCCATTTTCCGATTGGCAGAAATGCATTTGATTTTTGCAGAAGCTGCAGCACGTGCAGGTACAGCAGGTGACAAAGCAACTGCGTTGACATATGTGAATGCACTCAGACAGAGGGCATATGGCAATGCCAGCGGAAACATCACCGCTGCACAACTTACTGCAGATTTTGTACTGGATGAAAGGGCAAGAGAGTTGTATTGGGAAGGACACAGAAGAACCGACCTGATTCGTTATGGTAAGTTTACTGAGTCAACTTACTTGTGGCCATGGAAAGGTGGTGTGAAAGGTGGGACAGGAGTTGCTGCAATAAGAAATCTCTATCCGCTTCCTTCAGCAGATATATCTTCTAACCCTAACCTCAAACAGAATTCAGGCTACTGATACTCAAAATCAATAAAACCTTGGTTATGAAAAAATTCATCCAACACATCAGTATACTTCTTCTCTCCATCACCTTTTTGGCATCTTGCGAAAAGGCTGAGGTGAAAGAAGTGTTTCTCGGGGGCAGCGCTCCTGTTTTAAGTGCTTCAGCATCTGGAACAGTGCCACTTGCTTTCGCAACTCAAAATAATCTCGCTGTAAAATTCAGCTGGACAAATCCCGCTTATCAATTTGCATCTGGGGTCAGTTCACAAGACGTCACCTATCTATTGGAAATAGATGAAACCGGTAAAAACTTTGCTGGTGCAAATAAAAAATCTATTTCTGTGAGCAAGGACTTGGCCGTTCAATACACGCAAAAAGAATTCAATATCATTTTGAGTGATCTCAAACTCAAGCTTGGCGTTGCCGCTTCGATTGATGTGAGGATTTCTGCTTCACTTGGTGCATCCGCAACGAAGTTGACATCCAATACACTTAAATTGAATGTTACGCCATTTGCACCTCCACCCAAAGTGCCGCTTCCTGGAAACGGTGACTTGTGGGTAATCGGAGATGCTTTTGAGTCTGGATGGAACAATCCGCTTCCAGCTCCATTTGTTACATCACAAAAGTTCACAAAAGTTTCTGAAACACTCTATGAACTTGTTGTCGGCTTCAAAGGCGGCGGGTATTACAAAATGCTTCAGGACAATGGGGTGTGGGGAACACAATACCACATGGTGGCAGGTGATGCAGCAGGTGGTACTTTTGAAAAGAAAGATGCCGATCCCGCATTTGTTGGTCCAACAGCTGCAGGTAATTATAAAATAGTAGTGAATTTCCAGGAAGGAACATTTACTGTAAACAAACAATAAGCTTTTAAAAAAACAGATATGAAAAAGCTATATAATTTATTGTCATACGGTGTTGCCATCTTTTTATTTTCGTTGATTGTTTCATCATGCGAAAAAGTTGACCAATTGCCTAATTATGGACCGGGAACTGCCACGACGCTTAATGCATCTGCCAATACATTGGCACCAGCAGTAACCGATTCAAGCAAAACGGTATTGACCCTCAGCTGGTCAAGTCCTTCCTATTCGGTCGACTCCAATACAGTCAAATACATCGTTCAATTGGATTCGGCAGGAAGGAATTTTTCTAAGGCTGAAGAAAAAATCATTACGGGTATCCGCACTGCTTCTTTCACTGCGAAGGAAATCAATGCCATTGCACTCGGTTTCGGATTTGCATTCAATAAGCAATACAATATGGAGTTGAGGGTAGTCTCTTCTCATGCCAACAACAATGAGCGTCTTTTCTCAACCGCAGTTGCGTTGAAATATACCCCTTATGTGACCCCTCCAAAAGTATTGCCTCCAAGTTCCAAGCAATTGTTCCTCGTGGGGAGTGCAACAGCTGGCGGATGGAACAATCCTGTTCCAGTTCCTTCTCAGCAATTCACAAGAGTTGATTCTGTTACGTATGAAGGGGAGTTCTACTTGAAAGGAGGACAACAATTTCTCTGTCTTCCAGTAAATGGTGATTGGAGCAACAAGTATTCTGTAAAAGACAACAATGCAACTGGTCTAAATAAAGGTGGAGATTTTGGATTCAATCTTTCAGATAACTTCCCTGGTCCTGATAAGACCGGTATTTATAAACTGAAAATGGATTTCCAGGCAGGTAAGTTCACTGTGACGCTCTTGCAGGAAATCGGACTCCTCTATGTTCCTGGCGATTATCAGGGCTGGAGTCCAGCTTCTGCACCACAACTGGGTTCGCCCAAGAAAGATGGTGTACATGAGGGTTATGTTTCCGTAAAAGAGGGCGGATCATATGAATTTAAAATTGCAGCACAACCTGATTGGAGCGGAACTGTTTTTGGTGATGGTGGTGCTGGCAAATTGAGTACATCTGGTGGAAACCTTAAGTTTCCGGGTGCCGGATTCTTCAGAATCAATGCCAATACAAAAGATGAAACATATTCTATCACCAATACAACCTGGGCCATCATCGGAAGTCTGACTGGGTGGAGCAGTGATATCAGCATGGAATTGAAAAATGGTGTATGGGAAGGTACTGCCACAGTAGGTGGAAGAGAGGAGTTTAAATTCAGGGCCAACAGCGATTGGGGTATCAATTTGGGTGATGACAAAGGAGACAATTCACTTGAATACGGAGGTGCCAACATTGTACTTCCAGGTGCAGGTACGTATAAACTGTCGCTCGATTTAACCAATCCAGGATACTACACATACAAGATCAGCAAACAATAGTTGAAATACATTTAATGAAAATACCCCTCATTGGAGGGGTATTTTTTTTGAAAACGTTTCAATGCAAGCAGTAAGAAGGATTCTTATTTTTTTATATCTTCCGA
>Ga0315905_10004483_pt1 | contig 14274 bp, 15 predicted proteins | sample LakEriMetagenome_5_FD_203522 | JGI IMG/M metagenome (GOLD analysis project Ga0315905, IMG submission 203522) | Freshwater fungal communities from buoy surface, Lake Erie, Ohio, United States - Buoy 4 MA121 | ecosystem: Environmental > Aquatic > Freshwater > Lake | place: USA: Lake Erie, Ohio... | reverse complement strand
GTGTGTCGATATGACCCGTGATGCCATGATCGACACAGGGGGAGAGCGAAATAGGGTGTGATTCACTAGGGTGTGGGGTCACGAATACGTGATCACGTCCCTCTTAGAAAATGTCGTTTCGTGGAAATAAAACGAGGTGGGCCCCATCCGTCGGGGTACCCTCATCTACCCTCATTCACGGTCACGCGCTATGTCTGTCTGGGAGGCGCCCTAGCTCGGCCGTGCACCATTTCGGTATTCCAATTGCAGAGACAACATACGCGTTCACGATCGCTCACGGCAACCAAAGTCGGGAGATTCGTGTAGCAGCTCTTGAATGCGCTCAACAAGATCTGCTAGCAGCATCACATGTAGGATTGTCTGCGTCTCGTTGTCATGTGAGCGATGATTTGAACTTGATGGCGTAGCGTTGCCGCGTCGGATCACATTCTATGCACATCACGCAGTGAGTCAGCAACCTCTTAGTCTGCGAAACATTTCAGGTGATCTTGACACTCACGCAATCTAAGAACCTGAGTCGAAGCATGTAGAGGAGAAAGGATGGAGGAAGAGAGGCGGAGGCGCGACTCAAGATCCCAGATGCCGGACACCTGCTCTCGATCAGTTAGTTGAAGAAAGTCGGCTCGGAAAGCCACAACAGCCCGAGGTGCGGCACGAGGCTTGCCTAAGCAACAGGCAGAGATAACAGGCAGAGATAAGCCACGAGGCGCGCTTAGGCAAGCTTAAGATCGCGCAATATGTAGAGCTCACGTTGGCTGCTCGATCTTTTATGAGAAGAAAGCGGATGATGTTGAGAGAAGCCATGAGAATATCGAGGCGCAACGCCAATAGCGCCTCACTTGGCTTCCCAATCTGCTCTCCTCCCACATATTGTTAGAAGACTGGCGGACTATGTGCAATCGTCACACAGACTATTTGCTCAAGAAAACATGTCGTGCCACACCCTCAACATGGATCAAGGCATTCAGACACTCTACCTAACGACCTAACGGTCCCTGACTCTAACGGTCCCTGATCTTTTGCAAAGCCAAATGTGAGAAGGAAAGGAAGGTACCGCATCCATCACGAGCGAGGCACCGAACGTCACAAAAGGGCCCTTGTCACATAATGCTAAACTTGTCTCGCTGGCACTGGTGCCTGTGGATGACGCTTCGTGCGCTGGCCAAGATTGAATCATCTCTTCCTTCAGTTGATGCAGCAGTAGTGCTGTGACAGCGTTGTGCGGGCAACGCTGTATCATGTCGTTGAGCACAGCAAAGCTGTGAAAGCACAAGACAGACTGTCTCATGTCAAATGGTTTGACCATAAGACAGATTCACATCCCCCAAATTTCACCGACGGATCAAATGCACCCTGTTCCAAAATGCGATGTTGCTTGGATTTTGGATAATCACGGAGCACGTCTGATTTTGAAAACATGTGCTTTTAAACAATTTTGTGGGATGTCTATATTTTCACCCACAGCTGTCCTTCTCTCCAGCGTATATGCTGCGCATGTTGCAATTGTGTCGACGGTTTCAGGAGGCACAAAGAGAATGAGGAAGATAGTCATCAGATAGATAGGAAGATAGGAAACTAACCGTGGGTGAGGAGCGAGAAGGGCAAGCAGAGTTTTCATGTGCTTGAGTGCAACCTGGCGAAGCGCTTGCGATGGCAATTGGGTCATAGCAGTGGCCAACCCCTGCCAACTTGCTTGCTTAGTCGCAAGTGCGCATCCACGCTCGTTGGTCGTCCGAGGCAGGCAAGAGACTGAAGCAAGAGACTGTTGATCAAGCACGCGACGCAAGCACGCGACTCAAGCTTGAAAATCAAGCTCGTGCCACCCCGCTTCGTTTCTCAGTTTTTTCGCGTAAACTCAGTTTTTCACGTAAGATGTCTACGTAAGAGCGCCTTGCTTTCCCGATGTTTAACATTCCCCGTCCTGTTGCCGCCCGAAGGGCCGAATTGGGTTACGCTACCCCTCCGCCCCTCCGCCCCTCCGCCCCGAAACACTTGATGCTATCATGCTGTCTAGTGTGGAAGTTTGACACAGTGGAGCAGGTTGCAACCTGCAGAACTTGCATGGCGGTGGCACGAATGGTAATGGAAGGCGCTACAGCTTTTCCTGCTCGTGAGCAAGTGAGCTCGAGATCTCCTTCCGAAAGCAAACCGGTGTGCTGTGAAAGTTGGAAGAGACCTGCCGCTAGCAGAACCAGTCCTGCCTGCTCAGCATGCAGGACACAGGCGCAGATGAAACCACGTGCGCAGATGAAACCACGTTGCCACGAGGCCTACCAAGACGAGGACAAAGCAAAGTGTGGTTGCGGCTTCTGAAAAAAAGATGGACTTGATCGTGTTTTCAATGTATGACCTCGACGTGCACCCTCCATGGGCTTGACAGCAGAGAGGCTGCCGCCGTCAGACAGAGCGTTCCTCTGAATCGTGCAGTGAGCATGCAGGACATCCCACTCAACTGTGTGTTTGCTTTTGATGTCTCGACTAACATGTGCCCGTTAACTTGACCAGCCCCCTCCTTCCAACCCTCAGAGTCGGTGGGTGCGCCCCAGTCTGCCGCGTTGCGGCACAGCAATGCATGACACAAGGCCGCTCGGCCCTCACCTGTCCCGATTTCACTGCAGCACAGACCATGACGACCAGAAATGCATCAAGGCACGTGCATCCATCAATGCACGAGCATCAATCAAAGGACAAAACAATACACATGAAAGGACAAAACAAAACCAGTGCAAAACCATGCACAAGCGCACATGCATACACGACAAATGACGATGATATACCCGCTTCGCCACACAGCTGCACAGTAATGAGGGTCATCTTGTTGGTCCTCCCAGAGACTCTCGTCATCGTCGACATCTTCTGCTGTCTGCTCGTCCTGGTCCAAAGACACACAGCGTCAAAGAATGCTCGTCAAGCACGCATCAAAGAAGGCGAAACTGGGACAAGAGACACGGGCGGTACTGTACATGCTATCACACATGCCTCAAATTGTGTTGTGTGTCAGAAAACGTGGCTAGAGACGTGTGTCAGAAAACGTGGCTAGAGACGGGCACCTGAGGAGGGGCCCATGGTTGCATGGCTTCACACCAGCCTGGGCGAGAAGGAGGGTGGAGAACAAACAATGCGCCGTTGGGCAGCCTGTCTATTACGGCAACAATCTGTCGCTCAACTTGAATCGCTCTTTCCACGAAATCGGCCACGGGCACTGTCGGTACGGAGGGATCTTGGACTAGGGAAAGCCATGTGAGCATGTCCAGGAGAGCTTGCACCAGCGCCTCTGTGGTGCGCGATGTCGCTATGCTCGCTGCGTTGTCTTGTGTCATGCTCGCCACGTTGTCTTGTCCCGGGAACCACCAACACAGCGGAAAGAGCGCCTGTGCTCGCACCATGCAACACACCACACGGAGGCAAGCATTCCTGGGAAGCTAGGTCAAACGCACCACACCTAGGACACCTAGGCAAGCAAGGCGAAAGCAAGGCGAGAGCAAGGCAAAAGCAAGGCAAAAGCAAGGCGAGAGCAAGGCAAAAGCAAGGCAAAAGCAAGGCAAAAGCAAGGCAAAAGCAAGGCAAAAGCAAGGCAAAAGAAAGGCAAAAGCAAGGCAAAAGCAAGGCAAAAGCAAGGCAAAAGCTAGGTCAATTGTGCTTACTCCTCCGCCGCAAGGATACAGTAAGGAAGCAGACGGCAAAGCGGTTGAAAAGGTGTGTGTGGGGGGGAAGCTTTTGCAGGCAAGGGGAAAAGCTGGACCTGGGCTGAGGCGCGACAGAGATGTGTGAGCGCGCACAAGTTTGTGGCTTCGACGAGCCTGCTCACTGCCGTCACCTCTGTGGCAGACAACATGCGCTCGTCTTCCTGGCAGGCGACAGATGAGCACATGTGCCAGCCTTCCTGCTTGCCTCCTGATCCCGTATCCGAGCCTTGCACCTTTCGTGAGACTGTGTCGAGAAAGCACTGGCGCACGCTCTTGTAGAAGCTCGCAACATAGCCAGACTTGTCTGCTCACAGTCATGTTACCGGGGTCATGTTCTAGGGGTCATGTTCTAGGGGTCATGTTACCGGGGTCATGTCTGCCCAGCACCGATAGCACGGTGACTAGGGGTCATGTTCTAGGGGTATGTTCTAGGCCGATAGCACGTGGTCTAGTCCACGTGGTCTGCCACGTGGTCGGTCTATGGCACGTGCCCTAAAGGTCCAGAGGTGGCACGTGCCCTAAAGGTGCAGAGGTCTGTCTATCTCACGTGCCCTAGAGGTCTGTCTATTTGCCCCGAATGCATCTGCTCTTGCGCGCAGAACGTGGAGGGAGGAGGCGGCGGGGGGACAGGAAGCAACTACAAGGGAGGGACAGGAAGCGAGGGATGGCGACAGCAAGCAAGAGGGAGGCAAGAGGGATGGCGACAGCAAGCAACGCACGCGCCGTTCGACAGCAAGCAACGCACGCGCCGCCAGGCAACTATGCAACTACACAACTATACAAGGCAGGGCACACTAGACGCGAGGCCACTGCACGCCAGGGAGGCCAGGCCACTGCACGCCAGGGCCGCCACTAGCGCCGCCAAAGCATCTTGCACTAGCGGCCAAAGCATCTACTACGGCAGCTAAGAGGACCTTTGACTGCCAGCTCCGACAGGATTGTGCCCTGCATTTGAATGAGGACGGTGCGCTGCTCCTCCTCCTGCCAAGCATCACATCCTCAGTGCTCAGCTTGTCAGACTGAACCTCGCGTGCAGTGTCCTTGTGACCCTCGCGTGCTGTGCCGCCAGGACACTGCTCGCGAGCGTGACAGTCGAGCGTCTGTCTGTCCTCAGCAAGAGGAGAATGCTGACGTGGGACCATGAGTGGGTGATGCAAAGGCAGTGCGTGCCGCAAGAGGACAGCTTGCAAGCAGAGCGGCCTCTGGCATGCAAGCAGCCGGTCCTCTTGGATGCAAGCAGTGCGTCCTTTGCATGCAAGCAAGCTGGAATAAGACAAAAAAAAAAAACAGACGGGGCAGAAAGAGAGCAACCCCATACCCTAAACTTCATACCCTAAACCTCATACCCTAAACCTCATAGCCTAAACCTCGTACCCTAAACTTCATACCTGGAACAAGACCAAGGCCTCCATGACCATCGAGAACATTTCACGTGCATTGCACACCGCTGCCGCGCGGAGGAGGAGGCGACGCGCGAGGTCGGCGCACCCAGCAACGGCCGCAAACGGGAGAAAAGAATGGAGGAGGTCCCAGCCCACCGCTCTCAGGAGCGGCTCCTGCTCCGCCTCCAACAGCACCACACACGCCCGCACGCACTTGTCCTGTGCCCCCTCCGACAGGCTGTCGAGCTCGCGTTGCAGCTCTGCCAGCGCCTGCGCCTCCAGCCCGCCCGCCGCACATACACATATACATACATACTGGCTTATATTTGTGTACCAAGGTATATGCACTGCAGGGCACTGAGAGCCTCTCACTCTCCCCAGGGGCGAAGGGTGGAGCAAGGAAGAGGGGCCGCGGTGGCCGCGGGCACGCGCTTCGCGTCACACGCCACCTCTATCGCTGGCGTGCTTGCACTGTCTTGCTGCTCAACGGGCTCTCGCGCAAAGGCCGCGGCCTTCGCGCGCAGCCGCAGCTCGAAGTCCATGAGAAATTCGGAGTCATGCTCCGTTTTCTGTCGGCCAAACTTTTTAGGAGTAGTAAAAGTAAGCATTGTAGTTTGTTGGAGAGCTGCCCGCCGGGGGCTTACCGGTTAAACCGCCGCCCTGCGCCTGGCCTCGACACGCCGCAGAGGTCCATCTGCGCGCCGTCGACGCACCGGGCAGGGTGAGCTCGACGCGCGCGTCTGCCGCTCTCGCGCGGCCTACGCCCTCCCCTTTGGCCTTGTGCGTTGCAGCGAACTGAAGCCATACAGCACAAGCAAAATGACGAGCAGCGAGGACGGGCCCCCGGGCGAATCCGTGCCGGGACACGCTGCGTGGTGGCGCCTGCGGTCTGGCCTGGTCGATTGGGGATCAGCGCCAGTGCATCAGGAGCTGGCGCAAACAGGTGGCGGGCGCGGCGGGTGTCTAGTCAATCGCCGTAGTCGTTGGTGACATTTCATTTCTTTGTGGCAGAGGCACCGACGGGCGTTTACTCACCTGGCCTGAGACGACGTCACAACGTCTTTGTCGCAAAGCGACGGCGCCCCTCCACGAAAGCGTCCCCGCAACGCTGCCTCCACCATGGGTGGTGCTCGGGATGGAGGGGACTGCAAGGTGGAAGCACAAGACGCGCAGGAGGCGGGGAGCGGCGGACGAGACTTGGGACGAGACTTGGATAGTACTCGAGACTTGCCACGAGACTTGGGACGTGAATTACCCCAGCCCTCTTCTGCCTCGGTCGACCACGGTACTGCAGCGGGGGGGGCATCGCGCGAGCGTGGCGGTGCAGCCGAGGGTGGGCACGATGCGGCGGCAGGAGGGTCGGGTGCGAATAGTGCATGGCGTACAGGGCTGTTGGGTCCGTCCCTTGGCCTGGGAAAGGATGCAAAGCATGAGGCTGAGGCAAAGGATGCAAAGGATGAGGTCGAGGCAAAGGATCCAAAGGATCCAAAGCATGCCGCTCAGCCTCATGCCGCTGTGCAAGCCCAAGCCCACGCCGGGCCGGACAGCATACAAGTGCAGGGACTGCAGGATGAATCACAGACAGCAGACTACGCAGCGCGCCTGCGTGCCACGCAGGATGCCACGGGGGACGCGGATGACAACGCTGGGGACAACGAGGACAACGCTGGTCACAACGCCGCGGGCTCCCGAGCTGCCCGCAACCCAGAGCCCTTGTTTCCTGCTGCCTGGCCCGGCAACGGCAAGGCTACCAACGGCCATGACGGTTTGATGCAAAGGATAGGAGGCGAGGCTGCGAATGAGGCTGTGAATGGCCATGGCCATGCACAACATGGCGGCAAGTGCGAGGCTACTCTCTTGGACGAGGACCAAGCGCTTCAAGATGCTGCGCCTGCCACCAGCATGCCCCTGCCGTGGTGCAAGCAAACTTATGTACGCATTTTGGTTCAGGCCATGCAAGAGCTTGGGTACCGCAACTCGGCTGCTGCTCTGGAGCGCGAGGCTGGCGTGCGCCTCAAGAGTCACATTGTCACTCAATTGCAAGACGCTGTGCTGCAAGGGAGGTGGGAAGAGGTGGAGGTTCTGGCGCGGCGCGGCGAGCTAGGGCTCTCGGCCCTGCAGTCAGCTCTTTGCCGCTTTGTGGTGAAGCGACAGCTGTTTCTGGAGCTCTTGGAGGAGGAAGAGGTGGAGGCGGCCATGGAGTGCTTGCAAGTGCACTTGACCCCTCTCGCCCGACATGCAGGGCAGGACAAGGAGGAGCTTCACAAGCTCGCCAGACTCCTGGTGTCCAACAACGCGCAAGAGCTCTACAAGAAGGCACACAGGGTAGGGCCCTACACAGACGGCTTGGGAGGCAACTCGCACCGGGCCTCGCAACGCAAGGAGGTCTTGGCGCAGGTCAACGCGTGCCTCCCGCCCGCCTGCCTCATTCCACCTGGCCGCCTTCAGACGCTTGTGTCGCAGTCGCTCGACTACCAGATGCAGAGCTGCAGACGGTACAACATGGCTTCCTCATGGACAAACCTGCTGCAGGACTGCCATGCGCCCGACGCACATGACCAGCTCCCGCGCCGCACCGTCCATCTCCTCGAGCAGCACTCGGACGAAGTGTGGCACATCGAATTTTCGCACTGCGGAGGATTTCTGGCGTCGGGGAGCAAGGACACGACGGTCATCATCTGGTCCCTCCTGTCCCCCGCCGTCGTCAAGCACCACCTCAAGGGACACTCCGGTCAGAGAGCGTGTGTGGCGTGGTGTGTGTGGCGTGGTGTGTGTGGCGTGGTGTGTGTGGCGTGGTGTGTGACCTCAAGGGACACACTTGTCAGAGAGCCTTGAGGTCACTCACGCGTCAGAGAGCGCGGCGTCGGGAGCGTGCCCCCGCGCGTCTCTCGCTCTCCTGTCGTAAACGCGTGTTTCCACTCTCGCTCTCCCTCGGCAGTCCATGTGTCCTACACGCGTGTTTACAACACGCAAGAAAACATGCGCTTGCCTGTTGGGTGTTGCGTTGCGTTTGGCCGACCACACCCTCCATGTTGCAACTGCCGACACACCTGCCGACACACCTTGACTGCCGACCACACCCTCCATGTTGCAAACACCCGCTTGCCTCATCGTGTGTGACATGTGCCTGATTGTGTGTCGGTTTGAGGGTTGTTGTCTTGGTGAGGGTGATGTTGTCAAGTGGAGACTGTTGTAGTGCTTTCTGGCGTTGTCTCGTCTCGCGTGCTAGTCACGGCAGACATGGGTGATGAGACCTGAGACATGAGTCTTGCGACATGAGACTTGAGACATGTGTGATGAGACATGGGCGATGAGACTTGAGACTTGTCGCGAGACTTGAGACGCATGTCATCTTTCTTGTGACCCATGTCGCATCACGCATGTCGCATGACACATGTCGCAAGTCTCAAGTCTCATCACCCATGTCTGCCGTGGTTGCTGCCAGTCAGCTTAGAGCTCGTTGCTGCCAGATTGCGTGTGATATGTGACACGTGTCATGGCAGATTGTGTGTCGTATGTGGCGTGGAGCCGCGACGACAAGTGGCTCCTGTCGGGGGGGAATGACCTGGTGGTGAAACTGTGGGACGCGGGCTCGGGTCTACACTTGCGCGACTTTGTCCATCATACTGAACCCGTGACGGCCATCGCCTGGTCTCCCTCTCCCTCCCTCCCTCTCCCTCTCCCTCTCCCTCTTAGAAGCGCGACTCCCTCCCTGGCTTTCAAGTCCGTCTATCTCTATCAAGACCCTAAACCCGACCCTAAACCCGACCCTAAACCCGACCCTAAACCCGACCCTAAATCCGACCCTAAACCCGACCCTAAAAACCCTAGCCCTCATCTCACCCTAAACCCTGGCCCTCGTCTCACCCTAGACCCCAGCCCTCGTCGCCCTCTTCCTCGGGGTTGCGGAGCTGGGCCTAAACGCGCACGTTATCTGCTGACGTCTGCCGCACAAGCTTTGCCTCACGTGCGCCCGCCGAGCTGTGCGCGGACTGACGTGCCTCACGTGCGCCGCCTGTGCAGGTTGGACTCGGAGGGGCGCTTTGTGACGGGTTCGTATGACAAGCAGCTCATCACCTGGCACATGGAGCGCTGCCAGCCCCAGTCCGTCATGGAGGGCCTCCGTGTCACGGACCTCGCCGTCAGCCAGGACGGCTCTCGACTTGTCCTCGTCACCCCCGACAAGAAGATCAAGATGTACTCTCTTCCCAGCATGTGCCACATCCCGGGCACCATTCCTCAGGTGCTCGGTTGCCTCCTCCTCAGCAAGAGTACGCTTGCGTAGGTACACGTAGGTACACGTAGGTACACATGCGATGGAGTACGTCTGGGTACACATGGGATGCAGTGGATGCAGTACCGCAGTGTACCGCCGTGTACCGACGTGTACCGCCGTGTACCGACGTGTACCGCCGTGTACCGACGTGTACCGCCGTGTACCGACGTGTACCGCCGTGTACCGACGTGTACTCTTCTTGAGGAACACCAGACGATGGAGTACTCTTGCGTTGGGTACACGCTGGAGTACCGACGTGTACTCATCCTGAGGTACACCAGACAAGAGCACGCCCACACCGCCAAGCGACTCTACTAGGTACCAGAATGGTGGTTTCCCCGCGGTGGCAGGGCAGATTAGGCGCACGGCAGGGCGGCAGGGCGGCAGGGCGGCGCGCTGCAAAACGCCGCAACACCGCCTCAGCCGCAACACGCCTCATATGACCCGAGTGTCCCCCGTGAGGGTTGGACGCTGCGGTGCGGAGGACTAGATGCTGTGCCAGCTGTCTTGATGCTGTGCCAGCTGTCCTCCGTAGCAGCATCTCGTCCGCCGTAGATGCCGTGCCAGCTAACTCACCGTAGAGTTGGTGCGAGCTAACTGAGGGGATTGGGGCGGGAGGGGTCTGCCTGTGGTTGCAAAACCCGATTGCGCCCTTGGGGCAGCTGCGCCTAAGCTGCCCTGCATACGCGGAGATTAGGGCTTTTCGGGGTTAGGGCCGGAGAGATGGCGCTCATCGAGTTCTTGGCCGGACTGTAGTAGCACGAGTTGGCAAACCACAGGCAGACCACAGGCAGACCACAGGCAGACGAGGCAAACGCTGCGGCAAGCGACAGGCAAACGCTGCGGCAAACGACAGGGCTGTAGGGCCAGACCACAGGGCTGTAGGGTTAGGGTTTAGGTTGTAGTTTGCTTGACACAGCCACCCAGTTTGCGCAACACATGCACGCGGCCAGACGCGGAGGTGTTGACGTGGGTGTGGGACAGGGTGGAGACAAGGAGAACTTGACGTCGCTCAGCCTTAGCTCTGATGCTCGTTACCTCCTCCTCAATGTGTCGAAAGAAAAGGACGCTGAGGTGCGCCCAGCTTCTGTGCCCTCCCTCGTCCCTTGCCTCCCTCCTTGCCTTGCCTGTCACATGCTCCCTGGCTCACATGCTCCCTGCCTCGAATGGGTCATGCTCCGTGCCTCGAAGCGCCGTGCACACATGCGGCGTGACACATGACACATGACACATGCGGCGTGCTTTGCTCAACACATAAGCCGTGCTTGCTTAGTACATGAGCCGTGCTTGCGTGTGCTTGCGTGTGCTTGCGTGTGCTTGCGTGTGCTTGCGTGTGCTTGCGTGTGCTTGCGTGTGCTTGCGTGTGCTTGCGTGTGCTTGCGTGTGCTTGCGTGTGCTTGCGTGTGCTTGCACGCCTAGCGCGCACACACACACTTGCACGCATAGCGCACGCGGTGTAGCACACGCGCCGTGCTGGAATGGCAATGGATGGGGCGTGCTTGGCAAGCACATGCCACATGCATGAGGCGGGGTCACAAACACATGCGCCGTGCTTACATTGCGCCGTGCTTGCATTGGCACATGCCAATCTTTCGAAGCACGCGCAGCACTTCTCAGCTGAGAGTTGCTGCAATCTTGAGATCTTAATCTTGAGAAGTAAGGGACGGGAAGTAAGGGACGAGGCTCACCTTGGGTTGGGGGGTCACAAGCCACGCGTGAGGGGGTCACGTGCACCCGTCAAGCCGCGCCCGGCCGCGTACGCCGCGCACATACACGTGCGCACGCATAGCGGGGGAAGAGGAGCGGGAAGAGGCTGGGAGCTGACGGGTTGGCGACGTCAACACGTCAACAGGTGCAGCTGTGGGATATGGAGGAGACGCCTTCCGTGCGCGTTCAGAAGTACCGTGGCCACAAGCACGCCCGGTATGCATGTATCCTCCTCCTCATATGACATGCGCGTCCAGAAGTACCGTGGCCACAAGCACGCCCGGTGTGATTGTGTCGGGTGTGTGGTATGTGTCCAGAAGTACCGTGGCCACAAACACGCCCGGGCCGCCCGCCCTGCCCATCTCATCGCCTGCCCTTCTCATCGGCTTCTCAATCCTCTCCGCCTTTTGGAGCGGCTTCATGTGCTCGCTCCAAAAGCGAGCACGAGAGGCTTTCTTGCTCCCCTCCTTGCTCTCCTTCTTGCTCCGCTGCGTGCTCTCCTTCTTGCGCTCGTCTTGCTCCCCTTCTTGCGCTCCTTCTTGGGCTCTCCTTCCTCGCTTTCTTCCTCTTCTTCCTCTTCTTCCCTCCGCTTTCACGCCAGCAAGGAAAGATGCGGCATCGAAAGCCTGCAATGCATCGAAAGTGCTGGCTTTGCATGGCGGCAAGCACAGAAGCTGCATCCATCTTGTTGGCACGCGCTGCCACTTGCTGCCAAGCAGCATCCAAACATGCTGCCGCATGCAGGCAAGCAAAGATGCTGCATCTGTGGGCAGCACCCAAAGATGCAGGCAAGCAAAGAAGCTGCATGCAGCATCGAGCATCTTTGGATGCAGCATCTTTGGATGCAGCTTCTTTGGATGCAGCATCTTTGGATGCAGCTTCTTTGGATGCAGCATCTTTGTATGCAGCATCTTTGGATGCAGCTTCTTTGGATGCAGCATCTTTGGATGCAGCATCTTTGGATGCAGCATCTTTGGATGCAGCTTCTTTGGATGCAGCTTCTTTGGATGCAGCATCTTTGGATGCAGCATCTTTGGATGCAGCTTCTTTGGATGCAGCTTCTTTGTGGATGCTGCCAAGCTGCTTGCAACGATGCTGCATCCTCCACTCCCATCCTCCACACCCATGTATGCTGCACACACTGGCGCATCCGGCGCATACACCGCCGGTTCGTCACCTTGCTTCGTGTATGCATGGAGCAGGCATGTAGCAGGCATGGAGCAGGCATGGAGCAGGCATGGAGCAGGAGTCTAGTGAGTCTCTCACCGTCGAGTCTTGTGTGTCTTGTGTGTGTGTCGCGTATGTGTCGGGCTTGTGGTATGTGTGTGGTATGCGTGTGTCTCAGGTATGTGATACGGTCTCGGGTAGGCGGCAATCGGGATGGCTTGGTGGTCTGTGGCTCTGAGGACTCGCAGGTATGCATGTATCCTCCTCCTCATATCACATGCCTTGGTGGTCTGTGGCTGCTCGGACTCGGAGGTGGCGCTCTCTCCCCTTGCCTCGATCGCTCCTCACGTTGACATTTCTCCATGCCTCCCAACGTGCCGACTCCCCACGTACCAACTCACGTGCCAACTGCCTCTTGAGCGCGCCTCAGACTTCTTGGCGTGCCGCCGCCTGACGCCACCGTGCTCTTGTGTGCTCTTGTGAACTCGCAGGTCTTCGTGTGGCACCGTGACAGTGGGGCCCTGCTGACCACCCTCCAGGGTCACTCTGCTACCATCAACTCGGTATGCATGTGTGCGTGTCCTCCATGCGTGTCGAGCATGCGTCTGTGTGTCCAGTCGAGCATGCGCATGCGTCTGTGTGTCCAGCATCCGACCATCTCCCCTACCCTCTCCCCTACCTGAGGTGGCCTCGCGAGCTCTTCTCTCCAGCTCTCCAAGCATCAACTCCGTCTGTGCTTGTGAGAGCGCTCTCACACGCACAGACGGAGTTGATGCTGGATCAACTCTCACACGCACAGACGGAGAGACAGCACGGCTCTCTCTTCTTTGGCCAGTTCGTGCTGTCTCTCTTCTTTCGCTCGGGTGCTGTCTCTCTTCTTTCGCTCTTCTTTCTCTCTTCTTTCGCTCCGACTGTGTGTGAGGAAGGCCGGTAGGAGGGTTCGGGGTTCAGGGTTCAGGGTTGCGTCAGAGCTCTGTAGCTATACGCGTATAGCATATACCTATAGCTCTGTAGCTATACGCGTATAGCATATACCTATAGCTCTGTAGCTATACGCGTATAGCATATACCTATAGCTCTGTAGCTATACGCGTATGCCCATCGCACACGCGTATGCCCATCGCACACGCGTATGCCCATCGCATACGCGTATGCCCATCGCACACGCGTATGCCCATCGCAGCTATTCAACACCGCATACCTATCGCACACCCGACCACGGTGATTGTTGACATGTTGGCAACACCGTTGACATGTTGGCAACACCGTTGGTAACGGAGGAACATGGGCCGTGCAATAAAGGAGCAACTTGTGGCGTGGAAAAGGAACAGGTGGCGTGGAAGAGGAAGAGGTGGCGAGCAATGCAGGAGACGTCTCCTGCGTGGGCACAGACGCTGTCACACACGTCTCCTGCGTGGGCACAGACGCTGTCACAGACTCTCGCACAGACTCCCCTAGCCTAAACCTAGCCTAAACCCTACACAGGTGGCGTGGAATCCAGCAAACCCGAGCGTCTTTGCCTCGGCGTCGGACGACACGACCATTCGCGTCTGGGGTCCTTGAGGTGCACGTGACCTTCTGTTAACACCATGACACGAGTACGAGTACGTCACAGCTCGTGTCACCTTGGTGTAAGCCTAGTGGTCCTTAAGCCTAGTGGTCCTTAAGCCCAGTGGCCCTTAAGCCTAGTTAAGCCTAGTGGTCCTTAAGCCCCAAGCCTAGTGACGTTGGGTACGAGGAGTCACAACTGTCACCACTGCGTGCGGGCGCTTGCCTAGTCACGTTGCGTACCTTAGTACCAGGAGTCACGCAAGTACCTTGAGTACCAGCAGTCACCACAGTGGAAGCCTAGTGGCCATTAAGGCCTAAGCCTAGTGGTGCTTAAGGTCCGGCAGGCCCACGAGACCTTCTTGTAAGGCGACGCGCTAGACTCACCATTCAGACGCCTTTACGTACACCAAAGTGGGGCACCCTAGGGAGGGCACAAGACAGAGCGTCTGCTGCGAGCCGCAATGATGTTTTGGGTGAGAGGCCGCTCGGCCCCCAACCGAATTAT
>Ga0315905_10004482_pt1 | contig 14276 bp, 3 predicted proteins | sample LakEriMetagenome_5_FD_203522 | JGI IMG/M metagenome (GOLD analysis project Ga0315905, IMG submission 203522) | Freshwater fungal communities from buoy surface, Lake Erie, Ohio, United States - Buoy 4 MA121 | ecosystem: Environmental > Aquatic > Freshwater > Lake | place: USA: Lake Erie, Ohio... | reverse complement strand
ACCTTGACAAATTGTAGGGTTTGCCGGTAGAATCGCAACAGCTGGAGGAGCCGCTTTTACATTGACTGTAATGGTAGCTATATTGCCACAAAAACTTCCCGATGATTGATTGGCCACTAAGGTATACGTAGTCGTTTGTGTAGGGTTGAAGGTAAAACCGGCCGAAACAGAACCCGATACACCCGTATTAGGCGACCAAACAAACGAAGTATAGGATGATCCACCTGTTACGGTAATTAATGAAGTTGTTTCGTCTTCGCAAATGGTAACATCACTTTGACTTAACGAAAATGCGGGAGGCGCTGTAACTGTTAACGTAACCGGAACCCGAGCTGACAAACATTGCGTAGTAAACTTCCAATTATAAGCCCCTAAACTCGCATTAAAATCATACGAATTACCGTCTAACGTAGCAACTGAATTGCTATACGGATAGGCAGCATTGGTTGTATTCATTCGCAAACCAGACGCCGGCAAAGTTTCAAAATACAAATTATAATTACCTGGATCTAAGGCTATATTTACAGGAACCGACTGTAGGGTATTACCTCCGGAAACTGTTGTCGTATAATTGATTGTTCCTAAAGGTATATTGGTATTCGTTCGAAGTACAAAACGACCTGTTTGTCCAGAAACCATGGGGAAAATATCTACCGATTGTAGTGTTGTTACCGAAGTAACTGTAAAATCCAATTGTGCTACAAAAGTTTGAACCGCTCGAATACCCAATTGAGCAACGGGGTTAGTAGGACCTAACTTTGCTATTGCACCCAAAGAGCGCGCTTCTGCAAAATACGTAATTGGGGTTGATGTATTTGGTGTTGCAATTGTAGTTCCCGACCCTAATAGCGTACCTCCAGTTGCTGCAGAGTACCAACGCACAACTGCTCCTGTTGACGCATTTGCCGTAAGGGTACCATTACCGTAACCGCAACGTGTAACGGGAATAGTCGATGTTATAGAAGGTGTTGAGCATTCGGTATTGAAAGACTCTTCTGCAGTCCATACACTCCGATCTGAACCAGCACATTTGCCTCGTACCCATAACCAATAGGATGTACTAGGCAATAAACCAGTAAGACTAACCGATGTTTGCCCCGGACCTACTGAACCGGTAGGTGGTGTAGCAGCAGTGGGTGCCGTTACCGTTGTAGCAATATAATATTCATATCCTGAAGATGGCGCCACCGTTGAGGCCGTCCAACTCACACTAGCTGTAGTAGAACCAATGGAATCTACGGAAACATTGGTAGGATCAATACACGAAGGTGAAAGTGTTACACTGATATCATCCAACGCAATAAAGGATTGATCAGACATACTCGAACCTTTAAATCCTAAATAATAAACCGCAGAAGTCGCCGGCGTAAAATCTATGGTAATGGATTCAAAAAAACTATTAGTAATACCATTTAAATTTGAAAGGATGTTGGTCATCCCTCCTATCGTTTGAGATGCCCCATAATAAACGGTTAAATTTTCAGCATCAGTTCCTAAGGATCCTGTTTTATATCGGAAAATTAAGCGATAGGATACACCTCCCGTTAAATTCAAACCTGGCGACATCAACCAATCATTCATATCAAGCGTTGGATTGGCATTGATAATTACAGACCGGGGAGCTGATGAAAATGTTGTGTTTTGCACCGACCAAGTTTGCGTATCGGCATTTGTATTAATAGCACTAAAACAATTCGGTAAACTTCCTACTGCGGTGGTATCGAAATTTTGAAAGTAAGGAATCGTATAAAAACCACAAGTTGTAGTTACTGAAATCGTGCCACTGTTTAAAACGCATCCTGGTCCATTGGCACGCACACGGTAAAAATAGGTTGTAAGCGGAAGTAAGCCTGTAACCGTTAAGGAGTTAATTCCAGCTGCAACGGTGTAATTTGTATATGCAGGAAGAATTGCTGTAAATGTACTATTGGTTGAAATATCAATGGAATAACTTGTAGCTGTAGCTACATTACTCCAATTGGCAACAAAGCCATTACCTCCTACAGCACTTGCTGCTGCTGCTACTGTGGGCGTTACACAAGTAGTTGCACTCGTCGTAATAATAGCATTCAAATTATAAAAAGGAGCGCCATAACACCTATCATTACATGGAATAATCCAATAATAATAGGTAGTGTTTTGGGCTAGCCCTAACTGATTAAATATAGTTCCGGCTGTAGAAGCAACAACGGTATATGCCCCAATTACGGTACCAACCGGATAGTAGGTGCGATTCACAAATTGAGTCGAAGTAGGTGCTACATTGGACAAACTTCGTACCACCAGATATCTTGAAGGTGCCGGATTGGCGGCCACAAAACTATTACCTAAAAATGAATTATGCGTAATGTTGGTAGCCCCCACGACTAATGAGGTGGGTTGTGCAGCTGGAACTACACAAGGCGGTGTTGGCGTGTAGGTATATTGTAATCCAAAATTTGGATATGCACTTGGATTTGTAAATAAAGTAGCGGTATTGGTTGCCCCTTGACTTGTTGCACCTGCACTTGCCCATAATTGCGAACTCCCTTGAAATCGATTCAAAACATTCCCTTGAGCCAACACGTTGTTAAAACCTCTTAATCCGACTTGAACATTATAATTGGTAGTAGTTAGTCCCGAATCACAATTTCCGTAAGAAAATGTAATCGAACTTGTAGCTTCTGAAATTCGAACTTGAAAATTGAAATCCCCTGGCAAAATGGTAACACCACTTTTACGATTAGCATCTGCCCATTGTACAATGAAAATACGATTGGGGGCAGTACCGATAACTCCATATTCAATTGGGGATCCATTTGAAATCCAATCACCACCCATTGGAACTAAAGCACCGCCCGTATTCCCCGCATTGTAAGCAGTAGCAGTGGTTAAGGGTATAAAATCTGTTTCAGAGGGCGCTACCGAACCTAAGGTAATAAATCCATTGGGGCTGATGTAACAATTTGAAAAAACGGCTCCATCATAGGTAATTGAAAATCCAATAGGTACTTGAACTGGAGTTTGGTTGTCCCAAGGGGCAGCAAATGCAGTTGTGCCCGAAGTTAAATCAATATAACCTGAAGGGGCAATTGCTTGAGCAAAATCATAAGCACTTACTTGCGCTTTAGCATAATTGACTACTTGTAAAAATACAAATAGAGTTACAAAAATGTTTCGAAACCGATTTAGGGCAAATCGCATAAAATCACATTTAAAGCTAACATCCTGAAAACAAGTGTTTTTCATTTGGGAGTTAATATAAAGTAAATTTTAATAAAGCAATAACCTTATCGATAAAAGCAAATAAAACCTCGATAAAATGCAAAAAAGCCTGTCGAAACAGGCTTTTAAGATTGATAACAAATTTATAGCATTACTGCCCTACTATTTTGAAATTACTGCACTTTTTTAACAATTTTACGTTGGTCATTTGCAATAATTTTTACAATTAAAATTCTATTTTTTGGTAAATTATTCATTTCAAATTGTGGTGAATTTACTTCCAACGCTGAGGCAACTTTTTTACCAGTGATATCATACACATAGATATCTTTGATTGGAGTTGTTCCTGCATCTACGCGTAATTGTCCTTTTACAAACTTAACCGAAACCTCATCGTTTGCCGTGATTTCACCTTGGTTTAATACGGTTTGATAGTTTAATTGGAATCGATTAGCAAATGAACCTGCAGCTGTAGTGAACGTATAGGCTCCATTATTAAGTAATACTGAAGATCCTGTTTCCGCGTCGGTCAAATAAACTTCTGTTGCACCATCAAAAACGCCTTCAAATGCATCTAAGGTAATAGTATACGTTCCTGCATTGGTAACAGTATAACTTAAAGGTACTACATCATTCACTTCAAAAGCATTTTTCCCTTGGATTGCATAATTACCACCATCAACAATTGAACTCAATAAGATATCGCCGTCGGCAATTTGTTTTGCATCATAATCGATATCAAATCCTTGCGTTGCACCGTCAAAGTAACCCACCATTATTTGTGAATAGGAACCGGTTGCACTTGTCATTTTTACCCAGTAACGATCATAATTAGCCGTTTGCATTGCATTTTCAGAAGCTTTGAACATTTGGTTAGCATTGTTCAATACACGCATATCGTTATTGAAAACAACTTGTGTTGCATTTTCTTTAGCTTCTACAATAAATCCTTGTCCTACTTGGATAATCCCGTTTGGATTACTTCCCTCACCATTGGATGAGTATCCGAATTTTGAAATCGCCCAGTATGAATTGTTTGGTGCACCATTGGTTTTTCTCCAGAAGTATAAAGTCCCTTTAATGTTGTCTTGATTAGCATCGATAAACTTATTCAAACTGATTGCAGATGGATAAGGGTTCCCAACTAAATTGTAACGCTTGGTTGAATCGATTGAGTTGGTTAACGCAAATGCTATATTTCCATTATTAGGTACTCCTACATACTGACCATTCCAAATAGTTGACCAAGTTGGGTGGTTATTAGGTACACGAATTAAATATCCTTTAGCTTGCTCCATAGAAACTGTGCTTGGAGCCGTAATAGCGTTATATAAATTAGTTGTTGTATTATAGGTGTAAAAACGTGAGGAAGGTGTAACTGTTGTTAATGGTGAAAAAGCTAATAGATTTTGACCCACAACAGGAGTACTCCATAAAATATAATCCAAACGTTTTAAGGCCGAACTATTACGTTTTACAGTAATTGGTGTTGTATTGGCTACAGCATTGGTTTGAACCAAGTTGGCATTACTTTCAACCACAATATTTGTTGCTGCTGCCGTAGTAATTTGATTTGTAACGGTGATATTTCTTCCCGACTTAACAGTTAACACACCGTTTCCGCTTACAGCTACATTATATGCTGTAGCATCAGATGCAAGTACTTCAGCAACTTTTCCTGCGCCAATGGTAACTTTACAATAGGCATTCGGCACTACTCCTTCTGCCCAGTTACCCGGAACATTCCATAACGTGTTGATTGCACCTGTCCAGCTGCTTATTCCGAATACTTCAACAGCTACTTCAGAAGAAGCACCACAGTCACCTGTAATTTGTACATAATATTTTCCTGGACCTACATTGGCTAATACAGCACCTGTTCCTAAGAACGCACCACCACCATTGGGCTCTGTAAACCATGAAGCATTCGCGTTAGTTCCTGTTAATCCAACAAATTGAATATTGGTTGTTTCATTTGCTAAAATATCATTGTTAACCGGAGTAACGCTCGTGAAAGCCGTTAATGCATTAACATTCATGGTTATCCCGTTTGATGTTGCAGGCGAACCTAATATACATGGGGTTGCATTGGAAGTCATTACTAAAGTAACCACATCATTATTTGCTAATGTAGAAGAGGTAAAAGTTGCACTGTCTGTCCCTACATTTGATCCATTTATTCTCCATTGATAGCTAGGAGCAGTTCCTCCATTAGTTGGTGTAGCGGTAAATGTAACGCTTGTACCTGAACAAATTGTTGTCTCCGAAGCAGTAATACTTACCGAAGCAGTCAATTGTGTATTAACCGTCATGGTTATCTCATTTGATAAGGCTGACGAAACTATTAAACATGGTGTTGCATTTGAAGTCATTTCCACAGTAACCACATCATTAGTTGCTAAAGTAGATGAGGTAAAGGTTGCACTATTGGTCCCAGCATTAGACCCATTTACTCTCCATTGATAGCTAGGAGCAGTTCCTCCATCAGTTGGTGTAGCAGTAAACGTTACACTTGTACCCGAACAAATTGTTGATGCCGTAGCAGCAATACTTACTGAAGCATTCAATAGTGGATTAACTGTCATGGTTATCCCGTTTGATGTTGCAGGCGAACCTGTTAAACATGGGGTTGCATTTGAAGTCATCACTACAGTAACCACGTCATTATTTGCTAATGTAGTTGAGGTAAAGGTTGCACTGTCTGTCCCTACATTAGACCCATTAATTCTCCATTGATAACTAGGGGTAGAACCTCCATTAGTTGGGGTTGCGGTAAACGTTACACTTGTACCTGAACAAATTGTTGACTCCGATGCAGCAATACTAACCGAAGCATTGGTTAAATTATTTACTACTACTGTAACTGATTCAGATGCTGTACAACCAAAACTATTGGTAGCGGTAACGGTATACGTTGTAGTTACCGATGGAGTTAAACCCGTTGGGTTTTTCAACGCTGAGGTAAATCCAGCAGGATTTGAGGTCCATGCATAGGTTGCATCAGGCGCAGTAGTTAAGGTTCCTGAAACAATTACGTTGTTGATTGCCCAATACCAATCAAACGATCCCGTATATCGAAAACGAATATAAACAGTTGATTGATTTAAAAATGACGCCGTTAAATTAATATTTGCTGTTGCAAATGCATTTGCAGCTCCTTGTGTAGATGAATAGGTTGTTAAGGTTGTCCAGGTAGTTCCATTCGTACTTGCCTCAACAAATGCACGATCATCAGTACCTGAATTAAATCGATAATAGTGAGATACGTTAATGGTTGCCGCTGACATTCCACTAGTGCTCATTGCTGGAGAGACTAAGGTTGTATTGGTAATACCTCCTGTCCCTTGAGCATCACTATTAGACAAATAAAACTGAGACGCATCGGGCGTTGTAAAGGTTTCATTACCATCGTTATACCCACTAGCTCTTAGTGTCCATGCTGCATTAGCTGTTGTCCCTCCTGTACTTGCATTGGTTCTTGTCCAGTTGTTAGTAGCCGAGTTGAAATTTTGAGACAATACAGTTACCGCTGTTGATGAATTTGAGGTAGCTGCTGCAGTTAAATTTAACGTTTCACCCAAACAAATGGTATTGTTACTTGCAATTGCAGTAACACCCGTAGGCGATGGATTAACTGTAATAGTCAATGTAGTGCTAGCAGCACATTGGCCCGCAGTTGGGGTAAAGGTATAGGTTGTGGTAGCCGTGTTGTTTAAAGCGGGAGACCAAGTACCCGTGATTCCATTAGTTGATGTTGTGGGTAATGCCGCAATTGTAGCTCCCGAACACACCGGTGCAATTGCCGTGAAAGTTGGGGCAGTAAGTGTCGTTATTGTAACTGTTCTTGTAGCTTGAGCATTACTACATCCGCCCGTACCGGTTACAGTATAAGTCATTGTGGCAGTACCTGCAGCCACTCCAGTAATTACTCCTGTAGTATTGTTTATCGTTGCAATAGCCGTATTACTCGATGTCCATGCACCACCGCTTTGCGATGAGCTAAATGAAGTAGTACCACCAATACAGGTAGTTTGCACACCTGTTAAGGTACCCGCTGTAGGTGCAGCAGTAACGGTTACCGTGCGCGTTGCTGTATACGTATTACCACAAGTAGTTAACGTATAGGTCATTGTTGCAGTTCCAGCTGAAACCCCAGAAATTGCTCCAGTTGTACTGTTTATCGTGGCAACCCCAGTATTGTCTGAAGACCATATACCACCACTCGCTGAAGAACTAAAGGTAGATGTTCCATTTGAACAAATGGTTTGCGTACCACTTAACGTTCCTGCTGAAGTACTACAAGGACGTAAAGCCAACATTAATCCAGCCATTGTTCTTGGACTTGTATTGGGCGTACACGTTACCCCTCCATTTCCAGTAGCTCCAGTTGTAGTTCTAGTTGCCCAAGCAGCTCCTACTGCAGGAGTATCGGCAACATTATTATGTCCTCGGTCAAATAATTCAGTGAATGCAGATGGATTAGTAGCAGTCCACCCAGTAAAATTACTATTGGATGTACTTGTCATCCGAGTACAACTTCCAAAAAGTACTATTGCAGCATTGGCATTGGCAGTAGTTAACCCAGTAATACTTGAAATAGTTTGAGTAGCATTTGTTGTCCATGATGTCGGAGCGGTTACATCAAATGGTGATGCTGTATTGACTCCGGAGAATGCTACAATCGCTCCTGTTGCTGCAGATGAACCCGTGGTTACAGTAAAAGTATAGGATGCAGGCTCACTTGCTCCTGCAATTTTATAAAGCAAGGTAGCTCTACCTCTACTCATATCTGTACCAGCTATGACAGTCCATCCTGTACATGATGCAGATGTTTGGGTTGCATTTATAAAGTTTGCAACATTGGCAAACATAATATCTCCAGCAACTACCCCTGTAGGGCGGTTAACCGTTACCGAAGCATTCGTACTAACACTTGTGGTCGCCGTACCTCGTAGTGCAATCTGTGCCCACGAATCATGCGAGCATAGAAAGAGCATTAGAAATAAAATTACTGAGAAACACTTTCGCATTACATCTGTAATGGAACGAGAAGAATGATTTTTGGTAATCGTAGTTTTCATAAATTGTAGGTTTTAATGAACTAGTAAATTTGTTGTTACAAAGTTGACACCATTTGAAACCTATCAAAAATAAAATCGATTATTGCATTCAAAAAATCGATTAAGACATAAATTTTAGAAGTTTGATGTTTTTTATAGAAAAAAAATGCTTTTTGTCGATATACAACCCCTTGATAAACAGCGCTATTTTATCGATAAAGTGTTTTTTGTTGAAAAGCGAACATACGAAACACCCCAAAAAAGCGCCAAAACAGGTGTAAATCATTAAACAAAAAAGGCTACCCAGAGGATAACCTTTTTTGGCAATTATAAAAAATTATTGGTCGTTTATTGTACTTTCTTGACACCCGTTTTCTTATCCGAAGTGGTTACTTGAACCAAAATAACTTGGTCGGCACCTTGGTAGGGAATTGCAATTTCTGTTGCATTACTAGCATTCACTTGAGTTAATAAACGTCCTTGAACATCAAAAAGCGTTACAGTTTGTAGTGCCGAATTTGCATTAACACTTATTTTTCCATTTGCTTTTATGACTTCAAAAGCTTGCGAATCTAAGCTCGGGTTATTCGTGCCCAAAGCATTTTGATAGACCAACTCAAAGCGATTCTCAAAAGCACCCGCAACTGAGGTGAAGGTATAGGGACCGTCATTTAAGTTGTGAAAAGTTGCTGAATCGTTATCCTTTAAATATATGGGTTGTGTTGTTGTGGCAAACAAACCGTCTTTTTGATCAATTGCAATTGTATAAGTCCCTGTAGTAGCTACTTTGAAATGCATTGGTACACTATCGGTTGTGTCAAAAGGCACGGGACGTCCATTGATGGCATATTCAACACCATTTATTTTTGAATTGAATGCAATCGTTCCGTCATTGAAATAGGGACTATCCGTGGTATCTATATCAAGGGCTCCATTGGTAAAATAACCAACCATGGTTTGCGCAAATTCGTTATTTGTACCCGAAATAGTAAGCCAAATTCTATTTTTCTCAAGAGTTTGCATGCTTTCTGCAGTGGAACGGAACATCTGATTGGCATTATTAGCTACCCGCTGACCATTATTAAATTCGAGACTTGTAGCAGAATTTTTGGCCTCAACAATAAATCCTTGTCCAACTTGAATTATTCCATTTGGATTATTGGTTGCCGTTACTGCATGAGGTTGTCCGTTTCCAACAAACGAATCGGTCTCTAAATTGTAGGTACAATACGATGGATTGGCCGAACCGTTCGTTTTACGCCAAAAATAAATGGTAGGGTTGATCGCATTAGTATTATCACTGTAGAATTGATCCATACGCAACGTTGATGGATAGGGATTTCCTACTAAATTATACCGTTGTCCGGCTCCTCCATTGTTTAACGTAACCGTTTTTGTTCCATTATTAGGAACTCCCGTAAAGGTTCCCGTCCAAGTGGCAGGTGCGGTTGGATGGTTCCATGGTAGGCGAATCAAATACCCTTTCCCTGTGCCCATTGTATGGGTAGCATAATCGGTAACCGAGTTAAATAAATTTGTAGTCGAATTATACGAGTAGAATCGAATCGTAGGGTTAACCGAAGTCAATGGTGAAAAATTGAATAAGTTTTGACTCGCAACTGGTGAAGACCACATAATATAATCTAAACGTAATAATGGATTTGACGTGCGGTTTACAATAATAGCTCCCGAATTCACGGCCGATGGATCGGTTTGAATCAAGTTCGCATTACTATTTAACGTAAACGAAGCTCCTGTATTAACTGTAAGCGATCCATTAAGTTGAACATTTGTACCGGAGTTCACCGTTACAACTGCATTATTGGTTACTGTAATTGAACATGCATTGAATGTTGATGCAATCGTTAGGTTACCACTAATTATCGCAGCTTTTGTACTCGTTGGTGTACCATTGCTCCAAGCAGTTCCGCTCCAAGTTGTAGATTCGATAGTAATCGTTGATGAATCTGAAAGAGCTACCGTACAAGCACCATTATCCACACTAATTAGATTTAAGGTTTGCGAAGTTGTTGCAGCAGTTACGGTAACCGTAGCTGTTCCTCCCGTCAATGTAACTGTTTGTGTAGCCCCACCGTTCAAATTATAACTTACAATCGAATTGGCAGTTCCTGAAAGCGTAAAATTCACATTGGATCCTGGACACTGATTAGCACCATTAGTCCCCGAAATTGAAGCCGACAATGTAGTAACCATTGTACTAATCGTATTGGATGTAGCCGGTGAACCTGTTAAACAAGGGGTTGCATTGGAAGTCATTACCACACTTACAACATCGCCATTGTTTAAAGAAGACGTAGTATACATTGCACTATCGCTACCTACGTTGGATCCATTTAGTTTCCATTGGTACGAAGGGGCGCTACCACCATTAGTTGGCGTAGCGGTAAACGTAACTGAAGTACCCGAACAAATCGTATTATCGGCATCACTAGAAGCAATAGTTACACTTGCCGGTTGATTGGTATTGACCGTAGTTGTAATTTCATTGGAAGTAGCGGGTGAACCTGTCAAACAAGGGGTTGCATTGGAAGTCATTACCACACTTACAACATCGCCATTGTTTAAAGATGACGTAGTATACGTTGCACTATCGCTACCTATGTTGGATCCATTTAATTTCCATTGGTACGAAGGGGCACTACCACCATTGGTTGGCGTAGCGGTAAAGGTAACTGAAGTACCCGAACAAATCGTATTATCGGCATCACTAGAAGAAATAGTTACACTCGCCGGTTGATTGGCATTGACCGTAGTTGTAATCGTATTGGAAGTAGCGGGTGAACCTGTCAAACAAGGGGTTGCATTGGAAGTCATTACCACACTTACAACATCGCCATTGTTTAAAGATGACGTAGTATACGTTGCACTATCGCTACCTACGTTGGATCCATTTAATTTCCATTGGTAGGAAGGGGCACTACCACCATTGGTTGGTGTAGCGGTAAACGTAACCGAAGTACCCGAACAAATCGTATTATCGGCATCACTAGAAGCAATAGTTACGCTTGCTGTTTGCACCGAATTAATTGTAATTGAGGCCGAATTATTCGCACTAATTGCCGAAACGCAACCATTACGTATAAAATTAATAGTAATCGTTGTTGCACCACTATTGGTGATATTGGTCGTAGTAAATGTTCCTGTTCCTGCAGTTGAAACCACCATAGTTCCAGTTGCACTACCAGTGTTCGCACCACTTAACGTGTAAAGAACAGCATAGGTACCCACAGGTAATTGTGAAGTTGTAGTATTGGTTAACGTAACAATAGCCGGACTTCCTAAACAAGCGGTGGCCGAAGTTGAAGTTAAACTATACGTAGTACAACTTCCTAAATTTACGTAACCTGAAGTGGCTGCAAAATACGTTGCGTTGATATTTTCTGCAGGCGAACCTGTTCCACCATACGAAGAACTTGTGGTTTGAGCCGAACTTCCTAACGTTAAATTGGCTGCTGTATGACGATTAGTTCCCAAGTTTATGGTTCCATTAGCAATAGTTAAAGTACCCGAAACCGCTATAGGGTTGGCCAACGTTACACTACCCGATGAAGTTCTGTTAATGGTAAAATTATTTAGTGCATTAGTGGATCCAGGGGTAGTTTGATCCAAATAAATTGTACCAAAAGCACCTGTTCCAAGGATTTCAATTGAAGAAGTGGTTGAACCCTTAATTCTACTTGAAGCATTCATCGTTATAGCCGAGGCAGTAGCTGCTTTACCAAAAGCTGCAGTATACCCATTCAAATTTAATACGCTGTTTGCCGTTGTAAATTGAATAGGATCAGCTGACTCATCTACAAGTAAGTTTTGAGCCAAAATAACTTCTCCTCCAGACTTTCCAATTCGCATTACATCAATATCAAGCGGATTGGTTGAAGAATTAATGGTTTGGTTATTGGATCCTTCAAAGAAAATAGCTCTTCCATTCGCAGTAAAGACACCATTGTCATTCATATTGCCTTCAAGCTTTAAATCACCTCCTAGAGAGCCCGACAATACAGTAGTTCCATTGTTGATATAATTCCCTTTTACGGTTAAGGCTTGAGACATTGCGTTTATATTTAGCGAAAGTGTAGAACCACTATCGACAGTTAACGAACCTGCACATTGACGTGCTGTAGTCGTTCCAGCATTGGCTCCTAAATTCAATGTAGTATTGTTGCTTATTTGTACATTAAATGGATAGCCTGCACCTGAAGTAGTACTCCATTCTGTACTGCGTCCATACGTACCTCCTGTATTGTAAACAAGTGTTGAACCCGAAGCATAATTAGGTGCATTTGTATTTATGAACCCTCCAGTATTTAGATTTAATGTTCCATTAATTGTTGAAGCAACACCAAAATTCACTCCATTTGAAAGATTTACATTATTGAAATTCACAGTTCCTGAAACCGTTCCTGTTCCTGCAAATGTTACTGTTCCTGTATTCCCAGTAAAGGTTCCATTATTGGAAATTGAACCTGCACTATTTATCGTTAATACTTGAGTACCATTAGTAAAGGTACCACCCGATTGGATAGTTAAAACTGCAACGCTCGCAGCAACATCTAAAGTTACGTTTGTCCCATTTGCAATTGTAACATTATCACCAGAACTTGGTGTTGTGCCGCCCAACCATGTACCTGAGGTATTCCAATTTCCGGTGCTTGTGGAAATTAAACCTAAATTGGTATACGAATCCGTACTTGTTGCATTATTTGTTCCATTACTTATCCAAATAGTCCCACCTGAACTACCATTAGGAACTACAGCTGTAACTTGAGTTGATGAAGCCGAAACTGAAGAACAACTAACCCCAGATGATCCCCCAATTTTAACAGAATTAATTGCGCTTAAATTAGTCCCATTAATGGTTATCGTAGCTCCTTTATAGGTTTGTGAATTTGTTGAAGTGATCGAAGAAGATGTTGATGTAATTGTTGGTGCGTTTGCAGAAATAGTAAACGTTGCGGTCAACTCTGACCCATCATTAGCATTAAATGAGCCGCCACCGCCACCGGTATATTGCATTCTACCAAATGCTCTAACTTTAAAATTATAGGTGCCTGCAACTCCAGGTTGAAAACTTGTTGTTCCATTATTATAGCCTACTACGCGGTCATTACCACTGGTACAAACCACTTGAGTAACCCCAGAAGTAGGACTCTGGTAATTACCAATATTAATAACGGTCCAAGAAGTAGGTTCTACATCACCTTGTTTCCATACTTTATATTCCAATTTGCCCGAAACATAATCTGTATTATCTGTCCATCCTACAACGGCATATCCTGTAATTTGTAGTGTCGCTGTTGTACTAAACGTACCCAAATTTGCAGTATTCCAATTGGAACTTCCTGAATTATAAAACGTTGATCCATAATCACCACATCCTTGGTATCCCCATGACACCCCATGAACATTATACCAAGAATTAGTTCCATTTAAATTTAATTTTAACCCTTTGTATCCAATACCACCATTAGCTGTAGTTGATAAACTTGCTCCTAAAATTAGGCTAATACAAATGATAAACTGTCGCAGAAAAAATGTAAACTCTTGATTTTTAATCCTCCTCATTGTTATAATTGTTTTATAGTTTTAATTTTTGAATTTTAAATAAATTGATTTGATTTTGAAACTGTCAACGAAAACGATTTCGTAAAACGATACAAAATAAATTTAAGAAATAAGAAATATAACAATTCACAAAAAAATAATAAATCGATGAATTGTTGTATTTTACCGATATAATACACAATGATTGGATACTATTTGAACATGAAGTTTTTTTCTTTTGGATGTATTTACTCCTTACTTTTTAAATAAAAAAAGGCCGCTCCAAGAGCGGCCTTAATTTTGTATTCATTCAAGAAATTATCGTTTCACTACACGTAGTGTTTTGGTATTTTCTCCTTGTGTCAAGATCACATTGTATACACCTGCTGGGTAATTTGCTCCCACTTCAGTGCTTTCAATTGAATCGGATCCAACTGTACGTGTTTCGAT
>Ga0315905_10004481_pt1 | contig 14277 bp, 4 predicted proteins | sample LakEriMetagenome_5_FD_203522 | JGI IMG/M metagenome (GOLD analysis project Ga0315905, IMG submission 203522) | Freshwater fungal communities from buoy surface, Lake Erie, Ohio, United States - Buoy 4 MA121 | ecosystem: Environmental > Aquatic > Freshwater > Lake | place: USA: Lake Erie, Ohio... | reverse complement strand
TCCGATCAAGGTCAGCGGGAAGCCATATGCCGGGGTGATGCCCGCGCAAGCCACACTTGATGATGCCTCGGTCGCTGCCGTGCTCAACCATGTCGGCACCGAGATCGCCAAGGCAGGCCCCGCCTTCAAACCTTTTGCCGAAGGCGAGGTCGCCGCGATCCGGGCGGAAGGCGCCGCGCTCTCCGCGCAGGATGTTGGCAAGCTGCACGCCAGCGCGGGCAGCCAATGAAGCCCGGCCGCCTCGCCCTTGTCACCGCTCTGCCCCTTGCCTTTGCGCTGGCGGCGAGCGCGGCAGTGATGGCAGACGAGGCGGCCATCCCAGGCGTGAGCGATGCGTATCAGGCACGGACCGACTACCAGCTCAAATGCCAGGGCTGTCACCGCCCCGATGGCGCCGGCGACGATCATTCCAACCCGCCGATGCGCGGCGTGGTCGCGCGGTTTCTGGCCGTGCCCGGCGGGCGCGAATTCATCGCCCGCGTTCCGGGCGTAGCGACCGTCGATCTGCCTGACGACCGTCTCGCCAATCTCGTCAACTGGACCTTGTTCCGGTTCGATCCCGCGCATATGCCGCAGGATTTCAAGCCCTACACGGCCGAGGAAATCGGGCGCCTGCGCCAAAATCCGCTCCGTCTCGATCGCGCCGCCGCAAGAGCACGACTGGTGGCCGGTTTTGCCAAGACGAACGAGCCCCAATGACAATAACAAGCGTAATTTGAATAGAAGCGAGGGAACAATCATGAGGACCGTCTTTCTTTCCAGCGCCGCACTGGTCGCCCCGATGGCATTGATGGTGGCCGCGCAACCGGCCCTTGCCCAGCAGGCCGCACAGGCCGAGGTGGCAACCGATGCCAAGGATACCGGCGAAATCGTCGTGACCGCCGCCAAGCGCTCGGAAAACCTGCAGTCCGTTCCGATCTCGGTGACGGCGATCGGTGGCGATGCGCTGGCCAAGTCGCGCATCACCAGCGTCGACAGCCTCGTCAACAAGGTCGCCAACCTCCAGCTGACCTCGACCGTGGGCGACAACACCCCGATCTTCGCACTGCGCGGCGTCTCGATGTCGGACTTCAGCCTCAACCAGTCGAGCCCGGTCGCGACCTATTACGACGAAGTCTACAAGGGCAACTTCGCCTTCCTCGGCGTTGCGCTCTACGACGTCGAGCGGGTCGAAGTGCTGCGCGGCCCCCAGGGCACGCTCTATGGCAAGAACACCACCGGCGGCGCGGTCAACCTGATCAGCCGCGATGCCAAGCTCGGTGAAACGAGCGGCTACGTGAACTTGGGCTACGGCAACTACAACCGTGTCGATGTCAACGGCGCGGTCAACGTCCCGCTTGGTGACAAGGCCGCGCTGCGCGTGGCGGCGACCTATGCCAACGCCGATGGCTGGTTCAAGAATGTCGTGCCGGGCCAACCCGATCTTGCCAGCACCAACGAATGGGCGGTTCGCGGCACGCTGAAGTGGGAGCCGGCCGACGGCGTGAAGTTCATCTTGCGCGCTTCGCACAGTCGCCAGAGCCCGCAAAACTACGGCATCTACGCCCAGCCCGAGGCGGTCAACCGACCGGGCCTGTCGCAGTGGCAGATAGCCTCAAACGTCTCGCAGAAGCGCCTCGCGCAGACCACCTCGGTGGCGCTGACCGCGAACATCGACGTGAGCGACACCCTCGCGATCACCAGCATCACCAGCTATGACAAGGGCTACCTGTTCTTCAAGGAAGACACCGACGGCATCGCCGCGCGCGTGCTCGAAGTGCCCTACTTCGATCAGGCCAGCCAGATCGCGCAGGATCTGCGCCTGACCAGCGACACCGGCGGGCCGTTCGACTTCATCATCGGCGCGTATTTCAACCGTGAGAAGGTCTACAACCAGAGCACGCTCGAGGTCCTGCTCGATACAGATGTCGACGGCAATGGCCAGGTCACCGCAGCCGACTGTGCGGCGGGCCTCCCTGTCGCCTGCCAAGTCCGCAACCAGTTCGACCAGATCAAGAAGAGCTACGCGCTCTATTCCGATCTCAAGTACAAGCTCACCGACGCGCTGACCTTGCGCGGCGGCCTGCGCTATACCCACGATGACGGCGAGCAGACCGGCTTCCGCTCGGACGCGCTCGGCATCGACAAGCGCTTCATCGCCAACCTCATCCCGCTGTCGAACCTCGGGTTCAAACAGGACAACGTCTCGGGCAAGATCGGGCTCGACTACAAGTTGGCGAGCGGCGACCTGCTCTACGCGAGCGTGAGCCGCGGCTACCGCGCGCCGAGCTTCAACGCGCAGGCCTTCTTCAGCCCGGCCGAGCTCGGCGTTGCAAAGGCCGAACAGGTCACCGCATTCGAGGCCGGCGCCAAGATGCAGTTCTGGGACCGCCGCATCACGCTCAACACGGCGGCGTTCTACTACAACTACAAGAACCAGCAGTTCATCAACGTGAACCCGGCGGATGCCTCGCAGCAGCTGCTCAACATTCCCAAGTCGCGTCTTTACGGCGCCGAGGCCGAGCTGACGGTGCGAGCCGCCGACAGCTTCACCTTCCACGGCGGTCTCGGCCTGCTTTCGACCCGGATCCAGGACGGCGTAGTCAGCGGCGTCAACGTCGCCGGCAACCGCCTGTCGAACGCGCCTTCGCTCACTTTCAACGCCAGCTTCGACTGGACCGTGGTCAAGGGCGGTTTCGGCGCGATCTCGTTCCATCCGGAAGTGGCCTACCAGTCGAGCCAGTTCTTCGAGAACATCAACATCCCGCGCCTGCGCCAGCAGTCCTACGCGCTGTTCGGCGGCCATCTCGACTGGAACAGCACCGACGGGCGCTACAGCCTCTCGGCCTGGGCGCGCAATCTGGGCAACAAGTTCTACTTCACGTCGCGCATCGATCTCACCGGCTTCGGGCTTGATTACAACCACGTCGGCAATCCGCGCATGTACGGCGTGACGGCAGGCGTGAAGTTCTGAGAGGTCCGACCGTGAACGGTTTGTCCTACGCTCAGGGGCCAACCGACCGGCCCCTGCTTGAAACAACCATCGGCACGGCGCTGCGCGAAGCAGCGACGCGCTGGGCCGATGGACTGGCTCTCGTCTCGCGCCACCAGGGTCTGCGCTATACCTGGGCGGAGCTTGACGCGGCGGTTGACCGGATTGCGACCGGTCTGCTGGGCCTCGGCGTGGCGGCGGGCGACCGCATCGGCATCTGGGCGCCCAACTGCGCGGAATGGACGCTGATCCAGTTCGCCACCGCGAGGATCGGCGCGGTGCTTGTGACGATCAACCCGGCCTACCGCGCGAGCGAGGTCGAGTACGCACTGAACAAGGTCGGCTGCAGCCTGCTCGTCACTGCCGCGCGCTTCAAGACCAGCGACTACCTTGCCATGCTGCGCGAAATCGGCCCGGCGCGGCTGCCACAGCTCAGAGCGACCGTGTCCATCGGCGAGGAGGCGCACGAGGGCTTCCTGCCGTGGTATGCGCTCGATGTTCCCGCCGATGCCGAGGCGCTCGCCGCCGCTGCCGCACCGCTCATGCCTGATGATGCGATCAACATCCAGTTCACCAGCGGCACGACTGGTTTCCCCAAGGGCGCCACGCTCACCCACCGCAATATCCTGAACAACGGCTATTTCACCGCGCACACGATCGCGCTGACAGAAGTCGACCGCATCTGCATTCCCGTGCCGCTCTACCACTGCTTCGGCATGGTGCTCGGCAATCTCGCCGCGCTCACCAGCGGCGCGGCCATGGTCTATCCTGGCGAGTCGTTCGATCCCGCTGTCGTGCTCGAGGCTGTCGCGGCCGAAGGCTGCACCGCGCTCTACGGCGTCCCGACGATGTTCATCGCCGTGCTCGGCCAGCCACTGCTCGCAAGCACCGATGTCTCCACCCTGCGAACCGGCATCATGGCCGGGTCCCCCTGCCCCGTCACCGTGATGCGCGAGGTCATCGGGCGGCTGAACATGCGCGAAGTCACCATCGGTTACGGCATGACCGAAACGAGCCCGCTGACCACCCAGACCGCGCGGGATGATCCACTCGAGGAGCGGGTTGGCACGGTCGGACGCGTCCACCCCCATGCAGAGGCGAAGATCGTCGGGCCCGACGGGCAAACGCTGCCCATCGGGCAGCAGGGTGAGTACTGCTCGCGCGGTTATGCCGTCATGCTCGGCTACTGGGACGATCCGGCCAGGACCACCGAAGCAATCGATGCCGAGGGCTGGATGCATTCAGGTGACCTCGCGACGATGGATGCGGGCGGCTACGTGCGCATCACCGGCCGCATCAAGGACATGATCATCCGCGGAGGTGAGAACATCTACCCGCGCGAGATCGAGGAGTTCCTGCTCACCCATCCCGCCGTTGCCGATGCTCAGGTCTTCGGAGTCAGCGACGAGAAGTACGGCGAGGAAGTCTGCGCCTGGGTCATTGCCCGCGCCGGTGCCGCACTCGCGCCGGATGATATCCTCACGCACTGCCGTGGCCGCATCGCGCATTACAAGGTGCCGCGGCATGTCCGCGTGGTCGAAAGCTTTGCCATGACGGTCACCGGCAAGGCGCAGAAGTTCGAAATGCGCCGGATGATGGAAGCGGATCTCGGCATCGCGACGCTCTGAGCGCTGCGGAAAGTGCGTCTATGCGGCAACAGACGGCGTAATTCGCTCGGCTCGTCGCACCTGCCCCAAGGGGCATTTCGGCCAGCCCCGAGCGAACCGCAACCCTCGATTTCGGTGCAGGATGGCACTCTGAACGAGCCCCCTGCACGAACAATGAAAACTTACATTCGCGACAAATTTGTGTCACTTCTCCTGTGGATAACAGTTCACGAAGGGCTTGCCAGCAGCTTTGCCCATTGAACCATTTTGGTTAATTTTACACCCTTAGCGCGAACCAGTCGGCCTAAAATCCCCATTTCGGGCATAGTGCGAAAAACAAACGATATTTCCCGTTTTGTGCGTTTTTTCGCAGTTTCTTGCGGGTTCCGGCTGCAAAAGTTGCTGATATTGCCAAGCCTCTCGCGATGAGGCTCCCTATCCTGCGTAACACCAGAAGGGAGAGGCGATTCGGTCATGACCGAGGCCCAGATCATCGAGAGGGCCCCGCAGGCCGAATTCAATCCTGTGCGCACACGCCAGGATTGGGAAGCCATGCGCTCTGCAGCGCTCGCCGATCCAGGCGCCTTCCACGGCGATATCGCCGCGCGGCGCATCCACTGGTTCGTCGCCAACTGTGGCCCTGATGGCGCCTGGCTCACCCGCAATGATGCGGGAACCTGGACCGGCTGGGATGCCGCTTCCGGCGCCCCCGTCGCGCCCGAACTGCCCGCCAGCTTCGCCCCCTGGACCAAGGCATTCGACGACAGCACCCCGCCCCACTGGCGCTGGTTTACGGCTGCGCGCACCAACGCCGCCTTCAACGAGATCGACCGCCATGTCCTTTCAGGACACGGTGCCGAGGCCGCGCTGATCTTCGAAGGCGACCGCTGGGACATGGCGGCAGACGGCGGGCGCGGCGCGCCGGTCGATACCTTCACCGTCAGTCGCAAGCGGCTGCTGCTCGAAGTGGCCAAGTGCGCCATTGCGCTGGAAGGCCTCGGCCTCAAGGCGGGTGACCGCATCGCGCTCAACATGCCCTCGATTGTGCCGCAGATCTACTGGACCGAAGCGGCGAAGCGGCTGGGCATTGTCTACACTGCCGTGTTCGGCGGCTTCAGCGACAAGACCCTGTCGGACCGCATTGCGGATGCCGGTGCGCGGGTCATCGTTACCTCGGACGGCAGCTACCGCAACGCGCAGGTAGCCGCCTTCAAGACCGCCTACACCGACCCCGCGCTCGACAACTATGTGCCTGTCGCGACCGCGCTTTCGGTCCTTGCCGCGACCGATCTCGGCCTTGAAGCGGCGGATGCTGCCGTCATCACCGACACTGTCGCCGAAACCCTCGCCGGCGAAGTCACCGTCGAACGCTCGGACGTCATGCGCGGTGTGGGCCGCGCGCTGATCAAGCTTGGCGAGACCGGCCGCATCGGAGCGAGCGATGCCGCGCGTGTTCGCCTTGCGATTGCCTCCAGCCTCGTAACTTTGCCGCCGCGCGTTGATACCGTGATCGTCGTGCGCCACACCGCGCAGCCCGACATCGTCTGGCGCGCCGAGCGCGACCGCTGGAGCCACGAGCTGACCGACGCGGCGCTGGAAACCATTCTCAAGAAGGCGGGCATCGCCAGCGAAGACGCATTGTTCGCGCTGCCGGACGCCGATTTCGTCCGCGCGATCTGGGCTTCGTCGAAGCCGCTCCCGGTCGATTCCGAATATCCGCTGTTCTTCATCTACACCTCGGGTTCCACAGGAAAGCCCAAGGGCATCGTTCACGTCCACGGCGGCTATACCGCCGGCATCGCGGAATCGATGCGCGTCGCCTTCGATGCGCGCCCTGGTGACACCATGTTCGTCGTCGCCGATCCGGGCTGGATCACCGGCCAAAGCTACCAGATCTCCGCCTCACTGCTCAGCCGTGTCACCACGGTCATCTCCGAAGGCTCGCCGGTATTCCCCCACGCGGGCCGCTTCGCCTCGATGATCGAGCGCCACAAGATCACGATCTTCAAGGCTGGCGTCACCTTCTTGAAGTCGATCATGTCCGATCCGTCGAATCTCGCGGATGTGCAGCGCTACGACATGAGCCACCTGCGCGTCGCGACCTTCTGCGCCGAGCCGACCAGCCCCAGTGTGCAGGCCTTCGGCATGGAGCACGTGACCCGGCAGTATATCAACAGCTATTGGGCCACCGAGCACGGTGGCATTGCCTGGACGCATTTCTACGGCAACGCGGATTACCCGCTCAAGGCCGATGCCCACGCCTTCCCGCTGCCGTGGATCGTCGGCGATGTCTGGGTCGAGGATGAGAACGCCACTCCCGGCAAGACGCCGTTCACCCGTGCGGGCAGCGAAGGCGTCACCTGGCGCCGCGCCGAGCCTGGCGAAAAGGGCGAGATCGTCATCGCGGCCCCCTACCCCTATCTCGCGCGCACGATCTGGGGCGATGTAGAAAACTTCAACGTCAAGAACGGCAGCGTTCAGGGTCAATGGCGCGGCGACGCAGACCGCTGGGAAAACGGCTACTGGGGCCGCTGGCAGGGTGCCTGGGCCTATACCCAGGGCGATTTCGCCATTGCCCATAGCGATGGCTCGTTCTCGTTCCACGGCCGCAGCGATGACGTCATCAATGTCTCGGGCCACCGTATGGGCACGGAGGAAATCGAAGGTGCCGTCTTGCGCGACAAGGCGCTCGATCCCAATTCACCCGTTGGCAATGTCCTTGTCGTCGGCGCGCCGCACCGCGAGAAGGGGCTTACCCCGCTCGCCTTCGTCGTTCCCGTCGCGGGCCGCAAGCTCACCGAGGAGGACCGCCAGCGCCTGTTCAACCTTGTCCGCACCGAAAAGGGCGCGGTCGCGGTCCCAGCCGATTTCATTGAAGTCAGCCAGTTCCCCGAAACGCGTTCGGGCAAGTACATGCGCCGCATGGTCCGCGCGCTGGTCGAAGGTGGTGAGCTTGGTGACGTCACCACCCTGCGCAACCCGGAAAGCCTGACCGAGCTCAAGACCGCGATCGATGCATGGCAGCGCCAGCAGCGCCTTTCCGAAGAGCAATCGCTGTTCGAGCGCTACCGCTACTTCCTGATCCAGTACAACGCGGTGGCCCCGGGCAAGCGCGTCGCCACGGTCACCGTTACCAACCCGCCGGTCAACGCGCTCAACGAACGCGCGATCGACGAGCTGGTGATCGTGGTCGAGCACCTCAGCCGCAAGGACGATGTCGTCGCGGTCGTGTTCACCGGCGAGGGTACGTCCTCGTTCGTTGCAGGCGCGGATATCCGGCAGATGCTGGAGGAGATCCACAGCCACGACGAAGCGCTGGTCCTGCCCAACAATGCCCAGCTTGCCTTCCGCAAGATCGAGCTGATGGGCAAGCCGTGCATCGCCGCGGTCCAGGGCGTCGCACTCGGCGGCGGCATGGAATTCGCGCTCGCCTGCCATGTCCGTGTAGCGGAAACCACCGCGCGCTTCGGCCAGCCCGAAATCCGCCTGCGTCTGCTTCCGGGCTACGGAGGCACCCAGCGTCTCCCGCGCCTGCTGGCGGATCGCAACGGCGCGACCGGCGTGCGCGATGCGCTCGATCTCATTCTCGGCGGGCGCAGCATCGATGCAGCTCAGGCGGCCGAAATCGGCCTCGTTGATGCGCTCGCCGAAGGTCACCGCGATGCCCTGGCAGAAGCCCATGCGATGGTGCGCGATTGGGTCAAGCGCGGAGCGGAAAGTCCACTCGGCCAGGCCTTCGCTGCGCGCGAGGAAGCGACCGTGCTGTGGGACAAGCCCTCCACCGTCGATCTCGATGCGGTGCTGGAGGACGATTTCCTCCAACGCATCCTGCGTCAGCTTGATTGGGCAGGTCGCGGCACCGCCGGCGCGCGCGCGCTTGATGCCGTGCGCACCGGCCTCGCCAATGGCATGTCCGCCGGCCTCGCGCGCGAGGCTGCACTGTTCGCCGAAGCGATCATCGACCCCGAAGGCGGGAAAACCGGCATCCGTCAGTTCATGGACAAGGTCGCGCCCCCGCTCCCTGTCCGCCGCGACGGGGTGTGGATCGACAGCGAACACGAAACCCGCGCGGCCGAGCTGGAAGCGGGCGGCGATCTGCTCCCAGTGGGCGCGCCGTTCTACCCCGGCGTTACCGCGATCCCGGCCTACCAGTACGCCTTCGGCATCGCTCGCGATCCCGATACCGGCGCGCCCCGCTTCGGCCCGCCCGCTACGCATGAGCGCGAGCTGATCGTCAAGGTGCCTGAGCCCGAACCCAACGAGGCGCTGCTCTACATGCTGACCAGCGAGGTCAACTTCAACGACATCTGGGCGCTCACCGGCATTCCCGTCTCACCCTTCGATGCGCACGAGGAAGACGTCCAGATCACCGGCTCAGGCGGCATCGCGCTCGTTGCCGCACTCGGCAGTGAGACCCGCTCGGAAGGCCGCATCAAGGTCGGCGATCTGGTAACCGTCTATTCGGGCACCAACGATCTGCTTTCACCTGCGGTCGGCAACGATCCGATGTTCGCGGATTTCTCGATCCAGGGCTACGAGACCGAGACGGGTAGCCATGCACAGTTCCTCACCGTGCAGGCACCGCAGATGCACAAGGTTCCGCCGAACCTCACGCTGGAGCAGGCGGGCAGCTACGTGCTGAACCTCGGCACGATCTCGCGCTGCCTGTTCACCACGCTGCAGATCGCGCCGGGCCGCACGCTCTTCGTCGAAGGGGCCGCCACCGGCACCGGGCTCGATGCGTTGCGCTCGTCGGTTCGCACCGGCCTGCAGGTGACGGGCCTCGTCTCCAGCCCGGACCGCGCCGCGTTCATCACCGGCCAGCAGGGCGCAGTCGGCGCGATCAACCGCAAGGACCCGCGCTTCGCCGATCTCTATACCACGGTGCCGGAAGATGAAGCCGAAGCCCGCACCTGGGAAGCCGCCGGCGCGCCGCTGATCGAGGAATACAAGGCGCTCAACGGCGGCAAGCTGGCGGACTATGTTGTCAGCCATGCCGGCGAAACCGCCTTCCCGCGCAGCTTCCAGCTACTTGCCGAAGGGGGCACTCTCGCCTTCTACGGCGCCTCCTCGGGCTATCACTTCAGCTTCATGGGCAAGCCCGGCAAGGCCAGCCCCGAAGAAATGCTGCGCCGCGCCGCCCTGCGCGGCGGTGAGGCAGTGCTGATCTACTACGGCCCCGGCTCAGACGCCCTGCTCGACGACATGGGCCTCGAGATCATCGAGGCCGCCCGCCGCTTCAATGCCCGAAGTGTGGTCGCAACGACCACCGACGGACAGCGCGAATTCCTCGGCTCGCTCGGCCTTGAAGACGCGATCGAAGGCATCGTCAGCCTCGAGTCCATCCGCCGGCGCGAGGGGGACAACTTCCTCTGGCCCGACACGATGCCGCGCCTGCCCGATGCCAAGGTCGATATCGAAGTCTTCAAGGCTGCGGTCCGCGACTATCAGGACCGCGTGATGAAGCCGTTCGGCTCGGCCATCGGCAAGATCCTGCGCTCGGCGGACAACCCACGCGGCGCGCCCGACCTTGTATTCGAACGCACCGGGCAGGACACTCTCGGCGTCTCGACCTCGCTGGTGAAGCCCTTCACCGGCCGCGTTGTCTTCGCCGAAGACCTGACCGGCAGCCGCTTCACCTTCTACGCGCCGCAGGTCTGGACCCGCCAGCGCAAGATCCTCATGCCCACCGCCGCGATCCTCGGCACGCACTTGTGCAACGCCTTCGAGGTTGCGCGCATGAACGACATGATTGCCGCCGGCCTGCTCGAAGTGACCGAGCCGGAAGTCGTCGCGTGGGACGGCCTCCCCGAAGCGCACCAGTCGATGTGGGACAACCGCCATTCGGGCGCGACCTATGTCGTCAACCACGCCCTCCCCGCCATGGGCCTGCGCAGCCGCGACGCGCTGCTTGAAGCCTGGGCCGTGACACAGGCGGAGGGCGCGCATGAGTAGCAGACCACAACGACCGACCGCGCCACATTAACGCGGCACACCCATCACTGCTGCCCTCCCCAGGCCAGATTCCACCTCAATCCAGCGCGACATTTCGCGCGCATTCTTCAGGAGAGTGACATGGCCAAGGCAAAGACCATCGATCCCGCACCGCAAGCCACGACCGCCGCCACAGGCCGCCTCGTCGGCAAGATCGCCCTCGTTACCGGCGCCGCCGGCAATCTCGGCGGATATATCGTCCGCCACTACCTCGCGGAAGGCGCGACCGTCGTCATGACCGGCCGCACCGAAGCCCGCCTCGAAGCTGCCGCCGAAGCCATGCGCTCGGCAAGCGGAGTCGATGCGACGCGCCTTGCGACGGTGGTCCTCGATGGCGGTAATCCGCAGTCGGTGCGTGACGGCGTGGCCGATGTTGTCCGCCGCTTCGGCCGGATCGACATTCTCGTCAACAACGCCGGTTCCGCCGGCCCCAAGCAGCCGATCGAGCAGCTTCCTTTCGACGACGACGAACTCGCTGCCCTCCAGAAGCGCGGTTCGACCGACACCGAGACCGTGCCCGCCGCGATGCGAAACATCTTCGGCGTCGCCTGGAACCTTGCGCGTACCGTCGCCGCGGCAATGCCCGAAGGCGGCTCGATCATCAACGTCTCGACGATCTTCTCGCGCACACCTTACTATGCGCGCGCGGCCTATGTCGTTCCCAAGGCGGCGATGAACGCCTGGTCGCGCGAGCTTTCGCTGGAGCTTGGCCCCCGCGGCATCCGCGTCAATCTCGTCTTTCCCGGACCCATCGAAAGCGAGCGCATTCGCACCGTCTTCGCCGCGATGGACACGATGCGCGGCGACGAGCAGGGCACGACCGCCAACACCTTCTTCGACATGATGTCGCTTGAGCGCAGCACCGGCGACGCGCCCAAGGCCAAGACCTTCCCGGTGCCAGACGACATCGCGACGACGTGCGTGTTCCTCGGCAGCGACGAATCCGCAGCCTTCAACGGGCACGACTTCGAAGTGACCCACGGCATGACCGTGCGCAAGGAAGAGCGCTCGACCTACCTCGCACGGCCGACCATGCGCTCGATGGATGGCGCGGGCCTTGCGATCCTCATCGCGGCCGGTGAAGGCTGGGAAGAAGCGCTCGAGATCGCGAAGATCCAGATCAATTGTGGCACCAGCGTGCTGCTTGGCGTGCCGCGCCAGGCCGACGTTGCCATCGCGCAGGCGCGCGCCAAGGCGGAAGGCATCGGCGACGCGTTGACCATCGTGCGCTTCAACCGCACCGAGCCCGCCACGATCGAGGCTGCGCTGGCAGCCTACACCGAGAACAACTCGCCGATCACCGGCGCGATCTTCATGCCGGTCTATGGTCCGCAAGAATTCGGTGGCCGCCTCGTCGATGCCGAGGATGACATGATCGACACCTTCATCGATGTCGAGCTTGTCGGCGCGATGGCGCTCGCCCGCACTCTCAGCCGCTACTGGAAGCGCCACGGATCGCTGCTCCAGCCGCCGCGCTTTATCTTCATGTCGAACGCCAGCGACGGCAAGGACAACGTCTACGCCAATGTGCTGCGCGCCGCGATCGAGCAGCTCATCCGCATCTGGCGCGACGAGAGCGAGATCGACGTGGCCCATGGCCGCCGCCGTCAGGGCGAATGGGGCAACCAGATCGTGCGCTTCACCAATGCGGAAGGCGAAAACACCCGCTTCGCCGCAGGCCACGCCGCGCGCGTGCTGATCAAGGAAAGCAAGATTGCCGAAGTCACGCTCTACGTGCCGCGCAGCATTGGCGAGGCAACTGGCGCGCGCAAGGCGATGGCTGGCTTCAGCGAAAACATCACCGGCCTGCACCTCGGCAAGGTCGCGCTGATCACCGGCGGTTCGGCGGGTATCGGCGGGCAGGTCGCGCGCCTCCTCGCGCTCGCCGGCGGCAAAGTGATGATGGTCGCCCGGCGCGAGAGCGAACTCGCCGTCGCCCGCGCCCGCATCGTCAGCGAGCTGGAAGACATCGGCTTTGCCGGGGTCGAGCGCCGCGTGCAGACCATGGCCGGCATGGACGTCAGCAATCTCGACAGTCTCAAGGCCGCCGTCGATGCCACGATCAAGGCCTTCGGGCGGATCGACTACCTCATCAACAACGCCGGCGTTGCGGGCGCGGAAGAGATGGTCGTCGACATGAGCCTCGACGCCTGGAACTACACGCTCGACGCCAACCTCATCTCGAACTTCATCCTGATGCACCACGTCGTACCGATCATGAAGGCGCAGGGGTCGGGCTACGTGCTCAACGTCTCGTCCTACTTCGGCGGGGAGAAGTACCTCGCGGTCGCATATCCCAACCGCGCCGACTATGCCGTCTCCAAGTCAGGCCAGCGCGCGATGGTGGAATCGATGGCGCGCTACCTCGGGCCAGAAGTGCAGTTCAACGCGATTGCCCCCGGCCCCGTCGATGGCGATCGCCTTGCCGGCACCGGCGGCAAGCCCGGCCTGTTCGAGCGGCGCGGAAAGCTGATCCTCGCCAACAAGCGCCTCAATGCGATTCACGCCGCGGCGGTGAAGTCGCTGCGCCGGGGCGTGCGGGTCGAGGCGCTGCTCGGCCGCCTTGCCCGCAACGACACTGTCCGCATGTCGCACGATACCAACAACCCGCGCGAAATCCGCGAGCTGGCGCTGGCCTGCGCGCGGGAGGGTGACGGCGTGTGCACCTGGGATCGCTACCTGATGACGCCCGACATCGCGGCCAAGCTCGTCTCGCGGCTGCGCGGCGCGGGCTACTTCCTCGATTCGCCGGAATGGGCCGAGCGTCCCGATACGCCTGAGGCCAACCGCGACTGGCTCATGAAGACACCGCCCGAGGACGAACCCTTCCTCCCTGGCGACAAGATCGCGGTGGAAGCGACGAAGGTCGGCACCGGCGTGCTTTCACAGCTCTTCCTCGGCAAGATGCCGACCGAGACCGACGTGGCGCAGGCGACCGTGTTCTTCCTCGCCGACCGCGCTGTGTCGGGTGAGACATTCATGCCCTCAGGCGGTCTCAGCGTTGAACGCTCGACCACCGAGCGCGAACTGTTCGGCAGCCCCAAGCAGGAACGGCTTGATCAGATGCGCGGCCGCACCGTGTGGATGATCGGCGAGCACCTGACCGACTATCTTGCCGAAACCGCGCGCCAGTTCATCGCCGATTGCCACGTCGCGCGCGTGGTGATGATGACCGGAACCGAGGCCGCTTACGTCGCCTGCAAGGATCAGCTTGATGATCTCGAGAACCCGTCGCTCGAATACGTCGGGCTCGAAGGCGGCATCGAGGCTGCAATGGACGAGGCGATCCGCCTTTGGGGCCATCCCACCACAATCGTCTCGACCCCGATGCAGCCGCTGCCGAACCGCCTCTTCGCAGTCGATGCGCTGCTCACGCCCGAGGAATTCCGTGCGCTGGTGGGCGACAACCTGACCAATCATTTCCGCGTCGCCCGCAAGGCCTCGCTCTATGATGATTGCCAGCTCGTCCTCGTCTCGCCCGATGTGCCGATGGGCGACAAGAGCCCGGCCTTCGCGCTCGCCAACTTCATCAAGACGACGCTGCACTCGTTCACCGCCACGCTCGCGGTGGAGAACGAGCGGCTCGTCCATGGCGCGCCGGTCAACCAGATCAACCTCACCCGCCGCGTCCGCTCTGAAGAGCCGCGCGACCTCGACGAACATCTGGAAGAAGTGAAGCGCTTTGCCCGCGCGGTACTCCTCGTC
>Ga0315905_10004480_pt1 | contig 14278 bp, 5 predicted proteins | sample LakEriMetagenome_5_FD_203522 | JGI IMG/M metagenome (GOLD analysis project Ga0315905, IMG submission 203522) | Freshwater fungal communities from buoy surface, Lake Erie, Ohio, United States - Buoy 4 MA121 | ecosystem: Environmental > Aquatic > Freshwater > Lake | place: USA: Lake Erie, Ohio... | reverse complement strand
GACCGCGATCGCGCGGCGCCGCGCGGCGCGGCGCGCGCGCTCTTTGAAGCGACTCGACTCATACGCGTGCTGCGGCTCTCAGATTCCTTTGATCACGGTGATCGTCGACTCACAGTCGACCGTCCCTTTTTGCCATAGCGCTTTGCCCGAACCACCACTGACGCCAAGCCACGAAACTGCAGAAGGGAGACACGCCCCGACACCACCCGCCCGCCCGGCACCACCCGCCATGGCGACGCGATACTTTGACGAGGCCGCCTTCCAGCGCGAGCGCCTGCACGAGGCCGCCGAGGCCTCGACGACGTTTTACGACGTGGCCTTTGCGGGCGACGCCGCCAACGGCACGACCACCACCAGCAGCAGCAACACGCCGCCGCCCCTGCTGCTCGCGGCCGACAGCGGCGGGTGCGTGCGCGCGTTTGCGACGGCCGCCGTCGCGGCCACGTGGCTCACGGCGCGCGAGGCCGAGCCCTCGTCCGCGCCTGTGTTTCGATGGCGCGCGCACGCCGAGGCGTGCTACCGCCTCGCCGTCATGCCGCGCGCGGGCCTGCTGCTGACGGCTGGGGACGACGGATTCGTGCGCGGCTGGCGGCTCGCCGAGGTCGGCGAGGCGGCGCGCGCGGCGGCTGAACGGCGCAACGAGGAGGAGGAGGAGGAGGAGGATGAGGAGGAGGAGCGGGAGGCGGCGGGGGAGGCGGGGCGTCGGCGACCGACCAGCGCGGCGTGGGCCGGCGACGACGACGGCTGCGCCGCGCTGCGCCCGGCGTTCGAGGTGCGCCTGCCGCAGCAGCAGCACGATCCGCGCGCGCATCATGCGCCGCGGCGGCCCCCCGCCGCCCAGGCCCTGGCCGCGAACGACCACGGCGGGCGCGAGCCGGCCGCCTTCTGCGGCGCCTCGGACGGCGGGCTCTACTGCGTGTCCGGCCTGGCCGATGGAAGGTCGGAGCTCAACGGTGCTGCTGGCGGCGGCGGCGCTGGCGGGGTGCTCGCACTCGACGTCTGCCCGGCGACGGGCGCGCTGGCGTCCGGGGGCGAGGACGGCGTCGTGCGCGTGTGGGCCGACCCGCGCCGGTCCGGGGTCGCAGGACAACAACCCGTGGCGTCGTTCGCGGCAGGGCGCGAGGTCGCGACGGCAGGACAAGGAGGAGCAGGAGGAGCGACGGCGTCGGCCCCCGCCGCATCGTCGCCGCCCACGCCCTACGTGTCCGCCCTCAAGTTCGACCCGGGCGCGGGCGGGTGGCTCGTCGCTGGCACGGGCGCGGGCGAGCTCGAGCTCTACTCGCTGCCGATGCGGGCGCTCGCGCGGCGCGCCAACGCTGCTGCAGGAGGCGGCGGCGGCGGCGGCGGCGGCGGCGGCGGCGGCCCGCTCCTCGTCCCGCAGGCGCTGCTGCTGCGACCGGGCGAGATCCTGGCGGCGGGTACGGCGCCCGCGCTGGTGTCGCACCGCTTCAGCCTCGACCCGCCGTCGGAGCTCGCGCGCTGCGAGGTCGGCACGGACAGCGCCTTTGCGCTGGCGAGCTCGTCCCCCTCGGGCGGCGGCGGCGGCGTGCTGGCCGTCGCGGGCGCGGGCGCCACCGTCGAGCTGCTCAGCGCGCAGTTCACGCGCCTGGGGCTCGTGCAGCCGCCGCCGTCGTCCAACGCCGTGGCCGCTGCAGCTGCTGCGGCGTTGTGATGATGCAAGAAGTAGCGAGTAACACACAGGGAGATCGCTTTGCCGGTTGCTGTTCACCGCTCCCGCCGCCGCCGCCGCCGCCGCTGCCTCCGCACGCGGTCGTCGCGCCGCCTCGCCGCCGACGCCGCCGTCGCCGCTGGCCCTCCACCGCCGCCACCGCCCGCCTGCGCCCCTCTCTCCCCCTCCCCCTCGCCGCCGTCCCCCCACGGCACGACCCCCGCAAACTGCCCGGGCCCGCAATGCCGCAGCAGCCCGGCCATCGCCGGGCAGCGCGACGGGTGCGGCGGCCCGACCGCAAACGGGTCGCGCCGCGCGCGCTTGGCCGCGAGCTCGCCGCGCGGGTCGCAGCCGTAGGGGTCCTTTGCGAACGCGGCCACCGTGCGCGCCTCGCCCTCGGCCGCGCCCACGGCCGCGGGAGGGACGGGCGTCCCCACGAACGCAAAGCGCGCCGCGGGAAAGCGCAGCGCGGCGCGGTGGACCTCGTTGAACCGGCGCTCCTTGAGCGTGTAAGAGACGACGGTCACGCGCTTCGGGTAGCGCCCGGTGACCTCGTAGAAGCGGCACAGGCCGAACAGCAGGTTCTCGAACGAGTCGCGCGCGTGCTCCTCGGTGTAGGCGCGCGCGCGGACGCTCGCGACGGCGCCCGCCTGCGCCTCGCGCTGCGCGTCCTCCCCGCCCCCCCTGCCGGCCTCGCCCGCGCGCGCGGCCGCGCCCACCTCGTCCGCGAACCACCCGGCCGCCTCGGCCACGACCCAGTAGCTCAGGCCCTCGCTGCGGGGGCCCGCGGCCGAGCGCGTCTGCCCGCCGCTGAACAGCAGCAGCGACGACGGGTCGCGCGCCGCGAGCTCGGCGCCCAGGCGCACGTGGTCGACGAACGACTGCGCCTCCCCCGCGACCTGCTGGTACGGCTCGAGGAACCACGAGTCCTCGCGCGCGGCGAGGTGGAAGTCGACGCCCGTGTAGACGGCGTGCCCGGCGACGAGCACGAGGTTCTCGAGGTGGGGGGCGGGGAAGGTTGTGGGGGCGGCGGCGGCGGTCGTCGGCGCTCCTGCTCCTCCTCCTGCTCGTCCGAGCGCCGACGCGCCCGGCGCGCTCACATGCCTCGTCGTCACGACGGCCATCGCCCCGAGCAGCACGACCGCGAGCAGGCCGGCGCGCCGAGGGGTGAGGGAATCGCCGCCGATACTGCGCAGGAAGGCGGCCGCGGCGGCGCCGTTGAACGCCTGCCCGCCGCCGAAGAGGGCGCCGCGCAGCGCATACTTGCCGCCGCCGCCGGCGTCCGGCGCGCACACCGGCAGCGTGGCGCCTGCTCCTCCTCCGCCACCCGGCAGCAGCCCCGCGCGCCGCATCAGGTCGCCCGCGAGGTGGGCTGGCGACTGCGAGCTTGCCAGATCGCTGCTCGGAGGACTCATCGAGCCATCCGCGGACGAAGTTTCACGGTTGCTGCTGTTGCCTGCTTCTTCCGCCCCGCTTGCCGCGTTCAATGGTACGACGAGAGGCTCGGTTATTGCGTGCGTTGCAGGTGTTTGGAGAGCGTGTGCCGACTGCCGTGCGCAATTGAAGGAGAGATGTGGGCGAGAAAGAAGAAGCGATTGACATGCGCGTTGTGTGCGCGTCGCCGCGCTCTCTCTCTCGTTTCTCCCACCGCCGCCGCCGTCGCTTGGGCCGTGAGAGCTCAACCGCTTGACAAATTTTTTCAGTCATCCTTCTTGCTCCCCCTCTTCCCGCCCTCCTCCACCCCGCCCGCGCCACTGCCGCCACCACCACCACCACCGCCCCGAGCCGCCGCCTTGGCCGACGCCACCATGGCCGCGAACGCGCCCCCAGGGCGCGCCGCCAGCTCGGCCGGCGGCCCCTCCTCCACCTTGGCGCCGTTGGACAGCAGCAGGATCTTGTCCATGTCCATGATCGTCTCGACGCGGTGCGCGATCACCAGCAGCACGTGGCCGCCGCCACCGCCGCCCCCCCCTCCGCCCCCCCCGCCCTGCCCGCGGCTGTAGTCGTGCAGCGCCCCCTGGATCAGCGCGTCCGTCGCGCGGTCGACGTTGGCGGTCGCCTCGTCGAGCGCGAGCACCTTCGCGCCCTGCAGCAGGGCGCGCGCGAGGCACAGCAGCTGGCGCTGGCCCACGGAGTAGGTGTCGCCCGCGTCGGCCATGCGCGAGGACAAGCCCCCCGCGGCCGCGACCGTGCGCGTCAGCTGCACGGCCTCGAGCACGCGCTCGAGCGCGGCGTCGTCGTCGCCGCCGCCGCCGCCGCCGCCGCTGCCGCCCGTGTGCACGCCGCGCGGGTCGAGGTTCTCGCGCAGCGTGCCCGTGAAGAAGACGGGCTCCTGCGGGATGATCGCGAGCTGCGCGCGCAGGCGCCTCAGGGGCACCCGCCGCGTGTCGACGCCGTCGAGCAGCACGGACCCCTTGGTGACGTCGATCAGCCGAAAGAGGGCGAGCATGAGCGACGACTTGCCGCTGCCCGTGCGGCCGACCAGGCCGCACGACGTGCCCGCGGGCAGCTCGAACGACAGGCCGCGCAGAACGGGGGGCAGGCCCGGGCGGTAGCGCGCCGAGACGTGGCGGAACTCGACGGCGCCCGTGCGGGGCCACGACGGGTCCAAGGCGCCTGCAACGGCGGCGGCAGCGCCGCCTCCGCCACCGCCACCGCCACCCCCCCTCGCCGTCTTCCCCTCCTTCCCGTCGCCGCCCGCCGCCCCCCCCGCCTCCTCCTGCTCCTGCGCCAACTCGGTGTACTCGATCAGCCGCTCCGCGCTCGTCATGCAGTTCTCCACTTCGGCCGTCTGCCGCACCCACCACTGAAGCGCGCCCGTCAGCTGGTTGACGTAGGTGAGCGCGAGCGACAGCACGGCCACGCTGACGGTCGCGCGCATGGCCATCGCCAGAAAGATGGCGGCAAACGCGACGGCCGTGCAGATGCTGTCGAGCCGAAAGCCGACCCAGCGCGCGGACGCGATGAAGGCGTGCCACCACGCGCCGTTCTGCGCCAGGGCGCGCGAGAAGGCGGCGTGGAAGCGCGGGCCGGCCCCAAACGCGCGCACGGTCGGAAGCCCCCGGAGCGTGGCGGAGAAGGAGGCGTAGACGGGCGAGCGCGTCACGGCCTCGAGGCGCTTGACCTCGCGCGACGTGGCGAGGTAGCGCCGGCGCAGCCACCAGAAGGCGGCGACGAGGGGGACGAAGACGGGCAGGACCACGGGGACGGCGACGGCCACGAGCACAAAGGTGCCGAGGAGCACGAACCCCGTCTGCAGCACGTCGAAGAGGGCGGCGGGCAGCTGGTCGTCGACGCGCCCCAGGTCCGACGAGAAGCGGTTGAGCAGGCGGCCCGAGGGGGTCACGTGGAAGAAGGCGAGCGGGGCGCGCAGGACGCGCCAGGCCATGCTGGTGTGCAGGCGCGTGGAGGCGCGCAGCGTGCACTCGAAGAACAAGGACGACCGGCCGACCGCGATGACCGTGGCGGCCGCCGAGAGGCCGCCGTAAACGATCAGCCACTTCGGCTTGGCCTGCTGCTGCGGCGGCGACGCGTTGGCCCAGAGCGCGAGCCACCACTCGGCCGCGAGGCACGCGGCCTGACCCGCCACGAGGGCCAGGCCGACGAGGAGCGAGGCGGGCAGGCCCGCGGCGCGCAGGTAGCGGCCGTACACGCGCCACGAGACGCCGCCCGTCCCGCGCGCCTCGTCGCGCACGAGCTTGCCCGCGCGGTAGTGGCGGCGCGCGGCGCGGCGCTCCTCCTTCGCGCGCGCGGCGGCGAGCACGACCGAGGGGGCCGAGGCGGGCGCGGGGAGGGCGCCGGCGCGGGCGACGGCGCCGCCGCGGCCAAAGAGGAAGCTGCGCGAGCCGCCCGCGCTGGCGAGGCTCGGGGCAAAGGCGGGGGACGCCCAGGGGCCGCCAGGGGCAGCAGTGGAGGACGCCGCGGCAGCCTTCTTCTCCTTGCTGCCGCCGCCGCCGCGGCGCCCGCCCTTGCCTCCGCCGCGAGCCACCGCCGCCGCAGCAGCAGCACCGTGGGCGTTGACGCTGGGCATCATCGTGCGCACGCGGGAGAGGCCCGTCGGCGCACCACCACCACCACCACCCCCGGCCTCCTCGTCCTCGTCCTCGTCGTCGTCGGCCGCCGCCGACGCCGCCGCCTTGCCGCCGTACGGGCCGCTGCCGTTGTTGCGCGACCCCATGAAGAACGAGGCGCCGCCGGCCGAGGGGCGCAGCGCCGCGAGGAACGAGGCGACGCGCGACTGCGAGGCAGAGCCGCGGCGCAGGAACGAGGGTCCGCGGCCGAGCTCGTCCGACGAGGGCAGGTCGCTCGGCTCGTCGTCGTCGTCGTCGTCGTCGTCGCCGTCGCCGCTGTCCTCGTCCTCGTCCTCGTCGATGCGGCCCGGGGCATGGACTTGCGCTTGCTGCTGCTGCGGCTCCTGCTGCGGCGGCTCCTGCTGCTTCTCGCCAGCACCACCACCGCCCTCATCACCGTCCCCGTCGTCCAGGTGCAGCGCCTCGAGCGCGCCCTGCGCGAGCTCGGGCAGGTCGTCGCGCGCGGCCAGCTCCTCCCACGTGCCGACGGCCGCGACGGCCCCGCCGCGCAGCACGACGACGCGGTCGCAGCGCGGCAAGAACTGCCGCTGGTGCGTAACGAGCACGCGCGTCGCTCCAGCGAGGGGGGCGTCCGGGTCGGAGACGCCCCCCCCGCCCGTCTTGCGCCCGCCGGCGATGCAGCGGTCGAACAGCGTGCGGCCCACGCCCGCGTCGACGGCGCTGAGGGGGTCGTCGAGCAGCGCGACGTCGGGCCTCGAGTAGGCCGCGCGCGCGAGCGCCACGCGCGCCTTCTGCCCCCCGGAGAGGGTCACGCCGCGCTCGCCGATCTCCGTGGCGTCTCCCGCGGGGAGCTGCGCGAGGTCGGGGCCGAGGGCGCACGCCTCGAGCACGCGGGCGTAGCGCGGGGCGTCGTAGGGCGAGCCAAACAGCACGTTCTCGCGCAGCGTGGCGCCCATGACCCAGGGGACCTGGGCGCAGTAGGCGACGCGCCCGCGGACGACGGGGCCCGTGCCGCGCGGGTCGAAGAAGGCGGCCGGGTCCTCGAGGGTGGGGGTGGCGGAGGCGGAGGCGGCGGCAGCGGCGGCGGCGGCGGCGGCAGAGGCGGCTGCGGCGGCGCCTGCCCCCTCGCCCTCCTCCTCGGTTGACGCCGGGGGCAATGGCAGGGGCTGCAGCTCCCCCAACAGCGCGGCGAGCAGGCTCGACTTGCCCGAGCCGACCTCGCCGCACACGCCGATCAGCTCGCCCGGCTTGATGTCGAGGCGCACGCCGCGCAGCGTGAGCGCCGACGTGGAGCGGCCCTCGGCGGCGGCGGCGGTGGCGGCGGCCAGGGCGGCGGCCGGGTCGTCGTCGTCGTCGTCGTCGTCGTTGTCATCAGCCGCCCGCCCTCGCTGGTCCGCGGCGCGCCCTGCCTCGACGTCCGAGTCGGCCGCGACCGACGGCACCATCGATGCCTCGCCGCCACCCTTGTTGCCCCTTTTGCCCGCAAAGCCCCCGAACGCCACGGCATCGCCGTTGGCGCTGGCTGCGGGCGTCGGCGCCGCCGATGCCCCCCCGCCGGCGGAAGAACTCGCCTTTTTGTTGCTGCTGCCGCCGCTCCGGCCCCCCTTCTTCGGCCCGCTCGTCGATCCAGCGGCCGCCGCCGAGAACGATTGCAGCGCGACCGACGCCGCCCCGTTGCGCGCCCATGCAAAGTCGGCCCCGCGCAGCTGCACGGCCCCCACAGGCGGCACGCCCGCGCTCCCCCGCTCAGCCGCCGCCTCGGACACGACGTTGGGCGGCGGCGGCGGCTCCGGCAGCGACAGGAAGCGGTGCACGCGCTGCAGCGTGACGCCGAGCTCGGACAGCGACTGGATCGCCATCACGGAGAAGAAGCAGAGGTAGAGCTTGGGCAGGTGCAAGAGCGAGACGACGTAGAAGACGTCGGCCACGGGCAGCAGGGTGCCGCCGTGCGCGCCGGCGTAGACGGCAAAGGTCGCAAAGGCGGCGATCAGCGGCGCGCAAAACTGCAGCGCCTGGTTGAGCGCGCGGATCTGCGCCATGCGCCCGGACGCCTTGACCTCCTCGGCGCGCGCGGCGCACACGCGCGCCGCCAGGTCGGGCTCGAGCGACAGGAACTTGGCCGCGAGCGCGCCGTTGACGGCCTCGCCCATCAGGCGCATGCGCTCGTCGACGCGCTGGGCCGCCCGCCGGCGCAGGCCCGCGACGAGGCGCGCGAGCGACGCCTGCAGCGGGATCACGCACAGCAGGACGCCCATGCCCGCAAAGCCCGCGGCGGGGCCGACGACGGCCGCCACCATGCCCAGGACGATCACCGCCTCGACGGGGCCCGCCCAGACAAAGATCCAGAACGGCAGCGCGTCGTCGAAGCGCCGCACGTCGTTGGAGACCAGGTTGACGATGTGCCCCGCCGAGACGGCGCTGACGACGGCCGCGTTGACGCGCAGCATCTTGGCGTGCACGGACGCGACGAGCGTCTGGCGCTGCAGGAACCCGGCGTTCATGCCGAGGTAGAAGAACTGGTGGTGCACGACGGTCATGCCGACGGAGCCGCACGAGAGGGCAAAGGCGAGCATCCAGCCGCGCCAGAGGGGCGGGGCCGGGGCCGAGGCGGCGGCGAGGGCGGCCGCGGCGGCGCCTTGGCCGGCGGCGGCGCTTGCTGCGGCGCGCGCGCGCTCGTCGGCCGTCATCCACTGGAGAAAGCCGCGCAGGGCCACGGGCGAGAGGACGCGGATGGCCACCTCGACCGACACCCAGAAGCTGTGCACCAGCAGCATGGGCGTGTAGAGGGCGATGAGGGCGCGCGACGCCGCGTTGAGCAGCGCTGGGGGCTCCTTTTTGCCACCGCTGTCGCCGCCGCCGCCGCCGCCTCCTCCGCCTCGTCCTCCTCGCCGCCCTGCTGCCGCCTTGGCCTTTTGCCGCGCATACTCGGCCTCAAAGTCCGCAGAGAGCAGCGCCGGGTCGGACGCCTCGGGGATCAGGCGCTCGGCGTCCGGCTGCTCCAGCGGGCGGCGCCACCCGGCCGCGATGAGCGGGGCGGCCCACGCGAAGGCGATCTTTGAGGGGAGCGAGGCGCCGTCGGGGCCGTGCCCCCCCGGGCGGCCGAGGAGCGCCCATCGCGCGGCCGCGAGCAGGTTGGGGCAGGGGGGCGGGAGCGCCGCGGCCGCGACGGCCGCCGCGCGCTGCGTGGCCGGGTCGACGCCCGGGCGCGGGGTGCTGTACTGTCGCTGCGCAGCCGAAGGGGCGTTGGCCGGCGGCTGCTGCTGCTGCTGCTGCTCGGCGGCGTCCATCGCGTGCGTGTCGAGTGCGCGCGATGACGACCGAGCGACGACGCCGGGCGCGCGGCGGCGGCGGCGGCGCAACGAGGCTGATGCTTGCTGCTCGGCGGCGCTCGACCCCTGCGCGCGCGACCTGGAGGAGACCGACGTTCACAAGGTCGGATTGGTCTGTGCGCTAGGGGCCGCGGTCGGGCTTTCGAGAAGAGGCGCGACGATTGCGTTTCGGCTCTCTCGCGGCCTCAGAAGGAGTGAGAGAGGGTGCGCGCGCGCACGGTTCAGTGCGTGCGCTACGCAATGTCGGAGAGGGGTGGGGCTACTCAAATGCTAAGCGGTGAACGTGTCGCGACCAATCGTTTGGGTTTTGAGCGCGAGGAGCGAGGCGGGGGCGGGTCGGACAAGGCGGCGGCGGCGGCGGCGGCGGCGGCGGCGCGCGCTCGTGGTCGTCGTCGCGGCGCCTCGCGGATGGCGCGGCTCGGCGTCGCGCGCGCGCGTCGACCGCCAACATCGCCGAGCGTCGACAAGCGCCGCGCCGCGCCGCGCCGCCAATCATGGCTACTGCAACACTCGCACCGTCCTTCCCCATCTCTCAGCCTCTCCTCGCTCGCCAGACCGTCGCAGCGCGCGCCCGTGCGCGCGCGATTTCAAACGACACTCTTCCTGTTCCTTGGTTGTTTTCTCCTCGCCCGTGCCTCCGCGGCTCGCCTGCATGCCGCGCGCGGGCAAGGCCGCCGCGCTGCTGCTGTTGCGGGCACGACGCGCCTGTGTCAACGTCGCCGACGCGCGCGCCGGGGCCATCGTCGCCCCCTCCGGCGCCTCTCCTCATCTTTCTTTCGGAGCACGCGGCGTCTGCACGCTTCCGCGGCCAGCTGCATCGCACCTACTACCTGCGGCCTTGACAGCAGCGTGGCCCGTGCGCGGCCCTGGTCTCGGCCTCCTCGGCTTCCGCTCTCGAGCGCCGCCGCCGATGGCGAGCGCCGCCGCCGCCGCCGGCGCGCGCGCGGCGTCCGCCGCTGCCGCCGAGCCCGCTCAGCAGCCGCCGCCGCACCAACAGCAGCAGCAGCAGCAGCAGCAGCAGCAGCAGCAGCAGCAGCAGCAGCAGCTGCAGCCACCACCACCACCACCACCATCACCACCATCCCCGCGAACCCAACATCCGCAGCAGCAGCAACAACAACAACAACAATACACCCCGCCGCCCCAGCCCCCGGGCGTCCGCCGCACCTTTTACCGCCGCGTCCTCCCGACGCCGCCGGCGACCGCCTTTTCGTCGCCCGAGGGCAAGCGGCTGTTCGCGGAGGCGCTCGCCTCGGGGCACATGGCGGGCTTCTTCCCGCTCATCGAGCAGTACTCGACCCAGGACGAGCCCGCCTTCTGCGGCCTCTCGTCCCTGACCATGGTGCTCAACGCCCTCGCCATCGACCCGCGCCGGCCGTGGAAGGGCGCGTGGCGCTGGTTCCACGAGCGCCTGCTCGACTGCTGCGCGCCGCTGAGCGACGTGGCCGCGCGGGGCGTCACGCTCGACCAGGCCGCGTGCCTCGCGCGCTGCAACGGCGCCGTCGTCGAGCTGCGCCGCAGCGGCGAGTTCTCCGTGGAGGAGTTCCGCGGCGCCGTGGCCGACGCGTGCGCGACGGGGGAGCGCCACCTGGTCGTGTCGTACGCGCGCGCGGCGTTCGGGCAGACGGGCGACGGGCACTTTTCCCCCGTCGGGGGGTACCACGCGGCGCGCGACCTCGCGCTGATCCTCGACACGGCGCGCTTCAAGTACCCGCCCCACTGGGTGCCCCTGAGCACGCTCTTCGAGGCGATGAAGCCCGAGGACAAGGCGACGGGGCGGCCGCGCGGGTGGCTGCGGCTGTCGGCCCCGGCGCACCCGCAGGACAGCGTGCTCTTCACGCTGGACGTGCGGGAGCACGGCCGGTGGCGCGCGGCCGAGCGGTTTGCCAGGGGGGGCGCGGCGCGCGCGGCGCGCGAGGCGGTGGCCGGCGGGCGCGGGGCCGCGACGACGACGGCCGAAGACGTGGTGCGCGCGGTCGTGGCCGCGGCCGCGGCGTCGCCCGACGCGTGCCGGTCGGTCGGCGACTTTGTGGCCGTGCGCTTGGCGGCGCGCGAGCGCGCCGTCGACCGTGACTGCGGCGGCGTCCCCAGCGAGCAGCAGCCGCAGTACGGCGGCGGGGTGGCGGCGGCGGCGGCTGCGGCGGCGGCGGCTGCGGCCGGTGCCCCCGCAGCAGCAGCAGCAGCAGCGGCACTCGACCCCCCTCCTTTGTTCGACGCGGAGACGTGCGTGCCGCTGGGCAAGCGCGACCAGCTGCTGGCCGAGCTCCGCCACATGCCCCTCTTTGCGCTCGTGCGCGACGCGCTGGCTGCCCTGAGCGCGGCCGCCGCCTCGCCCCCCCCCTCGCCCTCCTCGCCCGCTCCGGCGGCGGGCCAAGGCTCGTCGCCCCTCCTGCGCGAGGCCGCGCAGGTGGCCGCGCCGCCGGGCGGCGTGGACGGCCTGCTCTCCGAGAAGCTGAGCGTGCTGCTGTTCCTGGTCGACCCCAAGCAGTGGCCGGGCGCGGGCGAGTGGGCGGCGGCCGCAGGCGGCGAGGCCGAGGCGGCCCGGTTCGCGGCGCTGCTCGACGCCTCGTCCGTCTCGCTGGTCGAGGCCGAGGTGCGGTACGTGCGCGAGCAGCTGCGGCACCTGGACGCCGTGCTCGGGGTCGGCGGCGGCGGAGGAGTGGACGGGGCGGGCGCGGGCGTGGCGGGCGGGGAGGCAGGCGCGGCGGCGGCGCCGGCGCCGGCGCCGGCGGCCGACTGCGGCAGCGGCTCTTGCTTCACGCCGCTCGACTGCCACGTCAAGGGGCACCCCCCCAACGGCGGCGGCAGGCGGTGAAGGCGTGACGTCCCCCTTTTTTCTTTTGATGGATGCGATTGGAGGAGGCGGCGCGTGTTTTCAGCCCCTGATCGTCGAGTGTTTTTCTATCGCCGCGGCGTCTCCTCGTCCCCGGTCCTGCGCCTCCGGCAGCGCCGCCTCTGCCCGCTCCGCCACCCCTGCCTCGGCGAGCTGCGCGCGCAGGCTCGCCACCAGCCGCCGCAGCCGCGCGACCTCCCCGCCGTCACCGTCGTGCGCCGCCGACGCCGCCTCACCGCCATCACCACCATCGCCGCCACCACCACCACCGCCGCCAACTCCGCGCCGCCGACGACGCCTCGCCGCCTCCTCAAACTCCTCCTCGGCCTTCGTGGCCTCCGTGGCCGTATACGCGACGCGCGCCAGCCGCCAGAGCCGGCCCGCCACCAGCAGCGACACGACGCCCTCGAGCCCCGCGCCGTCGGAGCTGTGCTGCCCCTCGAGGTGGAAGAGCGCGGCCTCGAGCGCGAGGGACGCGAGCACGACAAACACGTCGAAGCAGTGGAGCGGCTCGCGCAGCCAGTTGCGCGGGCCGAACGCCGCGGCCGCCGCGGCGAATTCGACGCAGAAGAGCGAGAGGATAGCCAGCGAGGTGGCGGCGAGCGTGCGCGCCGCGCTCTCGACGGCGGGGGTCGGGCGGTACTCCGAGTGCGTGAGGACCAGGACGAGGTCGGCGACGATCGTCGCGAGGTCGACGAGCACGAGGGTGAGGACGACGAGGTGAAAGGCGCGGCCGGAGAGGCGGCGCTGCCACAGGCGGCGGCGGGCGGACAGCGCCGCCGCCGGGGGCGGGGTTGCGGGGCTGCTGCTGCTGCTCGGCGCCCGGCTGTCCGTCGGCGGCGCGCGCGCGTCGGCCGGCGGCGGGGCCGACGATCGATGCAGCGGCGCGAACGAGTGGCCCAGCGGCCTCGAGCGCGAGTGCAGCGGCCACATGTTGTGTGCGATTGTGCGTGCTATGTGGCTGCCCGGGTCGTCTTCACTGACGACTCTTTGAGGCGTTCCTTTTTCATTCGGCGTCTCCCCTGTTTTGAGCGCGGGGAGTCGTGGAGACGCGTCTTCGCCTTTCGAGGGCTAGACGGCGACGCGAGCGCGCGTGGGACCGATCGTGGTCGTCAAGAAGAGGACATGTGTGTGTGACAAGCTCGGTGTGTTTTGCGTGTGTCTATGCGCACATCGCGCGCCCCTGCGCCCTCGCTCGATCAAAAAGGCACGACACCGTCTTTCGGTCGCCGGCACGCGCGCCGCGCGCCGCGCGGCCGCGCGCAAACCGACGGGGGCCTTTTTCTTCTCTGTGCTGGCAGCCCGCCGCCTATCGCCTAAGATAGTTTATGTAGCGCAGCGACAGGATCCCCAGCAGGCGGAGGAACAGGACGTAGACGAGCACGATGAGCGGCATGTAAGGGACGAGCCGCCGGTCGTACGCAAACACCTCGAGCATGTACTGCTCGACCGTCGCCGTGCGGCCGCCAAACTCCACCGTCGCCGGCGAGTCCGCGAGCTGCGACCCGGCGACGCCGTACAGCAGCCATGTCGAGGGGACGAGGCGGTTGACCCACTTGAGCCAGCCCGGGATCGCCGGGTACGCGATCAGGAACCCGCCAAAGATGTTGAACGCGAGCTGGATCGCCGTGATGAAGACCATGGCGACGGCCTGCGAGGGCGTCGCCGCGACCATCGCCTGCGCCAGCATCGTGTAGAGCGCCAGGCACAGGAAGAACATGAGCGCAAAGTAGAAGAACTTGTCGGCGGCGGGGCGGAAGCCGATCATGAAGTAGGCGATCGGGCAGAAGACGACGGCCTGCGCCAGCAGGTACGGGATCTCGAGCAGCACCTGAGCGATGCCGTGCGCAAACGGGTCGTACGCGCGGCCGCCGCGCTCGCGGTAAAAGACCACGCGCTCGGACGAGCAGATCGGCATCGCCATCATCATGTTGATGGCCCCCATCATCGTCTGGCTGTTGTAGAGCATCGCCATCACCGCCTGGATCTGCCCCGGCGACATCGTCGTCGCGTTGCCGCCTCCCTGCCTGAAGTAGAGCACGCCGTACAGCAGCGACAGGCCGAGCGCGAGCGCCAGCCGCGTCGCGTTGTATGTGGGCGTGCGCCAGTAGACCTGCGAGAACTTCTGGACGAGCGCGAGCGTCTGCACCAGCAGGGGCTGGGCGTACCCGCCGCGCGTGATGCCCTTCACGACCAGCGGCTGGGCGCCGGGCGCCGAGCGGGCGGCCTCGACGAGCTCCCGGGCCTCGGACGCGGTGCGCGCGGCCAGCGGCGAGCGCGCGTACGCGGCGGGCCAAAAGTCGGCGGGCCCCTTGGACGTGGCCGCGAGCATCCACGTGGCCGGGTTGAGGCCGTCGGGCAAAGGGGGCAGCTCGAGCGGGCCGCCGCCGCCGCCGCCGCCGCCGCCGCCGCCGCC
>Ga0315905_10004478_pt1 | contig 14279 bp, 13 predicted proteins | sample LakEriMetagenome_5_FD_203522 | JGI IMG/M metagenome (GOLD analysis project Ga0315905, IMG submission 203522) | Freshwater fungal communities from buoy surface, Lake Erie, Ohio, United States - Buoy 4 MA121 | ecosystem: Environmental > Aquatic > Freshwater > Lake | place: USA: Lake Erie, Ohio... | reverse complement strand
AAGTTATCACAGTAAGAATGTTTAAGTATTCTTGGAGAAAAAAATCCAAGAGCCTTAAGAATGTTTGTTGAAATAGTTACCTTAGTCGGTAACTTAGAACCTTGTATGCCATCATTGCCATAAGATATTCCATAGCCACGTTCTTTTATAGGTGCAGTTATTAGTGCATCCCATCCTGGGGTTTGCACTAAACAATCGTCATCTATACCAGATATGGTTGAGTACGAGTCCCAATATTTATGGACTACGTAGTTACCTTTTTCATTAGCGCCAAATGGAGTTGGCACAACTTCACGCATAACTCCATCTATTTCTGGATAAAGGTCTTGTTGGTCCTCATTAATAATAATAAGAAAATCAGATTCAACACTTACTTTTTTAAGTGCATCAAATGCACGTATAGCATTATGTGGTCTGGACCTTGTGCCAATCATAACTAAGTTAGAATTCATATCATAATCCTATCACACTAGCCTATGGGCGTAGTGACGACTTATTAATTGCTACACCCTTACAGCAATCTGCGTATGATTCACAGTCCTGTGTTGGGCAACCTGTGCGGCAAGCCATTAGATTTCTATAGTTCCAAATGCAGTTACATTAAGGGTTTTTTGTTCGTTAAGTACCATTACGTTTAATTGAATAGTAAGTTCAACTTCTACTTCAGAGTTGTCTATTGGATTAGTCACAGTTACTAGCATGATGATTCCGTTCTAGGTTAAGTCTTAATAATGTAGTTTAATACGATATATGGTTGAAGGTTATTGTGCGCTCCACCTGAACCAGCAGATGCAGAATTAAACGCCGCAATGTCTACAGTTGTTGTATGCGTATGTGCAGAACCAGCACTATATGTATCACCATGGTTGTGGTCTGCACTTGCGTTGGCATTAGAAATAGTTGGACCAGGAGTCATACCTTGTGAGCCATTATTGGCGTTACTGTTTCTTGTGTAGTAAAGAGCGCCAGAACCTGCAGGTGTTCCAGCATTTCGTTCGTACAAATTCCCACCAACAGTATTGGCGTGAGTGTGAGTAACAGATTGTCCACCAGTACCATGAACGTGGTCGGCAGAGCCATTACCAGAAGTAAAGTTAGTTGAAGGAGGGTCTACCGAGTGGACGTGTGCTGGCATTTCGGCACTTGTTAGCGTTACAGTTTCAGCACCACCAGTACCGCCAAGAGTGGCAAATGTTCCAGTTGCGTTTTTACCAACAGGAACTCTAGTTCTTAAATCTGGAAGATTGAATGTAGTAGTACCGTCACCAACACCATAAGTTGTGCTAGTTATAGCAAACAATGCTGAGTAAGTTGAGCGACTAACAGCAGTACCGTCACACAGTAAATAACCAGTAGGTGCTGATGCACCAGAAAACATTTGAATGACACCAGAAGTAATACCATCACCAGTAGTACCTGTTGCTCCCGTAGCACCAGTAGCACCAGTAGGTCCTGTTGGACCTGTGGGTCCAGCAACAGTGCTATCTGCACCAGTTGGACCTGTAGGTCCAGTTGAGCCTGTAGGTCCAGTGGGTCCTGTAGCCCCTGTAGCCCCTGTAGAGCCCGTAGGACCGACTACGGTGCTGTCTGCACCTGTAGGTCCAGTTGAACCAGTTGGTCCTGTAATGCCCTGTATACCCTGAGAACCAGTAGACCCAGTAGGTCCAGTGATACCTTGAATACCTTGAGAGCCAGTACTACCTGTAGGACCTGTTATGCCCTGGATTCCTTGAATGCCTTGGATACCTTGGGAGCCTGTGGCTCCTGTTGCACCAGTGGGTCCTGTGACCCCTTGAATACCCTGGTCACCTTGCGGTCCCGTAGGACCTGTCGCACCCGTAGGTCCCGTAGGTCCCGTACTACCCGTAGCCCCTGTGGGACCAGTAGAGCCTGTCGCTCCTGTCGGACCGATTGGACCTGTTGAACCAGTAGCACCAGTGCTACCAGTAGGACCCGTAATACCTTGGATTCCCTGAGCACCTGTAGGACCTGTACTGCCAGTAGGTCCTGTTGAACCTGTTGAACCTGTGGCTCCAGTATTTCCTGTTGGACCTGTAGGTCCAGTGCTTCCCGTACTACCTGTTGCACCCGTACTACCTGTACTGCCTGTAACACCTGTACTACCCGTGCTTCCAGTAGGTCCCGTTGGACCAGTTACTGCTGGACCTGTCGGTCCTGTTGGTCCTGTGGTTCCTTGCGCTCCCTGTGGACCTTGAAGGTTATCAACAATAACAACAGTTTCTTGTGTTGTTTCACCAAGAATAACGTCAGTAACAGTCTCTTCAATAGTGACTGTAGTAGCGGTAACTTCTTCTTCAATGATAACTGTGTAGTCTGGCATTACTGTGTCACCTCAGGTGTAACAATAAACCGACCTTCCAGGATTCGTGTAACTTGTCCACCAGAAGATGTCAATTCAATATCATAAACCCAACGACCAGCAGGTACAGCAGCCATAGTTGTAGCACTAACTGTTGCTGATACGTGTCCAACTGAAGTCATAGTTGCGGAAGTAATATTAATTAGTGTTGTAGTTGCAGAGGTAGAACGGCGAACCTGCATCGCAAAAGTGTAACCAGTTAGATTCAAGGCAACACCGTCAATCTGAACCGTAAAGTTAAGGTTGAAGGTAGCACCTTGTTCGGCTACAATGTTGTACTTACCACTCATAGTTCATCCTTAAGATGTAATGTAATATGCTCATCTAAACGCTTTTCAATCCTGTCCACCGCACGGGCAACGTCTGGAAGACTTCTACCACCATTAGCCGTAGGCTGGATAGGATGTGTTAATTCTTTAATGTAAGATTTTAATGGATTCACAATTAAGAACTTACCTAGCATTGCAATAATGCCAAGGGCTAGTGATACCACAGTCAACGATTCTAACAATGTCATGTTGTAATCACCGTGTAGCCAGCAGCAATAAGTGCATTTCTTTCGGTTAGTGTTACCGGATATTCATGTCCACCTAAGTAGAAAACATCAGCCATATCTAGGTCATCTTGTGCTGGAAATCTATCTTCATACCATTCGCCATCAATGCGAAATACACTAACGCCTTGTTTGCGTGTGTATCTGGCAAAGAGCCAGTTACCACCCATTGGTCCTTCGTTAACCACTGGTGGTACAAATAGATATCCCATTACTTTTCCTTTTATGTTAGAAACATAACCCCATTCCTAAACCCGTTATATGATTTAGGAATGAGATTAGCATTGCTAATTAGCCAAGTGCTGAGGCGGACTCAATGCGGAATAACGCATCGTTGCGGTACACTGCGTGTCCTAGAACACCGTACCAACCGATTGGGCGCTGACGCATCAAGCGGTCCACAACTGGGCCAATCACTACGTGTGGTTCTTCTGCTACGGCTTCAGCAAGTGCTTGCTGTCCACAGATGAATGTTGCGTAGGTGTTGATTGAACTAGCACCGTTTGCACGCTTAGCCAAACGAGGTGATTCTACGAAGTAGGCACCTTCAAAGTTACCAATTTCGCCAGCCCAGATGTTCTCTGCTGCTGAGTACTCGTGCGGTAGACGCCAGTTGGCGGAACCACTCTGAGCGCGAAGGTCATGGGAAACTTCTGGGTGGATACCACACCAGTACATTGAACCCTTGCGACCATTGGCCTTGTTTGTACGTAACTTGGCAACAGCCTTGCGGATATCTGCAGCAGTGATTGTGTCATCTGAAGTGATACCGGAAGTAGTTGTTGCTACGGTTGTACCACCAGTTGCGTAGATAACATTGGTACCAGTTAGAAGTGCAGTCTGGGCCAAGTCATCAATGCTGTCAGCCATGTTGAATGCAATGATATTTGCAACAGCAGGGTCAACATCAGCAAGTGACATCAACTGTAGTTTACGGCTTACTAGAGTAGCGTTACCGTATTCGTTCAGTGTGACGTTCACGATTGATGGTGTTCCAAGTGCAACTGCTGATGGGTCTACCTCTTCAGATAGAGCAGTAGTTGCCTTTGCTAGGTCAGTGTAAATCTGTAATGCTACAGATGAACCTGGCATTGCCTGACGAGCAGGCTTCTTGTCTGCTACCGAACGTAGCAATGGGGTTGAGCGCAGTTCAAATTCAACAAGGCGGTCGTATGCCTTCTGAACTAGACCTGCAGCGTTAGATGGTGTGAAAGCACCGACGTTGTTAGCGGAAGCGTATGCGCCACCGCCAAGTCCACCGTTAGTTGCTGCACTACCACCGGATAAGCCTGTTACAGCCATAATTATTCCTTAGGGGTTAGTTTGATTTGCGATTAATCCGCACCTTGTGAGTAGAGATAATTTAATAACTCTTCTGCACTCTGTGCGTTGTTGACCATGCTGAACGCGTCGTTCACATCGTCTGGAGTTAGTGCGCCTGATGCGACCATATCCATTTGTCGAAGAGCACCTAGGTCTTCAGAAGACACAGGGCTTTCTTTGGCTTGTGCCGCAAAACCGAATAGTTCACCATTGTCGTTCAACCATTCACTGATGGAATCAGCAGATAATTCAATATCTCCTGGAATGAACTTGGCAACCTTTGGGTTGACACCTTTCTCACTTAAGACTTGGCTGATAGTAGACTCACGTTGGAACTTGCGCAAACTTTCCAATTCAGCGAGTGCTTCTTTGAGTTGCTTGTCCTTCGAGCGTTCTGCACGACGGACTTTCTTTAGAACATCATCACTCGAACCACGTTGTGGTTCATCTGAATAGTCCTCAAAGTCCAACTCATCATCTTCATACCAGTCTTGATTATTGTTGCTCATCGCAACTTCTCCCTTACATTAGTTGAACGCACACGCTCACTCCCACACAGGGGTATGTGGGTTGGTGTGTACTACCGCTCTAATACTCGTTGGGGGCGGTCAATCCAACGAGAGTTTATTATACTTGCCGTCTACGACTTAGTGAGCCAGTGGTTATACCGGACTGTCCACTAAACTGCGAACGAGCCTGGGACTCTAGACGCTTGCGGGTCTTAGATGTTTGACCAAGGAGTGCTTCACTTTCAAGTTCTGTCTGTAGTTCTGCAGCAGATGTAGTATCACCAAACATCTTCTGTGCTTGTGTTATACCAGCACCTGCGGTGCGTTGGTAATCTGCAAGAGCCTGGAATCCTTGACGTGCCTGAGCACGTGTGACACCCTTTTCTTGCAACAACTGTGAACCAAGCATTGATGTAACTCCTGCTCGTTTAGCCTCAACACCAATTTCAGAACGTGTAATACGATTCTCAAGTTCTCCAGATGTTTCCTTAGTAAGCACTGCTTGAACTAAGTCTTCTTGCTTTAGGCTAGGAAACTGTTCCTTAAGACCTGCAAGTACTTGGTTATCAAGGCTTTTAACTCTATTGTATGCATCGGTAACTCGGTCACGAACCTCATCTAAGGATACATCTTTGGCAACAAGGTCTCCGTAGTTTTCCCGAGTTCCAAGAGTTGACATTCCTAAACGACTCATTAAACGGGTGTATTCTTCTTCGCCAGTAATGTACTCTGCAATCTTTGGAACATAAACTGATGTATCACCAGCATCACGTTTCTTATCAAGTTCAAAGATACCTTTGAATCTTTGATTAAACTTATCTGGTGTCTCACCATTTTGAATCATTAGGTCAAGGATTTCACTGGTATCAAAGCCAACATCTAGACGAGGTTTTGCTGCTTCAAATAAATCATTAATCCATCCGTCATTTTCCGCACCAGGAAACATGGTCTTAACAGTTCCTCGAAATACAGCACTAGCATCAGCGTAGAAGTCTGCTTGTTCTGCTGCCTTTTCTTCGGCACGAACGCGGGCAGCAATTTGTTCTGGAGTTTCTTGAGGTGTTTCTGCTAATTTATCTGCCGCTGCTTTATCTGCTGCTTTCTTGGCAGCATCTGCTTTCTTTTTGGCATCTAATCTTTTCTTAGCATCAAGTTTCTTTTTATCTGCTATTTGTTTAGCAGTTAACTTAGGAGCCATAACTTAAAATCCCATCGAACGTAACATAGACATACCGAGTTCGGCTGCTTCTCTTTTAGCACCTAAAGTTTTGCCAAAGCGTGAATCATTGCGCAACATTTTTCTAAATTCACCTAATGACATGATTCCTTTTGCATCTCCAATTGCTTTTTGAAGTGTATCGTCAGTCAACTTAATGTTATCTGCAACTCCCTCAAATGTATCGGCCATCATTTCAATGTATGGATTAGCCAACTCACGAACAGTTAAACTTGCATCTTCCTTTAATCTTGGTGCAAAGTTAGCATACAATGCTTGAGCATCCTTGCTGTATCTTGTAAGTAAATCTTCTTGACGAGTCTTACCAGCAAGAACATCAATAGAGTTTCTTGTAATTTCAGAAGCGGACTTGTAAATGCCCATGTCAGCAGAGTACTTATTTAGGACACTTATGGTGTCTCCAACTTTTCCACCGAACTTAACTTTTGGATTAGCCTTAAGCGTGTCTTTAACTACTTCTGCAACAAACTGCTTAACATAAGTATCTACATCTGCACCCTGAATAGTTGAACTAACAGAACTAGATGCTCCATCAATACTGCTACTTCTAGTTGATGAACTAGAGCCATATACCTTTAGGAATGCATTAAGTCCCTTCATGAACTCAGACTTAATCTTTGCGTTAGGCATAAAACCTAGAGCATCAATCAATTCTTTTTCAATAAGAGCATCTGCTGCAGCCTTGTTGTAGGTTGTAGGAGTGCTTCTGGACCTTGAACTAGTACCCTTACTAACAGTTCCTGGCTCACCCTCTGGCTGGTCTCCGCTTGGGTTAAGAGGATTGATGTCTATTTTTTTTGCACCAGGGCCACCCGTTGTTGTAGATTCAGCCATTTTTACTCAGTCTCTCCAAAACCATAAACATTCTGGTAAATTGATATATCTTGTAGTTTGTCATTGTTAAAGTAAATTTCATGTACTCTTTGGAATCCAGGATACCTAGCATCCAATGCTTTTACGTACTCATCTCGCATCTCTGCAACATAAGCATTATTTTTTGCATCAATTGTTGTGTTACCACTAATTGCAATAGCCTCTGCAAGTTTTGCTTGCAGTTTAACACGACCACGTAAGTACTCTGCAACCGCAAGTGCAACTGGATTATCTTTTCCAAAAGTTTCCATGTACTTGGCGTCTGTTACAATAACAGATGCAGCGGCAAGATTCTTTTCTACACGATTCTGGCGAATCTTCTGTTCACGTGCAGCCCAGATAGGGTAGCGTTCGTTAATTGTTGATTCCCAGTTATCTTTCCATACTCCGTAATATTCGTCATAGGCTTTTGTGCCTTTGTTAATTTTACGGTCACGTGCATGTTGCTCAATAACTTCAATGCCACCAAAGTAGTCTTTATTGCCAGCACGAATCTGTTGGTCCTCTGCTACATTAAATGCATCATCGGATGTGTACTTAACTGGCTTTCCATTTACGCGGATGTTGTAAAGAACATCAGATGCTATATCTGACCTGTCTTCTACAAAGTCACCCTGATTAAACAACGTTCCAATTAGGCTGGTATCTGCAATCATTTTGTCTGCAGTCTCTAGGAGTTTCTTGTTGTTGTAGATTACATCAAGGGTTGCTTCCGAGGAATTAAATCCATAACGATTGTCAACAGTACTGTCTGAAATTAAACCAGTAATGTAGTTTGCTTGTATTGAATCCAACTCTTCAACAAACTTTGCAGTACCCAATTCATAACCAAACTCCGCACGATAGCCACGTAACTTTGCTTCTCCAACTGTTTCGTACAATGTACGATATCTACTTGTTGTCACAATAGGTAGACCATTGAGAAATGCTTCAGCATAAAAAGATTTAATTGCAAGTGTAGCGGATTCTTCATAAATGCGTTCAATAGTTTGACCGTCTATGGGAACATTCATTTCTGCAAGTCTAGATAGTTTATCTGCTCTAATTGCATCAAACCTATTGTTAAACTTTTGACCGTTTACTGGATTGTCAAACTGTCCAAGAGTTCCACCCATTGCAACAAGCAATGATTCAAGTGCTACAGAGCCACCCATTGTACCAGCAATTTGCTCACCTAGACCAGCACCACGGGTGCTCTCATAGTAAGGTTGAACGTATTCAACTAATCTATCAAAGTCTGCAATACCATGTTTCTCTAGGAACTTTGCTGGGTCATAAGATTTACCAGTTGTTTGACGAACAAGGTTACCAAGGAAAAACGCACCAAGAGGACTACTAATTTGTGGTAAACCTAGTGGCTGTCCTTGGAACTGTACGTCAAATCCCTGTAAAGATACATCCATTTTTGCACGAGAATCGCCAGCAAAAAAATTATCAACCATCCACTTTGGATAGTTAAACTGCATTACCAAGCCCTTTTGATTCCAAGGATGGTTTAATTTGCCAACTCGGTTAACTACTTTGTAGTTATCCTCTCGGTCATATACGGCACCAAGTTTGTAGGGAATGCTATACATTTGTACCATGCGAACAGCAACTTCAGGATTTCTTACAACATTGCCAACCCAGAATTTGGTTGTATTTTGCTTTGCCATATAGAATGGCTCAAAGAATCTAAACATATGACCAACATTTGTATGTCGTTCAATTGTGTATAGACGGTCAACTACTGCTTTATGTGCAGCAGCATGTGCAGCATTTTGAATTTCTTTAACACGTGTTGATACGTCTATGTTTTTTCCGTCTGGACCTTTTTGCTTTGCAAACTGTCTGGCTAAACGTTCACCTTCTGCTCTGTAAACAGCATTGTAAAACGGATGACGAACTAGATGGTCTTCCGGTAATGTTGCAAGCATGTGAAATAAGTTGCCAATAAGGTTCTTGTAAATAACATTTACCCTCTTTGCTCCACCAATTTCAGTGTTAACAAAAACAGCATGACGAGAGCCCATAGGTATTCGAGCGGATAGTGTGTCATCAAATGTTTTATTAGGGTCCTCAAGAGCCTGTCGCAAGAAGTCCAAGGATTCCCCAGATGGTCCTTCTGTTGGTAGGTAGCGATTAATTTCACCTAAAATTCCATCTGTTATATCAGACCACTGCGCATTAGTAAGAGTTTCCCTATAATCATATAGGTCAATTTCTTTTTCTTTGCGCCAAGTTCTAGATTCAGGTCCCTTAATCCAGTCAAGAAGTGAATTTTTAATATCATCATCAGAGTAGTTAGACTTTAGGTATGCATCAATTTCTTCTTGAGATGCTTTGTCTTTTTTCATTCTTGCAACTTCTGCTGCAACATGACGATTATCTAAACTACGAGGGGTTACTGACAGGTCAACAATAAACTTACCGGCATCATCACCGTAAAGAATATTGGTTACAAACTCTGCGTGAGCACCGCTCCAGACTTCATCATTTGGTCTTACTGCAACTTCTTTTTTACCTTGCGAAAACAAACTGGTGAATGTTCCCCAACGGGCATTAAGAACTGCGCGAGAAGTGCTGTTTGCTGCACTCATAGTCTCACGTCGCATTGTCTTTGCATAGGGTGCTTCAATTGTTGCACCGTAACCAATGTCAACACGACCCTCAGAGTAAGCAACTATTTTTTCTGCAGGAGCACGAGATACTGCTAGTTGCTTATTGTAGTCAGAAAGAATGTTGATTCTTCTGTCGCTATCAAAAGCCATCTTTGCTACATCAGAATTATCTTTAACTAAAGCAAGCACTTCTTGTAATCTTTCAATGTGTGCTTTTAGTTTTGGAGTTTTTGCAATTGCTTTGCCACGCACTAATTTATTAATACTTTCTAGTGCTGACTTAGTGTTGTTAGTTATTGATTCAAGAGTTGCATTTATTATTGATGGGTCAGTTGTCTGAACTGCAATTTGGTACGCTAATTCAAAGTCTCCCTGAGACATTGCCTCAAGAAATGGCTTAGAGATTCCTGATGAATCTTTAACTTCAAAGATAGTTTTTTCAATTTTTGCAATACTGCGGGCAAGTTTAGTTGATTCTGGATTTCCACGGTACTTTCCAAACGCACTAAATTCATCTGATGCCATGCGAATAGATGTAGAAAGAACATCTTCTGCTTCTTTTGCAAAGTGTTCGCCTTCATCCTTATAGCGTTTAGATATTTTATCAACGATAACATCGCCAGTATCTTCTGGATTTATGCCAAATGTTCTACCAAAAACAACTTCATTTTCTATTTTTTCTGCAAGTGCTCGTTGTTCCATTGCTCTGGCACCACCAAAACCAACTAAACCTTTAGCCTTCACGCGTTGCTTAGTTCGCCTTGCGCCACTTCTGATTGGTGCGGTAATAACTGAGGGGTCAAAGGCACCAGAAAGTAATGTATTTAGACTGTAGCCATTGTGTGAAACCATATCCGCAAAACTTCCGGCAACACGGAACCATCCATCAAGAACGTTACGTGATGTATAGCGAAGTGACAAAAGAACTGCTGGTTTCCAGATATTATTTTGAATACTTTCATATCCAGGCTTAATAAAAGCATGCCATGACTCGGTAACGGCTTCCTTGCCCTGCTTTATAGCACCTGCTTCGTTGTTCTGCCAGGTTTCATCCATTAATTTCTTAATGTTTTGTGCTGTAACTTCTGGATAATCTTTGATTGTCTTAATTAAACCACTTACAAAGATACCTTCATCGCTAATAACATTAGAAATAGCATTAAAGTCAACACCAAAATGTATATTAGGAACTTGTGTTCTGGTTAAAGCAATTCCACTTAACATATCTTTTGCTTGCTTGTGATATGTGCTATCTGGAGTTAGTGGTTTACCGGCCTGGTCAGCAAGTTTCTTTGCTAGAGTCTCTACCGCTTCAACTACTTCCTTGAAGATTAATTCTTTACCGCTTCTAGGGTCAACATAAACATAGTTTTTGTCGTTAATAATTTCTTTAAGTTGTTTTTGCTTGCTACCAAAAATTCTGCTTGACATGTTAGCAAGAACATCATTAAGAACTGCAAGTTGTTTTTGATTTAATCCATCAGTATTAAACTTACGTTTAACAGTAGCAGTTAAAGCATCTTGTTCAAATTTTTCTAGGAACTGAAAGCGTTCAGAATCAGTAGTAAACTTAGAAAATTCATTGTAATATTCTTTTTGCTTTTGAGCAGAAAATCCTGCTTCTGGTGCAGCAGCAATTAGGCGTGCTCGAAATTCTTTGTTGGCGTAATCTCCAACTTCACCAGCAATAGTTACTGAACCTGCTGGTACTTCGCGTGCCTTGTAGTTGCGACCAAAATAACCTACGGTTCTAAGTACACGAAAAGCGGTTTCAGAAGATAGTCCCGGCGATACGTCACCTGCTATTTTTGCTAAATCTTCTACGCTAACTTTATGCATTGCTCTAGCCATTGCTGGGTCTACTAACGCATCGTATTCAGTAAACCAACCACGACCATTGATTTCTGCTCCCTTAGCACGTAATTGTTCTATGTGCTTTCTGCGACTCCAGGCTAGTTCAGAACCAATCTTACCTACAATTCCACCTTCGGCTTCAGGCGTAACGGCTGAACGTAGTGCACCTAATTTTGTATCTGCCATATCAAGGGTAGCAACTAGTTTTTCTTTTGTTGCTTCTAGGTTTTCTATCTCTTTGATGTTTAGAGTTGGTCTGTCATCTGTAGAATTCTTTATGGTTTTGCTTCTAATTTGTTTATTAATTGAACTTACTTCACCTTTTAGTTCAGTAAGTGCTTCGCCTAAAACTGAATCTTGCTGCTGTATTCTTGTAAGTGCGGCATCGTCACCTAAGCCAACTTTAATTACTTCAATAATTCCATTTCGACCACTTGTTTCAGCGGCTTCGGAAAATGCACGAGCAACAGCAACTGGGTTCTGTGAGTTTGCAACAATAGGTAGTGATTCTAGTTTTGTAAAATCTCCAGCATTTTTTTCAATTGAGTCTACAACTACAGATGCTGCGTTTTTCTTGCCAGCCTTTGCTTGGTCAAGTTCATCTACAAGTTGACTTAAATTTGTTCTACCAAACTTAACTGGGCCTTTTACTTCAGTACCGCGAACGCCCATTCCAGCAAGACGAGCAAGTTTTACACCTTTGCCAACAAGAACCAATGGGTCCAAGAAAAACATTGTAACTGCATCAATACCACCAGAAACACGTTCTGCTGCGGTATTATCTTTTTCAAAGTATGCTTGAACTTCTGCTTGATTAGACCAGTTAATTTTTTCTGTTCCAACTGGTCCGCTACCAATTAATTTATTTGTTGGACTAGCAATCGCTCCTACAAGACCTACTGCTGCTTGACCAGGTGTAACATACCTGGAACGTTCCCATGAACGGTTCCATGTTTCGCGTGGGTCCAGTCCATCTCTACCTAAATCTTTTACGGTTTGTAAAAAAGTAGAAATAGGACGTGCTACGCCTTGGCGATATGGCTTATCTAGTTTTTCTAGATTGTCAGTATTGCTTTCTAGTTTACTAATAACATAACGTGATACGTCACCAGTTTTGCCTTCTTCGTTTTTTGCAGTATTTGCTACGCCTTGAAAGGCTTTACTTGCTAAACTACCAGGAGTCTGTAAAATTGAATCGAGAATATTTTTGTTAGTAGCCACTATAGGTCACCAATCTTCTCGTTGTTGTTAAGTTCTAATATTTGTGCAATGAATTTGTTGCGGTCGTCTGGTGACTCCCAATCAACTAATCCGAATGGGAATGCTACTTCAGAGTTCTCTACACCAAAAACATTAACGAACGCCGCTACGTTTTCTTGTAAATTCATACTTGTTCTGCCGTAACCTTTACGTATTTTACTAATGCTCTGAATGGTTCTGGTGCATCTTCTTGAGATGCCATAAGTTCTAGTGCTGGCATGTATTTCATAATCATGTCATAGTTGCCAGACATGGCAGGTGCAGGAGTTCTTCCTGGGCCTACAGGTAAACCAGATGTAACTGGTTCATTAGGTCGTTCACTTGGGTCAAACAAACCAACAGCAGGAGAACCGGAAGGTGCAGAGGACATTACTGGTGCTTGTGTTTGAACTGGGTTACCAGCCATAGGAGCACCTAACTGTGCTTCTTCTAGTGCCTTGCGTTCTCCATACTTGCCACCACCGGACATCTCACGCATACCTTGAATTGCCGACTTACTAGATGGTCCACCATCTGTACGACGTGATAACTTTCCAGGTCCTGAAACTGGTGCTGGATTGGCTGGTCTACGATATCCACCTTGTTTAGCCATTTTGCTTTCCTCGTTTCACAATCTGTATTTTGCCACCGCTGTTAACATCAAACTTAATAGCAGTTCGCATTGCTTGTCTAATTGTAGCACCAGCGTGGTATGCACCTAATGCAAGTTCTCCACCAGTACCCATTGCATAGATTCCTGTATCGGTACGTAGTACCGAGTAATCTTCAGCAACATAGTAAATCTTATTATCTAAACCAATGAGGAATGAGAATCCATCATCTTTTTCTAAAGTAGTTCCAGTTGTATCGTGGGCTTTTTTTATTTCTGGAATAACCTTGCTAACCATGAAGCGGTATCCGTCAGTTCCATCGTATGAAGGTAGTTTCCATCCATATTGGACAACATCACAAAGTCTCGCGTTTCCTGCTCCAGCAATTACATAATCACCGTCTTCGGTAATTTTTCTAACATCACTGTGCATATAGGGGCGTTCGTTTTCAGTGATTTGACTATCCGCTGCAAACACAAAACCATTGTCGTATTGTACGGCAATAATTGTTGTCATTGCTATCCGCCAAGTTGAGACAAGATTCCAGCCAGGTCAACTGGCGGTTGCCCCCCAGCAGGACCTGCAGGCGGAACTTGTTCCTCGGTCGGAGGAGTTGGTTCTTCTGCTGGGGTAGCAGCCTGACCCATAGACTGTGCAACCAGTTCTTCTGGTGACATCTGCGCAGGTGCTTGTGGTGCTTTAGGAGTTGGCTCTGGTTTTGGTTTTTCAAATACCTTGACAACTGCCTCTTCAATTGCGTTGCCTTTACGGCGAAGGTCAATAACCTTTGCAATTTGTTCCACAATACCTGAAGGGTCTTGTCCTTGCATAGCCATCTGTGGGATTGCTTGTGCTAGAGACGCTAGCGATGCTGATAGTGAATCACGCATTCGCTCTATATCAATGCGCTCTTGTTCACCTGAAACATTCATGCTCCACGGTAACTCTCGCATGATAAAATCACGGGATACTAAGTTGGCTTGTAAAGCCTGTAGTGAGAAGATAAGTGCACGTGATGGGTCAAGTCCAGCCATAAGTCCATAGCGAACCTGAATGGTGTAGTCACCAGCAATGTCTTTTGCTGGGTCATACTTAAATTC
>Ga0315905_10004477_pt1 | contig 14281 bp, 10 predicted proteins | sample LakEriMetagenome_5_FD_203522 | JGI IMG/M metagenome (GOLD analysis project Ga0315905, IMG submission 203522) | Freshwater fungal communities from buoy surface, Lake Erie, Ohio, United States - Buoy 4 MA121 | ecosystem: Environmental > Aquatic > Freshwater > Lake | place: USA: Lake Erie, Ohio... | reverse complement strand
GTCTTCTATGTATCGTGGTAAATTATGGACGATGCGTCAATATGCAGGCTTTTCCACTGCAGAAGAAAGCAATAAAAGGTATCATTTTTTACTTAATCAAGGTGTAAGTGGCTTAAGTATTGCTTTTGATTTACCTACTCAAATTGGTTACGATAGCGATCACCCTTTGGCTGACGGGGAAGTTGGAAAAGTGGGTGTGGCCATAGACAGTATAGAAGACATGGAAAAATTGTTTGAAGGCATTAAGCTGGAAAATGTATCTACATCCATGACCATCAATTCAACAGGATTTATATTATTGGCTTTTTATGTTGCCCTTGCTAAAAAACAAGGTGCTGACTTAAATAAAATATCAGGAACAATTCAAAATGATATTTTAAAAGAATACGCAGCCAGAGGTACTTATATCTACCCACCTAAACCTTCCATGCGTATCATCACTGATATTTTTGAATGGTGCAGCGCTAATTTACCAAAATGGAATACCATATCCATTTCTGGCTATCATATTCGAGAGGCCGGTAGTACTGCCGTTCAGGAAATAGCTTTCACCTTAAGCAATGGTAAATCATACGTAAAAGCTGCAAAAGAAAGAGGTTTGGATATAAATGTGTTTGGCAAAAGACTTTCCTTTTTCTTTAATGCCCATAACAATCTTTTTGAAGAGGTTGCCAAATTCAGGGCTGCAAGAAGGATGTGGGCGAAAATCATGAAGGAGCTTGGGGCAACTGATGAAAAAGCAATGATGCTTAGATTTCACACCCAAACAGGCGGAAGTACACTAACTGCGCAACAACCTAAAAATAACATCAGCAGAGTTACCATTCAAACATTAGCAGCTGTATTAGGCGGAACACAATCCCTTCATACTAACGGCTATGATGAGGCGCTTAGCTTACCTACTGAGGAAGCAGCGAGTATAGCACTAAGAACACAACAAATTGTTGCTTTTGAAAGTGGTGCAGCAGATACGGTTGACCCTCTTGCAGGCAGTTATTTTGTTGAATCGCTTACCAATGAAGTGGAAGCAGCTGCCTGGAAATTGATAGCATCTATTGATGTCATGGGCGGAAGTGTTGATGCTATTGAAAATGGATTTATTCAAGATGAAATTGCAAAAAGCGCTTACGAATATCAAAAATCCATAGAGAATAACGAAAAGGTAATAGTTGGGGTAAATACTTTTGTATCAAATAGCGAGGACAAAATACCCGGATTTAAAATTGATGACAGCATTCAAAAAATACAATGCGAAAAATTAGCTGCATTAAAATCTAAAAGAGATAACGAAAAAGCAAAAAGCTCTTTAGACAACTTAGCCGTTGCAACAAAAAACAATACTAATATCATGCCGTTGGTAATTGATGCTGTAGAAAACTATTGCACATTAGGTGAAATTGCTGATGTGCTAAGAAATGAATTTGGTGAATATAGATAAATACTAAAACACTTCCGTTTAAATTAAAACTTCAGGTAATGAACAGGATTTATACAATTATTTTCAGCGCAATTTTATTTCAATCCAATACAAAAGCACAAAACCTATTAACACCTGAAATGCTTTGGAAGCTGAATCGGGTTTCTGGACTTGGAATAAGTAAGGACAAGAAATATGTTGTTTACAATGTAAGCGCTCCAAGTGTTGAAAACAACAAAAGCACTTCAAAAAAATACTACGTCTCATTATCTGATGGTAAAAGCTATCCTATTCTGAATATCGACAGTTTATTGACAGATCAAACCATTTCGCCGGATGGAAAGTACCAGCTTAGCGACAAATCGGTTAAAATCGTAAAAAATCTTGGGGAAGACAATTATCCATCCCTCACCAAATCGAATGTTTATATCTATGAATCGCTAAACAATCGCCATTGGGATACCTGGGAAGATGGCAATTTCGATCACGTTATTTTAACCGAAAGGGCAAATCCATCCAACAAAAAAGACATCATGCCGAATGAGCCCTATGATTGTCCAACCAAACCTTTTGGCGGATCTGAAGATTATATATGGAGTGCTGATGGTAAAAAAGTAGTTTACGTAACCAAGAAGAAATATGGCACCGCTTATGCCATAAGCACCAATACAGATTTATATGCTTTCGACATTACAAGCGGAAAAACGGAGAATATCACCGAAGGAATGTTGGGCTATGATTTGAATCCTGAATTTAATGCTAAAAATGAACTGGCTTGGTTGAGCATGAAAAGAGACGGCTATGAAGCAGACAAACAGGATATCATTGTTTGGAATGGCTATACCAAAATGAATTTAACTGAAAGAAATGATGAAATACATGTTGAAGGCTTTAAATGGAGCGAAGACGGTAAATCCATTTTCTTCTATGCCCCTATTGATGGTACTTTGCAATTGTTTGAAGTGAATTATCCAGGCTTAACTAAAATGATGCCTATTGTAAGACAAATCACGAACGGAACATTTGACATTAATGGTATTATTGGACAAAGTGGAAATCGTTTGATTGTAAGCAGAACAGATATGAACCACGCTGCAGAATTGTATTCAGTGGATATTACAAATGGTCAAATGGTTCAATTAACCCATGCGAATGATGAAATGTATGCAAACATCAAAACAAGCAAAATTGAAAAACGCTTTATCAATACAACTGACGGCAAGAAAATGCTGGCTTGGGTAATTTATCCTCCGGATTTTGATCCCAATAAAAAATATCCAACACTTTTGTATTGTCAGGGAGGGCCACAATCACCATTGACTCAATTTTATTCCTTCAGATGGAATTTTCAATTGATGGCTGCTAATGGATACATTGTAATTGCTCCAAACAGAAGAGGAATGCAAGGACATGGCACACAATGGAATGAACAAATCAGTAAAGATTGGGGCGGTCAGGTGATGGATGATTATTTAAGTGCTATAGATGACATCAGCAAAGAAAAATATGTTGACACTTCAAGAAGGGGCTGCGTTGGGGCAAGCTATGGCGGTTACTCAGTTTTCTATCTTGCGGGGATTCATAATGGCAGATTCAAATCTTTTATAGCGCATGATGGTGTTTTTGATTTGAGAGGAATGGTTGGCACAACAGAAGAAATTTGGTTTACCGATTGGGATTATGGTGGAAGATACTGGGAAAAAGATAATGCAGCTGCACAAAAAACAATCAACAAATTCAACCCGATTGATAATGTAGGAAAATGGAATTCGCCCATTCTTATTTATCAAGGAGGTAAAGATTACAGAGTTCCGATTGAACAAGGATTGCAGGCTTTTCAGGCAGCACAACTCATAGGAATCAAAAGCAAATTGGTTTATATGCCCGACGAAAATCATTGGGTCTTAAGTGCTCAAAATGCAATTGTTTGGCAATCAGAATTTTACAAATGGCTCAAAGAAACATTGCATTGATTGTTGTCTTCAAAAACGAATACTATAATTTAAACTAAAAACACATCTTTTTTATGAAATTCAATACGCTAACCATACTCTTTTTACTTTGTCAACTGTCATCAAAAGCGCAAGAGAATATTCAGGTATCACAAAACCTTACGGCATTAAATATTCCTGCTATTCCTAAATCGATCATAGATGAAGTAAAACCTTATACCGAGTCCAGAAGCGCTTCCCTACTTTGTTATCATCCTTTAAAACATGAAATGCTTGTCAGTACAAGATTCGGCAATACCAATCAAATACATAAGGTAGTTGCTCCATTGGGCGACAGAAAGCAAATTACCTTTTTTGATGAAGCTCCAAAAGATGCAACTTACGAACCAATAGTTGGCAATTATTTTCTTTTTACAAAAGATAAAGGTGGCAACGAATTTACTCAACTCTTCAAATACGATTGTACCACCGGTCAGTCTGTAATGTTGACCAACGGCAAAAGAACACAAAATGGCAATATCACCTGGAGTAAAAAAGGAACTGCCATTTTATACACAGCTACTTCTGAAAGTAATGGCGACAGAGACATTTATTCTATGAACCCTTTGGATGCCTCTTCCTCAAAACTCTTGATTAAAAACAATGGTGGTGGTTGGAGTATTAGCGATTGGAATGAAGAAGCAAACACTATTTTAATGAATCAATCCATTTCCATTAACCAATCTGCTATTTGGATTGCCAATACACAGACGAACAGCAAAGTAAAACTGAATCCCGAAAACGAGCCAAAGGCAGTATACAACAGCATTGCTTTCACTAAAGATCAGCAATCGGTATTTGCGATAACCAATGTCAACAGCGAATTTTTATACCCAGCAAAAATAAATATAGCAACAGGAAAATGCACAAAACTTGTTAATGGATTTAATTGGGACATCAACAATTTCGAATTGAATGAAGAGCAAACCAAAGCTGCATTTGTAGTAAACGAAGCAGGTATTTCAAAATTATATGTCCAGGATTTAGCAAGCGGCAAACTAACTGCCATAAACATGAAAACAGTTGGAGTAATCAGCAGGCTTACTTGGAAGAAAGATTCATCAATTCTCGCCTTTAACTTCGGTTCTTATGATGCATCAAGTGATGTTTACGAATGGGATGAGAAAAATAATACCATAACCAGATGGACAGAAAGTGAATTAGGCGGCTTAAATATGAATGGCCTTAAAGCACCTGAGTTGATTCAATGGAAAAGTTTTGATGGTTTAAGTATTTCCGGATTTCTTTATCGTGCAAACAGTCAGTATAAAGGTAAAAGACCAGTCATCATCAATATTCATGGCGGACCTGAAGGGCAATCGCTTCCGGTTTTTATTGGAAGAAACAATTACTATCTTAATGAATTGGGTGTAAGTATCATCTATCCAAATGTAAGAGGAAGTGTTGGTTATGGTAAAACATTTACTGACAAGGATAATGGATTTAAAAGAGAAGAGAGCGTAAATGATATAGGCGCTTTGATAGATTGGATTGCTCAACAACCCGATTTCGATGCATCCAAAATCATGATAACCGGTGGTAGTTATGGTGGTTACATGACCTTAGCCTGTGCTACACATTACAGCGAAAAAATAAAATGCGCCTTGGATGTTGTGGGTATCAGCAATTTCAAAACCTTCCTTCAAAATACCGAAAGTTACAGAAGAGACCTTAGAAGAGTGGAATATGGCGATGAAAGGGATTCCGCTATGCTGGCCTTTTTCGAGAAAATATCACCCTATAACAATGTAGATAAAATCAAAAAGCCACTTTTTATTGTTCAAGGAAAAAATGATCCTAGAGTGCCTTATACGGAATCACAAACTATGTTTAATAAACTGGTTAAAGAAGGCTCAGCAACTGCATGGTTTTTGATGGCTGATGATGAGGGGCATGGTTTCAATAAAAAACCGAATCAGGATTTTCAATTTTATGCAACCATTATGTTCGTTAAAAAATACCTGTTGGATTTGAATTAATTGCTCATAAATCGCATATTACTCCCAATTAGCAAAATCCTTTTCGTAATCTCCTTTGATGCGTTCCATTGAAGGATTAAAGTAGCCAAATTTTAAATTCGGGAATTCTTCACGAATCAATTCCATCACTTGCTTTACACCTATGCATTCGCCGGTATCGGCAACATTGATTTTTTCAAGGTACCAATCCGGATCAATGTTGAAATTCCTCCATTGTATCATACACAAGTCTGTATCACGAATGAGTTTTCTTAATGCCTGATACTCTTCTACGCTGTCTGTCATTCCCGGAAAAACAAAATAATTGATGCTTGTCCATGCACCAAAACTCCTCGCCACTTTCAAGCTTTCAATGATGTCTTCAAACTCATAGTTGTTGGGCTTGTAATATGCGGTATAAATTTCTTTTCTTGCAGCGTTAGTACTTACACGAATACTGTTCAAGCCTGCTTCACATAATGCCTTGACGGCATCGGGCTTACTGCCATTGGTATTGATATTGATACTACCCTTGGGCGTGTGTTTTCTGATTTCAATAATCGACTGCTTAATGGTTTCCCACATCAACAAAGGTTCGCCTTCACAACCTTGTCCATAACTGATAATCGGATAGGGAGCAGTTTCCAAATGCGGAACGGTGAACTCTACAATTTCTTCAGCGGTGGGTTTAAAGGTCAATCTATCTTGCGTACTTACAATACTTTCATCTTCAGGTTGAAACGAAATACATCCTATGCAATTGGCATTACAGGCTGGTGAAACAGGCACCGGACATTCCCATCTTCCTAAAGCAAGGTTTCTTGCTGCAGGACAGGTGTAAGTCATGCAACAATTTTCCATCAAATGCTTAACGAGTCTGTTTTCAGGATAATTCAACAATAAATTATCCTGGCCCTGACTAATTTTATCGTCATCGTATCCTGCACATTCCTGACGAATATCTTTTTCAATTCGAACAGCAGGAACAAACAATTGATCATTATGCCAACCTGCAGCTGTGTAACAAAAAAGTGGCAAAGTAGGCGCATCGGGCAATGTTTCATATGCAGCCATAAACAAACCGGTATGAGCAGGCGGAATAAAAGCAGCAACAGCCCAACCTTTTTCACACAAACGCATTTCTCCTGTTTCCACATCAATACCGATGCCTCTTCTTCCGGGAAGTTCGTACAATTGTCCGCCTTCAGGTAAAGTAATCCAATCATCAACTGCTATCGGATAAGCATCCCATCCACTTCTTCCTACCACAAACAAACTGGTGTCTTCGAAGATGTTACCATTACCATCTGAATACATCAGAAAAGGAGATTCATTTAAAATGCTCATGCAGATTGAAATTAAGATTGCGGGATGTTGTTTAATTTTTGTTGAACAAAAGTATTGAATGTTGTTTCATCCAAATCTTCGTTTTCATTTTCATCGATGGTATGTTGAATCAATTTATTGTTCTTTAAATCTATGGTAAGAATATTATCTTTAAAAATCAAATTTGACACTTCATTCCATTCTATTTTTTTTCGAGGAAAGGAAGGATAATAAATAAAGTTAGTATCAATGTCTACTTTTAAATTTCTTAATGCGAGCAGTCCAGTTAATGCAAAAGATAATAGCAAAAGGCCCATCAAATAAAACCCAATCAGCATCCAAAAAATGGAAGCTAAAAAGAAACTGAAAATAATTTGAGATAAATTATTTGGTCTGTCTTTCTTATAAAACAAATATAAGCCAAGCGGACCTGCACACATTGCTACTCCAACTGATGACAAGGTATGCGAACTGCTGTCTTCAGCAACTTGCATAGAAAAGTAAGAAAACCCAACGATATTGATGACGGAAATTAAAATGGTTAAAATTTTATAAGTCCCTTTCTTCTCGTTTGGCAATATGATGGAAAATTTATCCATTTACAGGATTGCTTGCAGTTAACAGGTTACACAATTTGTACAAAACGCGTGCACCAACATTCTCATCCCATTCGTTGTGACTCACCCCTACTTCATTCAAATCGAATCCGATAATTTTTCTGCCCGATTGAAACACTTTGTGGAACAAATAAAAGATTTGTTCAGTTTCAAATCCGCCCTGAACAGGAGTTCCGGTATGCGGACATAATTTAGGATCAAGTCCATCAATATCAAAACTAATGAAAACATGCTGAGGAAGTTGATCCACAATTTCATCAACAATTTTCTTCCAGGTATCACCTTCATATTGTCTTGTCTTGATGTCTTTGTCAAAATAGGTAACCACTCTCCCATTGCTGTTATTAATAAAATCTAATTCTTCTTCGCAATAATCTCTGATACCAACTTGTACAAGCTTTTTGAGAGAAGGAATTTGTTCCAATGAATTGTACATGATGGAAGCATGAGAATAAATGAACCCTTCGTATGCATTGCGAAGGTCACAATGTGCATCAATTTGCAAAATTCCGAAATCATTGTAAAGCTCACCTATAGCTTTGAAGTAGCCAAATGGAGTACTATGATCGCCACCCAACAAACCCACAAGCTTACCTTTACTAAGCAATTCTTTAGTTTGGTTATATACCCAATCATTTAAAAACAAACTTCCCTGATTGATTTCCTTAAGGGTTTTTGTCATAAACTTATTGCTTTCAACTGTTTCGCCCTGGGCGATAAAATTGATATACAATTCTGCCTCTTTACGTAGATAATCACTTTTGGTGAGAATTTTTTTATCGGATGGGCGCATGGAAAAACCGACTTTCCAAGCATCAGTATAATCAGGATCGAAAAGGTCTACCTGTAAACTTGCAGTGAAAATATGGTCAGGAGCCCTGGCCGTTCCAGCATTGTAACTAACGGTAACTTCCCAGGGTATAGGAAGAATAACCAATCTAGAATCGTTTTCATGGAAAGGCAGTCCAAAAATGTTGTTGTTAGGATTACCAACGGAGTTGGGGTCAAAATTGGATAAATCGGCCATAATGATTTGCTGATATAGTTGAAGATGCAAATATAATTCAAGTTGGCGTCAAGCCGCAAAAAATAGAAAATATATCAAAGAATGGTAGTTCAATTGATTTAACTTTGCGGAGTCAAAATTGAGTGGATTAATTGATTTTTTAGATTCCATTTTACCCCATTAATGAAAACCCAGGTACGCCTAAAAAATTCAACCTAATAAAATGAAAAGAACCCATATTGTTATTTTGATTGGAATTGCTACATTGATTACCGGTTTATTGGTTTTTTCTGTAGATTTTTCAACCTACGACAGTATCAATTCTGCAAAACTCAAAAAGGGCTCCTTCGTACATGTTATCGCCAAAATAGATAAATCTGAACCAATTGAGTACGATCCAATTAAAAACCCCAACTACCTCAGCTTTTATGCAATTGATAGTTTAGGCGGAAAAACCAAGGTGATATACAAAAACAGCAAACCTGGCGATTTGGAAAAAACAGAAAGGATTGTATTAAAGGGCAAAATGACTGATGGCTATTTTGATTGTCAGGATATTTTACTAAAATGCCCAAGTAAGTATAAGGATGATAAAAAAAATCTGGAAAAGAACGTAAACGAACAGACGACCTCTTAATCAAAACTCAAACTGCTCTATGATACCATTCGAAGGTGAACATCTGTTGCCCGGTCAAATTGGACACTTCTTTATTTTGCTTGCTTTTATATCCTCTTTTATTTCAGTTATCAGTTTCTTTTTTGCCTCCTCTTCAAAAAACGAAATAGCCGATAAAAGCTGGATGAATTATGGTAAAATAACTTTTAGCATTTCCACCTTAAGCATATTTGTTGTTTTTGCTGTTGTTTTCTATATCTGCTCTAATCATTATTACGAATACATGTATGCTTATAAGCATGCCTCAAAAGAATTAGAAAGCAAGTATCTGCTGGCTTGTATTTGGGAAGGTCAGGAAGGAAGTTTTTTATTGTGGGCAATCTGGCACTCCATAATTGGGTCTATAATTTTGTTCACGAATAAAAACAACGAATGGAAACCCTATGTATTAACCATAATCAGCACTGCGCAGTTTTTTTTGATGTTGATGATTTTGGGTATTTACTTTTTTGATGTCAGAATAGGAAACAGTTTATTTACGCTTACCAGAAATGAAATTCCAGCACCCATATTTTCTCGACCTGATTACCTCAGTTTCATCAAAGATGGTATGGGATTAAATGTATTGCTGAGGAATTATTGGATGGTAATACATCCGCCGGTGTTGTTTCTTGGTTTCGCCTCCACCCTTGTTCCTTTTGCTTTTGCTTACGCAGGATTAAAGTCGAAAAAACATACAGAATGGATAAAGCCTGTTTTACCATGGGCACTGTTCAGTGCGTGTATTCTTGGTGTGGGGATAATGATGGGTGGCAAATGGGCATACGAATCGCTGAGTTTTGGCGGCTATTGGGCCTGGGATCCTGTAGAGAATGCCTCCCTTGTGCCCTGGCTAATCTTAATTGCGGGTATACACACCATGTTGATTTATAAAGCAACCGGTCATTCGCTTAGAGCAAGTTACCTTTTTGCCATACTTACTTTTGTATTTGTGTTGTATTCTACTTTTTTGACCAGAACAGGAATACTTGGAGATACATCAGTACACGCTTTTACTGAAGCAGGTAAAGCCATCAATATCATGATAGGTATTTTTGTTTTAACCTTTTCCTTACCAATGATTGGGCTATTTGCGAAAAACTATTCTAACATTCCCTCTCACAATAAAGAAGAGGAAACCAATTCGAGGGAATTCTGGATGTTTATCGGATCGTTAGTGTTTTTTCTTTCTTCTTTATTCATTATCCTTATCACCTCAATACCCGTATATGGTAAAACACCAATACTGAAAGACCTTATTATAAAAATTCATGGTGGGCCGCTTGCTATGCCTGAAGATCCTGAATTTCTTTACAACAAAGTAATGATATTAGTAGCTATTATCATTGGGATATTAACTGCGATTAGTCAATATTTCAAGTACAAGCAAACGGCTGGTAATTATTTTTTCAAAAAGATTGCAATACCCACAGGCATAGCGTTAGTTTTAACCGTTTTCATTTCTTTGGTTTATCCATTTACATTTCAAAAACATGGTCCCGGATTTTTAGCTGCTATATACGGTGCTTTTTTTGCGGCTATATACGCATTCGTAGCTAATCTTATGTATATCAGCACTGCACTAAACAATAAGGTTAAGCATGCGGGAGGATCTATTGCACATGCTGGATTTGCCATCATGATTGCTGGTATGCTGATTTCTTCCAGCAACAAAGAAATAATAAGCGACAGCAAAGTAAATGGTATCAATATTCCTATAGGCAAAGATCCGATGAGTAAAAAGCAAGACGATCCTACAGAGAACCTAACGTTGATAAGACAAATTCCAGCCAGAATGGGTAATTATGAGGTAACTTACCTAAAAGACTCCTCCGGAACGGAAAAAGGCCGTAAATATTACAAGCTGCTTTTTCGACAAAAAGGCAAGGACAATAAAACAAGCGAACAATTTGAATTAAGCCCAGATGTTTATTTGATGAAGGATAATAACATGAGCAGCAATCCTGATACCAAAACATTTTTAACCAAAGACATCTTTACTTACATATCTTACGCACTGAACGAGAAGAACAAAGAAGATACATCAAGCTTCAATTCATTTGAAATGGCCGTTGGAGATACTGGTTATTACAGCAATGGCTACTTTATATTGAATAAGATTGAAAAAAATCCCCACAACGAAAAATACCATTTCAGCGAGAATGATGTAGCCTTAATGGCTTCGGTTACTTTTGTGAGTAAAGATAGTATGCATTATAAAGCTTATCCTCTGGTACAAGCCGATAGTCTTGGTTTGATGCAAATAGACGACACCTTATATGCCCAAAATCTTTTCGTAAGGTTTTTGGGGGTAGCGGACGGGCAAAAGGTTAAAATTGGCGTAAAAGAATCTCAAAGTTTTATAGACTTTGTAACTGTCAAATCATATATCTTCCCTTACATTAATATGGTCTGGCTTGGTCTTATTGTTATGGCCTTAGGAATAACCCTCAGCATGATCAATCGAATGCAAATAGCAAATTCCAAAGGAAGTTTGTTATTTCTGCTAATGGCTATCGGATTGATTTACATGTTTTTATTGGCCAATTGATTCTTCGCATTACATTAACAAATTACAGGGTGACCAAATTAGCATGACAGTATAAACATTATTGATTAATTGCTAAATTTACGATAATGTCAAAACAAAGCTCAGATCAAAGCTCCAAGTTTGTTTTTTTGGTATTGTTATTGTCGCATTGCTTCAAGATGTCTTATACTCAAACAATCAACAATGATACCTTACAGTTACAGGCCATAGTATATAACGGCGACACTATCCCTATGTCTGTATTATCTAACATTTATGTTTATGCGCAATTAACTGAAGCACAAAAAAAAGCTGCAGAACGATACAACAGATTAAGGAATGCAGTTTATGTTACCTATCCCTATGCAAGAAAAGCAGGGATAGTGCTCAATGACATCAATGCTAATCTGGTAAAGTATACAAAAGAATCTGACCGAAAGCGTTACATCAAATCAAGGGAAAAAGAATTGAAAAAAGAATTCACCACTCCCTTGACTAAGTTGTCTATATACCAGGGGAAAATTCTGATGAAGCTAATCAACAGGGAAACGGGCAACAACTGCTATGAGATCATCAAAGAATACCGCGGGGGACTAACCGCAAGACTATATCAAACGGTTGCTTTTTTCTTTGACAGCAATTTGAAACAGCCCTATGATTATGAAAAAGAGGATTGGGTAATTGAAAGAATTGTAAAAGAAGTGCAGCGCTTACATGGATTTGAAGAAATCTCCAAAAAAGCTACGGGAAAACACTAAATTATTTACTTCACATATCTTCCACAATATTATTTTTTTCAGTTGAATTCTCTTAACTTGCAAAATATATTCAAATAGTATTTTTAAGTAATGAAGATTGATATCCTTGCTTTTGGTGCCCACCCCGATGATGTTGAGCTCAGTTGTTCAGGATTACTTTTGATTGAGGCCCTTCAAGGAAAAAAAATTGGAATTATTGATTTAACGGAGGGCGAATTGGGTTCCCGTGGAGATGCTGCAACCAGAAAATCTGAAAGTGCAGATGCCTCAAAAATACTGGGTGTTCAATTCAGAGAAAATCTTGGACTCGAGGATGGATTTTTCATAAACGACAAATCGTCCCAACTCAAAATTATTCAAATCATCAGAAAATATCAGCCGAATTTAATTTTGTGCAACGCACCTCACGATCGCCATCCTGATCATGGAAAGGGTGCAAAAATGGTGGCTGATGCCGCATTCCTATCCGGTCTCGTAAAAATTGAAACCTTTGAAGGTTCCAATAAACAAGCGCCTTGGAAACCATGTTATATTTTCAATTACATACAGGATACTTATATTGAACCCGACTTCATTGTAGACATCACTCCTGTTTTTGAAACCAAACTTTCCTCCATAAAAGCATATACCACCCAATTTTTCAACCCACAAGTTGAAGGCCCTGAAACCTATATTTCCAAGCCTGAATTTTTAGAGCATCTTATTGGAACCAATAAGCTAATGGGTAAAAAAATCGGTACAACATACGGAGAAGGCTATTTATCTGAAAAGAAATTAGGACTCCAATCACTAACCAATCTCGTTAAAGTAAAAACTTAAAAACATCCAATGTCAATAACACCAAAATTCGTAAACAACAACGGCTCCAATTTTCATCAAGAATTGAAAAAGCGCGTACAGGCATATTTTACCGAAAATAATCTTCAACCAACCGGCAATATTTCACTTTACTTCAAAGCAATTCTGTTGTGGAGTTCATACATACTCTTGTATGTTCACGTATTGTTTTTTACGCCATCAACCCTTATTGCGCTAACCGAATGTTTGTTGATGGGAGGATTAACAGCTGCCATCGGATTCAATGTAATGCATGATGGTGGACATGGAAGTTTTAGCAATAGTAAAACCTGGAATAAAATTGCAGCATTTTCTGTTAATGGATTAGGTGCAAGTATGTTAATGTGGATGAATAAACACAATATTGTTCACCATACCTACACCAATATTGATGGCGTTGACGATGATATTGAAATCCAGCCGTTAATGAGAATGTGCCCAACACAGAAGAGATATGCTATTCATAAGTTTCAGCATTTCTATTTTTGGTTTTTATATTGTTTGTTGTTGATTTTCTGGGTATTCTTTACTGATTACAGAAAATACTTCACCAAAAAGGTTGGCAATGTACCCATTAAAAAATTCAGCACTTTTGATCATTTTGCTTTCTGGATAGCTAAAACAGGATATCTTTTCATGATGGTTATACTTCCTATCTATTTATTAGGTTTCACTTCTTGGATGGTAGGATTTCTTACCCTAAGCTGTTTTGCAGGCTTTGTACTAAGTATTGTATTTCAATTGGCTCATACAGTAGAGGAAACTGCATTTCCTGCTCCTGCAGAAAACAATCATATAGAAAACGAGTGGGCAATTCATCAGGTACAAACCACAGCCAATTTTGCAACAGAAAACAGACTTGTAAGCTGGCTTGTGGGTGGATTGAATTTTCAGATTGAGCATCATTTGTTTCCCAAAATTTCACATGTACACTACCCTGCTATCAGTAAAATAATTAAAAAAACTTGTGACGAATTTAATGTGAAATACATTGAATATGCAAGAACCCGAGATGCAATTGTTTCCCATGTGCTTCATCTTAAAAAAATGGGCGCAATGAGCTAATTTACTTTGCCTTGATTGCCGTCTTTGTAATATCGAAATGCATCACCAAATACTCAATGTGTATTGAACCAAAGCCTTGCTCGGTTTCAAACTTGGCTAAATTGCCTAATGATTTATTTTC
>Ga0315905_10004476_pt1 | contig 14281 bp, 14 predicted proteins | sample LakEriMetagenome_5_FD_203522 | JGI IMG/M metagenome (GOLD analysis project Ga0315905, IMG submission 203522) | Freshwater fungal communities from buoy surface, Lake Erie, Ohio, United States - Buoy 4 MA121 | ecosystem: Environmental > Aquatic > Freshwater > Lake | place: USA: Lake Erie, Ohio... | reverse complement strand
TTCCAGACTTTGCGGTCCTGGGCGAGGACGACGGGGACGATGACTGGGAGGGGTTTGGAGTTGCCGAAGAGGCGGATCCATTCTTCCCAGATGCGGACCATGTAGCGGAGGAGGCGGAGGGCGATGAAGGGGTCGCGGGTGGATTGGTGTTCGAAGAGGAGGTGGACGCAGGCGGAGGATTCGGGGTCGGCGGCGAGAGGAGCGGAGAAGAGGAGGTCGCTATGGGAGTGGCGGAGATCGTCGTCGAGGAAAGAGCCGGGGATGAGCTGGAGTTGGTCCCATTGGATGAGGGCGGAGACTTCTGGTGGGAGATGCTGGCGGAGGAGAGTGGCGGCGTTGGCAGGGTCTGAGAAGCCTTCTTTGAAGAGCTTGTCGTGTGGCTGGTGGAGGTCCTCGTCGGCCATGGGGGTGCGAGGATGATAGGATGGTGTGATGCGGTGGCAAGTGGAAATGCGGTATAAGACGCACATGCGGCGTGGGGGTGAACTGGCAGGGGAATGGGAGTTTGGGGAGGGTCGGTGAGGTTTGTCCGGGGAGCGACTGGCCGTGTGGGTTACTGATGTGGGTGTTGCGGAATATGTGAGATGTGATAAAGTGCGGCATGAATGTGATAGCTGTTAGGTAATGAAGAGGGTGAAGGTTGTGATCCTTGTGGTTGCCGTTGGGGTGGCGGGTTTGGTGTGGGTTGTGATGACGAATCCGTTGAATCGACTGCGGCGCAGTGAGTCGGCGACGGCGTGCATGGAGATTAGTACCGGGGCGTTTCCGCATTGGGACGGAGGAAGGTTGATTGCGGTGAGATGCGGCGCGGAGGACTTTCTGAAGTTCGTGACTGCCAGTGAATTGGGAAAGCACGAAGGGGGAGAGTGGCGTGCTGGGGTTGGTGTGTGGGGTAGTTTGCAGTCTGCCGGCTGGTGGAAGCCGCCAGAGTCGCCGAAGGTGCTATACTTCAAGCAATCGAGGACAGAACGGACCCTGTGTGCTTACGAGGACGGCGTGGCGTACATTGAGTATGTTTTTTTCTGAGATGTGTGGGTGAGGGCTAGGGGGATGGTGAGGGGATGTGGTTGGGGAGTTGGCCGTAGCGGTGGCGAGCACGTCGCGGGATTTGCGGACCCCGGTGCGGGAGGGGCAGGAGTTAGGCGTGCTGGCGGAGGTGCTGGCGCGGGAGACTGGGTTGTTGTGGAGCCAGTTTCAGCGGCGTGTGCGGGCGATCACGGGGCTGACGCCGAGACAAATGCTGACGAAGACGCGGATTGAGGCGGCGGCGCTGGCGTTGCGGACGAGTGATGAGCCGCTGTCGCCGGTGGCGATCGAGTGCGGTTTTTACGACCAGGCGGCGTTCAGCCGGCAGTTTCGGCTAGCGACGGGATTGTCGCCGGGCGAGTACCGGGGGGCGGTGAGGGAGACGGCGATCAGCCTGGGACCTTGAAGCGCGGGTATTTGGAGGCGAGTTCGGCTTTGAGGTCGTCGGCCTTTTTTTTGTCGGCGGGGTCGGTGCTGCGCGAGAGGATGAGGATCATGCGCTGGATGGCGGTGGGGGTGAGGACTGGGTCTTCCCACGTCATGCGGACGATGTTGTAGCTGCCGAGGGCTTCCTTATTGAGTTTGGTGCGGCTGGCGATGTCGCCGGAGAGCATGTGGAGCTGGGCGGCGAGGAGGGTTTCGCGATCGATTTCGAGACCTGAGGTGACGCTTTTGCGGGCTTCTTCGGGGTCATTGAGGCCGAGGAGGGCGCGGCCGCGGAGGAGGAAGGTACGGGCGCGCTGAGGTTTGCGCTGTTCGATGGTGAGGAGGGCGTCGAGGGCGCGGAGGGCAGGGGCGTTTTCCTTGGTTTCGATGAGGGATTCGCCGAGGGCGAGCCAGACATCGGGATCGGTTTCTGCGGGGGCGTCGTGATTGACGGTGAAGGCGAGGTAGCGAGCGGTGTGAGGGTAGTCCTTGCGTTCGCGGTAGAGCGTGAGGCCGAGCCAGCGGAGGAGGTCCGGGGGCACGGGTTTTTTCGCGGCGGGGATATTGAGATAGGCGTCGACCTCCTTGAGCATGCCGTCGATGTCTTTCTGGGCGGCGTGAGCGCCGATGAGCATGAGGGAAGCTTCCTGGAGATAGGAGCGGGGGTCGAGACGGCGGGCGTCGGTGAGGGGGGCGATGGAGTCCGGGAATTTCTGGAGTTGATAGAGGCCTGCGCCGATCCAGTAGTGGGCCTCTGCGGCGAAGCGGGTTTTGGGGTAATCGGCGAGGAGCTTCTGGAAAGAGGCGACCATGCCGGTGAAGTCCTGGCGGGTGCCTTTGACGAGAGCGCCCTGGTAGAGGGCGGATTCGCCGGTTTCGGTGCCTGCGGCGGAGACGACGAGGGCGTCGAAGTCGAGGAGGGCGTTGGCGGAGTCGCCGGCCTTGAGGCGGGCCATGCCGCGCTGGAGCTGGACGACCGGGGCGCGTTCGTCGGAGGGATTTTTTTCGAGGAAAGAGGAGAGCGTGGTGACGGCGTCTTTGGAGCCGGCGGAGGCTTCCGACCAGCCGCGCTGGTAGAGGTAGTTAGGCTGGCGGGCGGGATCGAGCTTATCGATGCGGACGTTGGCGTAGGCTTTGGCGGCGGCTTCCCAGTTGTTGCGGTTGAAGTACCATGAGCCTTTGGCGAGCCATGATTTGTCGAGATAGTCCGAGTCGCCGAAGCGTTCGTTCCAGAGGGCGACGTATTCGTCGACGGCGTCGGGGAGTGCGGGGTCGTTGATGCGGAAGAGACTGACGATGCGTTTGTAGCCGGCTTCCTGGCAGGTATCGAGGACCCGTTTGTCTGTGGAGGAGGCGAGGGATTCGAGGAGACGGTAGGTTTGGGCGGCGGGGGCGTGTTTATCGAGCGCGGCGTAGGCAGCGCCGACGATGAGCCAGAGCCTGGCGCGGTTGTATTCATCGAGATCGCCGTAGTCGCCGCTCTGGAGACCGCGCCATGATTCGAGGACCTTTTCTTTGTCGTCGGCGCGGTGGTAGCCCCAGACGAGGCCGAAGCGAGCGCGGGCGCGTGCGGCTTTGGCGCGTTCGCCGGGGATTTTGAGGGCTTCTTCGAATTTGACGAGTGCTTCGGCGCGGCCCTCGTCTGATTCGGCTAGGAGCATGCCTGAGTTGACGAGGGAATTGGCTTTGGTTTCTGCGTCGGTGCTTTCGCGGGCGAGGAGGTCGAATTTTTCCTTGGCTTCCTTGGAGCGACCGGCTTCGAGGTCGAGCTGGGCGAGTTCTTCGAGTGCCTTGTCGTAGTAGGGATTGTCCTTGGTGATGGCGCGGACCTGTTCGAAGGCGGATTTGGCGTCCTTGTTCTGGGAGAGGTAGCGGTGGCTGCGAGCGAGGAAGAAGAGGGCGGTGGCGCGGATTTTCTCCTGATCTTTGGGGCTCTGGGAGGCGGCGATGGTGAAGAATCTGACGGCTTCCTGGTAGCGTTCCTTGCTGTCCTGGGCGGCGTTGTAGGCGTAGGTGCCGAGGCGGAAGGCGGCGTAGCAGGCGTAGGGTCCGGAGCGGGAGACGCCGAGGGAAGCGCGGTAGGCGCTGAAGGCGAGATCGACGCGGGGGGCGCGTTCGGCGGCTGGGAGCTGGGAGGCGATGCGGTAGTGGGCTTCGCCAGCGTGGTAGTAGGCGATGGCGCGGTTTTTTCCGTTAGGGAAGTCGCGGACGTAGATGTCGAATTCCTGGAGGGCGAGGTCGTTGAATTTGTTGCGGTAGTGGGATTCGGCGAGTTTGAAGCGCGCTTCGTCGCGGAAGCGGCCCTGGGGGTAGATGGTGAGGTATTCGCCGTATTGTTTGGCGGAGAGCCGGTAATCGCCGCGCTGGAAGACGTATTCGGAGTATTCGAAGAGATCGGTTTCCGGGTCTGAGGTTTTGGCGGGCGGTTTGGGGGCGCGTTTGGGGACGGAAGGGGTGGCGGCGGGTTTGACGGGGGCATCGCCGGGGTCGTTTTCGGGGACCGGGATGGCGCGGGGCGGGGCTGGTGTGGGAGCTGGGCCTTGGGTGGCTGGTTTGGCGTCGTCTTCGACGGGGACAGCGCGGGGCGGGCGGGCGGCGTTGGCGGATTCGTCGACGGGGACGGCGCGCGGAGGGCGGGCGTCCTGAGCGTTGGTGAGGGCCGGGAGGAGACAGGCGAGCAGGAGAGGGGATCCGTGACGCAGAGAGGAGGAGAGGAGAGTGCGGCGCATGCGGAGAGGCGGTCTGGAGGGGGCCGGGAAGGGAGAGCTGGTGCCTGACAAAGTCATGCGGAGATTTGTGGGTGCGACGGGGTGGGTCAGGGCGGCGCGCCGGCGTCGGATTCGCGGGTGGCGAAGGAGACGTGGTAGAGACCGGCCTGGTGGCAGAGGTCGAGGACGCGGAACATGTCGCCGTATTCGGTGCGGGTGTCGGCGCGGAGGATGATTGCCTGTTTGCGGTCGAACTTGGCGATTTCGTCGAACTTGTATTTGAGGTCGGCGTCGCTGACGACGTTGCTGTTGAGGACGCGGGTGCCGTCCTTGCGGATGTTAACGACGAGTTCGCCGACGGTGCGGTTGTTCTGTTTGCCGCTGTCTGCGGCGGGGACGCTGATGTTGAGTTCGGTTTCGAACTTGGCCATGGCCAGGTTGACGATGAAGAAGATGAGGAGGATGAGGAGGACGTCGATGAGGGGGACGAGGTTGAGGCCGTGGGAGGCCTCGGTGTGCTGGTTGCGGAATTTCACGGGAGGGAGGGTCGTGAGTTAGGATCAGCGGGAGCGGGAGGGAGCGGCGGCGTCGCGGGAGGCCTGCTGCTGGGCGCGGGCCTGAGCGGCGACGCGTTTGTACTGGGCGGAGAGGAGGGCCATGATGTAGGTGGAGGCGGCCTCGAGTTCGGAGATGAGTTTATTGACCTTACCCTTGTAGATGGAGTAGACGATCATGGAGGGGATGGCGATGACGAGGCCAGCGGCGGTATTGACGAGGGCTTCTGCGGTGCCGCCGGCGAAGCTCATCTGGGCTTTCATCATGTTGAGTTGGGCGGCGCGGTCGGAGATGTTGCCGAATTCCTTCATGATTCCGAAGACGGTGCCGAGGAGGCCGATCATGGGGGCGATGGCTCCGATGTCGGCGAGGTAGGCGATGCGCTGGGTGAGTTGGCTGGCCTGGCGCTGGCCTTCGCTTTCGGTGACCTGGCGGACTTCGTCGAGAGTGGCGGTGGGGTTTTTGGTACCGAAGTCGAGGGCTTTCTGGGTGATGCGTGCGATGGCTTCGTCGCGGCGGTTGCAGACGGAGAGGAGGCCCATGTAGTCCTGTTTGCGGATGAGGTTTTCAGCGGTGCGCATGAAGGAGTCGCTGACGACGGCGGCGCGGCGGATTGTGAGGATATAGAAGACGACGAGCGTGCAGGTGACGACGGAGAGGGCGAGGAGGAACCAGATAGTGACGCCGCCTTCCTTGATGAGTTTGACCGGGTCCATGGCCGAGGTGGAGCGCTTTGGGGCGGCGTCTTTGGGGGCTGCCGGGGCGGTATCGGTGACTGGGGCCGGGGTGGGGGTCGCGGCGGGTGCGGCGGGTGGGGTGGCGGGGGCCTCTGCTGCGGCGGGGGCCTGCGCGGGGAGTGGCGACGGCAGTAGAGTGACTGCGGAGACGGTGAGGAAGATGGCGGCGAGGAGCCGGGGGATGAGTTTCATAAACGGGAGCCGATGGTGAAGCTACGCCTGCCGGGGCGTGTGTGCAAGGTGACGGTGAGCTGCCCTGAGGGGAGGGAGCCGGGTATAGAGAGAGCGCTGGAGCGGCCCGGGATTGTCGGGGTGAGCGACGAAATCTTCGGGCTTATGGGGCGTCCGGGGAGTCGGCTCCGGGGGGTGGGATGTCGCCGTCGGCGATTTTGAGGAGCGTGAGGCGGAACTCCGGGTCTTTTTCGTAGAGCATTTCGTAGATTCCGTGGCGGAGAGCGGATTCCTCGAGGAGGTCGAGCTGGGCGGGGATCTGGGCTTTGAATTCGTCTGGGGCGGCGTCGTACCAGCGTTCGCAGACCCCGGAGACGGTGTCGCGGCGGAGCGTGTCGTCGGTGAGGGTAGAGGCCCAGAGCATGGCGTCGGTGGGTGCGACGGGGGCGGCGGCGAGGGCGAAGAGGGAAGCGGCGCTGTCTTTCTGGGGGCTGTCGGGCATGGCGTTGAGCCATTGGGAGACAGCGCCGGGGTTTTGCTCGGTCCAGTGCTGGACGACGGTGCCGGCGGCGGCTTCGAGGGCCGGGTTGGGTTCAGGGGAGAGAGAGGCGATCCATGCGGCGGCGCGGGCTGGGGCGGATCGGGCCCATGCATCGGCGACGGCGGTGGCGGCGGCCGGGAAGTCGGCGGGATCGAGCGCCTGGGCCCATGCGGCGGCGTTGAGCGGGTCGCGGGCGGCCCACGAGCTGGCGATGGCGGCGCGAGCGGCGGTGCGGTCGGCTGGATTGGAGAGGGATCCGGCCCATGAGGCGGCCATGGCTGGGTCTGAGGTGGCCCATTTTCCGGCGAGGGTGGAGGCGGATTCGGGGTCGAGCGAGCCGCTGCCGGGGAGCCATGCGGCGGCTTTTTCGGGGTCGGCGGCGGCCCAGTGGAGGAGAAGTTCGCCGACGGCGTCGGAGCGGAAGGAACCGGCGGGGAGGGTGGAGGCCCATGCGGCGGCGGCTGGGGCGTCGAGTTGGACCCATTCCGCGAGGAGTGGGGAGAGGGATTCGAGGCGGGCGTCGCCTTGGAGGGAGCTGAGGATTTCCTGAATGGCGGCCTTGATGGAGGCGCGGCGGGCCTCGCTGGACGCGGTTTTGGGTTCCGAGGGAGCGGGCTGAGGGGAGAAGGGCTGAGCGGCGGCGGGGGAGTTGGTGGGAGCGTTGGGCGAAGGGGCGACGTCCTGAGATTCCGCGGCTGTGGTTGGTGCAGCGGGTTTTTTCGACGATGGCGGGACGCTGCGGAGGGCGATGAGCACCGCGGCGGCGATGAGGATCGAGGGCAGGGGGATACCGGCGACCCGCCGACGCGCGAACGCGGGGATTTTCATGAGTGGGGGCCGAGGCGGGCGGCGGGGTCAGCTTCCTTTGCGGAAGCGGCGGCCGACGGTGTCACCTTCGCCGAGTTGGACGTCGACGCCGCGGATGAAGATGCGGCGGCCGACGGAGCCGTTGATTTTGACGTCGAAGAAGAACGTGGTTTCGGCCTTGTTGGGGAGGGCGAGTTTGGCTTTGCGCCATTTGGTGTCGCCTTCGAACTGGTAGAGGACTTCTTTGACGCCAGCGGTGGTGGTGGTGCCGCCGGTACCACCGGTGCTGCCACCGGAGTCTTTGGCGGTGCCGCTGATGATGCCTTTGCCGCCGGGGATGGAGGCTGGGGTGGTGAGTGTGATGACCGGGCCGGAGTCGGAGACGGAGGGGGTGGGGGTTGGGGTGGGGATGGTCTGGGCACCGGCGGCGGAGATTCCGGCGAGAATCAGGACGTGAAGGAGTCTGGAAATAGAGATCATGGAACGAGAAGGTTTAGAAAGGTGCTGCCGGATGGGACAGGTGCGGACGGACAATTGTTCAAAGCGCGGGGAAATGCAATGGTGGAGACGTGGAGTGGGAGGGGGTGATGAGAAGAAGAACATGAAACTGAAAAAAGTGTTTGCAGCCCTCAAAAGTCTGGTTCATAGAAACTCTCCTTCCGGCGCGAACAAGTGGCCCAATCCTTTAATGGAGCGGTAGTTCAGTCGGTTAGAACGCCGGCCTGTCACGCCGGAGGTCGCGGGTTCGAGTCCCGTCCGCTCCGCCACTTGTTCATAGATTTGCCGCCTCGGAGAGGCGGAATGGGGCAGAGAATTCAAGGGAGGGTGGGGTTTTGAAATGGTTGGTAGGCTGGTGACCACAGATGGCACGGATGTGTGGTGGAGATTGAGTGTTGGTGGGGATGGTTGGAATGGGTCGTTGTGTTGAAGGGGGAGAGTTGTGACCACGAATTTCACGAATGAACACGAATGGGTTGGCGGGGTGTTGGGGGGGGCGATGGTTGAAGGGTTGTCGTGATTGGGGGTAGTGGTCGACTCGAGTGAGATGCTGCGGGGTAACTCGACGCGAGACCGGCCCTGCCCCCAGTCTGCAGTGAGGTGTTGGGAGTAATGATTCCTGGGCGGCAACAGATCGGCGCCGGACATCAACCGTCATCCGGGACCTTCTTCCGAAATGATAGGTGTCGCTAGCTGAAAGGGATTGGATTGGCGAAATCCAGGTCGGAAATAACCGATGGCAATAAAAAGTCGTTGCATTGGAAGAATTGTGTGGTGAGGATTGGTGATGGCAAAATTCAAGCTCAAGTGGAGTGCTGCGGTCGTCATGGTTGGTCTTCTGAGCGGGAGTGCTCGTGCCGAGATCATCCCTGAACTGCTTGGGTTCAAAAACGTCGAGATCACGAAGGTTGAACCCGATGGCATCCGCGTTTCCCACAAAGACGGGGTCGCGAAGATCAAGTTCGAGCAGCTTCCATTTGAGTTCAGGAAGCGGTTTGATTTCAATGAAAAGTCGGCCGAGCGGTATCGGGAAGAGACGAAACGGCAGCAGGAAGCAAGCGCCCGCCTTCACGAAGTGAGCGCCGCCCTACAGGAAGCTAGCTTTGGGCTCAAGGGTCGGATACTCCAGGTGACAGACGGTGGGGTGCTGATGATTGGAGGGGAATTCACCCTTGGTCGCAAGGTGGAGAAAACGGTTGCTGAAGCGGTTGGGCGTCAGTTGGGCACTGGGACTGCACTTTCGCCGGAAAGTCGGACGGAATACCGATTCAAGACGACGTGGGTGCAGCCTAGTTCCTATCGAGGGGAGACGTTGTTCGTGGTTTGCGACACAACGGGGTTGACCGCTGGTGGCCGTTTCAGTGGAATTGTTTTTCCGGCAGGGACTTACAGTTACGACAGTGTGGGTGGAGACCGCAAGACGGTTGAGCAATGGACGACATTCCCTGACATGTTTACAAGGAGGGAAGGTCTCGCGGATCTGCCGGACTCGGTGATCGAGTCGATAGAGAAGCGGCTTCCGGGGTTCTCGAAGATTCCCCGACTCCCGCCAGAGCAGGGAGAACCCGGTTCCGGCAATGTCTCGATGGGGACGGGCGTGGTGATCGGGGACGGGGCATTTATTGTGACATGCCAGCACGTCATTAAGGGCAGCAAGAATGTGAGGGTGTTCGCGGGTTCCAAGGAGCATGCCTGCCTTGTGGTGCATTCTGACGAGAGTGCCGACATAGCGGTACTCAAGCTTGTGGAAGGCAGGTTGCCGGCAGCACCGATTAACCGTATGGGGGCGGACGTCGGCGAATCCGTTTTCACGATGGGATTCCCGAATCCGGAGGTTCAGGGCACGGATCTCAAACTGACCGATGGCAGCGTGTCTAGCCTGAGTGGAGTTCGCAATGACAGGACCCGCATGCAGATCACGGTTCCAGTTCAGCCGGGCAACAGCGGCGGGCCGCTTTTCAACATGAAGGGTCAGATCATCGGTATCATCACTTCGAAGCTGGCCGCCGCGCGGGCGCTTAAGGAGACGGGATCGCTTCCGGAGAACGTTAACTACGCCGTAAAGGCCACGGAATGGTACAGTATGCTTGAGCGTGTGGGGTGCCCGGATCCCGTGCCGGGTGGTGGGAAGGCATCGCTCCCTGATTTGGTCCGGCGGCTGAGGGATTCTGTAGTGATGGTGGAGGCCAAGTGACACCCGGGGTCACTGAACGAGGGAGACCTCTTGGAGCCGCGGAAGAAATACGACCGCTGGCTGGACACCGAAGACCCCGTGGTGGTTGCGAACGCCATGTTCATCATCATCGGCCGTGTCCTGAATATGCTTAAAGGCCAGAAGAACGCCGAGCCCCCTCCGAGATGCCCGCAGTGCCAAAAGCCAATGCGCCGCAGGCAGTCCGCCAAAGGAGACTTCTGGGGATGCTCCGTCTACCTGGCCTGCAAAGGCATCCTGTCGGTGTGACCGGAGGACCGGGTTGCCGCGCGGGAACTGGTCACGCGGGCAAGGGCTGCGGGATCAGGCTTCTGGGGCGCCTTGGGGTTTGGGGGCGGACTGGATCTGGCGGCGGAGTTTTTCGACTTCGGCTTTGAGGACGTCGCGTTCTGCGGCGGTGGCTGCGGAGTCTTTGGTGAGGGCGGCCTTTTCCTGTTCGAGGGTGGCGATGGATGCTTTGGCTTTGGCGATTTCCTCGCCGGCGGTGCGTTTGACGTTACTGACCTCTTCTGTGAGGCCGGTGATGGTGCTTTGGAGGGCGGTTTCGCGCGCGGAGAGTTCCTGTTTAGCGGCGGCGAGGGATTTTTCTGCGATGGCGAGGGCGGAGGATTTTTCCTGGGCGAGTGAGGAGGCTTTGGAGGCGGAGGCCTCGGCGTTGGCGATGAGTTTTTTGAGTTCGGCGGAGGCGTTGGTGGCGTCGGCCTGTTTTGCGGTGATTTCGGAGTCCTTTTCGGCGAGTTTGCGTTCGAGGGCGGCGAGGGAAGTGGTGGCGAGGGCGGCGCTGGTGTTGGCTTCTTTGGCGGCTAGGTCGGCTTTGGCGATGGAGGCTTCGGCGTTGCGTCGTGCGGCGTCGGCTGACGAGTACATGAGAGCGGCGACGGCGGCGATGGCGAGGCCGGCGACTGCGGGGAGCCACTGGATGGGGCGGGAGGCTTGTTGTGCCTGCTGATGAGTGGGTTGGGAGAAGGCGTCGGGCGCGGGGTTGCGCATTTCGATGGGTTCGACGCGGTCCGGTTTGGTCCAGATGGTGAACTGGCGGCCGGGGAGTTTGAATCGCGGGGTGGCGGGAGCGGCGGCGGGGGCCGGGGTGGCCTTGGTGACTGGGGCGGTGGGGGATTCTGGGGAAGGGAGCCAGAGGGAGAAGCCGCGGTTGGCGGCGATGGAGATGGGAGGGGCTTGGGCGGCGGGGGCTGGTGCTGGGGCCGGAGCTGGTGGAGCAGGCTGGGGCCATGTGGCTGGATTGAGCCAGAGGGAGAAGCCGTTGCCGGGGAGTTTGAGGCGTGGGCGCGGCCACTTAGTGGGATCGAGCCAGAGAGAGAATCCGTTGCCTGGGAGTTTGAGTTTCGGGATGGGCCATGTGGCTGGATTGAGCCAGAGAGAGAAGCCGTTGCCTGGGAGGACGAGGCGCGGGAGGGGCCACGCAGCTGGGGCGATGCCGAGGGCTTCCGACGGTGAGGGGAGCGGGAGGGCGCTGGGGGCGTCGGAGGGGGAATCGGGCTGGGAGGAGGGATCGGGCGACATGGCTGAGCTGGGCGAGGGGAGGGGAGAGTGATCAGACCGGGGCGGCCGAGGGGGCGGGAGGGGAGTCAGATACTGGCGGCGGCGAGAGAGGGGGAATCCTTGTCTGGCGAGCTGGAGGCATTGCCGAGGTGTTTGAGGACCAATTTGACGCAATGTTCGGCGGTGAGCCCGTGTTTTTCGCGGAGGATATTGGGTTTGCCGTGTTCGACGAAGGCGTCTGGCCAGCCGATGCGTTCGACTGGGGTGTGGACGCCGGAGGTGTGGAGGTGTTCGATGACGCCGCAGCCGAAGCCGTTGTGGAGGACGTGGTCTTCGAGCGTGCAGACGACGCGGGAGCGTCGGGCGAAGCGTTCGATGGTGGTGGTGTCGAGCGGTTTGATCCAGCGCGGGTTGATGAGGGTGACGGAGTAGCCCATGGAGGTGAGCGTGCTGGCGGCGGTTTCTGCCATTTCGAAGAGCGTGCCGAGACCGATGAGGCAGACGTCGCTGCCTTCGGTGACGACCTCGGCTTTACCGATTTCGAGGAGTTGAGGGGACTCTTTGATGGCTTTGCCGGTGAGTGGGCCGCGAGGGTAGCGGATGGCGGTGGGGCCGTCGTTGTAATTGACCATGGTCCAGAGCATGTCGACGAATTCGTCTTCGTCTTTGGGCTGCATGTGGATGAGGCCGGGGACGTGGCGGAGGTAGCCGATGTCGAAGAGCCCGTGGTGGGTGGGGCCGTCGTCGCCGCTGAGGCCGCCGCGGTCCATGCAGAGGCGGACGGGGAGGTTCTGGAGCGCGATGTCATGAATGATCATGTCATAGGCGCGCTGCATGAACGTGGAGTAGATGGCGAGGATGGGTTTGAGGCCCTGGGCGGCGAGACCGCAGGCGAAGAGGGCGGCGTGTTCTTCGGCGATGCCGACGTCGAAGTAGCGTTCGGGGATTTTTTCCTTGAATAGGCTGAGGCCGGTGCCGCCGGGCATGGCTGCGGTGATGGCGGTGATGGCGGGGTCGGCTTTGGCGAAGCGGACCATGCTTTCGGCGAAGATCTGAGAGCAGGGCGGGGTGGGCGAGGGGTCGGTTTCGCCGGTTTCGACCTTGTAGGTGCCGAGCCCGTGGAATTTGTGAGGGTTGGCGAGGGCTGGTTCGTAGCCGCGGCCTTTTTCGGTGATGATGTGGAGGATGACCGGCTCGTTCTGAGTTTTGAGGAACTCGAATGTCTTGACGAGGAGCGGGAGATCGTGGCCGTCGATGGGGCCGTAGTAGCGGAGCCCGAATTCCTCGAAGATGACGGAGGGGAGCGTGGGGTTAGGGAGGATGAGATTTTTGGCGCTGCCCTCGACGCGAGCGGCCATGCGGCGGACGGTTTTGCCGGCGATTTTCTCGATGAAGGAGGCTGCCTTCTCGTGGAGGTGGGCGTAGGTGCTGTTGGTCGCGATCGAGTTGAAGTACTTGGCGATGGCTCCGACATTTTTGTCGATGGACCATTCGTTGTCGTTGAGGACGATGATGAACTTCCTGGTGGAAGCGGCGATGTTGTTGAGGGCTTCGAAGGTGGGGCCGCAGGTGAAGGCGGCGTCTCCGGCGACGCAGACGACGCTTTCGTCGGTGCCTTTGAGGTCGCGGGCGACGGCGAAGCCGAGGGCGGCGCTGACGGCGGTGCCGGCGTGGCCAGCGCCGTAGCAGTCGTGGGGGCTTTCGGTGCGGAGGAGGAATCCGTTAAGGCCCTCGTACTGGCGCATGGAGCTGAGACGGTTCCAGCGGCCGGTGAGCATTTTATGGACGTAGCCCTGGTGGCTGACGTCGAAGATGAATTTGTCTTTGGGGGATTCGAAGACCCGGTGGAGAGCGATGGTGAGTTCGACGACGCCGAGGTTCGGGCCGAGGTGGCCGCCGGTGCCAGCGAGGGTGGTGATGAGGTCCTCGCGGATGCGGTCGGCGAGGAGGAGGAGTTGTTTTTCGCTGAGCTGTTTGACGTCCTCCGGACCGTGGATCTGGGGGAGCGTGGATTCGCTAGAAGAGTCGGATTTCGTCATCGGAAGAGTCTGGTGCGGAGAGTGGAGCGGAGGACCTTGCGGATTTTGGTGCAGGGGGATCCTGGGGAGGGTTGGCGGCGTCGAAGGGTTGGAGGTCCGGTTTACCGGCGGGGCCGCGGGCGATGATTTCGATGCGCTGCTGGGCGTCGGCGAGTTTTTCCTGGCAGGTTTTGAGGAGGAGAGTGCCGCGTTCGTAGCGTTCGACGAGTTCGTCGAGAGGGAGCTGGCTGTCTTCGAGGACGTGAACGATGGCGTCCAGCTCCTCCATGGCATTTTCGAAGGAGAGGGCGTCTGAGGAATCTGGAGCCGGTTTGGCTTTGGGCATATTGATGGCTTTGGGACCGGGAAAGGGGGAGCGGGAGCATTCACGAAGGGGGGAGCTGCCTGCAAGCCCGGAAATGAAGCGAGGATTGATGAAAGCGGTGGGGAGGGTTGGCGTTCAAGGGGGATGATGACGGGAGAAACTGCGGGAGCGGCGCTGACGCGCCGTCATTTTTTCGGGCGGACGAGCCATGGGTTGGGCGTGGCGGCGCTGGCTGGGCTGCTGGGGCGGGAGGGAGCTGGTGGGGAGGAGAGTGCGCAGGTGGTGGCGAAGCTGGCACCGAAGGCGAAGCGGGTGATTTATCTGTTCATGAGTGGGGGGCCGAGTCAGATTGATTTGTTTGATGAGAAGCCGGAGTTGCGGCGGATGAACGGGCAGGAGTTGCCTGAGAGCGTGCGGAAGGGGCAGCGGTTGACGGGGATGAGTGCGAATCAGGCGAGACTGCCGTTGGCGGGGTCGGCGTTCAAGTTTGCGCAGCATGGGGAGAGTCGGGCGTGGGTGAGCGAGTTGCTGCCGCACACGGCGAAGGTGGTGGATGAGCTGTGTTTTGTGCGGAGCCTGCATACGGAGGCGATCAATCATGATCCGGCGATCACGTTTTTTCATACGGGTGCGCAGCAGGCGGGGCGGCCGAGTGTGGGGAGCTGGCTGAGTTACGGGTTGGGGAGCATGAACGAGAACCTGCCGGCGTTTACGGTGCTGATTACGAAGGGGATGAGTGGGCAGCCGCTGTATGCGC
>Ga0315905_10004472_pt1 | contig 14285 bp, 7 predicted proteins | sample LakEriMetagenome_5_FD_203522 | JGI IMG/M metagenome (GOLD analysis project Ga0315905, IMG submission 203522) | Freshwater fungal communities from buoy surface, Lake Erie, Ohio, United States - Buoy 4 MA121 | ecosystem: Environmental > Aquatic > Freshwater > Lake | place: USA: Lake Erie, Ohio... | reverse complement strand
AAGGACCGCTGACCAATCTGCTTCCCGCCTCGATTCTGCGGCAGCATCCCAACACGACCGTCCTGTTGGATGTCGCATCCGCACAGCTCCTGACACGATCGCATGCATGATGGTTTCTCGTCTGCCTAGAGTGCTCATCCTTGGTGGCGGTTTCGTCGGCATGGCCTGCGCGCGTGCTCTCGCGAGATCGCGTGCGGATATCAAACTGATCGATCAACGGAATTTCCATCTGTTCCAACCCCTGTTGTACCAGGTAGCTACCGGAGGACTCTCCCCGGCAAATATTGCGACGCCCCTGCGCAGCATCTTTCGAAGACAGAGGAACGTACAAGTCTTGATGGACTCGGCCATCGGGTTTGATTTCGCCAAACAACATGTTCTGCTTCAAACGGAAGGCGCGATCCAATACGATTACCTGGTTGTCGCCACCGGATCGACCCACCATTACTTCGGAAATGATTCCCGCTGGGAAGGGCTCGCGCCCGGATTGAAGACGATCGAAGATGCGACTCGGATACGGGCATCGTTGCTCACTGCATTCGAGGAAGCCGAGAAAGAATCCGATGCAACCCAACGAGCCGGTCTCCTGACGTTCGTGATCGTGGGAGGTGGTCCAACAGGAGTCGAGATGGCTGGCTCGATTTGCGAATTGGCGCATTTCACCCTGAAGAACGATTTTCGATCGATCGATCCCACCAAGGCCCGCGTGATTTTGGTAGAGAATAGTCGCCTCATTCTCGACAAATACCACCCGACCCTCTCGGAAAGCGCGAACAAGGCATTGCGCAGCCTCGGTGCAGAAGTCTGGAATGAGTCCCGACTCGAGGATATTCATCCCGAATATGTCGTGATTCGTCGCAACGGGGAATCGGTCACCGTAGCAACCAAAAACGTGATCTGGGCAGCAGGAGTCAAGGCATCTCCGCTGGCGCAACTCCTGTCCGAAGCCGCAGGAGACCCCTCGCTGTTAGATCGCGCCGGTCGAATCGCTGTCGACGCAAACTGCGCCATCCCGAAATTCCCGAACGTCTTTGCGGCCGGTGATATGGCGGCATTCACCACCGCCGATGGCAAGACGCTTCCCGGTGTTGCACCGGTCGCCATGCAACAAGGGGAGTACATCGGACATCGAATCGGCAAATCGATCGCGGGGATTCGCTTGGACCGACCTTTTCAGTATTGGGACAAAGGCAATATGGCGACGATCGGGCGATCGCGCGCTGTGATGGAGTCGGGTAATTGGCGACTGTCCGGTCGTATCGCTTGGCTGGCGTGGTTGTTCATCCACATTTTGTATCTCGCCCGTTTTGAGAATCGAGTCCTCGTCATGTTTCAATGGTTCTGGAATTACATCACCAGGAATCGCTCCGCTCGCCTGATCACCGACTCGATGCGCAGATGGAAAACTCCCATGTGCAGCGGCATTCTGGCATGCAGCATCGTTGGTTCGGTCGGCTGGGGGTCGGTCGGCTGGTGCCAGTCGCCTCACCCGCCAGCCCCTGCGATCGAAATCCTCGATACGAGGGTCATCAGTTGGAAAGCCCCGCTGTATCACGGCTGGTCGACCTTGGCTCGACGCAAGGATGGAGAATTGCTGCTCGCATTTTCCGGAGGACGCGAGGCGCATGTATGCCCCTTTGGCCGGTTGGAGTTCATGCGGTCCAAAGACCACGGAACCACCTGGGGCTGGCCGCAGGTGTTGCTCGACAGCCCGATCGACGATCGCGATGCGGGAGTGGTCGAAACGCCGGCAGGTTCGATCCTGGTCACGCATTTCACATCGCTGGCCTACGAACCGATCCTCGAGCGGGCGGAACGCACGCCGGTCGGCCAACCGGGAGGTTTTGCGGAACAGAAACTGCTCGAAGAATGGCGAGCCGCGCGCGATCGACTCAGTCCCGAACAACGTCGCGGCGAACTCGGCTGTTTCCTAATTCGTTCCACCGATGGCGGCGCGACCTGGTCGGAGCGATTGCGAGTGCCTGTCAACAGCCCGCATGGCCCGATCGCCACGCGTAGTGGAAGATTGCTGTATGCCGGAAAAGCCCTCTGGGTGAGCGACCAAGTGGGAGTGTGCGAATCGCTCGACGACGGACAGAGTTGGTCATGGCTCGCCGAGATTCCGGTGCGCGAGGGGGACGAGCGGCGTCACTATCATGAGTTGCATCTGGTCGAAGCGGGCGATGGGACGCTGGTGTGCCACATCCGGAACGAGAACCGGCAATCCGACGGCGAAACCTTGCAGAGCGAATCGATCGATGGAGGCAAGACCTGGTCCGTCCCCCACACGATCGGAGTTTGGGGAATCCCATCCCATCTGCTGCGATTGAAGGACGATCGATTGCTGATGAGTTATGGATATCGTCGAGCCCCCTATGGCAATCAGGCCCGTATCAGCAGCGACAACGGCCAGACCTGGAGCGAGCCGATGACGCTCAGCTCCGATGGCACGACGGGCGATCTTGGATATCCATCGACAGTCGAGTGCGACGATGGGATGCTGGTAACGGTATGGTACGAAGTCCTCGGCGGCTCCCCCCTCGCGCAATTGCGCCAGGCCCGTTGGCGTTTTAGTGCGCCGGGCTTCTAGTCCGGCGATCCCGCCCAACCGACGGACTGGAAGTCCGTCGTACCGTAAGAAGTTCGGTACCACCTATCCCGGGACGACGCTCCGGCCTCCTCATTTCGGACCATTTCGCCTACCATTCACTCCGTAGAACGCGTTGGATCCCGCAACCATCCGAAAGAATAATACCCTCTCGAATCATGAACAGTGAGACCTGGGCTTCGGTCGATCGATACTTTCAAAACGCCTTTCTCCCGACCGATGAGATCTTGCAGAAGGTGCTGGAGCGATGCAGGCAGGCGGGATTGCCGGATATCAACGTCAGTCCTTGCCAAGGGCAATTGCTCGCGATCCTGACCAAGATATGCAACGTGAAACGGATCCTCGAAGTCGGGACCTTGGGAGGATACAGCACGATTTGGTTCGCCCGTGCACTCCCGAGCGACGGCATGATCCTCAGTATCGAACTGATGGATGAATACGCCAAGCTCGCGCGCGAAAATCTGACGCTCGCCCAAGTCGACCGCAAGGCAATGGTCATCTGCGGCGATGCGAGATCCGTGATGCAACAATTGATCGACGATGCCGTCAAACCCTTCGACTTGATCTTCATCGATGCTGACAAGCCATCCAACCCTGCCTATCTGGCGTTGGCGGCAAAATTGGCGCGCTCCGGGACCATCGTCATCAGTGACAACGTTGTGCGTGAGGGGGCGGTCACGGATGAGAATACCGAAGATCCGAAAGTGATCGGGGTTCGACAATTCTGCGAGGATCTCAAGACGCTCGGATGGGAATCCACCGCCATCCAAACCGTGGGCGTCAAAGGCTACGACGGTTTTTCGATCTCGATTGTGCCGTGAAATGTGGGACGGATCGAAAACCCACGCTCTTCGCAAAGCCTCAGGGCGTGCCTCCCGGACGTGAGTATCGCCGTAGGCGATCAATACTAGCGGTTCGGCGCGAGCCGTCCGGTCTGAAGTGTGGCATACATGGCATCGTGTTGCGCGCTTCAACCCGGATGCTCGCGCATCTCGGCTAGTAATATTGCTGCACGCCCGCAAGGGAGAAGGGAGCAAGAGGGGCATTCAGGACCGCGCGTCCGCTCCCTCGCCTGCGGCTTAACGATCTCAACGATCTACGCGTGAAACGTACTGCGTCAGCAACAGGCCGGCGAGGCCACCGACCACTACATAACCCAGAAAAGGGATCGCGGACTTGGACCACGTCCAATTGTCGGTCAAGGTCGTTCCGAGAATCGCGCCAAGGGTCGCGAACGGAAAGAACAGAGCCGCCAGCACATTCAATCGATGAGCTGCCAGCATCATGCGATTTGCGGTTTGTGCCTGCTGGTCGGCGCGTCGCACCATCGCAACGTCCAGGGAGTTCTTGGCGTCTTCGTAAAGCAACTCGGCTTGTCTCGCCAGGTCATACGCGCGGTCGCGATGATCGATCAATGTTCGTTCGTCCGGTAGCCCCTTGCGCGCTTCCTCCAAGGTCTCGAGCAGATTGCGGCTGGATCGCACCACCGGTGCGAGCCCTTCGAGCAGCGGCAAATAGTGATCGGCGACGACCGCTTGGGATAAGGTCTGCTCGAATTCTTCGATGCGTTTCGCGTAACGGGTCAGATGCATTTCGAGCGCCGATTTTCCAGGGTCTCCGTTGCTGCATCGCCACTCGCCACTCGCATCGCGCCAGAACAATACCCCTCGTCGCCCCGCTTCATCGGCACCGGGCACATGGTGGGCAACGATCAGCAGATGCTCTGCCGATTGCATGGTTCGCTGACGACCGACCGTCGAACCCAACCGCTGACGAAATTCATCGGGAAAGGATGACCAATTCGGCGGCAGGACCAAACTCGTTTGCATGATGACACCTCGGAAAAGGACTATCGGACGGGAGTTCAATAGGTCGCGGGTTCGTCGGGTGGTGGTTCAGCGGAATTCTTTGCGGCAGCCTCCATCGCCTGGTACCGCGCGAGCAAATCCTTGATCGCCGCATTGAGCCGTTCGGAAGTTGCCGAGTTCTGCGCGACTCCTTCGAGCACGGGGCGCAGGCCGTCGTACAACAATTGAAATTGGCTTCGAATTAATTCGGTCATGACGCGAGGCACCGAATGCTGCACAATGACTCGCGGCTCTGGGAGAGGTTGCTCGTCGTCGTGCTGGCGTTTGGACGCTGCGGTCTCCAAGGCTCCGCGGATCGAATCGAGTCCGTCATGGATGCCGAGCAGAGACGCCAGAAACTGCGCGGTCGAATCGTCGCCTGACAGACCCCGCAAACGATTCTTCTCAACGAACGTCTTTTTGATCGAAGCCCACCGAGCCGCTTCCTCGTCGGTCAAGATCCCGAGCAATTCGCGCAATTTGAGAAGATTGGACTCACCGTCTCGCGACAGGGTCTGCGCATCCTGTTGATAGCAGGTCAGGATCAGCCGCTGCAGTTCCTCGTCGTTCATGACCGGAACGACTTTTTCCGCGATCCGGTTCATGTTGCGATAACTGCCTTGGAGCTTGAACGGCGGTTCGGTCCGATAATCGTCGGCTTGGGCAGCGCTCAGGATATAGGCTTGATTCATCGTCAAAACGCAATCGCGAACCCGATGCAGTTTGATCAGGACCGCGATCATCTCCCGCACCGAATCGGCGGATAGATTGCTTTCCAATTCCAGGCCCTCGACATTCCCTCGCTTGGCCGCTTGCAGAACCGCCCGTTGATCCGCATTGGAGCAGCGGGCCAACGGTTGCAGGACCGGGTTGCTCGTTAAACAATTCTCGAGGTAGGATTGCTCGAAGGCATCTTTGCTGTTGCCGACGATTTCTCCCAAGTTATAGACATCCGCCCGGTTGGCGAGCATGTCGGGGATCTGGAAGCGGGCGCCGGTTTCCGTGTAGGGGTTGCCTGCCATAACCACGGCGAACTTGCGACCTCGCAGATCGTAAGTTCTCGATTGTCCATTCCAAACTCCTTCGATCCGGCGAGTCGCGTCGCACAGCGGAATGAATTTCTGCAACAACTCCACATTGCAATGCTGGATATCGTCGAGATACAGCATGACGTTGTCCCCCATCTCGAGGGCCATGTTGATCCGTTGCACTTCATCTCGCGATGCCGCATTGGTCGCTTCGCTCGGATCGAGAGACGTCACAGAACTGCCCAGCGCAGGACCGTTGACTTTGATGAATACCAGACCGAGCCGGTTGGCGATGTACTCCATCAAGGTGGTCTTGCCATAGCCCGGAGGGCTGACGAGCAACAGCAGACCCATCCGATCGGTCCGTTGGTTCTCTCCCACGGTCCCGATTTGCTTGGCAAAATTATCGCCGATTCGGGGCAGATAGACTTCGTCGATCAATTGGTTGCGAACAAAGGTGGTCAATACTCGGGCTTTGAATTCGTGAGATTTGACACGACGTTCGGCCTGTTCGATCAGCCGTCGCTTGGCCGCCTGCAACTCAGTCCACCGAGGCACGATTCGTTTTGCATGCTTGCGCAATCGGTTCATAAAGCGGTAGTAGTTCAATACCAGCTCGCGATTCGCGACGTTTGGATGATCTCCGGCGAGTTCGGTGAGAATGACCGACGGGCTGGCAGATGGAGTAGCCGGCGAGTTCGCCACCGAGTCTGTATCCTGTGGCAAGAGCAGCATCAGCGCGAGTTCTTCACGATAATCCCGATCGGGTTCGTGCTGATTCTGCTGGGCAGCATGTCGAATATGCCAGGCTAGGAAAGCATCCACGGCTTGGAGGGCCACCGTCCAGGCTTGCTCAGGATGACTTGCATGACTTCGGATCGTTTGATGCAATCGATCCCACTGGTCTTGGGGCAGGTGCTGGAGCATGGCTCGGAACAACTCATGGGACCGTTTCGATGCCTGATATCGTTGCGATCCGGCTGCTCCCTTTGACATGCTTTCCGAGTCGAGGCGCAGGGCAGATACGAGAAACGTCGCTCCCTCCGCGATCGGGATCCCGCGCAACAGCGCGCCCGCCTTGCTCTGCAATTGGCTGGCCACATGGGTGATGCAATCCTCGTTCGGTGAATCGTTCGGGAACATGGCATCGACCGCGGCCAGCGATCGGATCCAATGCTCGAGCGGAGACCGATTGACCTCGGGAACCAGAAAGTGCCAAACGAACCAACTCGTGCTCCGCACGCGCGGTGAATAAGCCTGCAACCCGAGCGCGTGTTGGCTTTTCAAGAGAGCGTTGAGAATCTTCGCACCATCCGAATCATGAATGCCGCGAACATACCCTTCGGCATATCGGGTTTGCATCTGCTGGCGAACCCAGTCGGTTTGCTGAGCGGGGGCGAGAGCTAGGAACTCCGAGGCCCGCATTCGAGGCACCTCGCCAAACGCAGATCGTCCAAACGCAGTTCGTTCCGTCAACTCTTGGAACAGGCAATAGGCCAGATACTCTGCCCGATACACCCGCGTGGATTCGCTGGGCAAGATCTGTTCCCACAGATCGCGAGCCGCATCGAGCGCTGGGTCGGAGAGGGGCTGAAAGAACTGCGTTCCTGTCAGATGGATGTTCAAACAATCGTTGTGAAGCACCGTCGTCAGTTCGATAGGCTGCTGATTGACACTGAAGGAATGTTGGCCCAGACGAATGGTTCGATTTCCATCGCTGAGAAGCTCCCGCCGATCCCGCTCCTGGCGAATCGAGTCGTCGGAGATACTTTTCAAGCGGGACAAAACATCATCGCGACGGACCGAGTCCCCGAGCTCTTGCAATTGGTCAGCGATCTTTCGGACCTTTTCGACCATCAGATCCGACGCAAAGAACGCCAGCAGTTCGGTGGGTGAATCGATTCGCGAGGACCTGGACGTAATTCCTTCCAGGATGCGGTTAGCCGCCGCGACGAGCGAATTGGCCCGTTGCGATTGCATCTCCACCAATTGCTGCCGCTTGGCCTCGAACAGATCGCACAGTCCCTGGCGTTTCTCCGTCAATCGAAGCAGCAGTTCTTGCGATTCCGCATACCGACCTTCGAGCTCTTCGAGCTGGATGAGGATACGGGTCAACGCAGTATCGACCCGATCCAAGGTAGTCGCCGAATCCAGCCCGCTGGCTGCCGCTTGATCGAGCAACTTCGATTGCGACGCGAAATCGGATTCGAGTTCGCCGGTGGTAAGCGACCGCAGCCGCGTCTTTAGCCCGGCGCGGACTCGGTTCATGGTGGCGAGGCAATCGCCGATTCGATCGACGATGGTTGTCCGCTGCGCGAGGTCATCGAAGTGGAGTTGCGAGACGGTCTCGACGAGCAGTTCGAGTGAGTTGCCGATGTCGGCGAGTTGACTTTCAAGGGATTTTGCTGCGGCAGAGGATCCGACCTTGGGGACCTCCGATTCCACGGTTTCGATCCGCTGGGAGTAAGGGCTGAGCGATGCGGGCTCGAGCAGGAACTGAACGCATCGGAACCCGAGTCGCTGGGCGGATTCGACGAGTTGCGTTTCGATTTGGGTGACTCGATCGTTGTCGATGTACCGCAGATCTCGCAATTGAATCGCCACCCCTCGCTGGGTTCGCATCGCAGCGAGTTGTTGGACAAAGTCCTCGACCTTTTCAAATCGGGTCCGTTCGACGGTTTTGAGTAACTCGGTGGTCTGTTTTTCCGTGCTCTCGAGGGCGGCGGCGGTTTCATTTCGGACGCGAGTGACTTTTTCGAATTCATCGATCGCGGCGTTCGCGGCTTCGCGTATCTGCTGGATCGGTTCAGACAGCTTGAATGCTTCCTCGCGATCGATCCAGAAATACGCATCAAGAATGTTGGTCGAACGCTTTCCAAGATCGGCGTACAAATCAGCGTAGGACTCGTCTTTGTCGATGAGGGTCAGCAGTTCCTGGCATTCGGCCATGCCTCGCACCAGATCGCGATTTCCGATTTTGAAGAGGAGCGTTTCCGACTGTACGGTCGGTTGAAAATCGGTGCCGGTGAACGGGGTCTGCCAAACCTGGATCGCATGATGCTTCTGCGCGGCTTCCCCAGCCCGCATGCTGAGCATTTGCCCGTTCTCGAAGAACGCTTGACCGTGGCACACCAGAGGCGTATCCACCTCCTGGCGGATCAAGTTGTAGCGCAATTGCAGATAGACGCCATCGTCTTGGTTGAAGAACAGGTACAGAAAATCTTCGCCATTGGGAGATCGGATCATGCGATCGAATTGGAGATTGGCGAGCTTGTGATCGAACAATTTCGATTGCCCAGTTTGCAATACGAAACCGTTGGGGAAGATGATTCCGTGATCGTTTGGGAGGAGCACGCAGGATTGTCCAATACTGTCGAGCCTCTCGACGGTTGACCGCTTGGTGCTGAATACCAGGTAGCGGTAATCACGCTCTTGATAGGGACGGATCTTGAGGAGGGTTAGGTTTCCGAGAATTGCGTAGAACGTTTCGGCGTCGTCGAGTGTTTGGTCAGGGCTGTCGACCGGTTCGCGATAGATCCCCAGTCCGTCCTCGGTGTTGTCCTCGACCTTGATGGTAAGGTCTCCGTTGACGCACTCGACGAAGACTTGGTCTTCGATCGAGATGTGAGGGTGGGTCCCTTGGCGATGATGGTCGCGCGTCGCGCGTTTCCATGGGAACTCGTGCTGGGGGGGTTGGCGAACTTCCGATTCGCTGCGATTGTCGATGTACTGCAGGACTTCGTCCTTCACGACCCACTTAAACGCTTTGATGTTGCTGGCGGTTTTTCCAATCTGGAAAACCATGTAAAGATTGGGGCCGGTGCTGAGGAATCGCGAGAAGGTCGCGTTCCGGTAGTACCGATACAGTTCCTGAAAATCCCTTTGAAACTGGGGGCTGAGAAGGCTGTCGAGCGATTCCTGGTGGGCGTGCTCGCCATCAAAGCGATAGACGGATAGCACATCCTTGGGAGTGATTTCCGTTTTCAGTCCGAATTGCACATTGTATCCCAGCAGCACTCGGTTCTTGGTCGAGTAGATATCGCGCGGGATGCAATTGTGATCTGTGGTCACGTGCATGGTCGCCATCAACCGTGTTTCGACGTTGCCGAAGACGGCTGACCGCGCCGCATTGAGCTTCGCGAATCGCGACCGCAATTCGGTTGCTGATTCGCGAAGCCTGGTGCGCAGGACTTCGTAGGTGCCTGATGCGAGCGAAGCGCTAGACATGATGAGGAGTTAGCTTATTTCTTGTTCAGGAAATTGCCGACGGGCTTATCGACGATGTCGAGTGAGCCGGCAATCCCCAAGAGTTGAGCCAACTGCGAGTGTAGTCCGGTTGCGTCTTTTCCTGCCAGCAGCTTGGCAATCAACGCCGCAATACTCAAGTCTTTGATCTCTCCAGTGTTCAAATGGAGTTGCGTCAGCAGTCGCTCGAGCTGCTCTTGGAAATGATCCGGGTTGCCGGTGAAGAACGTGTCCTTGATATCGGTCGCGACCTTGGAACTGAGGACCAGGCGATCGATCGCTTTGCCTCCTTTGACCGCAGATGATATTTGATCGAAGAACTCGCCATCCCCTCCCACGATATCGATTTTCGCGTTCTTGAGAGCATCTCCCAGGACCGCCGCTTGGCTGTGGGCGATCGACTGTTGTGCGTTGATGGCAGCCAGCTCGATTTGCTTTTCCTTTTCGAGTCGGAGTTTGAACTCTTCGTGATCCTTGCCGACCGAATCGAGCTCCTTCATCGCATTGGCTTTTTCGGTGATCCCTTGGGCTTCGGCGGTGAATTTTTCTCGGAGGATGCGCGCTTCGGCGAGCCCTTGTTCTTGGGTGGCGACGGCTTTGGCTTGCAGCACTTGGGCTTCGGCCAACCCTTCGGCAGCATGCTGGGCGCTGGTTGCGGCTGCGAGCAGTTTGGTGGCGGCTGATTTCTGTTCGGCTTCGTCCCGATGCGCTTCGGCTTGGATGCGCACCATGGCTGCGGTGCTCTCGGCTGCCTTGCGCGCAGCTTCGGCCGCTTTGATCTCTTTGACCAACGATTGCTCGGCGGCGGCCTCGGCGGCAGTGATCTCGACTTTCTTGGTTCGTTCGGCGGTCGCAAAGGCTTCCGCATCCTTGATCTTCTGCTGCTCTTCGACGACCGATCGCTCGACGATCACCCGTTCGCGGATCACTTCTTGAATATTCCGTCGTTCGGTCTCGAGCGCCTTGTCCTTTTCGACCACGGCCAAGCCGACGACTCGCTCGCGTTCGGTTGCTTCAAGGGTTCGATCGCGCGCGATCCGTTCGATTTCCACCGCATCGGTCCGCTCCTTGTTTCGCTGAGCGACCAGGATCGTTCGTTCCTTGTTTTGGTTGGCGATCCCGATTTCCTCGTCGACCGCGATCTTGGCTCGTTCGGCGGAGAGCCGATTCTCCTCTTGGACTTTGGCGGCGGATGCATGTTCGCGGGCCTGGATTTCGGCGACTTCGCGCTTCTGGCGCTCGGTGGCTTCGATCCGCTGCCGCTCGAGTTCGAGGATGGCTTCCTGTGCCTCGACGTCCTGCTTCTTGAGCGTCTTCTCCCGCTCGCGCGTGAAGTGGTTCTCCTTGATCTTTTCGCTGGAGGTTAATTCCGTGATCTTTTTGATACCCTCGGCATCCAGGATGTTGTTGGGATTCAGCAATTCCAACCGAGTCTGCTCCAGGTAGTCGATCGCGCAGTCATCGAGACGGTATCCGTTCAGGTCGGTCCCGATGACTTTGAGGATCTCGTTCTTGAACTTGTCCCGCTTGTCATAGAGTTCGACGAACTCGAATTGCTTTCCCACGGTTTTGAGAGCTTCCGAAAACTTGGCATCGAACAGTTCTCGCAGTGTCTCGACTTGGCTGGCCCGTTTGCAGCCGATCGACTGGGCGACCTCCTTGATTTCCTCGGCGGTCTTGTCGACACGGATGAAGAAGGCGGTCTTGATATCGGCGCGGATGTTGTCTTTGCATATCAGACCTTCCGATCCTTCGCGAGCGATTTCGAAACTCTTGAGCGTCAAATCCATCTTCTCGTAGCGATGGATCACTGGCCAAATGAGTGCACCGCCGTCGATGATGACCGCCATTCCTCCCATTCCGGTTTTGACAATCGCTTCGTCAGGACCCACCTTCACATAAAACTTGCTCGCTACCACGATGAAAGCCATCGCGATCAAGAAGATGGAACCAAACAGGATCAGCAAACCCATTCCCCATTGCGAAAAACTAGCTTGCGAAAGAAAAAAGAGATTCATGATGTTTTACCGGAAGAAAGAGGCTGAGAAGATTCGGTTGTTGTGGGTGACACCAGATAGACGCGGCGTTGGGAATCGTAATAGGTGATCCAAACCCGTGTTCCCTTGCAAAGATGTGGGCCATCGGTTCGCACGTTGAGCAGCAAGGGAGCCGCGCCCGTTTTGTACTTCGCCTGGCCATGCTCCGGCGTTGCATCGTAAGAACAGATTTCCGCTTCTGCACCCAACAGGGACTGGGCATTGAGTTGCGGAGTGGTCTGGAACCAACCCTGCATCGGCGCCGTGATGAACTTGGTTAACAATAGACCGCAGACGACATTTCGCGCGATCAAGCCGGTCGTCAGGAGCGCTCCAGGTTGCTTCACGAGCCAATCGTCGAGCGCGAACCACCAAGTGATTGACGATCCCCACCAGGCGATCGCAAAAACACTCAGCCAGAGAATGAGCGGGATACTACGCAGATTGAGCCACTTGGTCGGCGTCAGCACCACCGAACCCAACGCGTCTCCAAGCACATGAAAGACCGGATGATTCGCAAGATAGTCATCGAAGTGGAACGGCAGGTGGCCGTGCATTTCCAAACCATAACCGACCACGATGGTAAATAGGCTCCAAGCGATCACCAACCCAAGCAGAATCGTGGCTGGCAGCACGGGACCGGAAATCATCGGTTGAAACAGTTCAAACACGGTATCTCTTCGATGGCTGTTCGGGGATTTTCATCGGATACCAGACCCAGTATTGTTCCCGCAGCGAGGATTATCAAATACCTATCTCCAATGGCCTGAAATTCTCGTAGATGGGGCGCGCCACTTCCTTTTTGGCGAAATCCCCGCCTCGGTTCCATCGCGCATGGAGTCGAAAACCTCGGGGTTACGTAACCACCGTTTCAAGTCTGCATCACCGCGCCGCAACTCACCCCCTTTCAGGGGGGATTTCAGCGTTGCCGTTGATCGAGTCCACTCGGATCGGGAGATTGAATCCTGTGGGAGTTGCAAGGTGGGATGGGCCCTCCAAAAGCGCCTGATTGAAAACCCACGCCCTTCGCAAAGCCTCAGGGCGGGGGGCAGTGGGATCATCCGATCGCTTGCTCGAGATCGGCGATCAGATCGTCGGCGTCCTCCAGGCCGACCGAAAGACGGATCAGTGAGTCCGAGATCCCGGCAGAGGCTCGGGCCGCGGGATCGTAACTGGCATGCGACATGGTCGCCGGTTGTTCGATCAACGACTCCACCGCTCCCAAACTGACGGCCAGACCGAACAATCGCGTTGCGCTGCACACCCGCTTGGTCTCGGCGATATCGCCCGTGAGCTCAAACGAGATAACCGTACCAAACTGATCTCCCATGGTCTTCCTGGCCCGCGCATGTTGCGGATGACTGGCAAGGCCCGGATACAAAACCCGTTGCACTTTGGGATGATGCTCCAGCCACTGCGCGATGCGGAGGGCGGAACTGGATTGCTCGCGCACCCGCAACGCAAGGGTCTTGATCCCCCGATGCAGCAGGAACGATTCCAATCCGCCGAGCACAGCCCCGGTTGCGTTCTGCGTGTAATAGAGCCGATCGTGAAGCTCCCGATCGCGAGCCGCCAGCACCCCTGCCAGGCAATCGCTGTGGCCCCCCAGCAGCTTGGTGGCTGAATGCATCACGATATCCGCCCCCAATTCGATCGGGCGGACAATCGACGGCGGAACAAACGTGCTGTCGACTCCGAGCAAGATCCCGGCCGGTCGCGTGATGGACGCAATCGCGGGAATGTCGGGAATGGTGATCAACGGATTGCCGATGCTCTCGATCCAAACCATTTTGGTGTTGGGTCGAATCGCATCAGCGACGGATTCCGCATCGTGGGCAGGGACCAACGAGACCTCGATTTGGTTGCGGCTGCAGATTTTGTGCAGCAGCCGGTACGTGCCACCGTAGATGTCGTTGCTGGCGATCACATGCGAACCGGATTCGAGCAGCATCATGGCGCAGTGGGTCGCGGCCATCCCCGAAGAAAATGCCAGCGCCCCGGCGGCACCTTCGAGATCGGCGAGGACTTTTTCGACCCGGGCGCGGGTGGGAGAACCGCTGCGGGAATAGTCGAAGGTCCCCCATTCGCCAGCCCCGGGCTGAATAAACGTCGTCGCCAGATAAATCGGGGGGATGACTGCCCCGGTGGCGTCGGGTTCGCTGCCGACATGAATCGCGCGTGTTCGAAACTTCATGATTGGTTCAGCGCTTGCTCCAGATCCGCGATCAGATCGTCGGCGTCTTCGATCCCACAGGACATACGGATCATGTTGTCCGAGATTCCAAACTGAGCCCGTTGCTCAGGAGGATAGTCGAAATAGCTCATCACCATCGGCTGTTCGATCAGCGACTCGACTCCGCCGAGGCTCGGTCCGATGCGCGGGATGCGGCATGCGTCGATGATCGACGCGGTTTGCCGCCAGTCGGCATCGCGCACCAGGAAGGTGATCAAGCTACCGAACCCTCGCATGGTCCGCTTGGCGATCGCATGCGTGGGATGGGATGGGAGGCCGGGATAATAA
>Ga0315905_10004470_pt1 | contig 14290 bp, 9 predicted proteins | sample LakEriMetagenome_5_FD_203522 | JGI IMG/M metagenome (GOLD analysis project Ga0315905, IMG submission 203522) | Freshwater fungal communities from buoy surface, Lake Erie, Ohio, United States - Buoy 4 MA121 | ecosystem: Environmental > Aquatic > Freshwater > Lake | place: USA: Lake Erie, Ohio... | reverse complement strand
TGATTGGAGCAGCCCACGACACGACAAGCGCCCCGTTTGCAGAAGTAGCAGAAGCGTTACGTGGAGCGCCAGGAAGCGCAGGAGGAAGTGCGGCAACAAAACTCCAGTTCAAAGCAACGTTTCCACGACGACCGTTCCATCCGTCAATAGCAATTTTGTATTCGGTTCCTTCAACAACGTTTCCTACAACCTTGCTCCACAAAGCTGAAGAGTTCGGTACGTCGTCATTCATTCCGAGAACGTTCAACGAGCTCACGGAAGTACCCGAGTACACGCCTAACAACGTGTCGAAGTTGCTGCCTTCGGTCGTCACAGTTAACACACCATTGTTTGGAGCAACCCAGCGGTACCAAACAGATGCCGCGCCACCAACACCACCATGAGTTGGTTCACCAGTTTCACGAGTGGCGAGTGCGGTACTGCCGCTTGCGGTTCCTGTGTTACCCACTACAACTTCTGCCGCGGCAAATGCGTCGTTTGTGAGCGCTTGGAATGGTGTCGACGACACCACAGTTGAGGCTGCACTGTTTCCTGCGGTGTTCACTGCGCGTACGCGGAAATAGTGGAGCACGTCGTTATTGAGACCAGTAACAGTTGCGGCAGTAGCCGTTGAAGTTCCATCGGCAAAAGTGAGCCAAGTCGTGGTGTTCGCAATTGCATATTCCACTACATAGTCGGTTACGGCAGCACCGCCATCGGAACTCGGCACGTTCCAAGTTAAGGCAACAGCATTATTTGCAGGCACAGCTGCCAAGGCAAGAGGGGCGGTAGGAACGTTTGGACCAATGGGCAATGCACTTGCTACGAAACTCCAGTTGAGCTTCACCGCACCTTTGCGAGCATTCCATCCGTCGACGGCAATGGAGTACTCGGTTCCAGCAACAACGTTGCCTTCCACCTTGCTCCACAACACACCAAGCTTTGGCGCATCGTCATTCACTCCAAGAACAGTGAGTGCGTCTAGTGCACTACCGGAATAGACACCAAGCAGAGTGTCGAAATTACTTCCTTGAGTAGTAACACTCAACACACCATTACCAGGAGCAGTAAAGCGATACCAGATAGAGGCTGCACCACCAATACCACCGTGAGCAGGTTCGCCAGTTTCACGAGTGGCAAGAAGAGTGCTATCCACCACTGCACCGGCGTTACCCACAAGGGCGATGCCACCAGCGAACGGATCGTTGGCACCAAGAGCAAACGGACGAGCGGAAACAATATTTGATGCTTCTCCGGCACCAGCGGTGTTCACTGCCTTCACACGGAACTGATAGTTCGTGTTGTTTGTCAGCGCCGTCACTGTTGCTGACAAGTTTGCAGAGACACCATCGTTGAAAACTGTCCAAGCGGTGCCATCGATGCTGTATTCCACGACGTAATCGGAAATATTGGCGCCACCATTGGCGCTTGGAGTCATCCACGAGAGTGCCACCGATGCATTACGAGCTTCAGCACTTAAGGTACGAGGAGCACTTGGAACAACAATTGGAGCACTTTCAAGACTTCCCGAGTACAACAATTTGTTCGGCGACAAGCTTCCGGCATTGCCAACAAGTCCAGAAGTGGCGTTGAGCACTAGTGATTGCGAAATAGATTCAACAGTTGCTGTTGGCGCAGCTGCGAGCAAAAGCGCTGCAACACCAGCAACATGCGGTGATGCCATTGAGGTACCCGACAATGTTGCACGAGCGGTATCAGAACTAATTGACGAAGAGGTAATTCCTTGACCCGGGGCAAAAATGTCGAGGCAAGAACCGTAGTTTGAAAATGATGAGCGCACATCTGTGGTGCCAGTTGCACCCACGGTGACCGCACCCGGTGCACTGGCTGGCGAGAAACGACATGCGTTGGCGTTGTTATTTCCCGCTGCAACTACAAACACCACTCCATCGGTTATTCCGCGGGCAACCGCTGCGTTAAGAGCTGTTGATGAAGAGCCACCAAGGCTCATGTTGGCAACCGCAGGAACTCCTGCTTGGTGATCGCCAATGATCCAGTCAATACCTGCAATAACGCCAGAGGTGGAGCCGCTACCTCTACACGACATGACGCGCACAGGCACAAGAGTTACTGACTTCGCTACTCCGTAAGTTGTGCCACCCACGGTACCTGCAACATGTGTTCCGTGTCCGTGACAGTCGTCGGTTCCTCGCCCGTCAGCGATAGAAGTAAAGCCCGCAACAATACGACCTGTGAACTCGCTGTGCGTGGCCCGAATTCCGGTGTCGACAACATAGGCGGTCACACCAGTGCCTGAGTTGGCATATGAATAGGTGTTGTTCAGTGGCAAGTTGCGCTGATCGATACGGTCTAGCCCCCACGTGGGGTCGGCTTGATCGGCGGTAATAGAAACGACAGAGTCGAGTTCAATAGATTCAACATTTGAGTTTGCAGTGAGTTCAGCAACTGCACCAGCCGATAAGTCGGCTGCGAAACCTGTGAAGACGTTACGGTACGAAGTGACGTTGGTTGCGCCAACCTCGCTGGCAATTGACGCCGCTGTCGAAAACGACGCAGTGGATTTCAGGCGAACGATATAACGCCCGCCAGTAACTGATGAAACATCGACAGCCGGGGTGTCGTCTACAAGCCGAATGACTTTGTTGAGTTCAATGGAAGAAACTTCAGAGTCTTTACGAAGTCGCGCAACATCGGCGGAATCGAGCGTGGCGACGAACCCATCGGCAGCTGAAGTGAAAATATCGGTGACTGCGTTACCCATCTGCATTTCTTTGCGCACTTTGCTGCCTAAGTTGCTCGCAGATTCGAAGGTAACGATGTACTCGCCGGCAGGTGCAGCGGCTGACACAACTTGAGATGGCACGAGCGTGACGAGCAGCGATGCTCCAAGCACGCCAGCGAGCCCAAAACTGGCGACACGAGAGAAATATGGGCGAGGGGATGAGTTTTTCATAAGTCCTACTTCCAGCATACTTGCCGACATCTTGAACCTAAATGAATTAGGGATGAATGTCCCGTCAGCAAAGGTACTTTTTCTTAAGAGTTACCTAAGAAAAAAGTCACTTCACGGTCAATGTGGCCGAAGTCGCTTTGGCCTTTGCTTTACCCGCTTTTACCAGCACGGTCAGGCGGCACTGGCCTGCCTTTTTCAGCACCAAGCTCGACTTTTTCACTGAGCAAATTTTTGATGAACCCCCAGCCACCCGCACCGAGACCACTGAACCCTTTGGAGCTGTCACACCTGCCACCTGAGCGGTGGCAATAAAACCTAAGGATTGCCCGGCTGCCGTACTGACAGCATTTGTTGAAGGTGTTGAACTTGCCGTCGGCTGTGGCACAGAGGTCAACGTGGGCACGATGTCTTTCTCGCCATTTTGTGTACCACTAATGAATGGGTTCACCCTGGGAGATTCCACCACCACAGTGGTTGTGGATGCATTAGGAGCTGCCGTGGTCGGAGTAGTGGTAGACGTAGTCGAAGTCGTTGAAGTCGTTGTGGTTGTGGTTGTGGAAGTGGTCGTTGTCGTTGTCGTTGTCGTCACCACGGCCCCTGCGCCGGTGAATCGAACCATTGGCGAATACAGCAACTGGAATGCATCTGCGGTATTCACTGCGTTCACGCCTGCAATGCGAGCCTCATATGTCTTTGTTGGGTCAACCCCTGAAATCAGCACACTCTGGCTGGCCGACACTCCATCATTAACTTCGCCAAATGCTGCTGCTCCAACTTCACGAACTTGCACCACGTAGTCGGTGACGGGAACTGCTGGGGCAGTTGTTGGGTTACCCCAATTCACTTGAACTCCTCCACTCACTGCAGCAACAGCAACATTGGATACAGGGCCAGGAACAATCCAACCAATATTCGAAAGGACTCGTGCATACAAAGTAGGCAAATACCCAGTGCAGTAATTCACCACATTGTTGTCGTCTCTTACACCGAGGGCCACACTTGCAGCCCCCGCTAAAACAGGAACACCATCAACTGCAACTGTCATTGGCCCGCCACTATCGCCCGAGCAGGCACCAGCTAATACGTCGCCTTGTGTTCCACCTTTTACACACACATCTTTTGCCGAATTATAAAAACCGGCGAATCGGGCGTTACCTGCGCTGTCACGACATGCGAGATCGTTAGGCGAATCGCCAACCTCTGTGTTGACTTTTCTCAACACCGGCGACGTAGTGCCATCAAGCTGTTTACCCCACCCGCTGAGTGTTGCAACGGCATCTTTTACAGGCCAAATGTTTGGGTCGAGCGCAACAGGCAGCGCCACTGGCTGCACATTGGCAGAGTAGGTAACTGCTGTACTGAGTTTTAATAACATGAGATCGAGACCTACATCGCCAACTCGTGCCGGATAAGCAGCACTCACACGAAACAAGTACGGGTCCTTCAGAGAAGCATTGAAATTATTGTTACCTATTCCTAACCAAACGTAACGAGTATCAATAGTTCCAGCATTAGTGCGCAAAACGCAATGATCTGCAGTCAGCACCCATTGTTTGGCAATGAGTGAGCCACCACACTGACCCAAAACCCATTTCGATGAATCATTCGGGTTGGAAATAATTGAATCGGGTTGAGCAGAGAGAAGCGACACCTGAAAGGGAACGGCCCCAACTTGTGCGACTTCGCCACCTGCAATATTTTTCACTGCACGAGCCAAAGTATTCACGGACGCAACCGACGTGCCTGAGTCGTTGTTTTGCACTACTACAAGCGCAATTGCAATGGCTACGACCGCTACAACTCCTAAACCCACAACTTTGCGCATTACTTGCCTCCGGGAAACTCGTAGTGCACATCGGAAAATGCGTCACGGGCGAATACATAAAAAAGCCGTAGTGGTTCGGTGCCATCGTTAGCAGCAAAATGCTCTGCCCCTTCAGGAATGAACACTGTGTCGCCAGCTGAAACACGAGCAATTTCACCATCAACACTCATATAGCCAGCACCGCTAATGAAGTAATAAATTTCCGCAGCATCGTGCGTGTGGCCTCGCTCGGGAGCATCTGCCCCCACAGGAATCTCTGCAATGCCAGCCGTCAGTTGATTACTCGCAGTGCGGTCACCACTGACCAGAGTCCACCACTCGACGGCAGGTGAATCCCAACTTTCTGTCGGGCAATCAGTAATACGTCGAACGAAGGGCGGCACAAAATAAAAACTACTAGGTGGCGAGTTGAAGTGTTAGTCGGCAGGCCACACGTCGGCAGTCGACAACAACTGATCGCGAAAATCTGGGTGACTAATGCGAGCAAGCTCGTGTGACCGTTCGGCAATAGAAAGCCCCGACAACTCAGCTGCACCGAATTCCGTAATTACTACATCTACTTGATGGCGTGGCGTGGTAACCACAGAACCTTCGGGCAGTCGACCCAAAATGCGCGACACCACTTCCCCTTTCACCACGGTTGTTGAAGGCGTGCATACCAAACTGCGTCCACCCACACTGAGCCCCGGGCCGGCAACAAAATCTTCATGCCCTCCAATGCCAGAAAACTGTTTTCCGCCAATGGAGTCGGCAATGACCTGCCCAGAAAGATCTACAGCCATTGCACCATTGATGGCCACCATGTTGCGATTCTGCGCAATAATTTCCGGAGAGTTCACCACGTCAACCGGCAAGAACCGCACATCGTTGTTATTATGCAACCACGTGTACAAGTCGGGAGTTCCCGCTGCAAAAGTGGTGACCGAGAAGCCATCGAACTCTGTTCCCTTTTTGTTCGTTACTTTCCCCGACATATGCAAACGCATTAAACCCGACGTGAACATTTCGGAATGCACTCCATAGTCACCGCCAGAACCCGCAGCTAGTTGTGTTGCAATATGGTTTGGCACACCACCAATACCTGTTTGCAATGTGCATCCGTCGTGAATGTACTGCATTGCAATTTCGGCAATTTTCATTTCTGCTTCCGAAGGAACAACATCGGCCAAATTAAGTGGTTCACGATCTGACTCCACCAAATAATCAATGTTGTCTACATGCACGCGGTGCGCATATTTTCCGCCATGTTTATCGGCACCAAAAGTACGTGGAAAGTTAGGGCTCACTTCCACAATGAGCACTCGCTCTGGGTCGGCAATGACTTTTTCTATTTCATCGGTTGTCGCACCTGCGTGGAGAGACAAACTCACCCACCCATCAACAGGCATTGCTCCGGCAACTGCCAGCACGCGTGGTTTTTTGCGCGCTAGAACAGGAGCAAAACGACGAAAGTCGGCAGGAACAAAGTCAACATCGGCGCCACTGTCGCGCAGAAACCTCTCGGCAGGCCCGAAAAAACCGCTCTGCAAATGCACAGTTGGCTGCATAAAGAGTGCAAACAAATCGGGAAGCAGTGCCCCCGAGACCCGCAGGTCAACAAAGTCGGTGCGTTCACCCAGAGCACGCAAAAAGGCGCCTGGCACGCCTGGCCCTAACGGCACCGCAAGAGTATCGGTGGCTCGAATTGCCTGAACTGCCTGCTGCATGGGTACCGCTGACGCTGTCATCGCACTCTCCTTTTTCTCACCTTATATAGAGGTCGAATTAATCCACCGCCTGCCCGACTACCGATCGCCGCCATTTCCATCTAGAGTGAAATCATGTTCAGTTCTAAAGATACCCGTTTAGTTCGGTGGCACCCACTGCGTGTGGTTTCCCTGGTTGCCATCTGTGCCACCCTTACTGCAGGTATCACCAGTTGCGGCAGCGAAGAAAGTGGTGCCGTGCGCAACGCAACTATTGCAACTGGCACCACTTGTAAAAGCGCCGGCGAAGCAAAAACAATGTCGGGCGCACCTTACATTTGCACCACCACCGCGGCAGGAAAAGTCTGGTACCCCATCTCCAAGCAACAAACCTGGATCTGCGTAAAACTCGGCGCAACTCGTTTCATGCTCGAAGGCGTTTTAGCTGTATGCGGCAAAGTGAAGAGCGTTCGTCGTTGGTACACCACCTTGCCTGTGGCACTCACCATCAAGGGCAAAGTTCTTCCTTCGTCTGACCCCGCAGCATTAGAACTTGCAGGAGAATCACCAGGAACTGTGAAAAAAGCGACGGTTGTCGACCCAGAAAATACCGTTGTAGTTACTCCATAATTTTGCAGTAGCGTAAAGGTTTAGCGAGGCCATGGGGGATCTTGCTGGTAACCAAGGGGGCCGTTATGGCTGTTATTGACAATGTTTCTGCACAGGGAGTTCCGCCACACTTACGTGGCAACGGAGCACCAGTTCAAGAAGAACTCACGCTCACCGACCTCAAAGTCACCGGTACCATTCCCGCACATCTAGATGGCCGTTATTTGCGCAATGGTGCAAACCCCATTACCGGAATGAGCGATCATCCATTTCTTGGTGACGGCATGATTCATGGTGTGCGTTTGCGTGAAGGAAAAGCACAGTGGTACCGCAACCGTTACGTGCAAACCCCGTACATCACCGACCCATCACGCAACATTCTCGACATGGACACTGGGCTTGGCGACATGGCAATGTCGAAGGCCAACACGCACATCTTTGGTCACGCCGGAAAATTTCTTGCTCTTGAAGAAGGACACTTTCCTTACGAACTCGACGGCGACTTGAACACAGTTGGGCCAACAAACTACAACGGCAAACTCACTGGCTCATTTACTGCTCACCCCAAGGTCTGCCCACTCACTGGCGAAATGCTTGCTTTTGGTTACTACTTCCTCGAGCCATACCTCACCTACCTGCGTGTGTCGCCAACTGGTGAAATGGTGCAGAACACTGTCATCACTGTGGGCGGGCCCACCATGATGCACGACTTCAATGTCACCGAGAACTACGTCATCTTCATGGACCTGCCTGCAGTGTTCGACCTTGACATGGCAATGCGTGGCGAGCTTCCTATCCACTGGGACGACAACTACCCCGCACGCCTTGGCGTGATGCCGCGCAATGGTGCTGATGCCGATGTGAAATGGTTCGACATCAACCCTTGCTACGTCTTTCACCCCATGAACTCGTATGAAGAAGGCGACAACATCGTCATCGACGTTGCCCGCTTCTCACATATTTGGCGCGACAGTGCCATGGATTTCCCACCACCAGTTCTGTGGCGTTGGGTCATCAACACCAAAACAGGCAAAGTGTCTGAAGAGCAAGTAGACGATCGCCCTGGCGAGTTCCCACGCGTTGCCGATTCTGTAATTGGTCGCAAGCATCGCTTTGGTTACGAAATGTCTGCACCAGAACTTGGTGGCGTCGATTCTCCTCTTGAAGACCCGGGTGCAATTATCAAGTACGACCGCTTCACCGGTGCTCGCACGTCAATTGAGCTTGGCAAAGGTCGCTCACCTGGTGAAGCAGTATTCGTACCAGCAGAGAACCCCACGTCAGAAGACGACGGCTATCTCATGACCTACGTATTCGACAAGGCAAAGAACACTTCAGACTTTGTTATTTTTGATGCGAAGACCATGAGCCAAGAGCCCGTTGCGAGCGTGCATTTGCCACGCGTGCCTTTCGGTTTCCATGGCAACTGGGTCGATGCAAGCGTCGCTAACTAAAAGCTACGCAAAGCCAAATACATGGCCAGCCGACAAATCATCGGCGGCACTAAACGCTCGTCGCACTAGTGAGTCCATCAGTGCTGCGCCACGTTCATTTGCGGGGTCAAAAGTAAGAATGCTGGCTCCAAACGACGTGCAATAAAAGAGCACACCTTCGGTGAGACCGCGCACAATTTTGTCGACATTTGCCCACTCACTTGGTACGCCCCCATTGAGGAGACCGTCTACATAGCGTTGTATTAATTCATCTTGCATCTCACGGCGCATGTCGGTGGGCAAATTCGTTCCGATGAAGTACACCAAATCTGTTGTACTCGGCGCACGCATCGCCATTTGCCAATCGATGAGACCAAAAGTTCCGTCGGCCCCAAAGAACATATTGTCGAGTCGATAATCACCGTGACACAAAGTGACAGGCCACGTTGAATACGACCCAATCCACTGCGTAATACGCGGAGCAAATTCTTCACACCACCGTAAAACACGAGATGGCAAAGTGCTTTCATAACGTTCTAAAAATATTGGCCAACCAATAGCAAACATCTCGCCCACTGTTGCTGTCATTGGGTCAGAGATATCGGGCATCCATGTGAGTTCAAGAACTTCTGGTGTATTGAACCAGGCACTGTGTAGACGCGCAGCTGCATCTACAGCATCGCGCGCTTGTTGTGCAGTGGGGCCAAGTACTTGGTCACCAGACTGTGCCGGCGCCATGTCTTCTAAAATTAAGGCATACGGTTGAGCAGTCGAATAGAAACATTGCGGAATACGCATTCCAGTAATACGAGGAGCAACTTCTGTGTAAAAACGATGCTCACGTTCCCACACGCCCATCATTTCCCCCATCATGTGTCCACCCGGGTCAGTTGTGGGCAATTTCACAATGAGTGTTTCGGGTAAGTGCCCTGAAGAAATATGGACACGTGCCAGTTGCCCTAAAAATCCAACTCCTGCACCCACAGGTTCACTACAAAGAAGTGTGACATCGCTCCCCAAAACAGTGCTGAGCCATTCACTCGAGACGTCGCTCATTGAAATTGGCGTAGTCATATTTTGCCCCCCGACTCAATATGTGTAAAAAAGTGTGAGAACCCCTTACTTCAGCAAGAATACTCCTGTGAGCAGCATCGTCGTTTCAGAGTTGGCCTATGCCCCACCAGGGGCCGATCAGTTGTTTTTCGACGTCAGCTTTGGAGTTGCACCAGGTGAGCATGCAGCCATCGTGGGCGCTAACGGCGTAGGGAAAAGCACCATATTGCGCATCTTGTCGCAGGTCATTGAGGCAGACGACGGCGAGTACACAGTGAATGGCACCATGCTCACCATGACCCAAGAAGTGGGCATGTCGAACCCCAACGACACCTTGCGCGAGATGCTTATTGAAGTTGCGCCGAAACATTTGCGCACTGCGGGCCGCGCACTCGTTGCTGCAGAAAAAGCTCTAGCCGACGGCACCGACGATGGCATGGGTTATGCCACTGCACTGGGCGACTGGGGCGACCTGGGCGGGTACGAACTGGAGTCTGACTGGCAAGCAGCAGCACAACGAAGTGTGAAAACTGCAGTTGACGATTTCTCGCGGCGCTTGGTGTCAGAACTTTCCGGTGGCGAACGCAAGCGATTGGTGCTCGACCTGCTTCTTACTTCTGGTGCCGATGTACTTCTTCTTGACGAGCCCGACAACTACCTCGATATCCCTACACGCGGCTGGCTTGAAGAGGAAATAAAAAAATGTCGCTCCACCATTCTCATGGTCAGCCACGACCGCACACTTCTAGAACGTGTTGCTACAAAAATCATTGTTATTGAAGGGTCCGGATGTTGGAGCCATGGCGGTTCGTACGTCACCTTCCCCGACGCACGCGCCAAGCGACAAGAACTACTTGGTGACGACCTCAAGCGCTGGAACGATGAAGAGCGTCGACTCTTTCATCACATGAAAATAATGAAACAGCGCGCGGCACAAAACTTCAAAAATGCAACGAAGGCAAATGGTGCTGAAACACGATGGGAAAAGTTTGTTGCTGCTGGCCCACCACCGCCACCCGTTCCCGACCAACACATTCACGTTCGCTTTCGTGGCGCCGACTCTGCCCGACGTGTAGTGAAGTTTGAAGAAGTGTCTATTGGCAATCTCTTTCTTCCTTTTTCAGAAGAAGTTCACTTTGGTGAACGCGTTGGGCTCATTGGGCCAAACGGAACAGGAAAAACTCACTTGCTCAACGCATTGTTTGGCAAAGAAGAAGACTTGAGTGGAACCATCACATTTGGCCCGCGCACTTCAGTGGGAATGTTTACTCAAATTAATGACCGACCTGAGTTCCGTGGTCGTACATGTATCGACATTGTTCGCGACAAACTCGTTGAAGAAGAAAAGTCAATGCGTGCGCTCGCCCGCTATGGCCTACGCAACAATGCTCGCCAAGAGTTTCAAACTCTGTCTGGTGGGCAAAAAGCGCGCTTAGAAATTTTGTCGCTTGAACTAGCAGGCCACAACGTGTTGTTACTTGACGAACCCACCGACAACCTCGATATTGAATCGTCGGAAGCACTTGAACGAGCACTCGATGGGTTCGAAGGCACAGTCATTGCGGTAAGTCACGACCGTACTTTTCTTGCACAGTTCGACCGATTCATCATGATTACCGACGACGGCGCAGTGTATGCATTACCCGACTACGACGTTGCAATGACTGGCTTAGCCGCGCCCGAGCAACTTGCTCAGGTGCGATTAGCCAAACCTCTTACTGCGTAAAAACTACGACCAGGTGCTACCGCTGCGAGTAAACACAGCGGCTTTACCTGCACCTTGGCCTGGCCCACCAGCAGCAAGGGTGTTGCCATCGGTTGAAAGTGAAACCGACCAACCAAAGTTGCCACTTGCAGCACCATTGTCGAGCGTGATGACTTGTTGTTCTTTCCAAGCAGACCCCGTGCGAGCAAAGACCGACACTGAACCTTGGTCAACATTTGCATTCACGTCGTCACTAATGGCGCCAACAGCAAGTGTGCTGCCATCAGCGGAGAGTGCTACGGCATAACCAAAGAGATCTCCGGCAGTTCCACCAGAAATATTCAATGTTTTCTGCAGCGCCCATGCACCGCCACTACGAGCGAACACCGACACTGCACCTTCGTCTTTATTGCCATTCACATCGGCATACACCGCTCCAATTGCAAGCGTGTTGCCGTCGGCCGACAGTGCTACTGAATAGCCAAACCAATCTTCAGCATTGCCATTTTCAGCAACAAGAACTTTTTCTTCTACCCAAGATTTTCCGGAACGACCAAACACGGTGACCGAACCCTGATCTTCATTGCCACTTACATCGTCGTATAGCGCGCCAACAGCGAGTGTTTTGCCATCAGCAGACAATGCAACTGCTCCACCAAATGAGTCGCCATCGGAAGCATCGGTCGGTGAAATGACATTTTGGCTACTGGCAACAGCCGCTGCAGTTGTTGTTGTTGTTGTTTCGCCAGGAACGGTGGAGTCAACACTTCCTGGTTCGGTACTTTGCGTGGGGTCAGTGGATTCGGTTACGCCTTCGCCCACCGTGGTGCTTGAACCCGCCTGCCAGTCGAACAACGTGGTGCTGGGTGCATTGCCGTTTTCATCGAGCGTGGTGGTGACTTCGGCGTTACGAGTGCGACTATCGCCTCCGCCACAAGCGGTAAGTACAGCGCCAAGCGTCAGAGTCGCACAAGCGGCAATAATCAATGAGTTTCTACGGTGCTGAATCATGGTATTCCCCTATCAATAAAACTGAGTTCAGACTAGATCCTTACGGCCCCAGATGCTCGTCACCCCCCGCTCTTGCGCTCCAGCCCTTAGCCTGAGCCAGTGATTTTGATTGATGCCCAAGGATTAAAAGCCTCGCGGCCGAACCGACCCCTCTTTGCCGATGTTTCACTTACCCTGAACGACGGCGACCGCGTTGGCGTGGTGGGGCTGAATGGCTGTGGCAAGAGCACCTTGTTGCGCATCATCAGCGGCGAACTTGAACCCGATGCTGGAGTGGTGCGCACCGGCCGTGGAGCACGCATTGGCGTTCTCCCCCAGTTGCCGGTGTTACCCAAAGGCTCCGTGCGTGATGCTGTTGGCGAAGGTTGGAAAGGTGAAGCTGCTCTGCACCGCCTTGGCATGTCGGAACTTCTTGACTCTCCTACCAATGAACTGTCGGGTGGGCAACAAAAACGTGTTGCTCTTGCGCAACTTCTCGTGGCCGAATGGGATGCCCTCATTTTGGATGAACCAACCAACCACCTCGACCTCGATGCCATTGCATATTTAGAAGAGTGGCTCGCCAATTTTTCTGGTGGCCTCATTTTGGTCACGCACGACCGCCACGTACTCGACCATGTCACCACAAAAGTTTTAGAAATCGATCGTGGCAAGGCGTACTTGCATGTTCCATTCGGCAAACATGCGGGCTCTGGCTATGCGGCGTATCTTGCAGCGCGCATTGAACGCGAAGCCCAAGCAGCCACCGACGAGCAAGTACGTAAAAACTTGGCCACCAAAGAACTCGCATGGTTGCGCCGCGGCGCACCTGCACGTTCCACAAAACCAAAAGCTCGTGTTGACGCTGCAAAAGCAGTTGTGAGCGCACGCCCCGAGGCCGCAGCACGGCAAGGCGAACTCGGTTTGTCGTTAGGGAGTCAACGACTTGGTTCAAAAGGTGTTGAACTTGATGCCGTAGGTTTTTCATGGCCTGCACCAAGCAGCTCTGCAGAAGGCGTGTTGGTACTTTCTCCATTCACGCACGAATTAGAACCTGGTGACCGCTTAGGAATTGTTGGGCCAAATGGTGCCGGCAAAAGCACATTGCTCGACCTCATTGCAGGTCGCCTCACCCCTACTACTGGCCGTATTGAAACTGGCCGCACGGTGAAAGTGGGTTACTACGACCAACTTGGCCGCGACCTCAATGTGAACCAACGTGTACGCGACGCAGTAGCTGGCGACAAAGGTGCACCTTCTGTTGAAGACAACAACCTCATGCGCCAGTTCTGGTTCGATGGCGATGCGCAATTTGCGCCTATTCACACATTGTCGGGTGGCGAACGCCGGCGCTTGCAACTTCTTCTCACACTTGTTGAACAACCCAACGTACTGCTGCTCGACGAACCCACGAACGACCTCGACCTCGACACTCTGCGTGCACTAGAGGAATACCTCGACACGTGGCCTGGCATTGTTGTGGTGGTAAGCCACGACCGTGTTTTCCTCGATCGTACGGTGATTGAAGTGCTTGCACTCGATGGCGTTGGCGGGGCTGCACTGGTACGTGGCGGCGTTGCAGGCTGGCTAGCAAACCGAGGCAAGGTTCCAGCCGCGCCACAGAAATCTCACAAAGTTGTACAACAGTCTGCAGAGAAAGCAGCACCAACTACTCCGAAGAAATCAACGAAGAGCCCAAGCACACTGCGCAGACTCATTGGTGAAGCCGAGCGCAAAATGGAACAAGCAACGGCTAAGCAAGATGCTCTAACAATTGAGCTCGCAACGGCGGGTAACGACGTGCCACTGCTCACCAAACTCAGCGAGCAACTTGCTCAAATACAAGTTGCCGTTCAACAAGCAGAAGAACTGTGGATCTCGCTTGCTGCCGAGGCCGAGAGCATTGGTTTGTCACTCGAATAAAAAGAGTTGACGAGCTTAACTATTCAGCGACGAAGCCGGCCCAGGCTTTCATATATTCCACGAACCCATCGGAGAGTCCTTCCGATTTCAGTACCTCGCGAGTCACCGGAGTACGACGTGGAATGAAAGCGGGGTCGGCTTTGTACATGTTTG
>Ga0315905_10004468_pt1 | contig 14291 bp, 5 predicted proteins | sample LakEriMetagenome_5_FD_203522 | JGI IMG/M metagenome (GOLD analysis project Ga0315905, IMG submission 203522) | Freshwater fungal communities from buoy surface, Lake Erie, Ohio, United States - Buoy 4 MA121 | ecosystem: Environmental > Aquatic > Freshwater > Lake | place: USA: Lake Erie, Ohio... | reverse complement strand
TGCGAGGTGGCCCGCGCGCTGCGGCGCCTGCCGGCCGCCATCGTCGGCGAGGGCTTCGGCACCCCCGACGCGCGCGTGCCGTCGATCGAGAGCGTGACGGCGCGGCTGGTGGCGGCCGGGCGGATGCCGCGGGCGCGGGGGGACGTCGAGACCGTGCCGCTGCCGCGCGCCGAGGAGCCGGAGGAGGAGGACGGTGCGGAAGGAGGAGGGAAAAAGGGCGGCGGCGCCGAGGCGGCGGCCGCTGCGGCCGGCGACGGTGCGGCCGAGGCAGCCGCCCCCACGTCGTGGAGCGCGCGCTTCAAGCTGGCGCAGCTCGTGCAGCGCGTCAAGAAGCTCTACCACTGCGCGTACGCCCCTGCTTGACAGACAGACAGACAGACACACAACGAAGATTTTTTTGCCATTCTTTCTAATTGGCCGCTGAAAAACAACTCGCTGCGGAGAAACGCAGGCGCGCGCGCCCTGCGCCTGAAATTTTAGCAAGACCGCGCATTATTAAAAGCGCTCGTTTTTGTCTCTCTCTCTCTATCTATCCCGCCCGCTCGTCAGATCGGCACGCCTCCAGGCCGCGCAGCAGCTCCCGCTCGTCCAGGTGCCGGCCGATCAGCACCAGGCGCGTCTCCGGGCCGAGGCTGCCGCCGCCGCCGCCACCCCCCGCCGCCTCGTCGGCCTTTTTTGCCCACGCCGCGAGCACGTCGGCCCAGGGGGGCGCGTCGCCCTCGCCCGCGACGATCTCGTACGTCTCCCCGACGCCCTGCACGAGGGACGGGCGGCCCTCTGCGAGGCAGTTTCCGGACAGGTGGAGCACGCCCTTGAGGCGCAGCACGTCCGGGGGGGGAGGAGCGCCGGCGTCGTCGGCCGCAGCAGCCGCCGCCGCCACCACGACGGGCGCGCCGCCCGGGTCCCGCCAGAGGAGCGCCTCGAGCCACGCGCGCACGCGGTCGTGGTCTAGAGGCTCGCCTTGCAGGCGCAGGCGCACCGTGCGCACGTCGTCCGGGTGGTGATGGTGGTGGTGGTGGTGCTGATGATGATGGGCGCCCGTCGGCGCTGCTGCCGCCGCCGCCGCCGCCTCCTCGCAGCAGGCGCGCTCGTCGCCGCCCGCAAGACCTGCCGCCGCCTCGGCCACCGCCGCCGCGCCCTCGGGCCGCCGGCGCAGGCGGTACGCCCCCAGGCCCAGGAGCCTGCGCACGTCGACGCGCCCGCGCACCGCGCGCAGCACGGGGGCCGTGGCGTTGACGGCCCGCAAGGCGCGCTCGGCGGCGGACGCGGCGGCGGCGGCGCCGCCGGCGCCTGCGCCAGCGGCCCCACCCGCCAGGTCGACCTTGTTGAGCACGATCACGTCGGCGAGCGCCGCCTGCCTCTGCGCCAGGGCCGCCATCGTCTCCTCCGACGCAGGGAGCGGCGCTGCGGCGCCCGAAGCATCACGACCTCCACCGCCAGGCCCGCGATCCCGCAGCTGCCGCTCGGCGCGCGTCGCGTCGACGACGCACACGACGCCGTCGAGGGCGACGGCGGCCTCGAGCTCCTCGTCGGCCCACAGCTCGGCGATGACGGGGGCCGGGTCGGCCAGGCCGCTCGTCTCGACGAGCACGTGCGAAAAGGGGCGAGGGTCGAAGGTGGTGCTGTTTTTGTTGGCATCGTCGTTGTCGCCGCTTCGCCGGCGCCCCCGCTGCCGCTGCCCGGCCACCAGCGCGTCGAGCGCCGTCAGAAACTCGCCCTTGACGCTGCAGCACAGGCACCCGTTGGGCAGCTCCACCCACTTGGGGCCGCTGCTGTCGTCCGATCCCTGCGCCGCCTCCGCCGCCGCCGCCGCTGCCGCCGCCGCCTCCTCCTCCTCCTCGCCCGGCGCCGCCCCCGTCATCGCCCGCCGCCGCGCCGCCTGCTCGGCGTCCCGCGCCACCGAAAAGGCGACGCCGGGCGCCTCGAGGCCCGCGGCGTCGCCGAACTCGTTGAGGATCACGGCGATGCGCAGGCCGTGGTTGGACGTGAGGATGTGCTGGAGGAGGGTGGTCTTGCCCGCGCCTAGGAAGCCCGTGAGGAGGGTGATCGGAACTGGCGGGGCCGATGTTGGCGCGGGCGAGGAGGGGGAGGCGGCGCCGTTGGCGTCGGCGGCGGCGCGCGCGTCGTCGTCGCCGCCGGCCGCGACACGAGCAGTGTTGCCGCCGTTCTTCGGCGACAATGCCGTCGGGTCGGCGAGCCCGACCAGCTCCGGCGGCTCCTCCTCCTCGTCGTCGTCGTCGTGCGGCGGCATTGTTGTTTGTTGTTGTTGTCTTGAGGCGGATCGATTGATTGGCGCGGGAGTGTCGACGGTGGTGGTGGTGCGTCGCCCTCATCATCCAGGAGCTCGATCCAGCACAAGGCGGTTGCGTGCGTGCCGGGACAAAAGAACAGCACTCCTCGAAACGCCAACACTGCTGCTTCCCCCTGCTCCCACGCGACTAGTACGTCACTGCCTCGATCGACTGAAACACGGGCGCGCTGCTGTGCGGTCTCGATCGAGCGAAGCGAACGATCCGCCGTCTGCCAGGAGAAAGAAGACACACCCGCCCGCTCCGCAGCAGCAGCAGCAGCAGCAGCAGCCGCCGCCATGAACTTCCCGGTGGAGGCCATGGCCGACCTGCCGGAGGAGCACCGCGCGGTGTTCCTCCAGCAGCTCGAGGCCATGCAGGTCCGGGACAGGTGAGGAGTCCGAGCGCCTCACGCCGGCGGTCGCTCGCTCGCCGCGCGCGCGCGCGCGCTCGCGCTCGCTCACGCCCCCCCCACCCCCGAGAAACACACCAAATCGCCACGCAACACAGCCTGCGCCTGTACAACGGCCTCGTCGAGCGCTGCTTCAAGGACTGCGTGTCGGAGTTTCGGTCCAAGAACCTGGACAAGGCGGAGGAGCAGGCGAGTACAATCCAAAAAGGATGTCGGGAGGCGCCCCGCCCCGCGCATTCTGGGCCCGCCCCCAACGCACGCACGCGCCGCGCAAACCAGCCTCACTCACTCACTCACTCACTCACGCCCCCCCCAAAAAAAACGCGCACAGTGCGTCACGCGGTGCTGCGAAAAGTTCCTCTCCACATCGGCCCGCGTGGGGCAGCGGTTCCAGGAGCTGTTCAGCGAGATGGAGCGGGCGGCGGCGCGCGCGCAGCAGGAGCAGCAGCGGGCGGCGGCGGCGGCGGCGCGGAAACGGGGCGGGTAACGATCCCGCGATCGCAAACACGAACGAATGCCACTGTATGACAAATAGCACGATCCATAGCTGCCGGTGCCGCCGAACAGGCGACGCGCCGCGAGCCACCATGTTTTTAATTCGTGAAATGAAGCGGACGCGTGTGCCGCGGGGGCGCCCCGCGCACCGGACGGCACGCCGCCGCCCAACAACCACCTCCCCTGTCGCACCGCTCAAAGCCCCTCCTCCGGGTCGCTCTCCTCCCGCTCCTCCCCCTCCTCCTCCTCCTCAGCCCCGCCCAGGATGCCGTCGTCGCCAAGATTATCACCAGCCGCCGCCCCAAGAGCCTCGAGCAGCGCGCGCCCCTCGCCGCTGCCGCCGCCCAACAACCCCAGCGGCGGCGGCCGCACCCGAGCGCGCCGCGCCGCGCGCGCCACCTCGGCCAGCACCGGCGCCGCCGCCGCGAGCCCCGCGCCCCCGTCCCGACCGCCGACCGCGACGATCAGGTGCCGCCGCGCGCGCGTCAGGGCCACGTTGAGCCGCGCGGCGTCGACCGCGTGCGCCATCGCCCCGCCACCGCCGACGCCGCTCGTCGCCAGAACGATCACCTCGCGCTCGGCGCCCTGGAACGCGTCCACCGTGGCCACGCGCACGCCGTCGAGCGACGCCGGCGGCAGCAGCGGGGGGGCGCCGGTCGTCGCGTCGCCGCCTCGGGCGCTTTTGCCGCCGGCCCCTCCCGCGTGTTGCCCGGGCGGCGGCGGCGGCCCCGACGGCGGCGGCCCCGACGGCGGCGGCCCCGACGGCGGCGGCGGCGGCGGCGGCGGCGGCGACAGCAGCGCGCGCCGGATCGCGGCCGCCTGCGCGCGAAAGAGGGCGATCACGCCGACGTCCTCGGCGGGCACGCCCGCCTCGAGCACCAGGGCGCGCACGCACAGCGCGACGGCGCGCGCCTCGGCCTCGCTCACGAATCCCCCGCCGCCGCCGCCGCCGCCGCCGCCGCCGCCACCGCCACCCTCACCGCCGCCACCACCGCCACCACCACCGCCACCACCACCACCGCCACGATGATTGAACGACGGCCGCGCCGCCGCCGACCCCTCGACCTCGAGCCAGCAGACTGGCGGCAGGCCAGGAACGAGCGGCACGCGCTGGGCGGCCGTGACGCCGTCGCGGACGCGCCCGGCGTAAAAGGCGCGCACGGGGGCGGCGGCGATGGCCGGGTGGCAGCGGTACTGCTCGTCGAGCAGGTGGTGCGGGGCGCCCGCGTCGCGCAGGCGCGTGAGCAGCGGGCGCGCGAGGCTGCCGGCCGAGGCCGAGGCGGCGGCGGCATCGGCGTCGGCGAGGCGCGCGGGCGTCGCGACGACGGGGGGCAGCTGCTGCGGGTCGCCCGCGACCACCAGGAAGCGCAGGCGGCCCGGGTTGGGCGCCGCCAGCAAAGGGGCCAGGCACAGAGGCTCGGCGACCTGCGACGCCTCGTCAAGCACGGCCACGTCAAAGCCGCCGCCGCCGCCGCCGCCGCCGCCGCCGCCGTTGCCGCCCCCGCCGCCGCCGCCGCCGCCGCCAGCACCACAAAACGCCGCCTGGAGCGCCGACGCGCACGTGATGCCGACGACGGCGGCCGTGGCCAGCCTGCGGCGGCGCTCGCGCTCGGCGCCCGCGCGCAGGGCGGCCAGCTCGGCGCGCAGGAGGGCGGCCGTGCGCCCGGCCGCGCCGGATGGCGTCGCCTCCTCGTCGCGCAGCATCGCCGCGACGGCCGCGGCGGCGTCGGAGGACGAGGAGGAGGAGGAGGAGGACGACGACGCCCCGCCCGCCGACGCCGACGCGTGCAGGCTGTGCTGGAGGAGCGGGGGGGAGATGCGCGGGTACGACCCCACGCGCAGCAGGGAGGCGTGACCGGCGTCCACGAGGCCCTGCAGCACGCGGTCGATGGCCACGTTGGTGTGCGCGACGACGAGCACGCGCGGGCCCGAGTACTGTTGGGGCGGCTGCTGCTGCTGCTTCTTGGCGCCGCCGGACGCGTCGCCGCCGGCCTCGCCGCCGCCCCCCTCTGCCCCGCCGCCGCCGCCGTTGGTCAGCATCCACAGCATCGCCACCAGCAATGAGCTCTTGCCCGTGCCGAATGGCCCGTGCACGCAGCAGACGGGGTTGCTGGGCGGGGGCGGCGGCGGCGGCGGCGGCGGCGGGCGGTCGGCGGTGGCCGCGGCGCCGAGCGCGAGCGCACGCAGCTGCCGCTGCTGCCTCTGCTGCCGCCGCAGCCACGGCAGCCACGACGCCACCTGCGCCGCGGCCCGCCGCTGCGATTCGTTGAGCCCAAAGCGCGCGACCGCCGCCTCTAGGGCGGCGGACGCCTCGGCGTCGAGCGCCCCCGGCGGCTCTGGCAGCGGGCGCGGGCACGCCAGCGGCAGCAGCAGCGGCAGGCGCGCGAGCGGGTTGTGGCTGCTGCCGCCTCCGCCTCCGCCTCCGCCTCCGCCTCCGCCTCCCCCCGCGAGCACCTCGGCGACGGCGGCCTCGCCCGCGAGGTCGGGGCCCTGCAGCGCGTACACCTGCGACTGGCGCGGAAGCATGGCCGTGGCGTCGTTGGGGGTCGCCGTCGCCGCTCCTCCCATTGCCGCCGCCCCCGCCGCCCCCCCCCCGGACGGCCCGCCGCACAGCAGCTCGACCTGCATGCGCCCGTCGCGGTCGGGCGCGTGCCACAGCGCGCGCGCGACGGCGGTCCAGTGGCGCCACGCGGCGATCTCCGGGGGCAGGCACCGCTGCTGCTGAGGCGGCTGCTGAGGCTGCTGCTGCTCTCGCTGCTGCTCTTGCTGCTGCTGCCGGCGCCGCCATGCCTCGGCCGCCGCGCCCGCGGCGCGCGCCCCCAGCAGCGCGGGCTGGCTGCCGAGCACCCACAGGTCGCCTTTGCGGCATCGGCGGCGGTCGATGCTGTTGGGCGCGAGCGTGAGGAAGACGCTCGCCTTGGCCGCGCTCGCCTGCCGCTCGTCGTCGTCGTCGTCGTCGTCGCCCTCATCCTCGCCGCCGTCGTCCTCCTCGCCCCCCCCCCGCCTCTTGCGCCGCTGCCACTGCTGCTGCTGCTGCTTCCTTCCCTGCTGCCCGCCCTCGCCGCCCTGCGCCCGCTTGCGGTACACGGTCAAAGTGGCGCCCGGGCAGTAGGCCAGGCCCATCTGCCGGCACTGGGCCGCCAGCGCGGCGGCCGCGGCCTCCTGCGGCATGGCCTGCGGGCGGGGCGCGCCGGCGGCGGGAGGGGGGGCGGGCCCGCTGCCGCCCGCCCCTCCCGCTTGCGTCGGCGGCGGCGGCGCCGCCGCCAGCTGGAACAGCGCGGGCGGCACGAGCGCGGCTGCGGCCTGCGGGCCGGCGCGACGCAGGGCCGCGTAGAAGGTGCGTGCGCTGTCGCGCAGGCGCAGCGAGCACTCCTCGAGCAGCGCGGCGACCAGCTGCCGCCGCATGGCGTCGGCGACTGCTGCTGCGCCCGACGCTGCTGCTGCTGCTGCTGCTGCTGCTGCTGCTGCTGCTGCTGCTGCTGCTGCTGCCGAGCCGCCGCCGCCGCCGCCGCCAGGCCCCGCCGCCGCCACCGAGTTTTGCGGGAGCGACGTGGCGATGGCCGCGCGCCGCCCGAGCGGCAGGGGGTCCGAGGGCGCGGGCCACTCGAGCGGGTCGCGCACGCCGCAGACGGCCAGCGGGGGCCACGTCGTCGTTTTTGGCGGGGTGGCGGGGCTCGGGGCGGCGGCGGCGGCGGCGCCGGAGGAGCGGGGAGCGCGGGCGGCGTGCTGCTGCTGGTGCTGCTGCGGCGCTGCTGCTGCTGCTCCGACGGCGGGCAGGGAGGCCGTCCACACGGCGCGGCGCGCGGCGAGCTGCTCGGCGCGGGAGGCAGGAGCGGGCGGTGCGGCGGCGGCGGCGGCGGTGGTGGTGGCGGTGGTGGCCGTCGCGACGGCCGGCGGGACGGTCGCTGCACACTGCGGCGGCGGAGGAATCGGTGGTGGTGCGGGCGCGGCGGCGGGCGGCGGCGCGTCTCCACCCCCGAGCAGCATCGCCAGGACCTCGTCGTCCGAGCGCGCGGCGGGGGCTGCGCGAACGGCGGCGGGCGGGGCAGGGGCGAGGGCCGCGGGCAGCGGCTGCCACGGCGCCGTCGGCTGCTGCTGCTGCTGCTGCTGTTGCGGCGGCTGCGCGGGACGCAGCGGCGCCGGTGCCAGGAACGCCCGGCGCGGCCGCGCCGGGGCCAAGAATCGCTGTTGCTGCGACCCCACAGCCGCAGCCGCGCCGCCGCGGCAGTCCCCGGCCTCCTCGCCCGCGTCCTCGTCCGCACCAGCGGCGGCGGTCGCCCAGCCGCCGCCGCCGCCGCCGCGCGCCGAGGCCAGCGCCGCCGCGTACCCCCGCTTCTTGCTGTCGCCCCCCGCCGCCGCCTCTCCTTCTCCTCCTCCACCCGCCGCCGCCGCCGCCGCGTCAAAGCTCCCCCGCCGCGCAAGCACCGCGGCCAGGTCGGCGGGGGCGTCGCCGTCCACCAGGTAGCCGTCGAAGAGGCGGAGGCCCTCGGCGGCGGCGAGCGAGGCGGCCGTCGTCGCCGCTGTCGCCGCCGTCGGCGCGCCCCCACGTTGGTGCTGCTGCTGCGCCGAGGCCGACGCGAGCGCCTTGCCGTCCTCGTCCAGCAGCACGATGCGGCCGTCGGCGTGCAGCAGGAGGAAGCCGTCCTGGTAGGTCTTCTTCTTCTTCGTCAGCTGGCGCGTGAAGAGGCAGGCGACGGCCGCGACGGGCGCCGAGGCCGAGGCGGGGGGCGCGCGCGCGACGCCGCGCGGGCCGAGCACGTTTGGCGGCGGCGCCGCTGCTGCTGTTGCTGGCGCGGACGCCATTTGTCGGGCGAAGGTCCGGCGATGGGCTTCAGGTTGTCATGGTGTGGGTTCTTTGCGGGCTGCGCGTCGTTTTGGTCGGCGGACGGGCGGAGACAAGGTTTTTTGAAGTGTGGGTGCGAGAGACAGGTGAGGACAGGTGTGTGCTGTGAGCGATTGCTTTGCGCTGGCGGCGGCTGTTGGTGCGGACGTTCGTTTCGATGGCAGTAGTTCGAGGGTGGTGGTGTGACGAAGCTCAGGCGCATGCTCGGGCGTTTGAGGGCAGGACGAGCGGCGGACGCCGACAGCCGCCAAAAGGCGCCGAGCGCGCGCGTGCGTCGCGCGTCAAAAAACGTCCCGCGCTTCTCTCACTCGACTCGACTCACCTCTTCAACCAGCCATGACGTCTGCACACCAACAACGCAAGCGGCGATGATCGGCGCGCCGACCGCCACGACGGCGGCAGCGGGGCAGAGGAGAAGGGGGACCAGGAGGAGAGGCCGTGGGATGGGGCCCTCGTCGCCCGCCCTGCTCGTCGTCCTCGCGGCCGCGTGCTGTGTGCTGCTGGGCGGGCCGCCCGAGGCGTTGGCGGCAGCAGCAGCAGCAGCAGCAGCAGCTGAAGGGATCGCGGGAACACGATGGCAAGCAAATCCCGCCGTCGTCCGCCCGCTGCACCAGCGCCCGCTGCCGCCGCCGCCGCCGCTCACGCGCGACGCCCTCCGGGCGGCGGCGGCGGCGGCAACTACAGCCCGCCACCCGGCCGAGCCCGCCGCGCGCCGCGCCCGCGCCGCGCGCCGCGCCTTGGCCGAGCTCGAGGCTGGGGGCGAGAGCAGCAGCAGCAGCGGGCGCGGCCGCAGCAGCAGCAGCAGAGGGCGCGGCGCGCTCGCGCTCGCGCCCGCGCCCGCGGCCGCGACCGCCCGCCGCCAAAACGCCACCCTCGAAATGTTCGGCTCCGTCGTCGACGGCTACTTCTACACGACCGTCCTCCTGGGCACCCCCCCGCGCCCCTACGATGTCATCGTCGACACGGGATCGACGATGACGTACGTGCCGTGCGAGGGCTGCGCGCTCAGCGGCGCGTGCGGCCTCCACGTGCACGGAGAGGCCGGCTCGGCGTTCGACCCGGGCGCGTCGTCGACGGCGCGGCGCGTCGCGTGCGGCGACGAAGACTGCCGGTGCGGCTCCCCGCCGTGCTCGTGCAGGCCGGCGCCGCGAGGCGAGGCGGCGGCGGCGGACGCAAAAGAGGAGGCCGGCGCCGCTGCCGCCCCGGACCCGACCCCGCCGAACGGCGCGTGCTCCTACAGCCGCGTTTACGCCGAGCGGTCGTCGTCGTCCGGGGACGTCGTGAGCGACGTGCTGCACTTGGACGTGCGCGGCAACAGCAGCAGCAGCGGCAGCAGCGGCAGCAGCAGCAGCAGCGCCGCCGCTCGGCCGAGGATCACGTTTGGCTGCGCCACGCGCGAGACGGGGGAGATCCACCGCCAGCAGGCCGACGGCCTCCTGGGCATGGGCGCGAGCGACGACGCGCTGCACGCGCAGCTCGCGCGCGCGGGGGTGACGGACGCGGCGTTCGGGCTGTGCCTCGGCTTTCCGAGCGGCGGCGCGCTGGTGCTCGGGTCGGCGGTGCCGACGACGGCGGCGCCGGCGGCGGCGGGGGCGGCAGCAGCAGGCGCCGCGCCGCGCATGCAGTACACCCCGCTGCTGGGCGGCCGGCCGGCCAACCCGTCGTCGTCGCGCGGCGCCCACTACTTTGCCGTCGCGGCCGAGGGCCTGGCGTACGCCGGCGACGAGCTGCGCTTTTCTTCCGGGGCGGCGGCAGAGGGGGGCGGGGCGGCGGCGGCGGCGGCGGCGGCGGGTGCGCCCGCCGCCGCCGCTTCGTCCTCGCTCAACGTCGGGTACGGGACCGTGTTCGACTCGGGCACCACCTTCCTCTACCTCCCCACGCCCGCGTTCGAGGCGTTCAAGGCCGCGGCCCTCAAGGCGGCAGAGGCGGCGGGCCTCGAGCCGAGGCCGGGCCCGGACCCGGAGTTTGCGGACGTGTGCTGGTCGCTGAGGGCGGGGGGCGCGCTCGGCGGCGGCGGCGGCGGCCCCGCCGCCGCGACCGAGCGCCTCATGCGCGCGCTCGAGAGCGGCCCTTCGCGCCTCCCGCACGCCGAGCTGCGCTTCGCGGGCGGCGCGCGCTTGGACCTGGGCCCGCGCCGCTACCTCTGGCGCGACGACGCGGGCGACGGCGGAGGAGGAGGAGGGGGAGACGGGGGGGGCGGCGAAGGCCGCGTGTGCCTCGGCGTCTTCGAGAACGGCCGCGAGGGCACGCTCGTGGGCGCGGTCGCGACGCGCGGCGCGTTTTTGCAGTACGACGTCGCCCGGCGGCGGCTCGGGTTTGCGGACGCCGACTGCGGGGCGCTCGGCGCGGCGGCGGCGGCGGCGGCGGGGGGCGCGGGGGGGGAGGCGGCGGCTGCTCCGTCCGCCGAGGGCCCTCCTGCTGCTGCTGCTGCTGCTGCTGCTGCTGCTGTGCTCGCGCCGCCGTCGCCGTCGCCGTCGCCGTCGACGCTGTCGGAGGGGTCGGCGGGCGCGCGCGGCGGCGGCCTCGTGGCGGGCGCGGTCCTCGGCGCCGCGGTCGCGGGCGCGGCCGCGGCGGGCGCCGTCGCGCTGCTGCGGTGGTGGCGCGCCAAAGGTCCCGTGGACGCGCAGCGGCAGCAGCCGCAGCAGCAGCTGTGGCGGCCCGTGTCCGGGGCGGACGACGACGACGACGACGACGACGGGACGCAGCTCGCGGCGCGGCCGTGGGCGTCGGCGTCGGCGTCGGGGGCGGCCGCCAAGGCGGCGGCGGGAGACGGGGGCGGCAACGGCGGCGGCGGTCCGGCGGCCGCGGCGGCGGTGGCGGCGCGGGGCGACGAGGAGCGCGCGCTCATGCAGGCGGCACTGGCGACCACAGCGACGCGCAGCGGACCACTGTAAGGGCTTCCTGTGTTTGTCACGCACGTGCGGTTCCCACGCCGCATCCGATGGCGCCCGCCTGATCGAGAGCACAGGCGGAAGGAGGAGAGGGACGAAGAAAAAGTGCCAAGAGCAAGCATGCTCCGCTGGGCGATCGCCGCGTCAGAGGTGGCCGATGCCGCCGTCGCCGACGCCCTCGTGAGGCTCCTGGAGCCCGACGACGCCGAGCACGTGCAGCGCTACCGCAACGCCGAGGACCGGCGGCTGGCTCTGCTGTCGCGATTGATGCAGCGCGCGGCCGGCGGCGCCGCGCTCGGCCTTGGCGCGACGCGAAACCTGCGCCGCCGCGCCGCGGCCGGCCGCGGCCGCCCCTTTCTCTGCCGCGCGACCGCCTCCCGCTCGCTGGCCAGCGCGGACGACGCCGCCAAGGAGGCCCTCGACGCCGCGCCCAACTGGAACTACTCGGCGTCCCACGAGGGCGGGTGGGTGGCCCTGTGCGCGGAGCCGCTGACTCTGTGCGGGTGCGACGTGGCGTCGCCCCGGCAGCGGCGGCGGCCGGGGCGGCGGCAGGGCTTTCTCGCGTCGGTGGCGCTCCTGCGCGACTGCTTTGCGGACGCCGAGTGGGCGGCGGTCGAGCGATCGCTGAAGCAGCGCCGCCCAAACGACGACGGCGACGGCGGCGGCGGCGACGGCGGCGACGGCGACGGCGACGACGACCAGGCCGAGGTCCTCGCAGAGGCGGCCTTTTCGCGGCTTTGGGCGGTCAAGGAGGCGTTCGTGAAGGCGCGCGGGGACGGCCTGGCCTTTGCGCCGCTCAGCCGCGTCGAGGCCGTGTGGGAGGGCGGGGAGGGGGACCAGCAACCGCCGGCGTTTGCCGACGCGGCTGCGATTGCCGGGGCCGCCCGGCGCGGCTCCTGCCTGGCCGTGGGCACGCTCTCCATCGACGGCGGCCCGCCCCAATGGGGCCGCTGGGCCGTGGCCGTGCACCCGCTCCCGGCGGCTGAGGGGGACGAGAAAGACGCCGAGCCGTCCCTGTCGCCGCGCACCCCGGGCGTCGGCCCCGCGCCGCCGCCGCCGCCGCCGCCGCCCGCTCGCTATCGCCGACGCTGCTGGCTGGCCGTCGTCCGCGGCCCCCCCAGCGAGACCGCGCCGCGCGAGCTGCACCCGGAGTTCGTCGACTCGCTCGCGCGGCGGTTCCTGGACGGCGAGGAGCTAAGGCGGGCCGTGGGTGGTCCGTGGGCGCCGGTCAGGGGGTTGAAGGTGGAGGATTTGTTGATGGACGACGACGAGCGGGCAGCGGTGGCGGCGGCGAGGGCGGGGGCGGGAGCGTCGGCGAGCGGATGAGCAGACTTGACGAGGGGCAGCGCCATCTTGTGCGCCCGCGTCCAACACGACACTTGCATGCTTTAGCACTGGGCCGACTAGAACAGGTCCTTCTGACTCGAAACGCCACGTCTCGACGCCGCCTCGATATATTTTGCTGATTTACTTTGGCTTTTTTTTTTCCTTGTCGCGCGCGCGCCCCTTTGGCCGACGCAAAAAGCGGCAACACAAATGGCCGAGTCGATCGACAGCGACCGGCTCGCCGCCGATCTGGCCGCGCGCGCCGAGGACCTGGTCCGCGCGCGGCGATGGCGCGAGTCCGCGCATGCGGTCCGCGCGGGCGAGGCCGCGCTGGCGCACAAGAAGGCGCACAGGGCTGCGGCGCTGTTTGGCGCAACGGGGGACGCGGCCGCGCTCGGGGCGTCGGCCGAGGCGGCGGAGAACAACGGCGCCCTAAACCTGTCGTCCTTCCCCGGGTTTGAGCACGGCCGCGTCCTGGCGGTCATGCCCACGGGCGATGAGCCAGGCCCTGGACCCGGTGACGACGACGAGGACGGGGGCGGCAAGGGCGGCGCCTTTGCGACCGTCGCGGCCGCCCTGGCCGCGGCGCGCGACGGCGACGTGCTGCTGCTGCGCCCCGGGACGCACCGCGTCACGCGCCCGCGCGACGGCGAGGGCCTGCTCGTGGACAAGCGCGTCATGATCACCGCCGCCGCCGCCGCCGCCGCCACCACGAGCAGCAGCGGCCCGGAAACAACAACAACAACAACAACAACAACAACAACAACAACAACAACAACAACAACAACAACAACAACAACAACCACAGTGCTCAGCCACTGCGGCAACGCCCCCGCGCTCCGGCTCGCGCGCCCGTGCGTGCTGCGCGGCCTCGCGGTGCACGCCGACGGCTTCCGCGAGGCCGTGCTGCTCGAGGCGGGCGCCCGGGCCGGCAGGGAGCGGCTGCGCGCGCACGCGCGGCTGGGAGGCCGCGCCCCGCTCGTGCTGCTGTGGGGGTGCAGCATCCGGAGCAGCGGCGACGATGCGATGCACGCGGCCGGCGGAAGCCCCGCGCCCGGCGGCCCGCGCCCGGCGGCGGCGGCGGCCGGCGCCGAGCCCGCCCCAAAAGCCCCGCTGACGGACGCGCTGCTGGTCGGATGCCGGCTGTCATCCCCAAGCGCGGGCAAGAGCGGGTTGGTCGTCAGCGGGGGCGCGCGCCTCGTGCTCGGGCGCGGGTGCCGCGTCGGGCCGTGCGGCGGGACGGGCGCGGTGGTCGCCGGGGCAGGGTCGACCCTTAGCGTCGGCGGCGGCGGCGGCGGCGGCGGCGGCGGCGTGGTGGTGGAGGGCTGCGCGGGCGACGGCGTGGCCGTGATGGGCGACGGCGCGCGGCTGTGGATCGAGGGAGGAGGAGGAGGAGGAGGAGGAGGAGGAGGAGGAGGAGGAGGAGGAGGAGGAGCAGGGGGGGGTGCGGGCGGCGGTCCGGGCGTCGTCATCCGCGGGTGCGGGGGCGCGGCCGTCGACGCCTCGGGCGCTGGGGCGGTGGTGGAGGTGGGCGGCTGCTGCGGCGGCTGCTGCCGCGAGGCGCACGAGGAGGATGAGGGGGGGGCGGCGGCGGCGGCGGCGGCGGCGGTGGCAACAGGCGCAGCGGCCGTGCGCCTGGGCGAGGGCTGCCTGGGCGGGGCGCTGATGGTGTGGGACGGCGCGGCGGCGCGCGTCGGCAGGGGGGCCGAGCTGGTCGGCGGGGGTCGCGAGGGGGCGGGCGCGTTCGCGGTCGTGGCGGCCGGGGGAGGGACGGTCGGGGCGGCGGCGGCGGCGGCGGCCGCAGAAGGAGGAGCAGCCTCCGGCCCCGAGGAGGCCGTCGTGCGCGGCGACGCCTTCGTGGCGGCCGCCAACAGCGCGTCGGCTGCGGCGACTCCGGCTGCCCTCGCCCGCTTGGGCGCGTCCAGCGTCGTCGTCGTCGTCGCCGCCGCCCCCTCCGAGGCGGGAGCCGCAGCGGCGGCGGCGGCGGCGGCGGCGCGCCGCCACCGCCGCCCCCCCCCCGGCGCAGCGCCGCGCGG
>Ga0315905_10004467_pt1 | contig 14293 bp, 14 predicted proteins | sample LakEriMetagenome_5_FD_203522 | JGI IMG/M metagenome (GOLD analysis project Ga0315905, IMG submission 203522) | Freshwater fungal communities from buoy surface, Lake Erie, Ohio, United States - Buoy 4 MA121 | ecosystem: Environmental > Aquatic > Freshwater > Lake | place: USA: Lake Erie, Ohio... | reverse complement strand
CGAAATCCATCTAATTTAGAAGGTGATAACTTTCTGCTTGAGTAGCGGGCTTTCAGCCCGTACCGAACCTATGCACTTTCAGTGCATAGTGGTTCAGTTACCACCGCGTTGGTGCAATCTTCCAGTGTCGTCACCACAATTTTAGTTGGGCTAGTGGCTAGTGGTTTACCCGTGGCGATCGCCGTACCGATGGTGATGGGAGCTAATCTCGGCACAACGGTGACCAATACGGTGGCAAGTTTGGGCTTTTTACGGCAACAGGAAAACTTTGAACGGGCCTTTGGGGCGGCAACTATTCACGATTTTTTTAACCTGCTGGCGTTAATCATTCTTTTTCCCCTAGAAATGGGTTTTCATGGCATCGAAAAAAGTGCCTATTGGTTAACCACTAATCTACAATTTGTCGCTCACGTTCCGTTTTTGAGCAGTAACTCCCTTGCCCCCTTAATTGAGTGGCCACAACAACATTTGATTGGTCTCGGAGAGCAACACCTTTCTCCCCCTTGGCCGGGCGTTATTGTTTCTAGTGTGGGTGGAATATTATTGCTGTTTAGCATTATTAATTTAGGGAAAGTTTTACGAAGATTATTAGGTTCCAAACCCCTCACTTGGTTGACAACATTATTGCCCACCTCCCCCGAATCCCCTTCCTCCCCCTTACCCTTTGCCCAAGCCTTAATTCCGATGGGGGTGGGTGGTGGCATTACCTGTTTGGTGCAATCTTCGTCCTTGACTACTAGTTTGTTAGTTCCCCTCGCCGCCGCTGATGTCATGCCCTTAACGGTGGTTTATCCTGTCACCCTGGGGGCTAATGTGGGCACTTGCATTACTTCCTTACTAGCGGCGATCGCCATTGTGCCCTCGTCCTTTCCGGCCTTAGAAATTGCCTTAGTTCATGTTTTATTTAATCTGTTCGGGATTATTTTGATATACGGCTTACCCTGGTTACGGCCTTTACCCCTCCGTTTAGCCCAACGATTTGCCCGCCTCAGTGGTCAAAATATTCTCTGGGCGATCGCCTATGTCGGGTCGCTTTTTTTCCTACTGCCCCTAGCGGGCTTTAGTGTGAGTCGGTTATGGGTTGTTCATTGATCCTCCCCATAAATAGGCTTATTCACCGTTCAGGCTTATTCCAGGGGATTCCCTTACCTCAACTCCCAGTGGTTTCCTGCAATAACCAAAATCCGGCAAAGGACTCACTCTCAGGACTCTCTTGAATGGCTAAAAAGTGAATATTTTGGGCATTTTTTTTAGCGACTTCAAATCCTTGGGCTTCTTTCTCGCTGCCTGGGTCGGTTACGTTGGCCACAATCCAACTATCACTGGCCCCTGTTTCCAGACGAATAATCGGTCGTGGATCGGTGCTAAATAACAGATAGCCCAGTTCCAAACCCGATAACCAAGCGGCAAAGGGTAAGGCCCGGGGGGAAAAGAGAATTAGCCCAGGAATACGAGTGGATTCGTCTAAATTCCAGGCACTCAGGGGAAAACCTTCGCCAAAGCTAATATCCCAATCCGGTAACTCTTGGAAATCCGACGCCGCTAAGCTGACCAAGGCCCACTGATCGCCCTGATCGCCCCGGACTGCATCGGGTAAGGCGATCGCATTAAGGGCCGGATATTGCACTGAAGCAGACTTGGCTAACTGGGGATCATAGCCGGGTTGGTGGGGATAAAAATTGTTTAAACGATCCTGTAACCAGGCTTGTAAGGCATAAGTACGACGACTGGGGGTGGGGGGAATGCCCGCTTCCTCACAGGCCTTGCTGATCATATTGTTCATCTGCCGCCGGAAAAAACGGATCTTTTGGGGCATCTGACCCGACTCGGCGATCGCCGTTTCAATGGCGGATTTTAACCAGAGGGAATTAACCGTCGTGCTGGGACAATATTGGCTAAACCGAAACAACCCAGCCGAATTTTGCTGGACTGACCGGGGAGACTCACAGATCAACACCTCCCACACCTTTTTATTTTGCTCATCCAACAATGGACGCGAATAGAAATCCAATTCCCAAATAATAGCCATCAATTAAATCCAATGTCCCAAAAACGCTGACCTTGATGTCCCCCAAGGGAACCTGCCAACCTTTATAAATAACAGAAAAACTCCCCTCCCCCCTAGCTTTTACCCAAAATTTTCCTCCCCAGATAAAAAAATACCCCACCCCATGGCAGAGTACCCAGACAAAAATGTCCAATTCCCCAATGACGAGGAAAATCCTGACTCAACTCCAGCAGACAGACCTTGATCGTCTGCGCCAAAATTGTTAGACATTCTCGAAACAATCAATCAAGTTTTCGCACAGAAAAACTCGTTTAGTTTAACCTTCACTTTCAATGTAAATGAAGAGTAAACCCATCGTGACAGCGGGAAATAACCAACCCACCATCGGGATTAAAATCCAGGGCAAATAGGAAGCAGCGTAAGCACCATCCATTGGTAATACTCCTTAAAGTAATGTGAGTAACGGGCAAAATGAGCGAAATCTTAAAAGCTGACGAAAAATGGCGTTTAGTTAAACAAACCCCGGAAAATTCCGTCCACAACCCCCAGGTTTTCCAGTAGGAAGAAGGCCACAAACGCGCCGCCCATGCCACCAACAAAGAAGCCGGCAGCAAATTGACTCCAGCCATCGGCCGTTTGCAAGCTGTCGGAGGCGCTTTGTTCCCCTTGGAAGGAGACTAGACCGTAGCTACTTAAGGCCACCGTAGCAACGAGAATTAAGGCCAAAACATTGATCAAACTGCCAATGTACTGGTACTCAGAATCCCGCAGGGGGCCGAGCAAAGTCCAGGGGCCCATCAAAAAGTAGCCGTGGGCCATTCCCACTTCTAAGCCTCTTAAAATCGGCGATAACCCTTTGCGATAGGCGGGTAAATTGCCGATAAAGGCGCGGGTAAAGGCAGAGTCGGAAATGGGAGTGGAAAGATGTCCGGTAAAGGGATCACCGTTATAGGGTTTAACAACTTGATTAGAGGTTGTCATTGTGATTGAGTTCTCCTGAATAGCGAATTTCGTCAGGGGATGACAAAACTTTAGTCCCCATTTTACGCAGGTCAGGGCGTTTTGATAGGAAATTTAGGGGCCAGCTTTAAAAAAATTCATGAAGTTTAATGTCGGATTTTGACGATGGTAGGAATGGGAACGAATAGTTAACAGTTTTAGCGCAAATTCCAGTCCCGACGAAAGTCATCTTGGAAGTTATCCAAAACCCGTTTAATGCTTTGGGGAACGGGGTCGGTGTCGTTGTAGTAATAGGTCCGGCATTGGTTGGTGCTGTAGGTATCTGTGCGATCGGGAACGGTATTTTGTTGGCCGGCATAGGGTCTACCATAGTAACCATCCTCAAAACCCCGCGCAAATTCTCCCCCGGCGGATCGTGGTTCGTAGGGTTTCTTGGCCCTAGCGGTGGCGGCCCCTTCTCGGTAGCCATTGTCATAGGCTTGGGGATGACTGCCGGGATCTTGCAAGGTGCGGGTTTTTTGGATGGGATAGCAATATTGAATTTGGCCGGCGATCGCCATCGCCCCTAAACTGAATTCACTGATGCTGAGTAACCCTAAACAACAGAACAATAAATGACGGTAACGCATGGGAAAGTCGTTTTTTATTAGCAAAAATCGTTTAGCTTGAACCTTGAAGCCCCAACCTATTTTTAGACCGTTTTCAAAAACTGCTCGACCATTGAGGCACTCGGTTGAGCGGCGATCGCCCCTGGCTTAAGGATGGTTAACGCCCCCACTGCACTAGCATAACGAATCGTTTCTAAGGCAAGATCAGCGTCTTCAAACAGGCGATCACCATGGGTCAACGCTTGGGACAAAAACCCGGCGACAAAGGCATCTCCTGCCCCGGTGGTATCTTGCACAGGAATTTTAAAAGCCGGAACTTCCCCGTAATGCCTGCCCAGGGAATAGGCACAACCCTTGGCCCCGGCAGTCACTAAAACCCCCTGCAAATAGGGCATTTTATCGTGCAGGGTGACGGGATCTTGTCGGCCAAATAACCAAACCGCTTCTTCATCAGTACATTTCAAGATAGTCGCATGGGGTAGTAATTCAATAATGCGGGTTTTGGCCTCGGTTTCATCACCCCAAAAGACCGACCGCCAATTCAGATCTAGAAAAATTTTGACCTGATGTTTGTCGGCTAATTTGACTAACTGTTCTGTGGCGGACCGACTGTCGGCATAGGCTAAGGCGATCGTACCGAGGACTAAAAATTGAGCTGATTCAAATAGGCTTTCCGGTATTGCCGTTGCCACCATGGCCGTATCCGCAAAATCTTCGGTTTTATAATCCCCAAAGCCCGCAAATTGGCGATCGCCGTCTAAATGACGGGTGACATAAACCAAACGAGTGGGACGGATTGGATCAGTTTGTAAACCGGCTAAATTAACCCCAATATATTGTAATAAATTTTGTAAATCTTGCCCAGCGGAATCCGTCCCTAACCGACCCATAAAAGCGGCGGGAATCCCCAATTTTTGTAAACCACAGGCCACATTAGCAGGCGCACCACCGGGATAATTTGTCCAGGTTTTTACCTCATTTAAGGTCGCACCGACTTGATCGGCTAAGTAATCAAATAATATTTCGCCAAAACACAGAACTTGGGGTCTATTTTCCATTAAAACTTATTCTCGATTGCAAAAAAATAATCTTAACCGTCGATTAATGAATTAAATGAATTAATTTTAACGATTTTCATGATCAGTATTTGACCTAAACAAATAATTGGGGTATTTTTAAAAAGTCTTTAAAATCCTTAAATAGTTAAGAAATTTAAAGATACAACTTATTGTTTCTGTGTAGGAGAATTACGTCTATGGATGTCACTCAGATTAATATCGTTGTCGAGACTCTTAAAAGCCAACTAACGGGCTTTGGTCTCAAATTAATTGGGGCATTGTTGCTCTGGTTTGTGGGGGGATGGTTAATCAAAACTGGCCTTGGTTTATTGTCCCGTCTACTTAAACGTCAGTCCATTGAACCGACCCTCGTTAAGTATTTAACCAACTTTTTGGGGGTTACCCTTAAAATTGTCCTGATTGTCGCCATTCTTGGTTACTTCGGCATCGAAACAACCTCCTTTGCCGCCCTATTAGCTGCTGGAGGTATTGCCATTGGGGCAGCCTGGAGTGGTTTGCTCGCCCACTTCGCCGCAGGGGTCTTTCTGGTGATTTTCCGCCCCTTTAGTGTGGGAGATTTCATTTCGGCGGGCGGGGTGACGGGTACGGTTCATGAAATTGGTTTATTCGTAACGGCGATCGACACCATGGACAATGTCAGAACGATCGTGGCTAACAACACCATTTTTTCTGGAAATATCCAAAACTTCACCGCCAATCCTTTCCGAAGGGTCGAACTCGTTGCCCAACTGAATCACAGTATTGCTCCCGCTGATGCCATTGAACGCCTAAAGCAAGCCATCAGTGCGATTCCCAATATTGAATCAGAGCCAGCACCAGAAATTGATATTCTCGAATTTAATCTTGCTGGCCCGCTATTATCGGTTCGTCCTTACTGCCACAATGATCATTACTGGCAAGTATATTTCGACACGAATAAAGCAATCAGTGATACTTTCGGTCAAGCAGGCTATCCGGCTCCCGAAACCCATTATGCGATTCGTCAAGCCGCCTAAATTACCGCTGGCATTGGAGATTGGCTAAAAATTGATTCTGATGAGGAGGCATTCCCCTCCTTATTTTTTTGCCCCTTTGCCAACAGGATCAACGCCGAAACAACGGCTCAAGACAACGAAAATGCCCAATGTCAAAATCCACAGGGCATCTGGTTTGGTATAACCCCCGTTCATCAATCGTCAAAATGATCAATGATCGCCTGGGCAAATTCTGAACACTTTAACGGTTCCACTGGGGGTTCCATCATTCGCGCTAAATCATAGGTCACTTCCCCATTGGCGATCGCCGCTCCGAGGCCTTTTTTGATCAGATCCGCCGCCTCTTGCCAGCCCATAAACTCCAGCATCATCACCCCCGAAAGAATCACCGAACCGGGATTAATGCGATCTAAGCCTGCGTGTTTGGGAGCCGTACCGTGAGTCGCTTCAAAAATGGCTGCATTATCACCAATGTTAGCCCCAGGCCCCATCCCTAAACCGCCCACCACCGCCGCCGCCGCATCGGAAAGATAGTCCCCGTTCAGGTTCATGGTGGCTAAAATTGAATACTCGTCCGGGCGAGTTTGGATTTGCTGGAAAATACTATCGGCAATGCGGTCATTAACCATTACTTTTTCTTTCCATTGCCCGTTACCGTGGGAGTCCCAAATGCTGGCCAGAACCTGTTCGACTTCTTCGCAGATCACGGCTTTTTTGTCATCGGTGAGGGCATCATAGCCGGGGTCGATCATGTGGGCATTGGCTTCGATGCTGAGATCGGGGTTTTTCTCCTTATTACTCAAAATCCAAGATTCCCGTTCCGTCACACACTCCGCTCGAAATTCCGTGGTGGCCAATTCATAACCCCAATCCCGAAAGGCTCCTTCGGTGAACTTCATAATGTTGCCCTTATGCACCAGGGTCACCATTTGCTTGGCTTTGGGTAACCGTAGCGCATGGAGAATTGCCCGCCGGATTAATCGTTGTGATCCCGTTTTACTAATTGGTTTAATGCCAATACCTGAATCGAGGCGAATTTGTTTTTTACCGAGGGTTGGGGTCGCGGGAATTAATTCATCGTTGAGATAAGCAATGAGGGTTTTTGCTCCTTCTGTTCCTTCTGCCCATTCAATGCCGAGGTAAATATCTTCTGTGTTTTCCCGATAAACAATAATGTCTAATTTTTCCGGGCTTTTGTGGGGGGAAGGGGTTCCGGCGTAATAACGACAGGGCCGCACACAGGTATAGAGATCAAAAATTTGCCGTAGGGCCACGTTTAAGGAGCGAATACCGCCGCCGACAGGGGTTGTTAAGGGACCTTTGATGGCCATGCCGTATTCCTTAATCGCAGTTAATGTATCTTCGGGTAAATATTGGTACGTGCCATACAGTTCACAGGCTTCATCCCCGGCATAGACTTTAAACCAGTTAATTTTTTTCTCGCCGCCGTAGGCTTTGGCGATCGCCGCATCGATGACTTTTTCCGTCGCAGGCCAAATATCAACCCCCGTACCATCACCCCGAATGTAGGGAATAATCGGATCATTGGGAACCTGGGGCTTACCGTTACTGAAGGTAATTTTGGAGCCAGCGGTGGGGGATTGAAGTTTATCGTACATAGGAAATTGTCATTCACAGGGAAATCGCACGCAGGTAATAATAATGCCTTATGGGGGCGGGGATTGCATTCGTCGTTACGGAATTTTTTACACCCCTGCATGATTTGAACCAGCCAAAATCGGCGATCGCCCTTGACCGTGGTTTTCATCAAAGCGGCGATAATTTGGAATCTTAATATTTTTTAACAATTTTTAATGGTTATTGTGGTTATCACGTTTTTTGTGATTTGTAAAATCTAAAGAAAAGAAAGTTTAATCGTGTGATGATTTAGTGCTAAATTTTGAATAAAAACTATTCACTCTGTCATGCTAGCAGATTAAAAATTTATCAAAGCAATCTTTTATGAAAATTTTCTTTTTAGGTTTGTTTGCAGGCTCAGCAATTACTGGCCTATTTAGTTTACTGATCTGGAAAAAATCACAGAGTAAATTCATTAAGCAAAAACAGACTAAAATGGAAGAATTAACAAATAAAATTGAGTTAAACTACTCAGAAAAGAACGAAGAAAAAGATAAAGAAATAAAAAATCTAAAAATAACAATTAATCAACAAAATGCAGAAATAAAAAATCTTCAGTCAGAATATCAACGCCAAAATAACTTAACAAAAATAATGACAAATAAAATCAAGATTGACTTCTTAGGGAAAATCAAGGATAAAGATGCAGAAATTGAAAAGCTCAGAGAACTGGTTGATCAACAAAATGAAGAAATAAAAAATCTTCAGTCAGAATATCAACGCCAAAATGACTTAATAAAAATGACAATAAATGAAGCTGAACCTGCTTTTTTATTGAAAATTAAAGATAAAAATGTAGAAATTGCAAAACTTAGAGAATTAGTTGATCGGCAAAACATAGAAATAGAAGATTTTAAATCAGAATATAAACACCAAAGCGACTTAACAATAAATGAAAATAAATCATTAGATCAAGCCTTTTCTTCGTCAGGTGATTTACCCGATCAATACCGAAAACTTCAGCAATATTTAATTGATAAAAAATGGCAAAATGCGGATCAAGAAACAAGCAAAATTTTATTTGAGCTAAGTAGTTCTAGCCAAAGCTATTTAAACCTCACAGACTATCAAAATTTACCGTTACGAGAATTAGCTATTATCGATGGTCTATGGACTTATTACAGTAATGGATTATTTGGCTTTTCTGCTCAACATCAAACCTATTTAGAGGTCTGCAAAAATAATGATTTCAATCCTGATCAATGGCGAAAAATTGGTGATTTATTGGGCTGGCGAAAAAATCAACAATGGATATCAAGTAGTCAAAACTTAACTATTTCCCTCGATGCTCCGAAGGGACATTTTCCTTTTCTCACCTACTGGCAAGGCGTTTGGTTGGGGGGTTTTATCGATGGACAATCAGACCGCTTTATTGCTTTGATGTCTCGTTTCTTTGATGTTTTTCGATAGGGATTTGAAAGAAGTATCAAATACTTTTGCATAAATTACATATTTTTATTAATGATTTTTTTATGATCTACATCATTATCTTTTGGCTTGTATGCGGGGTCTTTGCGGCTATCATTGCTAATGAAAAAGGTCGTGATGGATGTTTAGGTTTTGTCGTGGGATTTTTCTTAGGCCCCATCGGATTAGTAAAGAAATAAGTAAAAAAGGCGACGGGCGGAGCGCTAAAATTCCTATCCCCGCTGCAAGCAACGGGGCATTACGGAATTTTTCCTACGGATCGCACTACCGCCCTACAGCTTGATCGCCCCAAGGGGCGGGGAATTAAACCCAGTAGAGATTGAGTTCGTTTTTTTTAACACTTGGCGTACTGTTTCATGAGAAATCCTTGGCACAATCTCTAACTCCACCACTTTGTCGGCAAGCAATCGCAGAGTCCAACGGGCTCGTCCTTCTGGTGGTTCGCCACAGCGTAGGGCAATCAGTTTTGCCTCGGCTTCCCCGTCACAGATTCTTTCTCGCGGGGGATTGGAGCTCGGCTGGCGTTTCAGTGCCGCTTCTAAACCCTTCTCGACTAGGCGCTGTCGTACATTGGCTACTGTATGGAGGTGGCAACTAAACGCTTTCGCTGCTTCTTCATCTGTCCAGCCCCACCCATTGACATCAACACTCAGGAGAATATTCGCGTGCTTAATTTTGTAAGCGGCGGCTTGACCTGTGGATACTAAGTCTTTGAGTTGCCTTCTCTCTTCCTCACTCAACCGGACAATATAGCGTTTAGGCATGATCGGTTCTTGGGGTAATGGGGTCATTTCAAGTTAATGCTTTCTCTATTATCCCCTCTCCACTCATAAACTCAAGCTTGACAGACCACTAGATCATACTACATCCACCAATTTAGCCAACTTTCCGCCGACGTATCAAACGCCTTGCCCAGACCGATTTCACGGCCATTACCCAGGAAAATCAACGGGGGATTGTGAATTACTGCCAATCTTCAAAACTGGTAAAAATTGAAGTATCAGGAAAAGCCGTAGGATTATTGGTTTCGTCAATTTTTTGTCGCAATTGTAATAACCGTTTATCGGCGGTAACTGGCACTTTATCCACCAATTCATAGGGTAAATAATCATTTTTTAATGCCTCCGCTGCGGTAATGCCGGCCGCCGCCCCCGACGACCATTCAAAGGAATGCACCCGATAGGCCGCTGCGGCAATGTGACTCGTGGCAATACTTTTTCCCACCACCAATAAATTATCAATGCGTTGAGGAATCATCGCCCGCAACGGAATCTGGAACGGATAGGTCGCTGTATGGGCTTGGCGTTCACCAGGGCGTTCAATATTACCGGGTTTTTCGACGGGAGATTCCAAATAACAGGGATGAAAATCAATATTGTAATGGCCAATACCCACGGAATCCGGGTAAATGGTGGCCCGTTGTCGTCGTTGAACCTCATCGGGGGATAAGGTGCCATTTAACACATCTAAGCCATCAATTCCTGCTAAATCTGCATGTAAACGTCGATATTCCCTGGGGGATAAATTTTCTCGATAAAAATCACTCTCGAATTTGCGCCGCGAAATATCTGTTTCATTAATTTCAAAACCGTCAGGATAAATAAAATCAGGACGACCCAGAATCCGCCGACCTTCGCGCATATAGGGAAATTTTGACAGGCCATGTTCGGTTCCCATCGGACTGTCTAAGCCGGTCAGCAAAATGTTATTGGGATTCGGTTTTTTCTTTTCGTCCCCTAATTTGGCATCGGTCGTGCCCGCCGTTAACCAGTGGTAAAATCCAAGGGCTAGTTCTTCTGCATTTTGCAAACTTTCTATCCGCAAACCCCCCTGCCATTGACCGGGTTGCAGTTGTCCCGTTTGTTGGAGTTGATCGCGAGTATAAATCAAATTATCTTTAGCCGTGCCGGGGGTGTAATCATTGCCCGGTAACCAATTTTGCATGGAAATTTCACCGGGTTTAGCGGGACTAACGCCATACCGATTTTTGTCAAATTTTTCGGGAGCAGGATCAAATACGCCTAAACCATCGGGACTCCAGATGCGACGGTAGGTAAACAAGCCATCGAAGTTAAAACGGTCTTGGTCGTAGCTGTAATAGGGGGAGTATTGGGCATAAAAGGCCGGTTCTGGTTGGGGTTGGGGGGCGGCGGTGGCTTCCATGGCAAAGGTATAGGTGAAGCCTTGGGTGCAGTAGGCAAACCCATCCACACTGGAGGAAGAGGGATCGCGGAAAGTACGGGGATCAATACCCACCCGATAGGGCACATCCGCCAAGGCAATTAATTCCCCGGTTTCAGTGGCTTCTACGACTAACCAATGGGCATTTTTACCGGATCTAGCGGTGGGCGGCACAAATCGAATCAGGGTTTTGGTCAATTGCTCAGAATCTTCGTAGCGGTAACTATCGGCAAGGGTTTGGGAGAGGGGCTTGGTGTTTAAGGGGGGCGCACCGGGGGCGGGTTGGTGTTGGATGGCGATCGCCGCTGTGATTTGTTCTCCCTGACCCACAGGTTTAATCTCTAATTCCTTAATGACCGTGGCAGGAAACCATTTAAGTTGCCCCTTACCTTCGCGTTCCGCATTTTTTAACTGCGCCATCAGAATGGTATGGCCATCTTTGGGCAGGAAACATGAAGATCGACTGACCCAACAGTTACCCGGATCTTGAACGCCATAAAACTGCTTAATCCGTCGTCTTAGTTCCAGATAACCCCTGGGATAAAATAATTTTTCTGTCTGGGTGGGTTTTTCATCCAGTGCAGAAGTCCCTTGGGAGGTTAATTGACCGCCGACCCAATCGGTTAATTCGGTCATGCAAACGGTTTTGCCCGCTAACAAGGCTTCATAGGCCGTGGCTGTTCCTGCTAAGCCGCCGCCCACAATCAGTAGTTCACATTCCACAGTTTGATCAACGGATCGCGGAGGATCGGCAACGGCGATCGCCGAGTCGGAGAAACCAGCAAATAATGTCAAAAGCAGAACTGAGATACGGCGGCGGTAAACCTTAGGCATCGGTACGGGAAGTTAATCAGAGTCAGAAAAACAGTTGAAAATACTTGATTTTCGTCATTATCGTTGAATATCCACAATCCAAGTGCCCACATAAAGTCGTACAGGAATATCGCCAGAGGCCATCACATCGGACACTAGGTAATAAGTCCCAAAAGTGGGATTGGTGACATTAGATAATGTGATGGTGACTTTGCTATTGACGACGGCGGGTTCAGCAACAACAATTTGCAGAAAGCGACTTTCTTTGTCCCAAACCACATCTTCGATTTCAAGAGTACCTTGTTTTTGGGTTTCAACCCGGATTTTGTTTTTGTTAATTGTACCGTCAGGGTTTACAGAGAATTTACCATCAAAGTTTTCAGGGTAGGAAATATAAAAAACCTTTGCCCCTTGGGTCATTTTTTTGGCGGGAATATAGAGTTTGTACCGATCACGTTCCCCCGGACGACCCCCGAATTGCAAATAATAATCGAGAATATCGCTACGCTCTACGCCACTAAAAATGGTTAAACCCGCATTTCCGCCTGCCCAACTAATGGCCGGTAAACCAGTTACGAGAGCCCCACTCAGGGCCAATAAAGCAAATAGGTGTTTAGAAAATTTAAAGTTAAGCATAATCTCCTCAGTTAATTTCAAATATAAGATCAATAAGATTAGTCGCCGATAAAGGCGAGGGTCTACGGTTCACATAAGTTAACCCAGCCTATCACCCTAGAGAATGCTTTGAGAGTGATCGTTATCCAGCTTAGCTATCGTCCCTATTTTTCCTTGGCGCACCGCGTAGCGGATCTCTGCGAGATCGCCAAAAATGATGAATTGTCTGGGTGGCTAAAAGCCATTTTAAAAGTTCCCAGTCAAGGTTTGGCGGTGGTTAAGAGTAAGTATTTTGCCGCTGGGGGAAAAACAAATTGCACCCCTTGATTCTTTTTTTGTAGGGGGACTGGGTTGGTGGCCATACCATTCAGGTCTAAGGCGGTGGCGGTGGTCACCGTGGAATTATTGAGGGTGAAGGTCATGGCATTGTTGACGATACGCCAAGGGGACTGGCCGTAGTTGATGACTTCAAAGCCTGTTTGGGATTTTCCCTTTTGATCTTGCCAAGTCGCAGGCCGTTGTTGCCATTGGGTAGGGCGGGCTTCTGTGCCGACTTGTACTAGTAATTTTTGAGAATTTTTAATGGCTTTGCCGTCTAGAGACACCACGATCGCCGTAGCGTAATGATTTTGGGAGGCGATCGCCACATCGGTAAGTTGAATGGGGCCGGCATTGCGGAGAAACCCCGTGACAGCCTGAGCTTGGGGGGAATCGAGGGTAAATAATCCTTGGCCATAATTCCAGTTCATTTCGCCGGTGATGGAACGAACTTGTTTTTGTTGCGTTTGCAGATAAGGGGTTAAATTGCCAACTTGATTTCGGGGCTGGCTCACACCATAACGGACTTGTACCGGGCCCACTAAAAACGCGAGGGGATTGACTTGGTTTTTGCCCGTTTTGCCGCGAAGTTCGGGTTGACGGTCTCGGTTGGGGTCAAAGCCAGACTCTTCGGTGATCAAGGCGGGTTGACGTTGCCAGAGGTCAGCTAAACTACGCTGCTCTTGGACAATGGTTTGACCCGATTGCACATAACCCTGTCGATACAATAGGGCGGCGGCAGGAAAATTCCCCAATAATTCCGGCGTGTTAATCACCCATTTCCCCAAGGAAGGTAAGTGTCCATTGGCGGAGGCCGGTTGTCGCCACTGGGGATCGGCCATGGTAAACCAGTCAAACCCATCAATGCCCAGTAAAGACCGATAGGCACTAATCAATAATGGCCCTTCTGATTGATAACCCAAGGGGGGAACCCAAGAGCCTTCAGAAACAATCATGGGATGGCCAGAAACTTGCTTGAGGGTGAGGGGAAATTTTAGGGGATTGAACAGGACTGATTGATTGGAAAAGCGATCACCGTTGAGAATGGCCCAACCGGATTTTTTGCCCTCGTGGCCGCCGCCGTTGTAATAGCGATTAACCCCAATGATCTCGGTGGGGGTATAACTATAGCGTTCTGCATCATTTAACAAGGGAGTGCTAGCGGTGCGCCAATTATTGGCATTAATTAATTGTTTTGCTCCCACATCTTCCCGCAGAAGTTCAACCATTTGCCGATTAAATTTGGCCATGGTTTCGGTTAGGAATTGGGTTTGATCAGCTAAACGTTTTCCTTTATCGGTGTTGGCATTAACAGGTTTAGTCAGTTCATCAATGGAATAGAGGGCTATCTGACCCGCTGCCAAATTATCCGTGGGTAAGGTAGCTTTTTTCCCCCAATGAGTTTGGGCTTTGGCTAAGGAACCATATTTTTTTTGCAACCATTGTCCATACTGTTGACTTAACTGGTTTAAGTCTTGCCCTTGTAATTGCTGCATTGTCCAAAACAAAAGAGAATCTTCATTTTGTAAATGTAAATAGGCGATCGCCGGCTCATCTTTGAGAGCAATGCCGGTGTAAGGATTAACGGGTTCTAATAAGGCTCGCCACCAGGCTTTATAGGCGGCTTGTAATTCGGGATCAAAAAATAATAAACCAAAGAAACTTTTGCCG
>Ga0315905_10004463_pt1 | contig 14298 bp, 12 predicted proteins | sample LakEriMetagenome_5_FD_203522 | JGI IMG/M metagenome (GOLD analysis project Ga0315905, IMG submission 203522) | Freshwater fungal communities from buoy surface, Lake Erie, Ohio, United States - Buoy 4 MA121 | ecosystem: Environmental > Aquatic > Freshwater > Lake | place: USA: Lake Erie, Ohio... | reverse complement strand
CCTTGCGGCCCATAAAGCGATTCAGGGAGATGACTGTCGCCCACGTCGGAGTTCATGGCTCAGGTCTCCCTGGCTCACTCCTATCCGGAACTCTTCCGAGTTACGGGGCCTCTACAGTCGCTCGTACTTCGGACGTGGGGGATTCGCATGGATACTTAGGTTGAGACCTTTACTGAAAAGGCGCATCGTGAAAAGTCACGATAATAAACCAAACTAAACCTGGAAACCACAAACAAACCTACGAACCGAGGGTTCTGATTTTAACTATCACGGACATGCGTCCTCTTAAAACCCCGGCCGAACGCGAATGGCCAGACCAACTAGTCTTCTTTGATCAGATGCGTTGCTGTGAGTGAGCCGCCAGTCCTGTCTAACCCACACGGTACCTCGGCGCACAGACACACACACACACACACACACACACACACACACACACACACTAGCCAGCTTTCTTCGACTAGATGCGTTGCTGCGAGTGAGACGCCAGCCTTGCCTACTCCCTATGTTGCTCAGGCGACAGAGGGGGGCCACAGGGCGCGCTACCTCATGAGCTAGCCTTTAGTGGGGCAACGCCCTCTCAGGGTTACAGCATACATGGGCATTTAGAGTCCCTTCCCCCCTCAAACCCCCAAACCATGTCGATCCTTCCTCAAGAAGGATCACGCTGCTTCTATAGGAAGCAGGGGGATGGATGGTGAGAGGGAACTGCTACCCCTGAGAGATTGTTTCAACATCCGGATGTAAAGAAAATTGTGTATGACATTCATTAAAGTCGTCGACTCGCAAACCACAAAGCGATGTCGATAATCACATTGGTCTACAGAACCGTCCCTCCTTCATCCACCTGCGCCACCTCAGTTGATTAGCGTAGATAACAGTTCTGGGATTATTCAAGTGATTTTTGTTCATTGTATTTAATGATATAAACACCGCTTAAATCTTGCGCGACCTCACAGGGTCCCTCTTTGATATGCTCCATATACATTATGCATTACTGTCTTGAGTATTGGGCTTCAAGACCATCTGCTGCATATCATGGTACATGATCCATATCGGGCCGGCAAGCCCGTAGAATCCATATACACGACGCATACGGCCTGACGGCCTTGCATATCGGGCCTGCAAGCCTATATCTGTCGCAGAGTATTTCATCCGGCGTGGCGCCGGCCACTTCTTGTGCGCGAAGGGAGTCGTCTCGGAAAACAACACTGTGGTCTCGCCTCTAGCCTTCGCACCTTTTAAACACCCTACCGACCGCGGGCCTGTCAGCTGGCTCCGTGCTGGAGGCTACCCTCCCCCACGGCGCCCGTTTGGCAGTTTCCTGCGTGTGAGGGAGCCTGGGCTCCAGGGCTTCTCCCCTTGGCAGCCCGGCCGGCCATGGCCGTCCCGCCTGCAAAGGGGCTGGATGAGTCCTGCGCCTGGCTTCGCAAGGCGGCCCCCACCCCCATTTTCCCACAGGTCACTAAACTGAGCAGGACCACGGTCACGGAATGAACCAGACTCGGACGAGAGCTAAACTGTAAAAAGGAAATTCCCCGATGCCACAATCTTCCACAACGCCCAACACCTATGGATCGGCGGATTCCTATATGTTGACGACTTATGCCTCCTCTCCACCAGTGTTATAGAGCTACAACACATGCTTAATGAATGTCAAACGTGAAACGACAAAGCGCGGATGCAGATCAATGCCCAGAAGTCCAAAGTGATGGCCTTCCATGAGACACCAGCACAAAAGCGGAAATGCAAAGAGCAGGTAAAACGCAAACGATCGGATTCCCTACCTACCTACCCCTTTATCGCCCAACTGTGCGAGGCAAACCTTTAGACCCATTCCACACCGGATTTTCCAATACATATTTATGTATAATGGCGTGAATTATACTTATCTTTGTATAATGGTGCTGCCATGTCAACAGCACGAACAGATATGTATAATTTACTGACACACACACAGTCTTCAAACAGTCTCTTCACAGCTAGCACCTGCAGCAACTCACTGCGTTACTGTCTGACGTAGGACACAAATATAATGTACATTTAAGGCACAGCAGCTATCTGACCCTCTCCCTCCCTCCCTCCCTCAGCTCGCCAGCGCTGTTGTTCTCACTTCCTCCTACCCAAAGGCCCGCGCCACCCGCCCAGTCAATAGACTCCACTCCTTTCTTCCTACCTGCTTTGGACTTTGGAGTCAAATATCTGGATCCGGTTGCACAGGGACGCGGTTCACAATGTTGGCGGCAAGAAATGCGACCAAATATGGCTTGATCAGGGTGCTGACGACGTTTTCTGAGGTGCATTTGATCGTCTCCATGATCACCAAATCCTGTGGTTTGTTTACATAAGTGAATTCATGTTCGTGGTAGAAGGCGACCGGGCATACTATCACGCACACAAAAGCGGAGGAAACATTCTATTTGCGTTGCGAGGAGACCTGGAATATAGAGATTACAAAGCCGAGGATCCATGCATCGGCAACGTCCTTGGTGAAGCTGACTCCTGTACACGCGTATACACACACACATTCAGATACACACACAAACGCAAATAGCACGTAATGTACATACTCGTGTCACAACTCGTCATTCACCAACAAATCCATGTGAGTATCAGAGGTCTGACAAGCCGCACACACATTTGGGCGAGTGTGGTTGTATGGAGAAAAGAGCCGGTAAAAAGGAGGGAGGGAGGGTGGGGGGATGCGTGATGGAGGAGGGGGGGACATACCGATGAGGAGGCAGAAGTAAATGCAAATCATGTACCAAATTGTTGCAAGAAAGTAGGCCATGTACTGAAACCTGTTCCACCCTTTGCCGGCTTAGTGAAAGTAGTTGTAAAGGGTAGTAGTAAAGAGTAGTAGTAAAGACATCTTGTGAAACCTGTGTCTTGCGAGTAGTGCGCGATATTTTAATTCTTGCATACGAATGCATGCCCTGATACTAATACAGACATACAGAAAGGGCGTATGACACAATGAAAGATAACCGGTGATCTATCAGCACTCTGCCAGCGGGACTCCGCTTCAGCAGCACCGCCTTGCGGATTTCCTTGGCAACCAACTTGTAAATAATGTTGGCTTTGGTACCAGCGGCAGCATGCTTCTCATTTAACACAAACTGCGCGCCGGGTCTGAGCGTGTACTCTGGCACATTCTTGTTGACGTCCGTCTCGGGTAGTGCTTCGCTGAGATCTCCGTGTGGAAGTGCAAGTGGCTCTCCTAGGAAACATTCTGAAAAGTCAGTGCCCTGACCTAATTAGAGTATATACAATTGGGCTAGGACTCTGACTTTGAAGAATTTCTATTTCTGCCATGGTAGTAGCGTCCTTGCTGACGCGCATTACTGGAAGTGAAGCTGGTCTGCGATCCGGAGCTGTTCTTGGATTGTGCCGGAGAGGAGCTGTGGAGGTGGAGAAGGTCTGGCTCTTCGTCGGACGAGGACGCATGGTGCGGATGCCCTCGATCTTTCTCCACCGGAATTGGGGCCGGGTGGTGAGGACCATTGTGGATAGGGAGTGATCTCCTCGGTAACATGAGCCCAGTATAATCCGGATGAAGATCGCTGCTTTCTCTGTTGAGGGACGACACGGAGATGAAGCTCCTGTCATCGTGATTGTACATGTGGACCGCTCTCTCCTCGAAGTTCTTGCCCCGAGCAGCGATCATGGGAGACGAGAGCGACACACGTTTGTAAGGACTGATGCCGGTGTCAGGATTTGCAGCGCCGGGCCCTATGCGCTGGAAGTCCGGCGCAGGAACCCACTCCCGGCGGCGAGGAGGGCGGCGTTTGATGAGGGGGGATGGCGCCGCGATCTTCTTGCCGCGCGGCCCGTTAATTTTCCCTCCGATACCAATGGCGTTTACAACTTCCTGCACTTCGTGGGCCTTGGCGGCCAGTTGGCGCTGGTTGCGCACCTTCTGGCGGTCGGGGCTGATCTCGAGGTTCATGAAGATCCACGCAAAGAAGAAGGCCACGGGAAACATGATGATGGCAGAGATGACGCCCGCGAGCGCCTTTTGAATGAAGGTCTCCTGCTGGCCCGAGCCGATCCAGAGGGCGTTCACAAACATGTTGCCCACCAGCATGCAGAAGAGCACGGTAAAGCGCCGCGGGCGCGTGTAGTTTGAGTTGACAGCAAAAAAACCTCCAAGGAGCTTGTGCTTGCTCGTGAGCGTGGCCCAAAGCCTGACCCGGAGCGCCATGAATTTGAAACGAAGGGACCCTCGCATGAGGCGCTTGGTGAGCTCGGGATTGTTGCTGGCCATCGCCGCGTCGAGTTGTTCCGCTCTCTGCCGCTCCAGGCTCTTGCGGTACTGACTACCGTCGTTTGACAAGAGGCCCTTGGCAGCAAGCCTGGCGTCGTGACGGTCCTTATTCCAGCCCCAGTAGACCAGCGCCCAGTAGGTGATCAACAGCGCCCCCAGCACAGCAACGACGGTGATATCATCAGCGCTGAAGCTCTTGAATGCCGCACCTGGGTTCGTGGGATCCGGCATGCTCATCTTGGGGATAACGTCACTGGCCACCCCTCCAAAGTCGGTCAAATGATAACAATGGCAATGAAGCTTTCCTGACACCAAATCAGCCCCCACTGCAATACACCCTCGCCCATCCCACGCCCCCACGGCGAAATTCCAGTACTGGCATGTGTCAACTTTGGAGTCTGTTTTATCAAGTTCTTCGCCCGAGGCTGAAAACGTCTCATTGCTAGCAGAACCGTTACGAGCACCAGGCATTTCAAGCAAGATGGGGTCCGTCAGGTCAGAGACAGAGGCGCCCCCGAGACCAAGCGATGCTACACCCCCGCCCAACTCAGAATCTGAATCGAAGGGCGCTTCAGCCAAGCCCGTTGCCTGCACGTCGATGGACCCAGTGGACGTTCGCCTCGACTGCGAGAGGAAGCCGCGAGGGAGAACAAAACCCGGGCTTTGGTCCCCGCCCGAGGGCGCAATAGTTGCACCTGGTTTAGGGTTTAGAGTTTAGAGTTTAGAGTTTAGGGTTTAGGGCTAGGGTTTTCCGCAATGGTTGCACCTTCAAGGGACTCTGGCTTGGCACGCTGAGACGACATTTTGATCAACTCCGACTCAATAACAGAGCTATCCTCTCCCTCCAGAGCCCCGCCCAGCTGCGAGGCACTGAGGGATGAGAGGGTGTCGAGCATTAAATCCCCGCTGCTCCTCCGCTCCCCTCCCGACACTCGCCTCCCCCCGTCCGATCTCGCCGCATACTCTTGTGGAGATCGTCGCAAGAAGGGAGTTACAAAGGGAAAGTAGCCAGTGTTTGCAGGGTAGAATGTTTTGCCTGGGTAGATAGCAGCTTGCCCAGGATCCTGAGCTCCGTCCCGTATTTGGTCATTCGGCAGATACGGGACAGGAAACAGTCGACGAAGCGCTCGGCGCACGCTGCGGCGGGCGTTGTTGATAGCACTGATGCTGCCGAGAGCGGCTGATAGACTATCTCCCATACCTTTGGCAGCCAGACCCTCCAAACCCACCGTCCGCGACGTGGACACGAGCGACGATACAAGATCTAGGGACCCGCTCACCTCCGCTGATCCCATGGCGCGCCGTGTGCTGTGCCCCCCGGGTCCTGTTGAAGTGCAGTTTGCACCTGACGCCTCTGAGATGGCGGTGGAAAAGCCCGCAACTTCGACCTTGTTCATGCGCAGCTTTCCGGCAGCTTGCCTGAGTCGAAGGATCATGGCGGCCTTGTCTGCGCACTTCAACGTGCCCGAAGAGCCTGTCTCAGCGACCGCGATCGTCATCTGAATGAGGCACTCGACGTTGCCAGTCGCAACGCACAGGTCCATTTTGGCGAGCCTCTGCTCCTGCAGCAGCCTCCGCCCGGCGCCCCCTGGCTTACCCGCAGTGCCCTGCAGCACGAGCACCGAAGTGTTGGAGCGCGCCTTGCCCCCTGACTGATCAAGGACATAGATCACCACACCCACGTCATGTCTCAGCGACGTTCCAGGAGGCGCTGGCAAGCCGGTAATCAGGACGTTCTTGTCCAGTGTCCCGATGGGAATCTCATCCGTGGGCGATGCGGACCCAGGTAGGGTGTATCGGTACTCGTACGTCAACGGCATATCGTCGACGTCGTCGACCCAGTGTTTGCACTGTAACTCAAAGTCAGTGGTGCTGTAGCCTTCTTGAGGAGTTACGCCACAGAGGCCGCTCGAAGGAGGTAAGTTGACAGTGAAGGCTATCTCGGCAAAAGCCTTGACACCAGGATACCGCGTGTCAAGTACGGTGAAGCGGAACCGGTAGTCTTGCCCACTCTCGAGCACCCCTTGACGAATTGCGACCGACGGAAACTCTGGGCTGATTGACAAGTAGCGAGGGTACTGCATCATTTCTTCCCCCTCCACCTGCTCCCACAACAGCTGTGCAGTCGGTATTAATGACAGGCTTAATGGCGCCACTGCCTCTCCCGGGCCGCGCGAGACTGAAATAGACGAGGCAAGGTCGCCTTGGAGCAAGACACGATCTCCGGGGTTCACTTTGCGCACAACCAGGTTCAGCACGACCAAAGCCGGAGACACGTTGGGCAGAATCCAAATTTTCACCGACGCGGAGTCTCGGCGAGGTCCCGGCTCCTTGAGCAGCGTCACCTGGAAGTTATAGACGCCGGGCGAGAGCATGATGGAATCGAGCAAGAGCTTTGCCTCATTGACGAGCATGGCGGGATTCTCTGGACCCAGACACGCGCTGCCGCTTTTTGTGAAGCAATCCCAGGCGTAATCCAGAGGCCACACCGGCGCTCCAGGGGGCGGCGCGCCATCGAGATCTAGCGAGGCGGTAGCGTCGAGCGTCAGAATGTCACCCAATCGGATTGCCCTGTCACTGCCTGCAATTTTGGCAACCAGCGGCGCGTAAACGCACACTAGGTTGATCTGCTCGGAGCCGATGTTGGTGCGGTTTGTCTGCATTGTCCCTGAGAGCTGAAAGGTGTACGTGTGACCCGCCACCAATTGCCTGGGTGCAATGTAGAGGCTGCGCGTAGCACGGGTGACGGAGTCTAGCTTAAATATCTCGCTCAGATCGTCGGGAAAGACGCGGACAAGGCTCCACTCAAAGTCGACGCTCTTGTCTACCTCCGCAGCGCACCGTGACAGCACCACATCCCCACGCAGGCGCGTTATTTGGGTGCTGAAGACCTCCTTGGATTTCGGGCCCTCGATCATGATAATTGGCACCGTAACATGGCTCTTCATCACAGTCAGCTCAGACAGGCTGCTTTGGTCGAGGAAGTTGAAGACGCGCAGCACGAAGGTTGCGGGCACGCCCAACTTCAACAGAGATGGGTCGATCCGCCACGATTTCTGAGTGTACGGTGGCTGCGAGGCACCAGATACAAAGGCCCGTAGCACGCTATCGTCCGCCGTCGACGGCTTCAGGCCTAGTTCGAACTGCAATTCTCTGCCACCAGAGCCGTAGGAGGAGGAAGCGTCCAGCTCCAGGTTGTCGCAAGGTCCCACCACCGAAGGTCCTTTAAGAATCGCCGTGGGCTTGATAGCATTCGGCGGCCGCCGCACACGCACGCGGCCCTTAACAGCTTTTGTAATCTGAAAGCACAGCGGCGCAGGACCAGACGCGTCGAAAGGGCTCTCACAGATGGCCTTGCCCCGTAGTCCCCCTGGGCGTATACTGAGATCGTCTTGCAAAGAGCTGCCGTCCAGCAGGGCTTCGGCAGCCAGCTCGATCTGCTGATTGACTGAGATTGTTGCGCCGAAGCCCAACAACACCATCAGTGACCTCGGGTTCACGAATGTGCAGCTAGGAGAGGAGATTGAGGAAGCCAGCGCTGCCAGGCTGGCGCTGGTTAGGAGGAGACCGCAGTCAAACTGGCCGCGCTGGTTAGCTCGATCAGTGTCCTGGAGGAACTTGATCCGAAATTGCCCGCCATTATCTTGGAACATGGCATACTCCACCAACGGCGCGAGCGCCGGCCCAACCACCGGACATGCTGTGCACGCGTCACCCACACAGTCTTCTTGACACGTGTCCCCAAGAGACTTTGAAATTGGTGTACCAAAATAGGTCACATTGAGCACATACGAGCCCGGCATCAGCACAATAAACTCAATCACCACGTTGCCAGCCGCGGCATCTTTGACTGAGCCTGTCGCCCGTACCAATACCTGCTTGACCTCTGCTTCGGCTTTCACCTTGGTGTACTTGCCTGCGCCCAACGACTTCTCCAGGGCTTCATTCTGTTTGTCAGCCTTTGCTTGCGCCGCCATGGTGACGGGAGGACAAATCAATCGGCGCGAGCATTCAGGATGGTAGAGATAGAGGCCCGGGCGCGACGCGTCCGGCACCGCCCACGATGTCAGCGTCATGCTGAACCCTTTCTCGAGCGCCTCGGCCTTTTTGACATAGTTGAGGAACCTGTCCCGGGCGAACACGAGAATGGAGGAGGAGACGCCAGCGACGATGAAGCGCGTGTTAGCGCCCGTCGCAAAGCATGCTGACGCGCTCACAGCTCCGGCATGCACGGTCATCATGTACGGACTGCCCTTGATGTTGGTGTTGTACAGGACGATAGCCAGCGAGTAGCTGCCGGCGACTGTCACAGTGATTGGGCTTGAGTAAAGCCCTGTTTCGCCCTCCCGCTGCAGCACTCTTGCTATCTTCTGGCGCCCCGTGAACTGCGCCTTGAACCATTGAACTGAGCCGCCGGTCTTGACATTTCCCCACAAGTCACGCGCAATCACTTTGAGATCTATCTCTTTGCCTGCTTCCGCGTCTGTTGGGATTCCGTCGGGAGTGCTCGAGGTGGCAGCCACGTTGTCAGGCTGCACATTGACCACCGCGGGTGTTCCGTGCACAGAGTCGCCGGCAATTGTAAGCGTCAAGCGGTAGAGGCCACTTGCCGTGGCTTTAATCTTGAGCAATTGAGTCCCGTCGCCTGCGTCGACGACGGCTGTGGACGCGTCTGTAAGGTTGTTGTAGATATTCACAAGTTCTGCCACGATGGGAAACTCGGAGGCATCAATACTGCCGGGAATCCGGTTGCCGAAGTTATCGTTGATGTGGAGAGCAAAGTTGCTCTCGACCCCGGCGATCGCAGCGGTTAGGCCGCACTCACCACACGTTCCCTGCACACAGTTTCGCATTTCATCAAGACCAGAGAACGGTTATGCAGCGCCGAGCTCTCATCATACCATAGGCTTGTAGACACGCAGTTGCGTCACAGGCAGGGGAAGGCATACCGGACCACCGCCTGCAGATCTCGTGAGTGAGCTCGCCGCAGCGCTGAGCGATGCGGGTGCCACGAGAATGCTCAGAGGCGCATTGAAAATGGCGTGAGCTTCGATCTGGTTGTCATATTTCTCCTGAAAGATGGAAAAGGACAGTTTGCCCGCGAGCTCCCACTTGAAAGTCACAAGGATATGCCCTGTGATCTGGGCGTGCTCGTGATCTACGCAGCACCATTGTGCTGGCCCTGAGGTGCTCCCTGGTCCCTTACAGTATGGCACCCATGGACACTCAATTTGATCTGCATTGCACGCACAAACCATACGTATTTCTTCACGTTTCAGATTTCGATCAGCAGCAAGCAAAGGATACACGGGCGCTGCAGTGTTGCGGGCAAGCATCAAACAATCTGTCATGCTGCCGGGGCAGAAAACCCACACCTCAAGGTCCTCAAACGCCTGTAAGTATTAATAATCAACCAACAAAAAAAAATACAAACCGGAAGACGGAATTCCGCCAACACCAGCCTCGCTTGGGCCCATGCGCACAACGTACTTGACAAAGGACAACGCGCTGCAGAAACACCAAGGTGTCATTGCCACAGACGATACAATGAGGTTAGTTAACTAACATTGGACCAGAGGCAATGAGGTGTCATTGCCACAGACGATACATCAAGTGTAGTGCCAACATTGTAGAGTACCCCAATTACCTGGCGTTCAGGGTTTCGGGTTCTAGGCCCCAATTACCTGGCGATGAGGGTTTCGGATTTCGGGGTTTAGGCCCCAATTACCTGGTGTTGAGGGTTTCGGATTTCGGGGTTTAGGCCCCAATTACCTGGCGTTGAGGGTTTCGGATTTCGGGGTTTAGGCCCCAATTACTCAATTACCTGGCGTCAGTGACAGCGCGGCCGCCATCACTGCGAGGCACAATTATCAACTCAGTAGGTACACCTGCCACTGCCCCCGCATCAACGGCTTTTCCCTCCGCGGAAGTGTACGCGGTTTGAGGAACCTTTTCCTGTCCGGAGGCAACGACGCGGAGCTTCTGAAAGGGACTGCCTTGAATGTGTGTTCCGTTGACAAGTATACCCAGCGAAAACTCTCCCACAACCAACGACCGCCACGAGAGCGTGTACACAGCTGAAGTGGCACGCGTGATGAGCTTATTGGCCAGCACACCCGCGGGAGTTGTGCTGACAGTGAAACTTTGAGAGAAGTCGGCGCCCGAATTGCTGATTGGATTTCCGGCCACATCCCGCAGGGTGATAGAGGCAGAGACCTGCACCGGCGCGTCAGACCATCAATCATTGAATACGGGTGCTTACACACACGTAATGTGCACGCCCTGTTCACGTGCTAGTGCATCGCCGAGTGCCCGATATCAATAACCAGGGTATGATCGCCCAACTTGAGCGCATTAGTTATGCGCATAAGTGGCAAGGCACGGCACGCAAGCTACTGACCTCCTGCGCGACAACGGCTCCCAAGAGGCCAAAACCTTGCGCCGAGCTTGATTTTGCCACAGGGGCCCCAGGCACCACTCGAAGCCTACCGAGAGAGCCGGAAACGTGAGCTTGGTATCTCGTGACCATTACCCTATACTCCCCACTACGGGAGGCCATAAAGCGGATCATGTAGTTGGCGCTGACAGGATCGTACTGAATGCTGCCAGCATACAGAAGGAGATGCTCCTTTTTGTCCTGTGTCGCTATCATCGCTTCAAAAATCTCGGCAGGCTCATTGACTTTGTTACCAAATCGATCCCTGGGCTGCAGAATAAAGTGACACACTTCGGAAGCTGTGCACACAGCGGCATGACTCGACTTGAGCTCGCACGAAGCCGCGTGTGTGTCGCTGGGAAGAACCGTGGTGATGAAATCCTGATCAGACGCATTGGGAGAAATGCCTTCGCTAAACCAGACTGACGCTCGATACAGGCCTGATACTGTGATAAAGAGAGACACCGACCACCCGCCAGTCTGGTCCAGGGCAAGTCGGTGCTGGTGAGAGGATAGTACAGGTGCTTGCGAGATATTGGCGATATTCTGCAGAAGCTGAAATCTCGCTTCGGCTTGGATGTCTCCGATGACCGGATTGCCATACGAGTCACGAGGCTCGACGATTACGCGCGTCATCGTGCCCACTCTCGAGGTGCTCAGCGCCGTCCCTGACACAACAGACTTCGACGTCGACAGGGAGCCAGGAAGGATGAAAAGGGCGTAACTATTTCCGCCTACGGCGATATTGCTGAGCGTGACATGGAGCTGGAATCTGCCGCTGACATGCGACTGAATGTCAATGGCGTAAGAACCATCGCCACGATCCTTGACGGGTACGAGGATGCTTCCACGTTCCGAATTTATCAGCTCCGCGCGGAAGAGTTCGCCCCCGAACTTGATGGGGTTTCGAGCGCCATCCTTCACCTGGATCACAACCGTTCGAAGCTCGCCAACTCGAGCGCTCAGTACTTGCGACATATCTACGGAGGAGCTGAAAATGCTGATACTGCCGGGTACATTGTTCAACACAAAGGGGGAATTCAAAATGTGTTCGACTCCTCGCTTCACCTCAAACTTATAGAGGCCCACATTGTCTAAGGAGCCAACGAGGATAGTGTAGGTGCCATCAAAGTTGTCGACGGCCATGCCGCGCAAACTAACGGCGCCGCTGACAGCCCACTGGAACACTTTGCCGCCTGTCATGATTGCATTGGCATAGGCATCTACGGTGTGCAGACGAAACTCTTTGGACTGACCCGCGCTCATGGCCTTGATCCCGTTGCCCTCTATGTAGCACGCACGTGTCAGCACATCCCCAGCTAGCACTTCAAGTTTCCAGGGCCCCTGCGGGATATTGATCCGATTGTTCATAATGGACAACTTGTAGAGGCCGGCCTTGGTAAGGGTATATCTGGCCACATAGCTCGTGAAGGGCGACCATGAAACGACCACTGCTGTCACGACGCCTTGGGAGTCTGTGATTTCCGATGAGAATGAGGCGAAATCTGTATCGACGACATTTCGGAAGGCATCCCGCGCCGTCAGGCTCACTTGCGTCTGAACACCAGCGTAAGCACGCGTGAGGCCTCTCCCGCTGGCCGAACACTCCTCCGTCTGCACCGTCGACGCGCTCACCTTGACCCCCGGCAGGCGCGCGATTGTGCCGAGGGGCAGCAACTCGCCCTGTTTTGCACCCAACTGCATTAGACCAACAGATTCTCTGCTCTCTCAGGTGGCATACAAGACATGCCTCGGGCATTTCGATGAAGGTTCCCATTGTGTTGATTATAATACACACACAATTCATCAAGGCCACATGCACGCGACGATCCTTGGCGATGACATGGAGACACACACTTAGTGGTCAAGTGCTAGTGTATTCCTGGGACATACAGAAACTTGCTTACCTCCCGATTGACAGGCTGGAGGCGGATGTCGAGCGTGTAGCTGCCGGCGACTGTAATGAAATACGTGGCGAGGTATGTGCCATCGCCGTTGTTGGTAACCATCGCATCCACCGTCATGCGATCATCGCCCTCGGGGTCAATGTTTTCAGGAATGAGAGAGACAAGGAACCGATCTGGGCCAGCAAGGTCATCGTACACTGCAAAATTCATTAGCCTATCAATGGCTTGAAGGTCAAATGAACGCACCAGACCTGCAATGGCACCCAATTTTTTCGCCTCAGAGGGAGAGAGGGACGAGTGGGAATGGGAGGATGGTGCCGCGACTATTTGCACTGCAAAGGGCGAGCCAAGAATTTGTTCGCCGTCGATGGTGATTTTCAGGTGATAAAAACCAGCTTCGGTCTTCGTGTAAGCGCCAGTGTAGGTGCCGTCGGCATTGTCCACGAGGGCAATCGCTTGAGATTCTTCGCCACCCTTTTCGAGGGGGCGCGTGAGCGTTGCGACAAACATGTCACCACCAACAAATCTCAACAGCCCCACATAATTGGCGGCAAAAACTGTCAGGTCACCTCGCTCGCCTGCCGCGAGCACGGGACTGATACCAGCGCCTTGAGCAAAACTAGTTGTGGGTACAGTGGCAGCGTTGTCTAACATACCCATCAGCTTCTCGCGCGGGCTTCCCACCACGTGCACCTCATCAAAGGTGGTCCTCACGGCCAGCTTAAATCCGTCGCCGACCGTGTTTAGGGTATATTTCGAAACCAGCGTCCCGTCACCTTGATCCTGGGCGATCTGTGTAACGAGAAGTGTTCCATCAGGGTTGTACACGGACACCTTAATGCTTTCATGCCCTCCCACAGTCAGACGATTGCCGTACTTGTCGCGCAGATAGATGACAAGCGACGTCTCGATGCCGACAAATCCACCGATTGCACCCGAACCGCCCATAGTAGATGCTGACGCATCGAGGTCGATCGGCAGCACACGCGTCTTCAACGGCGACAATGCAACGCTCGCTCCCAGGAAATCGATGTGCACGGCGTAGCGCGACGCCTTAGTCGCTGGTATCGGCAAAACAGTTGTCTGGAGTTAGTTTCATGGAATGCAATGCCGAGGCTCTCGACAGACAGCATACATGGAGCGCATGTTGCACAGGGGTTACCATACCAAAGTAGGTGGTCTCATAGCCGCCGGCTCCCACGGTGATGTTACCGCACGTGCCGCGTTTACAGTCGAGAACGGTCAGCGACTCGCTGACTATTGAAGCATCTTCTGCCTGGCTCACCAGCCGCGCTTCAAAGGGCGCTAGAGATAGAAATCATTACATTCAGACACATCCCGATGGTAAGCAATCGGGGAGGGGGAACCACGGGGGGGAGCCGGCAAGGCAGTGCAAGAGACAGCAGGAGAGATTGAGAAACGTTACCTCCACCCTCTTTGATGCGATTATCGAAAGCATCACGCGCCTCAATGGTGAGACCGACCGACGAGCCCGCGAGCATAGAGCTCTTTGAGCCATAGATACGCGTGACCTTGGCTGATATCGGCCCCGTGACGATCGTGGCAAAGTAGGGCGAGTTTTTCACCATAATGCCCCGCATATGTGCCACTACCTTGTGTTTCTCGAGGTGTTGTATGGTTTTGGGTAAGAGTTCAAGAGTCATGCGTTTGTTCGGGTTCGGCGAGCGTGC
>Ga0315905_10004461_pt1 | contig 14299 bp, 10 predicted proteins | sample LakEriMetagenome_5_FD_203522 | JGI IMG/M metagenome (GOLD analysis project Ga0315905, IMG submission 203522) | Freshwater fungal communities from buoy surface, Lake Erie, Ohio, United States - Buoy 4 MA121 | ecosystem: Environmental > Aquatic > Freshwater > Lake | place: USA: Lake Erie, Ohio... | reverse complement strand
TAAGCCGAAACAAATTTCAGGGCTATCAACTGCAGCATGCTCTGATGTATGTAGCCTTGCTCATGCCCAGCCATTTGTATGAGTTGCTGCCCATTTCTGTTTTGATTGGCGCCATTTTTGTCATGGCGCGATTTGCACAAAGCTCCGAATTCACCATCCTCAGAACAGGCGGGTTGGGGCCATGGCGCGCACTTCAAACGCTCTTTCAGTTGGGCCTTTTGTTTGTGACTGTCACCTTCGTATTAGGTGACTACATCTCGCCTTGGACAGACAAACAGGCGCAGCTTTTGAAGGCGCATTACCAAGGACAAATTACCGTTGGCCAGACTGGCGCGTGGCTAAGAGAAAAGCAGGCGCAATCACAATTTGCCGTCAACGTGAGATCCATGAGCAGCGAAGGCCAGCCCGAGAATATTCGAATTCATGAATTTGACAACGAAGGTCGGCTCAAGTCGATGACCCTTGCGCCGACGGCCCAGTTGATGACTGACGGGTCGTGGCTTTTGAAACCCGTTGATCGGCGAATTTTTCACATGGTATCTGGCGAAGAATCGAAAATCGAAATTTTGAATCTGCCGGAATGGTCATGGAAAACCGAAATCACCTCCGAGATGATTTCTGCTGCGCTTCTCAGTCCCGATCGAATGAAAACCATCGACTTGTTTCAATACATGCGGCATTTGGCTGCAAATGGACAAAATGCGCAACGCTATGAAATTCAGTTTTGGCGAAAGGTGATTTACCCATTGAGCTGCTGGGTTATGTTGACACTTGCATTGCCATTTGCCTATTTGCATTTCAGATCAGGCAACATTGCAGGCTATGTATTTGGTGGCGTCATGGCTGGCATCAGCTTCTATTTGCTGAACAACGTTTTTGGCTATATGGGCAATCTACAAAATTGGCAGCCTTGGCTCACGGCAGCTGCGCCCGCACTGATTTACAGCGTGATCTCACTGGCTACCTTTTGGTGGCTGGTTTTACGCCAATAAAGGTTTTTTAATGACGGAAATCACCTTCCAACATGCCATCATTCTGTTTGCTCATGGCTCAAGAGACGCTTTATGGCGACGTCCCATTGAGGCTGTTGCCGACGAGGTGAAGCAACTATCACCCGACACACAAGTGGCATGCGCCTACCTTGAACTGACCCAGCCCGACTTGCCCACTACCGTCGCTGCTTTGGTTCAGACGGGCGTCGATGCCATTCGAATTGTTCCGATGTTTTTGGGGGTGGGCCGGCATGCCCGAGAAGATCTTCCCTTGTTGCTGCAAGATCTCATCATCCAACATCCTGGTGTGACGTTCGAATTAAGAAATGCCATCGGCGAAGAACCTGAACTGACTCGCGCCATGGCGGAAATTGCCTTAAAGCCCAACCCTTAGATTCATAAGGCATAATGAACTCAATCTTACTGGGTTTATTGATATGAACTTGCATCAATTTCGATTTGTACAAGAAGCCGCCCGTCGCAATCTCAACCTGACAGAAGCAGCCAAAGCACTGCACACCTCTCAACCTGGTGTCTCCAAAGCCATCATTGAGTTAGAGCATGAGTTGGGTATCGACATCTTTGCTCGACACGGCAAAAGGCTGAAGCGGATCACGGAGCCAGGTCAGCATGTACTCAAAAGCATCGAAGTCATCATGCGTGAAATTGGCAACTTGAAACGCATCGGCGAGCAGTACAGTGCGCAAGACAGCGGCACCCTGTCGATTGCAACCACCCACACCCAAGCTCGTTATGTGCTGCCTGTACCCGTTGCCAAATTGCGCGACCTGTATCCGCATGTCAACATCAGCTTGCATCAGGGATCGCCTGATCAGGTGGCCAAAATGCTACTGGATGACACCGCCGAAATAGGCATGGCCACCGAATCATTGGCTGCCTACGAGGATCTTGTCACACTTCCTTGCTATGAATGGCAGCACATGCTGGTGGTTGCACCTGACCATCCTTTGGCCAAGAAAAAACACCTGCATTTGGAAGACATTGCCAAAGAACCCCTCATCACCTACCACCCCTCGTTCACGGGGCGAACAAGAATTGATGCCGCATTTGCCAGCAAAAAACTGCACCCTCGAATCGCACTCGAGGCCATTGACTCAGATGTGATCAAAACATACGTGCGTTTGGGTTTGGGCGTGGGCATTGTGGCTGAAATGGCCGTGAGAGATGACCTTGCTGGCGATTTGGTCGCGCGGCCTTTGGGTGATCTCCTGGGAAAAAATGTATCGCGAGTCGCCTTTAAAAGAGGCGCCTACCTGCGCAACTTTGTTTATCAATTTGCTGAGTTACTAAGCGATCGGTTAACAACGGCCTTGGTTGAAAAAGCCATGACAGGTCATGTCAATGACTACGAACTTTGAAACTATTTTAAAAAACCATCATGACTCCCCAGTTGATTTCAAAACAACCCAAGTTGGGCACAACCATTTTTACCGTCATGTCTGGACTGGCCGCCGAAGTGGGCGCGGTCAATTTAGGCCAAGGATTTCCTGACTTTGAGTGCGATCCTCAACTGACCCACGCAGTGACAAAGGCCATGCAAGAAGGCCTCAATCAATACCCACCTATGCCTGGCATCTTGCCCTTGCGTGAGGCTGTGTCGCAAAAAATTGAAAATCTGTATCACCATCACTACGATGCACAAACCGAAATCACAATCACGGCAGGCGCTACGCAGGCTTTGCTCACCATCATGCTTGCCGTTGTGCATCCTGGTGATGAAGTGATTGTTTTGGAGCCATGTTACGACTGTTATGTGCCCAACGTCGAGATGGCCGGCGGCGTGGTGGTCAGGGTGCCCTTAACGCCAGGCACATTCAAACCCGATTTCGACAAAATTCAAGCTGCTATCACGTCCAAAACTCGCGCTATTTTGATCAATTCCCCGCACAACCCAAGTGGCATGGTATGGCGGCACGAAGACATGCTGAAGCTGCAAGAAATTTTGGCGCCCACTCACATTGTGCTGATCAGTGACGAGGTCTACGAACACATGGTTTACCAGCCGCTTCAACACCACAGTGCAAGCTCTTACAAAGGCTTGGCAGAGCGTGCCTTTGTGGTATCAAGCTTTGGCAAAAGTTACCACGTGACAGGCTGGAAAGTGGGCACCGTTGTAGCGCCTGCGGCATTGACCGCTGAATTTCGCAAAGTCCACCAATTTGCTGTGTTTACCGTGAACACGCCCATGCAATTTGGGTTGGCAGGCTACATGTCAAACCCTCAAGCCTATTTGGAATTGCCACAGTTTTACCAACGGAAACGCGATCTCTTCAGAGAAGGATTGTCAAAAACCAAATTCAGACTTTTGCCGGGCGAAGGCACCTATTTTCAATGCGCCGATATTTCCAATCTGTCGGTACCCGAAAAAGATTTGGGTGAGGCTGAATTTTGCAAATGGTTAACACGCGAAATTGGTGTTGCAGCTATTCCCTTGTCCGCCTTTTATGGCGACTCGTTTGACCAAAATGTCATTCGATTTTGTTTTGCAAAAAAAGACGCTACCTTGAATGCTGCCATTGAAAGATTGGCCAAACTTTAATCGTCATTTTCTGGCGCTAAGTTTGGAAACAGCACGGAGTTGAAGCCAAATTTCGTGAAATCACGCACACGTTGGGGGAACAAAATACCCACCAAGTGATCACACTCATGCTGAACCACTTTGGCGTGAAAACCATCTGCTGTTCTCTCAATGGCTTGGCCATGCTGATCAAAACCAGAATAACGAATGTGCTGCCATCTGGGTACAACAGCTCGCAAACCAGGCACCGAAAGACAGCCTTCCCAATCATGCTGCAGTTCATTGCCGATGGGCGTAATGACAGGATTGATCAAGACGGTATAAGGAATGGGGGCCGCATCGGGGTAGCGTGAAATGATTTGCCCCGTTCCAAAAATGACCAGCTGAATATCCCAGCCAATTTGAGGCGCAGCAAGTCCTGCACCACTGGCCGCGATCATGGTCTCTTTCATGTCCACAATGCCATCCAACAGTTCCGGCGAATTAAATTCAAGCACTGGTTTTGCAATTCGCATCAGGCGCTCATCACCCATCTTCAATATTTCACGAACCGTCATTTGGATCTCCTTTTAACAATGACAAAAGGCCAGCTTCATCGAGAACCGGCACACCGAGCGCAAGGGCCTTTTCAAGTTTGCTCCCGGCCTCTGCACCTGCAACCACATAACTGGTTTTTTGACTCACAGAGCCAGCCACTTTGGCACCGGCTTCTTCTAGCATGGCTTTGGCCTCATCTCGACTTAAGGTCGGCAATGTGCCAGTGAGAACGATGGTTTGGCCACTTAAGGGTTTGGGGACGCGCTCTGCAGGGGCGCCTTCTTCCCAACGAACACCACAAGCTCTGAGTTGGGCCACAATTTCTTGGTGGTGCGATTGAGCAAAAAATGCAAGCACACTTTGCGCCACGATGGGTCCTACGTCTGACACCTCTAAGAGTTGATCTAATGGCGCATTCATGAAAGCGTCCAAATTACCAAAGTGGCGGGCAAATTCTTTGGCTGTGGCTTCACCGACATGCCGTATGCCCAAACCATAAATGAATCTAGGCAAGGTGGTGGACTTAGAAGCTTCCAGTGCGGCCAAAATATTGAGCGCCGATTTTTCTGCCATTCGATCAAGTTGAACCAATGCGCTTAAACCTAATTTATAAAGATCTGGCAAGGTACTGACCACGCCGGCATCCACCAATTGATCGATCAATTTTTCGCCTAGACCATCTACCTCTACAGCCCTTCTTTGCGCAAAGTGCAGAAAAGCCTGCTTGCGTTGAGCACCACAAAAAAGGCCACCACTGCATCTGTAGTCGGCCTCATCTTCATCTCTCAAAGCTGCACTGCCACACACTGGGCAAACATGGGGCATGGTAAAAATTTGGGACCCAAGCGGGCGCTTAGCAAGGACAACGCTGACAACTTCAGGAATGACGTCGCCTGCGCGCCGAACAATGACGGTATCACCCACCCGAACATCTTTACGTCTAGCCTCATCTTCGTTGTGCAGGGTTGCGTTGGTGACGGTCACGCCACCCACAAAGACAGGGGCCAATTTGGCAACAGGTGTTAGTTTGCCGGTTCGACCTACCTGAATGTCAATGGCCTGAACTGTTGTGAGTTCTTCCTGCGCAGGGTACTTGTGAGCAACGGCCCAACGGGGCTCGCGCGTGACAAAACCAAGTTTTTCTTGAAGCCCAAGGTCATTGACTTTGTAAACAACGCCATCAATGTCGTAAGGCAGCTTATCTCGCACTTGGGCAATTTGTGCATGAAAATCAATCAGTCCGGCGGAACCTCTGACACACTGCGTTTGTGCAGCCACTGGAAAGCCCCAAGCCTTGAGCGCTTGCAATAAATCATAGTGCCGCTGAAAAGGTGCCACACCTAATGGCCATCCCAACACCTCACCTAAGCCATACGCAAAAAAACTCAGGGGCCGTTGCGCGGCGATGTTGGAATCCAATTGACGTACAGCACCGGCTGCAGCGTTTCTTGGATTCACAAATGTTTTCTCACCTTTGAGACCTTCAGAGATTTTAAGAAGTTGACGTTCATTGAGGGCATCAAAGTCGTCTCGCCGCATATAAACTTCTCCGCGGACTTCCAACACTGAAGGCACTTCAAAAAGTTGCAAGGGGATTTGCCCAATGGTTCGAACATTGTGCGTGACATCTTCACCATATTCACCATCACCTCGAGTAGCCGCTTGAACCAAAATGCCATTTTCATAACGAAGGCTCATGGCCAAGCCGTCAAATTTAAGTTCTGCAACGTATTCGACTTCAGATGCACCCTCTGCCAAACCTAATTCTTTTCGAATTCGAGTGTCAAAGGCTGCGGCGCCACTGGCCTCATTGTCAGTTTCGGTTCGAATGCTCAACATAGGCACTTGATGACGCACTGTAGAGAACTCAGGCAATACGGCCCCTCCTACGCGCTGTGTAGGTGAGTCTGCCGTTAGCAGAACAGGATACTGATTTTCGATGCTCTGAAGTTGTAGAAACAATCGATCGTATTCAGCATCGGGCACTTCAGGTGCATCCAAGGTGTAGTAAGCATGCGCATGCCGGTGCAGCAATTTTCGAAGCTGTGCGGCTTGTTCACTTGCCAGATCGAATGCTGAAGGGCTAGGCCTGGTGCCCTCTTCCGATCCTGAAAACAAATCTAAGTTCACAATGAGATCGAGGGCACGATTATGAAAACAATCGACGTGCCTGAGGTGAGCCAGCAGACAACTCACGTGAATCTAGGGCATCGTAAAGGAGTTCTAGATCAACTGCAATGGCGTTTAAATTTGCTTCGGTGAGTGCGTGTCCTGAACCATCGGTAATGACGCCGTCCATGTCTTTGCCAAGTATGCGGGCTGCTTCGCGCAACCTGGCAAACGCTTGTTCTTCTCGGGGTACCTGCGGCACATCCAGGCTTAAGGTGAATTCTTTGATGGCAGACAAGGCCGGATCATCGGCCATGGCCGCTTGTGTATCAAAGGACAAAGACAAAATGGGGGGCAAGCCTTGAACTGGTGCAGCCAAAACCATTCGACCAGGAATGACGCCAGCCACAAAACCCCAACGCGCAGCGTGTTGATGAATGTAGCCCGGACTCCATGCGGCTGATGTGGCACAAACCGTGAAGCTAAGCTGCGCATCGTGCGCACTGGCAAATTGATCAAGCTCACGGGCACGGGCGACTTCTTCCAACATGTCTGGAAACTCGGGTGCACCCCCAATTGAATCGGCAAAGTTTTGGGCCTTGATCACATACTCTGAAAATTCAATTTCATTCAAGGGCCCTATCCGATTGGCCAATTGAACACCCGCTTGAAATGCGTGGTACCTGCGCCCAGCCACTGGGGTTTCCCATTCGCCTGTATTGTCATTCAAGCCTTCAACAGCAAATGGTTTGGTACCGACTCGACGCGTGGCAGGCAAAGCCGCCAAAGCAGCATCGCCTGAAACCTGCACATCAACCTCAATCGCGGCAATGACGTCGATCAGTGCATCCAGCGGCGGCTTTTTTTCAGGCGTGGGCAGAATGCCAATTTCATCGTCTAAATAGGCTGATTCATTCGAACCTGAGCGACTCAAATCTGAATTGTCTAGGACAGGGTCGACGCTAGGCGTAGTCTCGGGTGCGGCTTGGCGTGGCGCGTTTTGCCGAGCCGTCCAGAGGTTGTACAGAACAACCCCCACCAAGGTCACGACACCAACAATGGCCAAACTATTTTGCAAGGAACTCATATCAGGGTGTGCAAAGGAAGGTGTCTATCAAATGGATTTGATCAAGCCGTTTCGGCAATTGCAACTGCAGCTTCCATGTCAACAGCAACAATGCGGGAGACACCCTGCTCTTGCATGGTCACACCGATCAGTTGCTCTGCCATCTCCATCGCAATCTTGTTGTGACTGATGAACAAAAATTGAGTTTCTTTGCCCATGCTCTTGACCAATTTGGCGTAGCGTTCTGTGTTCGCGTCGTCCAAGGGGGCGTCCACCTCGTCCAACAAACAAAAAGGTGCTGGATTGAGTTGAAAAATGGCAAACACCAAAGCAATGGCCGTGAGAGCCTTTTGGCCGCCAGACAACAAGTGAATGGTCTGATTTTTTTGGCCAGGCGGCTGCGCCATCACCTGAACACCAGAGTCCAAAATTTCATCGCCCGTCATGACCAAGCGGGCACTGCCGCCGCCAAACAATTCAGGGAACATGCGACCAAAATGTTCATTCACAATTTTGAAAGTACCCGCCAAGAGATCTCTGGTTTCGGCGTCAATTTTCTTAATGGCATCTTCTAGCGTTGTCATGGCTTCGGTCAAATCAGCGGTTTGAGCGTCCAAGAATGCCTTGCGTTCGCGGGATGTTGTCAGTTCTTCTAGTGCCGCCAAATTGACAGCACCCAAGGCCACAATTTCCCGATTCAGGCGATCGATTTCAGATTGCAATCCCGTTAGGCGAACATGGCCTTCCTCAATTGATTTGGCCAATGCCTCAAGATCTGCCTCAGCATCAAGCAGCAACTGAGTGTATTGCTCAAGTCCTAAACGTGAAGCTTGTTCTTTGAGTTGCAGCTCGGTAATTCTTTGGCGCATAGGATCGAGTTCACGCTCAAAACTCATACGTCGTTCATCACTGGCACGCAAACGCGCCGTGAGGTCATCGTACTCACTGCGCTTGGCACCCAATACCTGCTCCCTCTCCATTTTCATGGCCAATGCATTTTGCAAACCGGCCTGTGCCGCCGCATCGGTGAGACGAGACAATTCTTCCTTGGCTCGCTCTTGCTCATCTGCAATCGATTTAATTTGTTGGACCGCAGTTTCTAGGCCACGCTGCAATTCTGAGCGCCTGGCTTCTAGGCTGCGCTGTGAAAAAGTGGCTTCTTGTGCCAAACGTTCAAGCGTTCGCTGCTGCTCACGACACTCTGACAATTTGCGCTCAGCCTCAATCACGCGCTCATCAAGTTGTGCGTGGCGCTCTTGACTGTCAGCCAACTGCATGTCGAGTTCTTCAAATCTGGCTTCAGCCGTGATTCGACGCTCTTGGAGCTCTTCTACATGAAGGTCAATTTCTGCCATGTCAGTGGCGATTTGCTCAGTGCGAGCGCGTGTTTGCTCTGCCCATTGAGAAAGTCTAAGTGTTTCAACCTGCAGTTCATGGGCTTTCGATTGAGCCTCTGACGCTTCTTGCCTGGCCAACACCAAACGTTGCGCAGCATCAGAATACGCGGCTTCAGCACGAACGGAGGATGACCTGGTTTCCTCTGCAATCAATGTTTGAGCACGCAATTGCTTTTCGAAGTTTTCAATGTCTTGGGCGCGCGCCAAGAGGCCTGCTTGTTCAGAATCAGGGGCATAAAAACTGACACTGTGTTTGCCAACGGTATGACCCGTTTGAACTACAAAGCATTCGGCGCCTTGCAGTTGATCGCGCCAAGCCATGGCATCGTCCAAAGAAGGCGCTGTGAAATAACCTTGGAGCCAATCTGTGAGCAAAGCCGATAGGCCAGCATCAGAAAGTCTGAGCAAATCGGAAAGGGGTCGGCAAGCAGCTGGGAGTCCTTTTCGAGCTGATGTTTGAGTGGCATTTGGCGGTGAATAGAACGAGAGTTTGGCAGGCGGCGCATCGGATGCAAAAGCCTTCACCATGTCTAGGCGCGAAACCTGAAGCGATGAAAGTTTCTCGCGCAGCGCAGATTCCATGGCATTTTCCCAACCGGGTTCCATGTGCATCTTGCTCCACAAACCTTGCAACTGATCAAGGCCGTGTTTGTTCAACCAGGGCTTGAGTTTGCCGTCAGTTTTGACTTTTTCTTGGAGTGATTTAAGGGCTTCAATCTTGGCAGTGAGGTCTGCTAATTTGGCAGACTCGTTGTTGACAGACTGCTGTTGATCTCGACGCTCTTGGTCCAATCTTGGGGTTTGTTCTTCTAACTCTTGCAAGGCGGTGTTGCACAATTTTGCCAAAGTGTCTGCTTGTGCCAATTGCGATTTCAACTGAACAAGTCCTTGCTCGTCTGGGGCATCCAGTGCATTTCGATCAGCCAACAAGCGCTCTCGCCTGGTTGAAAGTTGTCGAGTTTGGTCTTCGATGTTGCGTTGATCGGCCGCCAGCACCTGAATTTGCTGTTGAACCTGCACCACACTGCCTCTTTGCTCGTTGGCTTTGGCTTGCGCTTGCCGCATGACTTCTTCCAAATCAGGCAAGGCTTGGGCTTGATCTTCAACTTGTGCAGCCAATGTGATGGCTTGATCTTCGGCTTGCAGAGCTTGTTCTGCCAACGCTTCCAACTCTGCTAAGGCTTGTATTTGCTTTTCGGACCACTCTGTTGATTGGGCCTGCAATTGAAGCAGGCGTTGCTCAGCACGCTGGCGACCTTCCACCACGAAGCGAATCTCAGCTTCTAGCTTACTGACTTCAGCACTGGCCTCGTACAACAAACCTTGTGCCTGATTGACTTGGTCACCCGCAGCGTAGTGCGCTTGACGAACTGTTTCTAGGTCTGACTCGACATGCCGCAAATCGGCGATGCGCGCCTCTAAATCAATGACGGCCTTGTCGACATCGGCTTTGATTTTGACTTGATCGGTTTCTGCATCTGCGCGTTTGAAAAACCAAAGCTGCTGCTGCTTCAAGGTGCTATCGACTTTTAACGCATTGAAGCGTTGAGCCACTTCAGCCTGCTTCTCCAACTTTTCCAAATTGGCGTTCAATTCCCGCAAAATGTCATCAACACGCGTAAGGTTCTCTCGGGTGTCAGAAAGGCGGTTTTCAGTTTCACGGCGCCGTTCTTTGTATTTAGAAACACCTGCCGCTTCTTCCAAAAACAAACGCAATTCTTCCGGCCTAGATTCAATGATTCTGCTGATGGTGCCCTGGCCGATGATGGCGTAAGCACGCGGACCTAAGCCTGTTCCCAGAAAAACATCTTGAACGTCGCGTCGGCGCACGGGTTGGTTGTTGATGAAATAACTGCTGTTGCCGTCTCGTGTCAAAACGCGTTTAACCGCAATTTCTAAAAATTGCCCCCATTGCCCTCCGGCACGATGGTCAGCATTGTCAAAGACCAATTCAACGCTAGCTCGGCTGGCGGGCTTGCGGGTGTTGGTACCGTTGAAAATAACGTCTTGCATGGATTCACCACGCAACTCGGAAGCTTTGGATTCACCCAAAACCCAGCGGCACGCATCCATGATGTTGGATTTTCCGCAACCATTGGGGCCGACAACACCGACCAGCTGCCCAGGCAGGACAAAGTTGGTGGGTTCTGCAAAGGATTTGAATCCAGATAATTTGATGGAATTAAGGCGCACAGGAGTCAGAAATTAGGTCAGTAGGCACAACTCGTGCCAGAAGCCTCCATGTTAACCGACCCAAGGGCCCCATCAGTCTGGAAAACACCTGAAATTGAACTCAAAAACAGGCCCGCAATTGCCGGATAATTGGGGCATGAACCCCCTCTTGGCTACCCTCCAACCCTACCCCTTCGAGCGCCTTCGCCAATTGTTCGCAACGGTCACCCCTCCCACAGACCGCGCGCACATAAGTTTGGGCATTGGCGAGCCCAAACACGCAACGCCCGAATTCATCAAAATGGCCCTCAAAGCCTCGCTTGATACAGCACTGTCTGGATATCCAGCCACTGCGGGTGAATTGCGCATGCGGGAGGCGTGTGCCCAATGGCTCCAGCGCAGATACCGCATTGAAATTCAAGCCAGCACCCAAATTTTGCCCGTCAATGGCTCCAGGGAGGCCTTGTTTTCCCTGGCCCAAGCGGTCATCGACCCCACAAAACCCGGTGCACGTGTTGTCAGCCCGAATCCCTTCTATCAAATTTACGAAGGTGCCACGCTTTTGGGAGGAGCCGAGCCCTACTACGTGGCCAATGCGCCTGAAAACGACTTCACAGCCAACTGGCAGTCAGTGCCTGAGGCTATTTGGCGCACAACCCAACTCGTTTTTGTCTGCTCACCCGGAAACCCCACCGGAAAAATCATGCCCTTGGCTGAGTGGCAAACTTTGTTCGAGCTCAGCGAAAAATATGGCTTTGTCATTGCCTCAGACGAGTGCTACAGCGAAATCTATTTTCGCGATGAACCACCGTTAGGCGGCTTAGAGGCGGCCTCTCTTTTGGGTTACAAAGAATTCAAACGTTTGATCGCCTTCACAAGCTTGTCAAAACGCAGCAACGTGCCAGGCTTGCGCAGTGGCTTTGTGGCTGGCGACGCAGCCATCATCAAAGATTTTTTACTGTATCGCACCTATCACGGCTGCGCCATGAGTGGTGTGGTTCAAGCCGCCAGCATTGCAGCCTGGAACGACGAAGACCATGTGGTGGAAAACCGCAACTTGTACCGCACCAAATTTGCACAAGTCACGCCTGTCTTGGCAGGGGTCATGGATGTCAAATTACCCGATGCCAGTTTCTACTTGTGGGCAGGTGTGCCAGCAGCTTGGAACAACAGCGATACCGATTTTGCACGCGAGCTTTATGCGTCAGAAAATGTCACTGTGTTGCCCGGTAGTTACATTGGCAGAACCGTCGATGGAAAAAACCCTGGCCAAGGCCGAGTTCGAATGGCCTTGGTGGCCGAAACGGCAGAGTGCTTGGAAGCTGCACACCGCATGGCAAGATTCATCAAAGCAGGCAGACCCTCATGAGCGCCACACTTCGACTGGCTGAGCAACTGATCTCATTGCCCTCCGTGACCCCCGAAGATGGTGGCTGTACGGCCTTGATCAATTCGTATCTTAAACCCTTGGGCTTCCAATGCGAAGTGATTGATTTGGGGCCAGACAACTTTCGGGTCCGAAATCTTTGGGCCAAAAGAGCTGGCACTTCAGGCCAAACCTTGGCATTTGCAGGACACGTTGATGTCGTACCCACTGGACCTTTGACAAAATGGACCAGCGACCCCTTCACGCCCACTCACCGAGACGGCAAATTGTTTGGTCGCGGCGCAAGCGACATGAAAACCTCACTGGCCGCCATGGTGGTGGCCACCCAAGAGTTTTACCAAGCTTGCCCCAACCCTGCATTAGGCATTGCGTTTTTACTCACCAGTGACGAAGAAGGCCCAGCACTGGATGGCACCGTGCGCATTTGTGAAATGCTTCAAGCTCGCCAAGAAACGCCCGACTATTGCATTGTGGGAGAGCCCACATCTGTCAAACAAACTGGCGACATGATCAAGAATGGAAGGCGTGGTTCACTCAGTGGCAAATTGATCGTCAAGGGCATTCAAGGACACATTGCCTACCCGCAGTTGGCAGACAACCCAGTGCACCGAGCCGCACCTGCGCTGGCCGAATTGGCAGCCATGGTGTGGGACGGGGGCAATGAATTTTTCCCGCCAACCAGCTGGCAAATCAGCAACGTGCAAGCTGGCACTGGCGCCACCAATGTCATTCCAGGTGAAATGCTCATTGATTTCAACTTTCGTTTTTGCACCGAGTCCAACGAAGCCTCCTTGAAAAAACGTTTAACCGATGTTCTGCTAAAACATGATTTGAAATTTGACATTGAGTGGACGCTTGGCGGCCTGCCCTTCCTCACCACACCTGGCACGCTTGTCAAAGCCGTACAAGAAGCTATTCATGACGTAACCGGACTTCGAACAGAGCTATCGACAACGGGCGGCACCAGCGATGGCCGCTTTATTGCGCAAACATGCCCGCAAGTGATTGAACTGGGCCCGCCCAACGCCACCATTCACAAGATCGATGAGCATGTGGCATTGGTCGACATTGAACCGCTTAAAGATATCTACAAAAAGGTCTTGTTTAATTTGAACACGGCCTGCGCGATTGAGATGGGGCAAAAGCCTTAAGGCATCAATGCGATGGATCTCAAAGAACTGATACACACTAGCGCAAATAGACTAGATGAAGCCAAAGTCGCATTTGGCCATGGCACCCTGAATGCGCAAGACGAAGCCGCTTGGCTTGTTTTGTGGCAACTCAAACTTCCCTTAGATCTGGATTTAAACGAAGACATTCTCGGCTTGCAACAACAAGTGACTTCAGCCCATGCCAAAGTTGATTTAAAAAATATTTCGCAAAATCAAATCGAGGCTTGCCAAGCCCTCGTAGCTCAACGGATTCAAACTCGCAAACCTGCGGCTTACCTCACGCGAGAAGCCTGGCTGCAAGGTATTCCTTTTTACATTGACGAGCGCAGCATTGTGCCGCGCAGCCTGATTGCAGAACTGATTGCAGAGGGTGCCTTTGATACTTGGCTGGCAGAGTCTTCACATTCGTTTTTAGACCTGTGCACTGGCAATGGCAGTTTGGCTGTTTTGTGTGCCATGGCCTACCCCGAAATTGAAGTGATTGGGGCTGACATCTCTAAGGATGCCTTGGCCGTGGCCAAAATCAATGTCGATCAACACCAGTTGTCACATCGCATTCAACTTGTCGAAAGCGATGGCCTTCAAGGTCTGACACAAACATTCGATTGCATCATTTGCAACCCGCCTTATGTGTGTGAAGCCAGCATGCAAGGACTGCCAGCCGAGTTCAAGGCAGAGCCGCTTTTGGCTTTGGCTGGCGGCACAGATGGCATGGATTTCATCCGCCAGTTGTTCATTGACTTGCCAGATCGCATGAACGAGCAAGCCATCCTGATTCTGGAAATTGGCAATGAGCGCGATCACTTTGAAGCGGCTTTTCCCTGGCTAGAAGCAGTCTGGTTAGAAACCAGTGCGGGTGAAGATCAGGTTTTGTTGGTCACCAAAGAAGCACTTTTGAAAATTGACGCAAAGTCATGAAAAAAGCCCT
>Ga0315905_10004460_pt1 | contig 14301 bp, 25 predicted proteins | sample LakEriMetagenome_5_FD_203522 | JGI IMG/M metagenome (GOLD analysis project Ga0315905, IMG submission 203522) | Freshwater fungal communities from buoy surface, Lake Erie, Ohio, United States - Buoy 4 MA121 | ecosystem: Environmental > Aquatic > Freshwater > Lake | place: USA: Lake Erie, Ohio... | reverse complement strand
ATGCCATAAATGATGCACGCCCATACATTAGACAGACTGCACCTTATAAGAAGGACCAGTTTGATAATGGTAAAGAGCCAGGTGAGCAATCACTTACTGGTTGGTGGCTACGTTCTCAGTCATCATTCCACTCAGGTTCAGGTATTAAGTTCTACGACCCATCTGCTGGTGAGACTGTTGACTATAGATTTACAGATAGCAAAGGTGTTAATGTTTGGACTAAAGGACAAGTAACCTTACTTAAAGACACCGCTACTGCACACTATACATCTGGTGCAATTCAGACCAATGGTAAACCATTTCAGATTGCTCGTTCTATTGAGTACGGTGGAACTAATGGAGTCCTTCTGTGGGATGAGTATGATGTAGACAAAATTGCAGAAGATGGAACTGTTACACATTTCTTAGATTATGCAGCAGGAACTGATTATGCAGTTAATGCTATATGTGATGATGGTACTAATGCTTTTTGGATTACCAATATTATTGCTAGCGGTACTCCAAGATTGCGTGTATATAAAAAGTTATTAACTGGTGTTTCTGGTGCTGGTGATACTCTTATGATTACCGACAATGGTATTACTGTAAATACTGCTGTTATGGAATATGTTAAAGACCGCATTGTTATGGGTATTAACAATAAGATATACGAAATATCTTCATCTGCATCTGCTCTTCCAAGCCCTGTATATACACACAGTGATACTGATATTGTATTCTCAAGCATTACCGCTTCTGGTCCAGCCATCTATGTAGCAGGTTATAGTGGCACCCAGTCAAGCATATTTAAATTTACTCTTAATACCTCTGGTGTTATGCCAACTCTTACTACTGCTATTACTGCAGCAGAGATGCCAGTTGGAGAGATTATCCATAAGATTTATTACTACCTAGGTTATATGATGATAGGTACTAACAAAGGAATCCGTGCAGCAGTTGTCTCAGACCAAGACGGCTCCATTAACTATGGTCCACTTATTGTGGAAACCACTCAGCCTTGCTATGACTTTGCTGCACGAGACAGATTCATCTGGTGTGCAACTGGCGTAGATGGCGCAGCAGGAGTTATCCGCATTGACCTTGGTAATGAGATAGAGACTTTACGCTTTGCTTATGCTAATGACTTATATGTAAGCGGTACATCAGGATACAGCACAGTAACCTGTGCATTTGCTGGCACAACAGACCGATTAGTATTTGCTACTACAGCAGTTAACGCTGGCTCAATAAGTAACAAAGCATTGACATCTAACGTAGCAACCTTAACCACATCTGCAGCACACGGCCTAGCCGTTGATGACCAGATATGGGTAGAAGGTGTTGACTCTACATTTAATGGTAAGTATACAGTTACTGGCGTACCAACCACTACAACATTTACCTATGCTAAGACTGCCTCTAACGTAGCATCTACTGCCGTATCACCTGTGGGTAAAGTCAATAAAGTAGGTAGCATTAATATTGAAGCAAGTGCAACACTAGCATCTACTGGGTTTATCACTAGCGGTTACATCCGCTATGGAACATTAGAGCCTAAGAACTTCAAACGTTTACTTGCTCGTGGAGACTTTACTAAAGGTTCATTAGTACTTGAGACTGTTGATAAAGATGGTGTTGAGTATGACCATATTACCTACGAAGCAGGAGTAACTGCAGTTGAAGTAGGTACATCTAATCCTGATACAGCACAAGAGTATGTAGCCTATAAGTTTATTCTTAATCGTGATGCTACAACTACCAGTGCAGGTCCTATATTTAAGGGTTATCAAGCGAAGGCTACTATTGCTACACCTCGTCAGAGAGTTATGAGATTCCCTGTTTACTGTTTTGATATTGAAACAGATAGATACAATGTGGTATCTGGCTATGAAGGTAAAGCACTATCAAGATTACAACTGTTAGAAAACGTAGAAGAAGGTGGCGATGTTGTTACCTGGCAAGACCTTACTACTGGCGAAAGTCGTCAAGTAGTTATTGAGCAAATCTCATTTACACGTATGACTCCACCAGACAAAAGGTTTGATGGTTTCGGAGGCGTAATTGAAATTACGATTAGGACCGTATAATGACACCAACTGATTGGGCTGGATTAGCCGTAGCATTAACCACACTTATTGGAGCACTTGCTGCTGCAGTTAGATGGATGGTTAAGCACTATCTTACCGAACTTAAACCAAATGGTGGCTCAAGCCTACGTGATAAAGTCAATCAGTTAGATGACAAAGTAGAGTTCTTAACAGAGTTAATAATACAATCACTAAAGAAGTAGGGACATAATGAGCGTAGTAGACATAGCCAAATCTCAGGTAGGATACAAAGAGGTTGGTAAAAGAAATGATAGTATGTATGGCAAGTGGTACGGATTAAACAACAACCCTTGGTGTGCAATGTTTGTATCTTGGTGCTTTGACCAAGCAGGACTAGCACCTAAGGTAGCAGCCCAAACTAAAAAAGGATTTGCCTCTTGTCAAGCAGGACTTAAATGGTTTACAAGTAAAGGCAAGATAGTTCCAGTCGGCAAAGCGCAGGCTGGCGACATAGTTTTCTTTCAATTCGATGCTGATGCAGAGGCTGACCACGTTGGTATCTGTGCCAGTAATGATGGAAAGAAATACCTTATGGTTTATGAGGGTAATACCTCAGGGGATAATAAGGGCAGTCAATCAAACGGAGATGGTGTGTTTCTAAAGAAGCGTGCTTACTCCCTAGTAATGGGCGTTGCTCGCCCTTAAAGGACAATATGAATACAACTAAATTAAAAGCAATCGTATCAACTTATCTGCGTGCTGCAGTAGCAGCCGTGCTTGCTCTATACCTTACTGGTACAACTGACCTAAAGGCATTAGCATTAGCAGGAGTTGCAGCCGTTGCAGGACCTATTCTAAAGGCAATAGACCCATCAGCCACAGAATTTGGTATTGGAAGCAAGTAATTATATACCCCTAATCGGGCTTTAAACGCCCTTTAGAGACACTAATGACCCCCAACCTAGTAGAGATACTGGGAAGGGGGTCTTTTGTCATTTCTTTTGCACCCATAATTGCTGGTTGTCACCAATAATTTCAAGTTCTAACTGCTTGGCCCAACAAAAAAAGTTGATTGCTGACTTAGGTTCATACAGTGCTCCCTTGTCGTGGACCCAGGTGTAGTCATCAAATGCCATAATACCACCAGACTTCAGGTGCTGCCAAGCCATTATTGCATCATCTAGCACGGCTGATGCAGTGTGATCTGCATCTATATAAATGAAATCATACCACCAATTACCCTCGTCTTCGTGGACGTTTAGAAAATGGTTGGTGGATGTTCTATTAGGAAATACGTTATTGTAATCTTTTATTCTATGAAGATAACTTTTCCACACACCCTCAAAGTTTATCTCGTTATGGACATCTTCTGTGGGTGAGCCAAGCCAAGTGTCAACATCGGTAAGTTCTGATGTCTCGTCAGTTAGTACATTATCTAACATCCATATACTTGCATCTCCATTAAACACCCCAAGTTGTAGGAACCGTAAGTCAGGTTTACCCTTGAATTGAGATAAATGAAGTTCAAAGTTCTTTTTAGCGTGCTCATTAAACCAATTAGGATAGGTAGTTGTATCTTCCATAGTTATACTCCTAGTTATATATTATAGACCCCTTCGGGGTCTTATATATAGTATTATATATCTAAGTATACACATAGGAATACCGATTGATGGTAGGCGCAAGATCCTGCCTACCTACAATGCCTGTCCATTATGATATACTACTGCTATGACTATTGAATTGGGTGAATACACCTTACCAGAACATATATCTTACTCCGCATTTACTACCTTTATCGACTGTGGCTACCAGTATTACCTAGGTCGACTGTTACAATTACCTGAGGCACCATCTGTATGGTCAGTAGGTGGCTCATCATTTCATACCGCTACCGAGATGTGGGATTTGGAGAACCTATGATTAGTATTGTTAATGAAGAGGGTGGTATCACTACTATAAAGTGGGAAACCTATAATCAAATTATGCGTGAACGTTATGAAGATGGATTGAAAGAAACTTGGAACGTTGCTATTGGTTCTATCAATTCACTTATTGATAAGACTGTAGATGAAACCGAACTCATTGGATTACAACACGCTAAACTAGCCCTTAAGGAGGCAATAAGTGCTCACCGCTCAAAGTCTCTGGGATAAGGCCTGGGTTAAAGAGTCGGAAGGTGTTGACTTAACCTTTGCACGTGTAGGCGGTAGAACATCTAAAGCATTTCCTAATAGAGAGAACATAGATTTCTGGCAACAGACAGGACCTGAGTGGGTTCAGTCTTATATTGATTGGCGTAAGGCTAATCATAACTGGAAGATTTGGTTCACTCCTGAAGGCGCACCCGCCATAGAGTTGGGGTTGACTCCTATTTTTGCTGGCGTGCCAGTGAAGATGGTTCTCGATAGAGTGTTTGAAGTCGATGGTGAGTTGGTCGTGGTTGACCTCAAGACTTCACAACAGACCCCAACTTCTACTCTACAACTTGGCTTCTATAAACTAGGGCTTAAACAAGTCTTAGGTATAGATGTAAAGTATGGTGCATACTGGATGGCAAGACAAGAAGGCACCTCTAGTATGGTAGACCTTAGTACTTATACAGAAGAGAAACTTGAATACCTTGTCGCCTCCTTTGATAAGGCACGCAAGGCTGGTATATTTATCCCTAATACAAACAACTGCAATCGTTGTGGGCTAACAGAACACTGTCAGTTCACTTCGAAGAAATGAGAGAAACAATGGCAAATGAAGACTGGAAACTACAAGTTTCCTACAAGACACCGTCAGGTGATATGATAAACGTACGTGCTAATACTGCTGATGAACTATCAGTATTGTTAGAAGGCGTAGGAGATTACTCTACACAGATTGCTGCTACTCAGCAAAAGATCGTAGGTTCATACGCTCTAAACCCGTCCTCGACATCGAGTTCCACTACAAGCACAAGGCCCTCGAGTTACTCCGCTCCAACCCCAGTCTCAGCAGCGTCAGGTACAGCGTCACCCGTATGCAAACACGGAGCCCGTATATGGCGAGAGGGAATCAGTAAAGCAAGCGGTAAACCATATGCATTCTGGTCTTGTCCTTCACCACAAGGAACACCTGACCAATGCAAACCAGTAAACTAAAAGACTGGCACAAATCTTTTTTCGGAACTAGAAAGGAACTAGGATGCGTACACTTGTCAGATCAGTTGGTCGTGCCAGTATTGGTGGGGAACCATTACCATCTTGCTTTAAGGCATTCGAATCAAATAAGATCATCATCCGTCGCTCTGAAGTTTCTATGTTCGCAGCAGCACCAGGAGTGGGAAAGTCTACACTAGCACTAGCGTTAGCGTTGAAGATGAAAGTGCCAACACTTTATATCTCAGCCGATACTAATGCACATACTATGGCTATGCGATTAGCGTCTATGATTTCGGGAAAAAACCAAACAGATGTAGAGGGGATGCTACATACTGATGTTGGTTGGACTAAGGCTACTCTATCTAAGAGTAGCCATATAGTCTGGTCATTTGAATCAGCACCAACACTACAAGATATTGATGAGGAAGTTCAAGCCTTTGAAGAACTATGGGGTTGTTCACCTACACTTATTATAGTAGATAACTTAATGGATGTAGCCACAGATGGTGGCGAAGAGTTTGCTTCAATGCGTGCTATTATGAAGGAGTTAAAGTATCTTGCTCGTGCTACCAATTCGGCTGTTGTCGTTCTTCATCACACTAGTGAGGCTGTGCTTGGGTCACCGTGTCAGCCACGCTCTGCTATCCAAGGTAAAGTGGCACAACTTCCAGCGCTTATATGTACACTTGGTGTTGTCGGAACTTCAATGGGTGTTGCTCCAGTTAAGAATAGATATGGCAGAGCAGACGCAGGTGGAGGACTAATGACTTGGATTGCATTCAACCCTGAGTATATGTTTGTTGACGATATTCCAGAGAACCATTGATATGCCCACCAAAGATATAGGTAGAAGATCTGTTACTATTGGGCTTAATACTATCCATTGTTTTGGTGTAGGCTATGAAAGATATCCTATCTTAGATCTGGAGATAGGATATTCAGCCCAAGTAGTTGCTTGGGTAAACAGATTTGATTTCTTATTTTTCTTTGTTAACTTTACTAAGTATCCTAAGGTGGATTGGCGTGAGTAAGAAACTAAGAATTAGAAATCCATTTTACTTTGTAGATAATGAATGGACATCTGTTAATTGTTTTCATTGTGGCAGACAGTTCGTGATGTATATACCAAACATTCGTGTATATAATTATTGCTTGGAGTGCGAATGAGTGCATACGGTAAGCGCAAAGGTGCTACCTTTGAGACTAGTGTAGTTAAGTGGCTACGCTCCAAGGATATACTGGCTGAGAGATTAACCAAGGCTGGTGCTAAAGATGAGGGTGATGTTGTTGCTTTCTTAGATGGAGCAGCAAACATACTAGAGTTAAAGGCAACAAAAAAGTTAGACTTACCACAGTTCTGGCGTGAGGCAGAGGTTGAGGCAGAGAATTATGCTAAGGCTAGAGGATTAAAAGAAGTACCATATAAATTTGTTATAGTTAAACGTAGACAGGCAGGAATAGACAAGGCTTGGGTGGTGGAAGATTTTGAACAATGGACTAAGAGGGCAGGCAAATGACTTACCAAGTATCAGAGAAATACTTATACACTACGGAGCACAAGTCCGACAAGGACACGGGCAGGTTAATCTCAAATGCCCTTTCCACTCCGACACTCACCAATCAGGAAGTGCTAATCTCGACGATAACATATACATATGCTTCGCCTGCGGAGTCCAAGGTAACAGTTTACAAATTGTCGCACAGCAAGAAAGGGTAGATATACGTGAAGCAAAGTCAATCGCAGAAAGAATTACTGGGACAGGCAGTTCAGAAGTACGCGGCAAACATTTATCAGGCAGAAGATTACCTGCGAAGCAGGGGTATATCAATGGAAGCAGCACGTCTGGCGCGATTCGGCGTAGTCGTGGAACCTGAGATAGGACACGAATCATTTACTGGCAGGCTATCTATCCCTTATATTACGAAGAGTGGTGTAGTTGATTTAAGATTTAGATCTCTTAACCCAGCAGTTGAACCTAAGTATATGGGTATGACTGGGGCTGAGACCAAGATGTATAATGTATTAGATATAGAACGAGCAGGCGATTTTATAGGAGTGTGTGAAGGTGAATTGGATACAGTTACTTTGTCTAGTTGTGTTGGCATTCCTTGCGTCGGCGTACCTGGTGCTAACAGTTGGAAGAAACATTATACAAGATTACTCGCAGACTTTGAAAGAGTATATGTATTTGCAGATGGAGATCAACCAGGCAAAGAGTTTGCCAATAGTCTCGCAAGGGAGTTGCCAGTCACAGTCGTGCAATTGCCAGACGGAGAAGATGTGAACAGTGCATATGTAAAGTATGGTTCTGATTACATTAGAGAGAGGGCTGGATTAAATGGATAGAAGTATACCGCCTTGCCCTGAATGCGGTGAGAGATTTGCTAATGTGTTTGAGGCAACAGATCATTTGCTAGAAGATGATGATGAGTTTGATCCCGCACTAGTATTACCCAATGGGGCTAGGTTAATGATAGGTTCATTGCTTAGGTGCCTGTATAAATATGCAGACAAACCAGATCAGATCAAGACTATAACCCAGTCTACATATATGACATTGTTTACGGCAGAGACACAGCCCGAAGCAATCAAAGATATAGTAGAGGAAATGATAATCGAATCGCAGATGATGGAAATAGATAATGAACTCAAGCAATTACTGGAAGAGGGGAAGTGAAGAATGGCAGATTATAATCCACTTGGAGGAACAAGGTTTCCATATAAGTCAAGTACAGAAGATGGATGGGAGACTCGTAGTTACCCTGACAGTACCTCTTTTGAGTCAGCAGTTGGAGCAACATACCAAGAACTATTAGATCTATTGTTAACTAAACATAAGGATTACGGCCCAAAGAATATTGCTGATGCACCTGGTGGTGCCATCAATGGACTGCGTGTGCGTATGCACGATAAGTTAGCACGCATAAATAATTTAGTTGATAGCGGTAAGAACCCAGAGCACGAGTCCATTGAAGATTCCTTCAAGGATATGGCAAACTATGCAATCATAGGGTTGCTAGTACTCAGAGGAAAGTGGGACAAATGAAGGTTATAGTCTGCGTATCTGACTTACAGGTACCGTACCACGATAGGAAGGCAGTCTCAGCACTGTCTAATTTCATAAAGAAATATAAACCTGATGAGGTGGTATCTGTTGGGGATGAGATGGATATGCAGACTATCTCAAAGTGGAGTAAGGGTACCGATCTTGAACACGAGAAGTCTATTGCTAGAGATAGAGATGAGACTCATCGTGTGCTTGAATCATTAAAGATTAAACATATGATTAGAAGTAATCATACTGATAGATTATTTAATACAATTAAAATGAGAGCGCCAGGACTTGCTGGTTTACCTGAGTTAGAGTTAAAGAACTTCTTAAGACTTGATGACTTAGGTATTACATACCACGAAAAGCCATATGAATTAGCACCTAACTGGTTGCTATTGCACGGCGACGAGGGTAATGTGCAACCTACTGCTGGTGCTACCGCACTTGGACTAGCCAAACGTGCTGGTATGTCTGTTGTGTGTGGTCATACGCACCGTGCTGGCTTGACACATTACACTCAGTCGTACTTTGGTGGCACACCTAAGACTGTATGGGGATTAGAGACTGGTTGCTTAATGGACTTTAAGTTTGCTAAGTATATTAGAGGTGGCTTGTTTACGTGGCACAAAGGTTTCGGTGTCTTATATGTAGATGGGAATAAGGTTATACCACAGTTGGTTCCAGTTAATATGGATGGTTCATTCGTATTTGATAAGAAGGTATGGAAGTAATTGGACTGGGATAGTATTGAGAAGTGGGACTACATTGTAACAGCGGTTGCTTCTGAGTACCATAGAAAGTTTCCTATGGTAGAGTTAGAGGACATAAGACAATCGCTGTATCAATGGTTTACGGAGCACCCAAACAAACTTAAAGATTGGGAAGCGATAGGTGAGAAGGATGCTAAGAATTTAATCTATCGTTCTCTTCGCAATGATGCATTAGATTATTGCCAACGATGGAAAGCAAAGTCTGTTGGCTATGATGTTACTGATGTTCATTACTATGAACCTGAAATAGTTGAAGCATTGCTACCACCTGTGTTACGTGGTGAGTATGGTGTTACACATAAACTAAATCTTGGTAGACCAGGTAGGCCGTCTGCTCCCGCCGAAGGTGGCAACCTAACTATAATGATGTTAGAAGTTGACTCAGGTTATTGGAAGTTAAACAAAGATGATAGAAGAATTATTTTCTTACGCTTTGCAGAGAACTTAGACTTCGGTGAGATAGCAAACTACTTAGAACTTGGTACTGATAGTGCAGCACGAATGAGATTGAAGCGTGCTATACGCAGACTTGTCAACAAAATTGGTGGCTATAAACCATACAATGATGTTGACAGTTCTGCTGCTGAACTTCAAGAAGAAGAAGAATAGTATCCATCATCTGGATCAAAGTCTATCTCTCCATCAGTCCATAAATCTGTATCGCTATCGTTCATTGCGAACTCAGTCATTTCGTCTTCGTCATAGAACTCAGCGAACAGTTTCTTACCCTTAGATATAGGCAAAAAACCTACGGTTTTAACTACTTTTTCGGTGTCGTCAAACTCCGTAGTCCTTGGAAGATTATCTTTATCTTCCCATTTAATCTTAATGGTGTCAAGATTAAACTCCCATATTCCATCGGGGGTTGAACAGATATACACGGGGGTCTTGCCAGTTATATTAGCCTGTTCAATTACAGTATCATACTTATATTTCTCTATAAGTAAATCGTCGTAATGCGTATGCCTGCACTTCAACTCTATAAATAAATCTTCTCGCTCTGACACGCAATCAAAGTTTGAATACTCATTACTAACCATAGTCAGGTCAGGATAGTATTCATCTTTAAGCATACTAAAGAGTTGTTCTTCGTTCATTATCCTCCTGTTGAATAGAACCCTGTCCCTTTGAAATGAACTGGGTTGGCTTGGTATTCTCTTGTCATTTCTCTATTACATTGCGGACACTCAACCAAGTCATCTCGTTCATCAACGCTACGACTTAGTTCCGTTAGTGTCTTATCGTCTTGACATCTGTAAGAATAGGTAGGCATTACTTATCCTTATGGGCAATTGTTATCTTACCCCAGCGTTTACTTGTGCTCATATAGTTTTTCTTAAACTTAGAGCGTTTCCATTTTTTCAATGGCTTTATTACTGATGGCATTACATTTCCTCATCTTCTGGTGTTGGTGCTGTTGCAAGAGTGCCACATAGAGCACACTCCATATCTAAGAAGTACATATCTATATCACCAGTCTCATCATCGAACACAGTCTTTAAGTTCCATATATTACAACCACAAGGACAGACGGTAGTGGCTCTACCTCTGATATCCATAGCGGATTTGTAATCAGGTTTAAGTTCTGTTATATGTTTGCGATTTTTGATTAGTAGTATCCCTTCTTAGTAAAGAACTCCCACGCTTTACAAGGCGTGAGATATCTGTTGTATATATAAGATAACCCACGATCTATTTGTTGTGGTGCTGGTGTTTTAGGGTCGAGCCCTAATAATTGTGGAATACCTCCAGCATTTTTACCCATAACTTTTACTTTGTTGTATGCGTTGGGTCTCCAATTGCTTTCTTTAGTCCACAGTTTATTAAGGCACGACCATTGTTTATGTTTCCACTCGTATAGTTGATCTTGAGCATAAGCCTTGCTATCCATTACTGTCCAGCCTTCAGCAACATTCTCCTGTGTTGGTGTTGGTTGACCAGTTGGCGTAGCAAATCTGATACCAAGCATAAGTACTATACCTATACCAAGTATTAACACAAATATTCTTCTCATAATAAAGCACCTACGAAATATAGAATTAAAAGAAATAGCAGGGTGTATATAGGTGGGCTACTACTTATGGTAAGCATAAACGCAACCACTATATTAAATGCTATGAACTTTAATATTATATCTCTCCTCTCTAGATTTCTTGTGCGTCCACATCAGAACCAAGTGGCATCTCAAACTCAGATACTTCCCACTCCTGATATGGTGCTTCTATTGCTAGGTCAATTGCCTTGTGTATATCATACTCCGATACATAATACACTAGGGTTGCTGGTGTTTTAATTGTAATTCTATACTGCTTACTCTCCACTTATGCCTCGCTCTCTCATAGTATTACGAACCTTCGTGGCGAAGGCAAGTTTGTTTTTGTTGGTAGAGTTCTTCATCGACCTGCCTACCATAAGCAATCGTTCTCCTGCCATAGTGCCACCATATATACCGAAGTATATTTGATCGCCACGCTTACCTAGTTCTAGGCAATTGTCTTTGGCTGGACAACTCTTACATATTGATAAGGCTACGATAGCCTTCTCTACTTCTAGTTTGGTTGCTTGCGAATTAGTATTAACGCTACTGTTTGGGTCGGTTAAATCTACCTCGCCAGCAAACCACAAGTCAGGGTCGTCGTGCTTAACACATAACCCCTTGCTTACATCTAAGTCTTTATCGTTAGATAAATATAAATCTATCATACCTTTAGCCATCAGTTGTGTATCCCATACTCAAAGCATATACGACTGACTGCTGAACTTAACTCTGTTGTCATCTTTTTAATCTCCTCATCTGACAGGTGTTCTGTATCTTGCTTCCTAATATATGAAGTCCAAGTATAATTCTCTAGCATAGTGTCCTCTCTATGTTGGTGTAGGTGGGGCAATAACCCCACCCACAATTAACTAGTTTATTATGGGCGGAATACTACTGAAGTATAACCTTCTAGGCGTGAGTGCTTGGCGATTAAGCCCTTCTCACCAGTCAAGTGTTGATACTTGCCGTTACCTAGTGATACCCACATAGACTTAGGCTTGAACCTAGACTGTGTTGGTAGTGCTTTTAGGATAGTGCCTTTAGGTTCATACCCATTGACGCTATCTACATCAAACTGAACTGTAGCAAGTTCATCTGCTAAGTCAGCAAGTGTTAGTGATATGCTAGCCAAGTAGTCCTCTACTTGTATAGTCGTGGTTGTCATTGTGTTACCTTTCATTGTTATCCGCTTGGCAATTTACCAAGTGGTATCTGTTGGTATCGATAGTGATTATATCACTACCAATTCTAGAAATCAAGTGGCTCTTTACTATACCACTTGTTGTCAATAAATCCATACTCATCTCTTATCATACCCTTAGCATTAGGGTTGTAGCATAGGCAGTCTAAGAACTGTGCGCTACAATCAAAGCAACACTCACACATCAAGCAGTAGAGTTCACTCTCCCATAAATCTATTAACGCATTACAGTTAGGACACTCGAACTTGTTGTCCTCATAGGCACTAGGCTCGAAGTGCTTGTCTGCTACTACTATATCATACACACTATCCTTGTAATCGTAAGTTGGTGTAGGTTTGTGAGAGTTATTACTCCACCATATACCATTGTCGTCCCAACTACCAGCGTTCTCATTGATAATATACATCTTGTATTGTGCGCTAGGGTCATTGGTCATAACTGCTACCTTGCTACCGCTAGCCCACGAACTCATCATATCATATAGATAGTCATCATCTAACGCAGACACACCGCCTAGTCGTGGCAGTAATTCCTCTGCTAAGATACGAGTATCGCTACGCTTGTCATCTTTAGGAATTAGAATATCTAACACGCCATTGTGCGCTAAGTAAGTATCGTGCTCACCTGTTATCTTAAATGGGTGGCAGTTAAGTTCGTTCTTAACTCCGTGAGTAGCATACCTAGCGTGCCACATAGCGTAGCCATTAGGATACTGCTCTCTAAGTTCTAAGAACCTAGCGATAGACTTCTTAGCAGACATACTGCGTTCAGATATAATACCACTACCAGTATCTATTGCGAACCCAAATCCGTGTGGGTTTTTACAAGCACCAGTAGTAAGTTCATCTTTACTCGGTGTGGAATTAGGATTACACACCACTAATAAACACATACATAACTCCTCTCTTACGCATTGACTAACTCTTGATTATTGATTACTAACTTATCTACTCTACTCATACGAGTATAGAGTTCAGGATACCTACCATTGTTGGCTTGTATCCAATCAGCAAACCACTCCCAAGTTAAAGCACCCATTTTAACATCTGATAGGGTAAGTTCTCGGGTGTATTCTACTGTTGCGTGTGCTAATTGTATAGCACTAAGCACACCTTCGGGGTTGGTAGTCCCTCTAAAGAACCTAAGTTCTAGGGTGTGTTGGTTCTGCGTATTCACCGCAGAATATCTCTCGGTCATACTATCGTCAGGCTTGGCTACCTTGTGTGCTAGTGTAAAGTATGGTCGGTCATACTCATCATACTTATACACATCACTAAACTTAGCATAGGTAGAACTTCTGCCACCTAACTTCATCATCTTATCTGAGTTCTTATAGATAAGGGATAAGAACCTATGCGTGTGTGCGCCACCCTTAAATCCTGCCCTGCTTATATGGATATGAAGTCCGCAACTCTTAGCGTCCCAACTCCTAGCCGTATGAACCCTGCGTAGATAGTCTAGCGTAGTCCATAAGTTCTTATTGTCGGTGAAGTAATTTAAGGTAGCAGGGTGAGATACCATCTCAAACCCCTTGTATCCACCACTATTTATACTGCTATCCTCTTTAAGATATACGAAGTCGCCCATCATCTCCATAATATATTCTGAACTATTTACTAGTTCACCATCTCTAATCTCCATCTCCAATTCTATACCGAAGTGTAATTTATTCTTATCCTCACCATAGAATATAGGGTTAGGCTTGTAAGAGTATTGGTGAACTTGTCCACCGCCACAATCCCCGCACTCTGACCTAGTATAATGGTCGCAACTATCACACCAATTAGCATTACTTTGGCAACAACCTTCGCACCAATAGACACCAATATCAGCAACCTCATAACTGCTATCATTGTCCGAGTAAGTTTCCTCACAACTCTCACACCAGAAGGTATAGTTATCAGCGCATACTTCACAATAAGTGCCGTAACCATTAACATATCTACTGTTATCAGCGTAGTCATACTCCTCGCACCTGTCGCAATAGATACGACAATCCTCGCATAATACATCACCGCTACGAGTAGCAGTTAGTTCGTCAGGTGTATAATCACTAGAGCAATTAGAACACTCTACTAAT
>Ga0315905_10004459_pt1 | contig 14302 bp, 9 predicted proteins | sample LakEriMetagenome_5_FD_203522 | JGI IMG/M metagenome (GOLD analysis project Ga0315905, IMG submission 203522) | Freshwater fungal communities from buoy surface, Lake Erie, Ohio, United States - Buoy 4 MA121 | ecosystem: Environmental > Aquatic > Freshwater > Lake | place: USA: Lake Erie, Ohio... | reverse complement strand
AGGAGTTGCGTGCGAGATTCGAGCCTCTCGAGCGTCACATCCGCCGGAAGCGAAAGCGCTTGGGGTTTCCACTCGGGGTGATTCAAATCCCCTTTCAAAAGAACGCCATCGTAGGTCGGTCCGAGCCATCCGCCGTGTTGACCCGGTGCTTCGCCACCGGGTGCGGCCGGATGGAGGGCCTTCCAAGGCATGGCGACAAACGAGGGCAGACCGTCGGCTTGAGGCCTGAGTTTGGTCAAGAGACTCCCCAAATGGGGCGAATCCTTTTCGCTCGGCGGATCCGCATCGCTCTTAAGGACCGGTGCTAGGTTCCCCGTGAGGGTTGCGTGACCGCTCGAAAGGTGGGCTGGGTCATCGTGGGCAAGCGAACGCAGGATCGTCAGCCGATCGGTCAGTTTGGCAAGCTTTGAAAAATGCTCGCAGATTTGCAGACCCGGCACCGCGGTCGAAATAGGACGAAATTCGCCTCGAATCTCCGCCGGTGCATCAGGCTTCAAATCAAACGTATCGAGTTGGCTAGGCCCACCCCACATGAAGATAAATATGCACCGCTTGGCCCGGATGGGCAACTCGCTGGAGGCATGGCTTCGCGCGGTCCTGAGCGTCGATCCAAGTCCGAGCAGCGACAGGGCCCCGGCCTGGAGAACTTGCCTGCGGTTACTCTGAAGAGCTCGGTGGAAATCGGTACAGTACGGTGAAGTTCGCATCCGCGTTGGGGTCGCCTAAGGTGGGAGTCAAAACCGGACAATGCAAGGCAAGGCAGGAGCGACAGGCTCAGGGCCAAAACCCATCCGGGGACCTTTTGGAAAACGATGCCGCTGAGAGATTATAGCACAACAAAATCCATTAGACGGGTCCTGGTCTGTCAATTCGTAGCCACCCGATGCCAAGCGGTGGACGGCGCGAGAAAACCACCACCGTCTGGCGACAGGTGGCTACGGTATGGCAACAGGTGGCTACGGTCGAGTCGTAGCTATCCGCTGCCAAGCGGTGGACAGCGGCGCGAGAAAACCTCCACTGTCTGGCGACAGGTGGCTACCGTCTGGCGACAGGTGGCTACGGTCGAGTCGTAGCCATCCGCTGCCAAGCGGTGGACAGCGGCGCGAGAAAACCTCCACCGTCTGGCGACAGGTGGCTACGATCTGGCGACAGGTGACTACGCTCGAATCGTAGCCATCCGCTGCCAAGCGGTGGACGGCGGCGCGAGAAAACCTCCACCGTCTGGCGACAGGTGGCTACGGTCTGGCGACAGGTGGCTAAGGCCAAATCGTAGCCATCCGCTGCCAAGCGGTGGACGGCGGCGCGAGAAAACCTCCACCGTCTGGCGACAGGTGGCTACGATCTGGCGACAGGTGGCTAAGGCCAAATCGTAGCCATCCGCTGCCAAGCGGTGGACAGCGGCGCGAGAAAACCTCCACTGTCTGGCGACAGGTGGCTACGGCCAAGCCGTAGCCATCCGCTGCCAAGCGGTGGACAGCGGCGCGAGAAAACCTCCACCGTCTGGCGACAGGTGGCTACGATCTGGCGACAGGTGGCTAAGGCCAAATCGTAGCTATCCGCTGCCAAGCGGTGGACAGCGGCGCGAGAAAACCTCCACTGTCTGGCGACAGGTGGCTACCGTCTGGCGACAGGTGGCTACGGTATAGCAACAGGTGGCTACGGTATGGCAAACTACGGCAACTTATGGCCCATCTTGTCCCGCTTGGTCGCCAAGTACTGAGCGTTGTGCTCGTTGGGTGGGCAGATGATGGGAACTTGGTCGACCACCGTGATATCAAAACCCCTCAGATTGAACGCTTCGGTTTTCTTCGGGTTGTTCGTCAGCAATCGAACCTTCTTCAAACCGAGGTCCTTGAGGATCTGAAGCCCTACTCCGTAATCGCGCATGTCGGATTTGAAACCCAAGCGGTGGTTGGCTTCGACCGTATCGAGCCCCTCGTCTTGAAGCGCATAGGCCTTGATCTTCTGCGCCAGTCCGATGCCGCGTCCCTCCTGAGGCAAGTAGACCAACACCCCCCGCTGTTCCTTGGAAATCGCCTCGAGCGCCAAGTGCAATTGATCCCCGCAGTCGCACCGCAGCGACGAGATCAAATCGCCAGTAAAACAACTGCTGTGCATCCGCACAAGCGGCGGATTTTCTAAGTCCGCTTCCAGATCGCCAAAGGCCAACGCGATGGGTTCTTGGCTCTCGTACTGCACGTCATAGACCACGACGCGAAATTCGCCAAACCGAGTCGGTAGCTTGCACTGGGCCGATCGCGTCACGAGCTTTTCGTTCACACGGCGATGGGCGATCAACTGCTCGACGGTGATGATCTCGAGCGAATGCTGCTGTGCGATCTGAAGCAGCTCGTCTCGCGTAGCTCGATCCCCTGTCGAATTGAGAATCTCACAGAGCACCCCGGCCGGCGTCAATCCCGCCATCCTCGCAAGATCCATCGATGCCTCGGTGTGTCCGGCCCGACGCAAGACTCCACCTTCCATCGCCAAGAGCGGAAACACATGCCCGGGCTTGACGAAATCATTCGACACGGTCGTCTCACTGGCCAACCGACGGATCGTTTCGGATCGTTCCGCCGCAGTGATCCCGGTCTTGCAGCCAGCAAAGTCCACCGGGGTCAAAAAGGCCGTCGATAGCGGCGAGGTATTCGTCTCGACCATCGGTCGTAAATCGAAGCGCTGTGCAGCCGCCGGGAGGATCGAACAGCAGAGCTGGCCATGGCCGGCAAGCATGAAGTTGACGAGCTCGGGGGTGATCCGATCCGCAGCACAAACAAAGTCTCCCTCGTTCTCGCGGTCCTCGTCATCGAGCACGATCACGACCTTGCCAGCCGCAATCGCTTCGACTGCCGCTTGGATAGTGCTAAATCGATCCGTCATACCTGATCTCTCCTAGACAATTCTTCTGGACAATTCTTCGTCGCATCGGTTCATCGAACCCAAGGAATCACGACTCGGAGGACTCATCCCCTTCGAGGTTGTAGTCTTTCATCTTCTTGTAAAGCGTGTTGCGGTTGATCCCAAGCTTCAGCGCCGTCCTGGTCTGCACCTGACTGCACGTTTGTAGAACTTGAACGATCAACTCCCGCTCGACCTTGTCGACAACCCTCGAATGCAAATCGTTGCTGTCGTTTGGCGCCAACCGCAATCCCTCGGCAACAAGCAACTTGGCCAAACTCTCGAAGTCCGGAGGAAGTGCCGCACTTGAAACCGAAAAATCATGAGCCGGTTGACTGCCTGTGATCACTCCGGGCAAAAGGTCGATCGTCAGTTCATCGGTATCGGACATCACCACAGCCCGCTCGACATAGTTCTGCAATTCCCGCACGTTGCCAGGCCAATGGTAATCCTGCATCGCCGCCATCGCTTCGCGTTGGATGTGCACCACGTAGCGTTCGTTCTGCTCATTGTAGTGCTTGAGAAAAAACGAAACGAGCAGCGGAATGTCCTCTCTGCGTTTCCTCAGAGGTGGAAGCTCAATCGGGACGACATTCAATCGCCAATACAAGTCCTCTCGAAATCGCTCGGTGCGAATCTCCTCGGCCAAGTTCCTGTTGCTCGCGGCAATCAAGCGGGTGTCAACCGTAACGGTTTCGGTATCCCCGACTCTCTCGAATTGCTTTTGTTGCAGTACCCGCAGCAGTTTGACCTGCAAGTGCATCGAGGTGCTGTTGATCTCATCGAGAAAGATCGTCCCGGTATGGGCCGCTTCGAATCGCCCAGCGCGATTCCCGACCGCGCCGGTAAACGCTCCGCGGACATGGCCAAACAATTCGCTCTCGAGCAAACTCTCGCTGAGCGCCCCGCAATTGACCTTCACGAAAGGTCCCGACACCCGATGGCTCAGTTGGTGGATCGCATTCGCGATAACCTCCTTGCCCGTCCCGGTCTCGCCTAACAAAAGGACCGATGCGTTGGTCCTGGCAACCCTTTTGGTGATGTGCGCGACTTCCTGCATCGCCGGAGAGGACCCGATCACGCCGGGCAAGTGCTCCCCTAACGATTTGGCTAGCCTTCCGTTCTCTCGAACGTCTCCTGACATCGACTCATCCGGTTTCAAGGTTCGAGCCGGTCGGACCAGAGGAAGGCTTAAGGCAGGGGATCCGAAGCCATCCGCCCATAGACCTCATCGATGGCGTCCAAAATTTGGCCCATCACCAAGCGGGTGACCGGCTCGGTTTCCCCGCGACTGTTATAAGCATCGTACTGCCCATTGAGCGTATCGGAAGAGATCAAAAGTCCAAATCGGCGAATCGACTGCACAAAAATTTGGCTAGCCTGCTCTCGCTGGCGCGGCGTCTGGCTGGCATCTGCGACGATCCGCAGGAGGTTGTTTTGCTCCTCTTGGGTATCGGCCAGACGGATCGAGGCACCAGAATTGAGCAAGCTCGGGTTTTGGGGATAGGCCGCCCTTAAGTAGTTCACTGCGTTGTCTTTCCAAAGGATTCGATCCTCGGGAGTGGCTCTCGGGTAAGCCAGCATCTGGTTCATGCGGGAAAGAATATCCCCCAAGCCCTCGATCGTAGGGGGAACACTCCCCAATACCACCCCGTGGTCGGCTGCCGCTACGAGATGCTCACCGCTGCTGAGATTCTCAGCAAGAAGGGCGATCGGGACCGTCGACGTCGATGGATTGGACCTAATACGCTGTATCAGTTGCCCTAAATCTAGATCCCGCAAGTGATCGACGATCACGATGCCTTCGACCGGAACGGAGTTTCTCAGTCCATTGAATACGTCATCGACCGAGGAAGCCTCCCAATACCGTAACCCCATGGCGCTGAGCAAACCGTGGGAGTGCGATCTAAGGGAGGGACTTGCTCCGATGATCATGACCATCGGGTCGGCCATGAGCTGCTGCATTTCCCTGGCGTTGATATCGACTCGGCTGGCACCTTGGAAGCCACCTTCGATGTACCCGCGTTGCTCGAATCCGCGTGGTTCGAATCCGCGTTGTTCGAATCCTGAGTAGGTATCGGATGGGAGGGCTGAGTTGCCCTTAGCCGCCGAGCGATCCGCAAACGGCTCGGTTGCGGTCGCTTGCGAGATTTTCGCGGTCGTAGCGGTGGAAACTTCGTCGTGTTCCTTGGCGGAAGGGATAAATCCTTTTTGGTCCAGGAGCGAGTTCATCAGAGCGATGGTCGCTGGATATCGGACGCTTGGGTGTCCGGATTTCGAGGCCTTAGCCAACCGATCCCGAACAGGGTTGGGCATCAGAGCACCTTGCCAGCGGGCAAGATTTCTAACTGCGAGGGCTTGTGCACCCGGCAAACGTTCTTCTGTCGCTGCGTCCCAGATCAAGCAACCGAATTCGTGGCTCTCGCGGAGCGATTCCGGGAGGAGGGATTGAAACACGGGGGAATTGGCAAGATCGGACGCGCCGTTCCTCGAGAGTTCTTCGAGGTGGGTCGCCAAGGCTCGGGCCGAAACCGCATCCCCGGAAGGCGCGGTTCGAAGTGCCTGTAAGGCCGCTTGGGATGCACGTGCCAAGGATTGATCGGCAGCATTTCCTGGACGGGTCGAGATACCATGGCCGTCTTGGTTCAAGGTCCATACGTTACGGGCATCGACATCGTTGAGGGCCGAAAGCTGGCGGAACTGATCGAGCGATTTATCGAGTGTTGCGATATTGTACTCGAAGGCTTGCTGAGGCGCCGGGGCGGACTTACCGCGTTCGGCAAGCGAGCGTCGAATCCCATCCTTGGTGCTTTCCGAAAGGGTTGGATCGTGGATGGCGGTCAGGAGTTCTGGGCCCATCGAAGGTTTTGGGGCCCGATGAACCAATTGGATCAAACGGTCGCGGACTTCATTGTGCGGCGAGGTCATCGCGGTGTGCCAAGCGGCCGTGGCGTTTGTGCCAAGAAGCGAGAAAGCTTCGATCATCGAAGGGTTTGGATTCAGGCCGTTGGTCCGCATGACCGCATCGAGTAGAGCGGTAATGCCCGAATCCCCCGCGGCCCTAAGGGCGTCGAAGCCGGCGAGTCGGTCGGCTTGGTTGGGGCTCGTAAGCCGATTGACTTGAGTTGCCAGATTTGCAGGGGAATGAACCTCGTCATCGGCGAGCTTTCGCAGTTTATCGATCAACTGCAGTTGTTCGGTTTTAAAGGAACCCGCGTTTGCTTCGATCGCCGCCCAGGTCCTGGGACCAGCGCCTCGGAGTACAGCAAGGGCCGTAGGACCGTCGAGTTCCAATCGCCCGATCCGATCGAGCCATCGGGACGCTTCGTCCCAGCGGCGGATTCGGGTCATCAAGCTGACGGCTTGAGCCAATTCGCTCGGAGCCGTTGGCGGATTGGCCCTTAGCGAGCGGACCACTGCGCTGGTTTCGTTGGTATCGATCCCCAGTTCGGCAGCTTGGTTGGCGTTGGCGGCCGCCCGAACGGGCTGATTGCCCAGTTCCTCGAAGGGGTCTTGGGCACCGGCAGGCGAGTTGACCGTGGCGACGACAAGGATCACGGCTGACTTGACTAAGCCGTGCTTGACTAAGCCGAACTTAAGCAAGCCCGGGCGATAAAGAGCCCGAGCGATGCGTCCGGCAGAATGGTGTGGTGTAAGACAATGCAGGGGGCAGTTCATGGGAACCATTTGGCTAGGCAGTTGCGTCATGATGAGGGACGGCCCTTGAAGGCCTCCGAAAATTTTACCATGGTCCGCACAGGTCCCCCAACTGTCCAAGTCGGTTTATCCGGGAAAGTTTTCCACGGCCGCTTCGGCTTGTCCTGGGTCGAAACGGGGATTTACCGCACGAAAACAGTGGCTTGCCCGGCAGCTTGCTGTTGCTTGCGTCCGAATCCGTTAAACTACGGCAGAGTGTGCCGCAGGTCCACCTAGTTCTATTTTCGCCTTTCAACGCTTGGCTCATGACTGTATCCGAAAGTGCGCTGGATTTATCGGCAGCTTTAGCCAAGTTCGGCCTGCAGACTTTTCGGCGTGGGCAAAAGGAAGTGATTGAGCACATCATTTCTGGCAAAGATTGCCTATGCGTCATGCCCACCGGGGGCGGAAAAAGCCTTTGCTATCAGCTCCCGAGTTTGGTCCGTCCGGGGATGACGATCGTCGTCTCCCCCCTGATCGCCTTGATGAAAGACCAGGTCGACGGGCTCGAGCGTCGGGGTATCTCGGCGACCTTGATCAACAGCTCCCTTTCGCACCAGGAGCAATCGGAAAGGCTCGATCAGGTCGCATCGGGAAAGTTTTCGATGGTGTATGTCGCTCCGGAGCGGCTGAGGAACCCTCGGTTTTTGGACGCCATACGAGCCACACCAGTGCAGCTTCTGGCGATCGACGAAGCCCACTGCATCAGCGAATGGGGGCACGATTTCCGACCCGACTACCATCGGCTTGGGAAATTCCGCGAAGCGCTCGGGAATGTTCAGACCATCGCATTGACGGCCACGGCCACGCCACGGGTCCGAACCGACATCCTCGATAGCCTGCAGCTCCAGACCGCCAGGACCTTCATCACTGGATTTGCTCGCGACAACCTCTACTTCGGCTCGGCCTTTTGCATGAGCGACCGGGACAAAGACAAGCACCTTTCGGATTTCCTTACCGGGAGAGACGAGTCGGGGATCATCTACGTCGCGACACGCAAACGCTGCGAGGCGTTGGTCGAACAGCTCGGCAAGGAGCTCAAGCTCTCCGTGGGTGCCTACCATGCCGGGTTGCTTCCTGAGCAACGTAAACTGGTCCAAGAGAAATTCATGGCAGGGGAACTCAAAGCGATCGTCGCGACGAATGCCTTTGGGATGGGGATCGACAAATCGGACTTACGGTACGTCATCCACTACAACATGCCAGGAACGCTCGAAGCCTATTACCAAGAGGCAGGTCGAGCGGGCCGAGATGGACTCCTGTCGCAATGCGTCCTGCTGTTTAGTCCCCAAGACCGATACATCCAAGAATTCTTCATCGAGAACGCCAACCCATCGAAGGAGTTGCTACGTGGGGTATACAACTTTTTGGCCTCCTGTCCGGAGGATCCCATCGAGTTGACCGCCGAGGAAATCAAGGAGCAAATCCCCCAATCGGCCACCTCGGAAGCGGTCAACTCGGCCTTGCAAATCCTCAGTCGTACCGGGGTCCTCGAGCGACTCGAAGTCGCCAGCGGACTGGCCATGTTCCGCCTTACCAACCGCATGAACACCTTCGTCGATCTTCTGCCTCGCGATGCCACCCAGCGCAGGCATGTGCTTCGAACGGTCGAAAAAGCGATCGGCGATCGGCGAGACGAGGCCGTCTACATCCATCCCCGATGGCTTAGCGAACAGCTAGGGATGGACCGCGAGCAAATGGTGCGTCATCTGAGGGAACTGTGCAAGCTCGAGGATTTCGAGTACGTCCCTCCGTTCCGTGGCCGTGCGATCCACTTCCGTCGAAAAGATGTCCATTTCGACGATTTGAAGATCGATCACGCAACGCTCGATGTTCGCCGCAAAGCCGACTACGAGAAACTCGACCAAATGGTCGGCTATGCCCGAACAAAAGCGTGTCGGCAAAAGACCATTCTCTTGTACTTTGGAGATACCACCGCTTCGGATTGCAAAATCTGCGACCGATGCCAAGGGCGTTCAGGATGGCCGAAACTGCCCAAGCAACCGGCCAGAGCCCCCGCCCCCAAATTGCCAGCCCCCAGCTTATCGAGCCCAGAAATTACTGCATCGAGCCTCGTTGGATCGGTGCTCGTAGGATCGGGAATACCGGCTCTCGAAACCCCAAAGAACCCACCTAGCCCACCAAACCAAGCCAGCCAAGCCCGCGACAAGCAACCGGCCAACACAGCCAACACAGCTAACACAGCTAACACAGCTAACACAGCCAACACAGCCAACACAGCCAACACAGACGACTCAGAGCCCCTGGATAACTTGGCGATCCCGAAACTCGCGCCGAACCCCAAACCGAAAGCTGCGAAACCGAAGGCCGAATCGTCAAAATTGGCTTCCTCGACACCGAATAAGCCCCCAGCCAAGAAACCGGCCGCAGCGCCTACCCAAGAGATCATCCGAAAGAGCATCCAGTCTCTTCAGATGGTCTTAGCGGCCATCGCAAGAACCCATGGATACCTGAGCAAAACCGTCCTAGCGCAGCACTTCGCCGGTACAGCGAGCAAGGCCGTCGTTGGGCTGAGGCTCGAACGGCTCGCCGAGTTCGGGATGCTCAAGTCGTGGAAGAAAGCCCACGCTTCGCAGCTCATCGAAAGCTTGATCGAACATCAACTCGTAACGCCTTTGGAACTCAAGCTCGGCAAGCAGACGATCACCATTACCGAGTTAGGAAAAGCATGCATCCAGACCGCCGACTCGATTCCAGGGCCGGTGCTCGATTTTACCGCTGCGGCTTGGACTGCTAGTACCGAGCCCGACGCAGAGTTCGACGCGGCACCCTTGACGGGCAAGCAGCGCGATGCTGTCTGGACTGAAAAGCCAGCACCGGAAAGTACACCGGCAAGCGCACCGGCAAACACCGAAAAAATCGATACGGTACGATCCGCCGACGCATTACCGCCCGAGGAGTCCAGCGATGCGAGCCTCCATGCGACGAACCAATCGATCCTATCGGATTGGCAATGGACACTCCGATTGGTCCGGCACGGGTACCGGTTGGGCGAATGCGCATTGATCCGGGGCAAAACACCCGATGGGATACTTGCAGACCTGACGATTGCGCTGCAGATGGACCAAATCGTCCCCCTGGAACACTTGTTCGATACCCGCACGTTGCTTACGATCCAGGAACTCGCTCGGCAGGATCGTCTTCCGGATCGGCCACCTACGATGCTGTTGGTTTTTTCTGGATTGTGGGATTTCGTCCAGGAATGGTTAACCATCGAACGCAAGAACCATTGACCAGAACCCATCGAAGGCTCTCATGACCGACTTACCGATCGCAACCGATCAGCCCAGCACCGAACCGGCGAAACAGCCCGAGCGAGTGCACTTGCTCGATTGGACCACTGAGGAGCTTGCAGGTTGGCTAGTCGGACGAGGGATACCTAAATTTCGCGCAGCGCAGATCCAGCGATGGGTTTATCAGCGGCGAGCCAAGCGGTTCGACGAGATGACCGATTTGCCCAAGGATCTACGTCTCTTGCTCGATGGTCATTTCGATCTGTTTCGCACTGCGACAGCCGCCTGCCAACAGGCAGCCGACGGAACCGAAAAGCTGCTTCTGCAGTTAGCCGACGGAGGACGGATCGAATGCGTGCTGCTTCGAGATGGACCACGACGTTCGATCTGTGTCAGCAGCCAAGTCGGTTGCGCCATGGGGTGCGTGTTTTGTGCCAGTGGGCTCGATGGCGTTGAGCGAAACCTAACCCGAGGCGAAATTCTCGAGCAGATGCTCAAGCTTCAACATTTGCTCGAACCCGACGAGCGGCTCAGTCACATCGTCATGATGGGGATGGGCGAGCCCCTTGCCAACCTGCCGCGAGTCCTGGCCGCCTTGACCATGGCCAAAGATAGCGAATTCGGATTGGGGATCAGTCCGCGCCGCATCACCATCAGCACCGTCGGCTTGCCTCCGGCGATCGACAAACTCGCCGCCTCCGATGCACCCTACCATCTGGCCATCAGTTTGCATGCTCCGAACGATCCCTTGCGGAACCGATTGGTCCCGGTCAATCAAGGCATTGGGATCCAGGCGATCCTTGATGCTGCAGACAGGTATTTCGAGAAAACCAAGCGTCGGCTGACTTTCGAGTACGTGCTGCTCGGGGGACTCAACGATTCGGTCCAGTGCGCGAGGGAATTGGTTCAACTGCTCCGCCAACGGACCGCGATGCTCAATGTGATCCCCTACAACCCAGTTCCTGGACTCCCTTACCTAACCCCAAGCCCGAGCGCCGTGCTGCAGTTTCGCCGAACCTTGATCGACGGCGGGGTCAACGCCATGTTTCGGCAACGCAAAGGGGACGAAATCCAGGCCGCTTGCGGGCAACTACGCAGGCTCCGAGAGCGCGAACCCCAGGTCGTTTCGATTCAATCGGCGAAAACCAGTTAGCCGTTTCGCAAGGCTCCTGAATCCTGTAAGATACGGACCGATTTGCAGGGGCATCCTTGGTTTTCGTTTGGCGGAGTCTTATGAGCGAACTGTATCACGAGTGTGGGGTTGCTGCCGTCTATCATTTGCCCTCGGCCCCCGAGAGTCCTCTATGCGCAGGCGTAGGCATGGATTCAAGTTCGACCCTCATGCCCAGGATGTTGCAGGACATTCAAAACCGGGGCCAATTGGCCGCTGGAATGACCAGCTACAACCCCAAACGGTCGTTGCTGCTCGAAACCCACAAAGACATCGGTACGGTCAGCGAAGTCTTCCGCCTTTCGCATCGCGGCAAGCACGAAGCGATCATGCAGCAGCTTGTCGGCTCGGCAGCCATCGGACACGTGCGGTACGCAACCTGCGGCCAGGACGACCGGAACTACGCTCAACCCTTCGAGCGTCAGCACATCCACAAACACAAGTGGTTCAGTTTTTGTTTCAACGGCCAACTGGCCAATTATCAAGAGCTCAAAGAAAAACTCACGCGCGAGGGTGACCACCACTTAGCTCGCGACACCGATACCGAAATCATCTTGCACGAGATAGGACGTGAGCTCACGGTCAATCCGAACCTCTCGTTGATCGACGTCTTTGCCAATGCAGCCAAAAGCTTCGATGGAGCTTATTCGCTAGCACTCCTGACGGCCAAAGGGGAACTGCTAATAGCTCGGGATCCGCGTGGGATCAAGCCCCTGTGCTATGCGTTCGATGGTTCGCTGTTTGCCGCCGCCAGCGAGAGCGTCGCCTTGCTGAATCTTGGGTTCGATCGCTCGATGATCAAGTCCGTGCAGCCGGGGACTTGCATGATGATTACTCCCGAAGGGATCGAGGAACGGCGGTACGTCGAGAAGATCAATCCATCGCATTGCTTTTTCGAATGGGTTTACTTTGCCAACGTCGCCAGCACGCTCGATGACCGCAGCGTGTACCTCTCCCGAACTCGGTTGGGCGAGGAGCTCGCTCGAATCGAACTTTCGCGAAACGAAATCACCATCGATTCCGATACCATTGTCGTTCCGGTCCCAGATACCAGCAAAGCGGCCGCCGATGCGATGGCATTTCGACTTCGGATCCCCTGCCGCGAAGGCTTGATCCGAAACCGTTATTCCGGTCGAACTTTCATTGAGGGGAACCGCGCTCGGAAGGTTTCTGCCGCGATGAAGTACACGCCCTTACGAGAGGTCCTCGAGGGCAAACGGGTGATCCTCGTCGAGGATTCCATCGTCCGCTCGACGACCATGAAAGTCCTTCTGAAGCGGATCCGTGACCTGGGCGGAGCCAAAGAAATTCACGTCCGGGTCGCTTGTCCGCCGATCGTCGCTCCCTGCTTTTATGGCATCGACATGTCGACGATCGATGAACTCTACGCTCCGAAATTCCTAGGAGACGGAGGGCTGACCGAAGAAGCACAACAGCGGATGGCAGAAAATCTCGAATGCGATTCCTTGAGGTACCTGCCAATCGACTCGATCGCTCGCGCGATCGAACTGCCCCATGATCATCTATGCCAAGCTTGCATCACCGGAGAGTACCCAACTCCTTTCGGGCAAAAGCTCTACGGCATCGCTCGGACCAATCACCTCAACGGATGTGCCGCGAAACGAACGTACGACACCTAACTCTCCGGATCCTATCATGAAGAAGACTTTTGCACTGATCGTCGCTGGTTTGATTCCCTTCGCACTTTTCTCAAACCCGACGGTCGCACAAGACGCACAGCCGAGCATTTTGGAGAAAGCGCCCGCCGAAGACGTCGCCAACACCAAGAGCTTGTTCAATGGCAAGGATCTCAGCGGGTGGGACGGTGATCCCGATTTGTGGTCCGTCAAAGACGGCATCATCCACGGCCAGACCACCGCCGAGCGTCCATCAAACGGCAATACCTTCTTGATCTGGAAGGGAGGAAAACCGGCAGACTTTGAATTGCGATTCACCTTCCGATGCAACGACGCGAACAACTCAGGGGTCCAGTACCGCTCCAAACATATCGAGAATCCCCAAGCCAAAAACAAATGGGTCGTTCGCGGCTACCAACACGAGATTCGCAACGAGAGCAAGCAGCCGAATGTCGCTGGTTTCATCTACGACGAAGGGGGCAAACGCGGACGCCTCTGTCTAGCTGGCGAGAAGGCCGTGTGGGAACAGGGAGCCAAGAAAGTCGTCGGACAATGCATCACCGCCGAGGAATTCGCCACCTTGTTCCGTTTGAACGATTGGAACGACGCTGTGATCGTCGCCCAAGGCAACCGAATCAAGCATTACTTGAACGATCGTTTGATCCTTGACTTCACCGACAACGATCCAGATCTGGCCCTTCGCGAAGGAGTTCTAGCGCTTCAACTCCATGCCGGAAAACCGATGTGGGCCGAGTTCAAGAACATCAAGCTTCGCGAGTTGGTCAAGTAACCACCACGCCTTCTTCCAAACGCATGGTCCCTATGGATTGGTCCACCTTAAAGAGCTCCAAAAAACTCCTTCTAGGCACAACGAATCGCAAGAAGCTCATCGAACTCAGCGCGCACCTTCAACCTCGCGGGTTCGATCTTCTGACGTTGGCCGACATGCCCAGCTTCATCGATGTCGAGGAAACCGGGACAACATTTCTGGAGAACGCCAAGCTCAAGGGGGTCGCCCAAGCCGTCGCGCAAGGGCTCTGGACCATCGGCGAGGACAGTGGGCTGTGCGTCCCAGCACTCGGTGGCGATCCGGGTATCTATTCGGCCAGGTACTCGCTAAGTCCCGACCAAACTGCCGACGGGAGCGATCGCTCGATGGTCGACCAGAATAACAATGACAAGCTGCTCAGGGAAATGGAGTCCGTGCCTGACCAACAGCGGGATGCTTACTATGTTTCGGCCATCGTCCTGTGCGATCCGGCTGGCAATGTCGCCCTCGAGGTCCAAGGGCAATGTTGGGGCCGTATTTTACGCAAAAAACGGGGAACTCAAGGCTTCGGATACGACCCTCTGTTCGAGGTGGTAGAATACCACCAGACGTTCGCGGAATTGGGATTGAACGTCAAGCGAGCGATCAGCCACCGCTCTCGTGCGTTGCGCGAGTTTTTACGGCAACTGGACGCCAAGCTTTAACGCAGATTCCACCGATACGATACCGGTCCGTTGCCATTACCGATACGCTAGCGATCCGACCGCTTCGGATCTCCAGAGAGTGCTTGAACTATGACACAACAGCCATCCTGGCCAAAGAGGGTACTCCAAGCTGCAGCGATCTACAATCTGCTCTGGGGTGCCTGGGTCGTTCT
>Ga0315905_10004458_pt1 | contig 14303 bp, 13 predicted proteins | sample LakEriMetagenome_5_FD_203522 | JGI IMG/M metagenome (GOLD analysis project Ga0315905, IMG submission 203522) | Freshwater fungal communities from buoy surface, Lake Erie, Ohio, United States - Buoy 4 MA121 | ecosystem: Environmental > Aquatic > Freshwater > Lake | place: USA: Lake Erie, Ohio... | reverse complement strand
GATCGCCTGGGTCAAATGAGTCTTATTAATTCATCTCACTCTTCTTGGGCCGATCTTTTTTTTAAAATAATTACTTCGGGAGCTGAAATAACGATCCCGATTTTGTTTTTGGGATATCTGATTTGGAAAAAAAGCGATTTATTAAAGCCTTATGTGATTTCCTATATTTTTTCAACTGTTCTTGTACAATTTCTGAAATTAGTCGTTTTTAAAGAGGCTCTTCGACCGCTTGCCTATTTTAAGGGGCAGGCATATTCTTGGCATTTGGTGCAAAACCTTTTGATCCATGAATATAACAGTATGCCTTCGGGCCACACTTCGGCTGCATGGTTTATGTGTTTTTGGATCTCGTTGGCGGCCAAAAAACCATGGATTACCCTATTAATGGTTTTTTATGCTATGTTAGTGGCTTATTCAAGAGTTTATTTATTTCAACATTTTCCAGTGGATACCGCTGTGGGGGCTATGATAGGCACAGGAGTTTCCCTGTTAGTTTATCACTTCAATGTTTCAAAATCCGAATTACAATGATCTCATATGTCAAGCGTTTTCCATATTTAAGCTGGATTTTTTTGGGTGGCCTTGTCTTTTTACCCAATTTAGGGGCATCACATCTGTTCGATTGGGATGAAATAAATTTTGCCGAGTCGGCCCGTGAAATGTTGGTAAGCCAAGATTTTTTAAGTGTTCAAATTAATTTTTTGCCCTTTTGGGAAAAGCCTCCTTTATTCATTTGGCTGCAAGCATTAAGTTTTATGTTCTTTGGCACTTTTACGGAACATGCTTGGGCAAGTATGGAATTTGCCGCTCGTTTTCCCAATGCAATCGTTGGAATTTCAACGCTGTTGATTATTTTTAAGCTAGGTAAAAAGTATTTTTCTGATAATTTTGGGCACCTTTGGGCTTTTTCTTATCTAGCGGCTATCACCCCACATGTATATGCAAGTTCGGGAATTATTGACCCGCTGTTCAACTTATTTATATTTTTAGGCATTTATTATTTTGCTGAGTTTTATGCCGATTCTTCCCGAGTTAAAAACGCTATTTTAGCTGGGGTAATGATTGGATTAGGGATGCTGACGAAAGGGCCCGTGGCCTTATTGCTTTGGGGATTAACTTTATTGGTTTTCGGCATCATCCATAAAAAGGAATTAATGCCTCGTTTTTTTACGCAATTAAAAGCGGCGATTTTGTCTGCCACGATAGCTTGTTTATTTTTTGTTTCTTGGTACGGATTGATCGCAATGAAATTTGGAATGGGAATTATCGAGGACTTTTTTGCGTATCAGATTCGACTTTTGACTACCGGGGATGCCGGCCATGGCCAACCCTTTTATTATCATGCCCTGGTTTTATTGTTGGGCTGCTTCCCTATTTCTATTTTAGCATTGAATCGGATATTTGTCAAAAAAGAATCAAGGGCTTTCGCTTCCTGGATGAAAGTTCTATTTTGGGTGGTTTTGATTTTGTTTAGTTTGGTTAAAACGAAGATTGTTCATTATTCATCCATGTGCTGGCTGCCCATCACCTTTTTTTCGGCTCAGGTGTTACATGCTTGGCATGAAGGCAATGTGCCATTGAACCTGCCTTTGAACCGTTTGAAAACGATTCTTTTTGTTGTGGTTGGCTTGTTGTTAGGTCTTATTTTTACCTTGGTGCCTTTGATTGGAGAAAATCCAAGCGTCTTTTTGCCTTATATTCAGGATGGGTTTGTTCGAGGCAATTTACAATCGCCTGTGGCTTGGGATGGATTTGAAAAATGGATCGGAGTGGTTTGGTCGGCTTTGATTATCTATTCCGTTTGGGGTAAAAATGGTCTCAGTTTTCAGAAATTTTTAATATGTATGACAATCAGCATATGTTTGATTTTTGCTTATTCGAGGTATGTCGTACCGAAGATCGAGGGCTATACACAGGCTACACCCATTGATTTTTACATTGCCAAATCAGGCCAGAAAGTGTATGTTGAGACTGTAGGATTTAAATCATTTGCTCACTTACTGTATTTTCAAAAGCAAGCGGGAAGTCCGACGAGCGAGGAATTAATGAATCGATCCTCGGTGGACCGACCTGCATTTTTTGTCATGAAGTCTGATGCCGAGGATCGATTTAAATACCATCCCAATTTGATTTTAATCAATGAGGAGAATGGCTTTATGTTCTATAAACACAGATAATTAATTTTTCAATTCTTTTTCCGAGAAGAAAAATGCGGCTTCTAAAGCTGCGTTTTCATTCGAGTCCGAACCATGAATGGCATTGGCCTCAATGGATTTTGCAAAGCGCTGACGAATGGTTCCTTCGGCGGCATTGGCTGGGTTCGTTGCGCCGATTAATGTGCGAAAATCTTCCATAGCATTTTCCTTTTCTAAGACCATTGGAATAATGTGATTTGAAGACATATAATCGCAAAGACTTTGGAAAAAAGGCCTTTCCCTATGTACCTCGTAAAATTTACCAGCTTCCTCTGGGCTTAATTTGATTTTTTTAAGGGCGATGATTTTAAATCCGGCTTCCTCAATCTGTTGAATGATGGGGCCCGAAAAGCCATCTGAAACGGCATCGGGTTTAATCATGGTAAAGGTTCTATTTGTGGGCATGTGTAAATTTTTTTACAAATTTATCTCTAACTTTGCGAATGCCCAAATTTATTTATGGCAGTAAATATTCATATGTCTTCCATTTCTGCTTTACAAGCAAAATTAGTTCCAGGTCAAAAGGCGGTTATTACCACTCATTTTAATCCAGATTCGGATGCGATTGGCTCAAGCCTAGCTTGGCAACAATATTTGACCTTAAAAGGGCTAGATGCTCAGGTGATTGTACCTTCTGCAGTCGCTCAAAATCTTCAGTGGATGCCAGGTGCTTCAGCTATTTTAAATGCTGAAAATACATTGCATAAAGTGCAAGTTGGCCCCTTAATTGACCAAGCGGATTGGATATTTTGTTTGGATTTCTCTGGTTTACAGCGACTTCATCATGTATCTCCACTGGTTAAACATGCGCGAGGAACGAAAGTAGTGATCGATCATCATTTGGATCCAGAGGATTTTGCTGATTATTATTACCATCGGACGATCGCTGCGTCAACGTGTGAGTTAATTTATGATTTAATTGTTGAGTGGGGCGATGAGGAATTAATAAGTGAGGACATGGGTTCTTGCTTGTATTCAGGTATTATGACCGATACGGGCAGTTTTAGGCATCCCAATACGACGGCTCACGTACACGAGGTGGTCGCCAAATTGATTACATTGGGTGTTAATACCAATGCGATTCATCGAAAGATTTTTGATTCGGCTTCTATAGACCGATTAAAATTTTTAGGCCATATTTTAGCTAATCGATTGGAATATTTATCGGAGTATCATTTGGCGATTATGTGGATTACGGAGGAGGATTTAGTCCAATTTAATTCTCAAGCAGGTGATACCGAGGGCATTGTAAATTATGGATTACAGATCGCTGGAGCCATTTGGGCCATATTGCTAATTGCAAGACCGGATGGAATTAAATTATCTTTTCGGTCGATCGAACCTTTTGCCGTGAACACATTTGCGTCCACTTATTTTGAGGGAGGTGGTCATAAAAATGCTTCGGGTGGTCGATTTTCTGGTGGATCTTTAGCACAAGCGAGGGAAAAATTGCAAGAAGTATTACCTTTGTACCTTTCAGAAATAAATCGAGTAAAAAAATTATAAAGAAACTAAACAAATTTTTCATCGGACTACGGTCAAAACACCACAATCATGCGTAAACAAATAGGTTTAATTTTTTCAGCAGCGCTATTATTGACTGCTTGTAATAAGAACAAAGTAGAGATAATCGACGGAGTAAAAATTCAAATGCATAGTCATGATGCTGCTGCAAAGAAATTAAAAGAAGGCGATATCATTACCTTTAATTTAGTGATTAAAAACGGTGCTGATTCTGTTTTGCAGGATACAAAGAAGGATGGCCAACCAGGAAAAGGGATGATTCAAGCACCTTCTAATGCTCCAGGATCATTTAAAGGATCTTTTGAAAATGGATTGCGTTTATTGGCCTTGGGTGATAGCGCAACGATATTAGTGCCGATTGACAGTTTGACAAAGGCCGTTCAATCTCCATTGCCTCCATTCTTGAAGCCGGGTACTGATTTAAAGTACACTGTAAAAATATTGAAAGTTCAGTCTCGTGCTGAATTTGAAAAGGATATGGAGAAAGAGGCGGCTAAAGCGAAGCAAGATGCGGCTAAGGATATTGCATTGCAACCTAAAATGATTGCTGATTACATAGCAAAAACAGGTAAGTCATTTTCGACTTCGGCTGCAGGATTGTACTATTCAATTGAAAAGCCAGGTGCTGGAGCTTCTCCGAAAATGGGTGAGACGTGGGTGGTCAACTACCGTGGTACGTTTTTAAACGGAAAAGAATTTGACAAAGGAAATGCAGCTGAAATGCCAGTTGGCCAAATGATCCCTGGATTTAATGAGGCTTTGACTTTATTAAAAGCGGGTGGTAAAGGTATATTTGTGATTCCGTCTACCATCGGATATGGCGAGCAAGCACGTGGTCCAATTCCAGCCAATTCAGTATTAGTTTTTGAAGTAGAAGTGTTGTCTAAGAAATAAGAAATATGAGAAATTTGGTGAAGCAGTTTTTAGCGATGGTATTTGTGGGTTCTATATTGACTTCTTGTTTGTCAAATGTTGAGTTGGCAGACGAGGTGAAGGCAAAGGAGAATCAGACACAAATACTGTCGTACTTCACTAAGTTAAATCAAACTCCCATTGCCATGGAGAATGGGGCCTATTATGTTCTGACTAAGTCAAATCCAAGTGGAGAATTAGCAACGAGAGGAGATACCTTGTTGGTTCATTATGAATTGGCTAATCTAGTTACAGGAAAGGTGTTGGATAGTACGAATCGTAAAACGAACTCTCCTTTAATGTACCAATATGGATTCCTGAACCCAATTTTTACTCGACTAATGGCAAATTTACGGGATGAGGAGCAGGCGGTGATGGCTTTGCCAGGTACCTCTCAAGCTTTTGAGGGATTGCCTGCATATACTCCATTGAAAGTAACTATTAAAAGTTATTCTGTTCGGAGCCAGAGTGATCAAATAAATGCATTTATCGCAAAAAAAGGCTATAAAGTTACCACTACGGAAACCAATGGATTGCGTTTTATCCAATTGGCACCCGGTACTGGAGACATTCCAGCATCTGGTAAAGTAGTTAAATTAAAGTATACGGGTCGGTTTTTAAATGGCTTTGCTTTTGACGGAAATATGGCTCGCACAGATAGTTTTTCGGTAACTGTAGGGGGTACTCAAACGGTTGTTGGATTTCAAAAAGGGATAGAAATGATGCGTTTGGGTGAAAAGGCGATAGTTGTTTTTCCTTCTACCATCGGATATGGAGAGAAAGGTTCAGGAACAAGTATTCCAGGATTTACGCCATTAATGTTTGAGATCTATATAGCCAAAATTCAATAGTATAATGAAAAATTTAGTTAACCTTTTTATCTGTCTTTCGCTGTTCGGCGGAATGTCAAGTTGTAAGCTTGATGAAATAAACCCAACGGAATTGGATAACCAGAAGGAGATCGAAGGTTACATGAGTCGTTCAAATTTAAAGCTCCAAAAATCTCCTGAGGGGATGTATTATTCAATAAATACAGCTAAATCTACAGGTAAACAGGCATTTAATACAGATTTAATTAAGTTTTATTATAAAATGACTTTGCTCGATGGGACCAAAATAGATTCTACGGCAAAGAATTTGGGCCAAGTAAAAGGTATGGTTTGGGGATCCAATTCGAGCATTTTAAATTTGCCCATGTCCTTTTTGAAGGAGGGAGATTCAGGGCTTTTTATATTGCCATCAGCCCTTGCTTTTGGAGGTAATTCTTACACGGATATACCTGCTTATTCTGTCATTAAATTAGAGATTGATGTGGTTTCGATTCGTACAGAGGCGGAGCAATTGAAAGATTTCCAAACCTTGTACAAGATAACAAGTCCGGAAATATTTCCTTCGGGATTGATATTTAAAAAGTTGGTCGAGAATCCCAAGGGGGCAGCTATTTCAGGAGGCCAATCTGTCAAAGTAAATTACACTGGTCGATTAAGTTACGGCAATTTGAAATATGATGCGGCTGGGAAGGTGATTTATGATTCAGCTTTTGATTCAGGTACTTTTACCTATGTTGCTGGTACTGGCGCTGTTATTGCTGGTTTTGACGAGGGAATTTTAAAAATGAGGGTAGGCGAGAAAGCTGCTTTGATCATACCCTCGAAAATTGGTTATGGGGCAAATGGAAGTGCAACTATCCCTCCTAATTCTCCGCTATATTTTGAAGTTGAGGTGGTGGGTGCCCTATAATGATCGAATTATATTTAGCTACCCAAAACAAACATAAAATCGAAGAGCTTTCGGCTCTTTTGGGTAATCATTTCGTAATTAAATCCATTTCTGAGCTGGGTGTTGTAGATGACATCCCCGAAACAGGCAAGACGTTAGCTGAAAATTCCAGGCAGAAGGCTCAGTTTATTGCTGATCGATTTGGGGTGACTTGTCTTTCAGATGATTCGGGACTAGAAGTCGATTGCCTAGGAGGTTTACCAGGTGTTTTTTCTGCGCGATTTGCTGGGGAGCCTAAAAATGATTTAGCTAATTCTAAGAAATTGTTAGTTGACATGAGCCAATATACTGATCGGTCTGCACGCTTTGTCACGGTCTTAACTTTTCACCATGATGGCCAATTCTATCAATTTGAAGGAGAAATTAGAGGACAAATTGTGTTGAGTCCGAGGGGTAGTCATGGATTTGGGTATGACCCTTTGTTCCAACCAGAAGATGAGTCGAGGACGTTTGCTGAAATGACCCTTTCTGAGAAGAACCTTATTGCTCATCGAGCGCGTGCCTTGCATAAATTCAAAATGTTTGCCGACGAAAGTTTAAAATTTGTCGACGAATAACATTATTTTCACAATACTTTGTATTTTTGTTTCCTTCCATTTAAAATCAAAAGAATTTTGAAATAAAATGGGAGATATCTGCTTTTAAATTTAGAGAACCCTATTAATCAATTTTGAAAAAAAGTGCAGTTGGTGCTGTTTTAGCACTTTTAATATTTCTTCTTTCATTTGAATCCCTTTTAGCTCAATATCAAATCAAGGGTATTGTTCGTGACGCGAGCAATGGGGACCCCGTTCCTTTTGCTTCCGTAGGCATTTTGGGGGTGAATTCAGGTACAAGTACTAATTTTCAAGGAGAGTATGTTTTACATTCAAAAATTTTATCAGATTCAATTTATGTGTCGTTCGTGGGATATAAAAAGAAGGTTAAGTACATCGATAAAAAGCTAACATCTCAAGTCGTTGATTTTCAAATTGAGCCTACAAATCGTTCATTAAACGAGGTAATTGTCTATTCAGGGGAAAATCCGGTATTTAAAATATTGCGAAATGTAATTAAGAATCGGGAGAGAAATGACCGAAGTAAGTTATCGGCCTATGCCTTTGATTCTTACACTAAAATGGAGTTGGATGTGGACAATATTTCGGATAAGTTTAAGGAGAGGAAGGTGATGAAGGATATCCAAGAAGCCGTTAAAAAATTTGAAAAGATTTCAGGGGATGATGGCAAATTGGTTATTCCGACCTTCATCTCTGAGTCTTTAAGTAAATTTTATTTTAGGGATTCACCACAAAGGAAAAAGGAACTCATCTTAAAGACGAACATCAAAGGGGTTGGCGTAAAGGAGGGTAGCTTTATTTCTCAATTGGTCGGTGGAAATTTAATGGCCAACTACAATTTTTATCAAAATTACATTGGATTTTTTGGGAAGGATTTTGCAAGTCCCATTGGCGATAGTTGGAAAGCAAATTATAAATATTACTTAGTAGACACGGTGAAAGTCGAAGGGAAGGTTTGTTATCAAATTGATTATGAGCCTAAAAATCCCATGGATTTAGTGTTTACGGGCCAGGTGTGGGTTGACACAACCAATTTTGCCTTAGTTCAAATAGATGCCTCTGTCGATAAACAAGCGAATCTTAATTTCATTGATAAAATTAAAATTTCTCAGGAATTAGAGCAAACGGCTTCGGGATATTGGTTGCCTGCCAAGACACGGTTTTTGATTGATTTAGAAGAAATCACGAAGGGCTCTGCTGGAATGCTTTTAAAGATGTATATCTCTAATAAAGATTTTGTCGTGAATGATCCCAAGCCGTTAGCGTTTTATGATTTGGCATCCGAGGTGGCTGAGGACGCAAAAGAGCCAGATCCGAATTTCTGGAAGAATGCACGATTTGAGCCATTAAGCGCTCAGGATTTGTTGGCATCCTCCTTGATTGATTCAGTCAGAAACTTGCCGGTGGTTAAAACCTATGTTGAAATTGCTGAAATTGTTTTTAGTGGATTTAGGCGTTTTAATGATATTGAAGCAGGTCCCTACATTACCAGTTTAGCCATTAATCGCTTAGAAGGGGCGCGGTTTCGGTTAGGCTTTAGGACCAATTCAAATTTCGATAAAAACTGGATTTTAAGAGGTAATGTAGGTTTTGGAACCAAAGATTTGGTGTTAAAATATTCGGGGGAGGTAAACTATTTATTTTCAAAGAAAAAATGGACGATGGCCGGATTGCGGCACTCGTATGACATCGAAAGGGTTGGTTTAACTCCGGAATTGATTGGCGATAATAAATTATTTTACGCGTTTACTCGTTGGGGTGCGTTCTCAGGCGCATTCTATCGCCGCGAAACGGAAGCATTTTTTACGACAGAGCCTACCAAAGGAATTAGTTTTTCAGTTTCGGCTAATTCTAGGTCCTTTGATCCATTATTCCGATTTCAATACCGACTAAACCCTGAAATGGGGGTTAATTCGCCCGTACAAGATTATTATCAAGATTCATTCATCACTTTGGAGGCCAGATTTGCTAAAAATGAGACGTTTATTATGAATGGGAATGAGAAAGTCACTTTGGCAACCAAGAGAATTCCCGTGATTACCTTTAAATATCAAAGGGGCATCAAAGGATTTTTAGGAGGAAATTTTGATTATGAACGATTTACTTTAAAAGCACATCAATCTTTTCGATTAGGTAAAATAGGTCGTTCTGATTATACCATGATGGCGGGTTATACGCCGTCAAATTTACCTGCACCTCTTTTATTTCCACATTTGGGGAATGAGACATTGTTCTTCGTAAGAAGCGCATTTTCCACGATGAATTATTTTGAATTTGTGAGTGATCAATATGTTTCCTTGCAGTATAATCACAATTTTGATGGTTTATTATTTAACCGCATTCCTTTAATTAAAAAATTGAAGTGGCGTTTTATTGTGAGTTCGAACCTAGTTATGGGGAGTCAGCGTGCGTCTAATAAAGAGATTATGAAAGATGTCAATAACCCATTGAAATCTAAGTTTTTAGATCAATATGCTTTTGATGCGCTTGAGCCAGGAAAGCCATATGTGGAGGCAGGATATGGGATTGATAATATTTTTAGGATTTTCCGCATTCAGGCTTTTCACCGACTTAGTTATTTGAATCACGGAGTTCCACAGACTTTCAGGTTAATGGCCTCCATCAATGTTTCATTTTAGTCGAAATTAGAATAAATTAAAGATTGAAATTTAAACATTTCAAGAATGTTTTATAAGCATTTGATTTCTGAAGGTTAGCAGTCTATATTTGACCTCTACCCAGTGGTATAATTTGAATTATGGTATTACTCATTTTTGGTCTTTCTATTCTAAGTTATCTTCTCGGGTCTATTCCTACCGCCATTTGGTATGGGGAAACGTATCATGGGATTGATATTCGCAAGCATGGGAGTGGAAATGCGGGCGCGACAAATACTTTTCGTGTATTAGGTAAAAAAGCAGGATCCATTGTTTTGTTTGTGGACGCGCTCAAAGGATTTATTGCCACAGGCCTCTCCGCTGTTTTATTTTACTTTCATTTAATTGATTGGCAAACTTGTGTGACCTTAAAAATACTTTTCGGTTTTTTAGCCATTACAGGTCATTTGCTGCCTGTATTTTGTGATTTTAAGGGAGGAAAAGGGGTTGCTACCACCTTAGGCATGGTATTGGCATTACACCCTCAAGCAGCGATTGTCAGCATTTGTGTTTTTTTGATCGTCTTTGCCATCTCAAAGTACGTATCATTAGGCTCCATGATTGCGTCCATCGTATTTTCATTATTGTTGATTTTTGGGGTTTTTGGACAGGAAATTCCTTTGTTAATCTATTTTGGGCTATTCATCGCCTGCCTAGTCATTTTCACACACCGGGGAAATATCTTACGTATTTTTCAAGGGACAGAAAATCGCATGTACCTAATCCCACGTAAAAAGCGTTCGTAAACATTATTTTTTTATATTTGTATAGCTGCACTTTAGCAATTAGAATCAAATATGAAAGAAACGCAAACGTACATATCCGCCCATCAAGATCGATTTTTAACTGAATTACTAGAATTTTTGCGCATTCCCTCTATTTCCGCTGACCCTGCTTATGCTGGATCGGTTAGGCAAGCCGCAGAATGGATGGCTGAAAACCTCAAAAAAGCAGGTGTTGACCATGTTCGTCTAGAGGAAACAGCGGGTTTCCCCATTGTTTATGGAGAGAAAATGGTGGATGCTAAGGCGCCAACCATCTTAGTTTATGGGCATTATGATGTTCAACCCGCTGATCCATTAGAGTTATGGGATAATCCTCCTTTTGATCCAATCATTAAAAATGAGGTTATTTATGCCCGTGGTTCATGTGACGACAAGGGTCAGGTCTTTATGCATGTAAAAGCTTTTGAGGCTATGTATGCGACAGGTGAATTAACCTGCAACGTTAAATTTATGATTGAAGGGGAAGAGGAAATTGGCTCAAACAATTTATCGACTTTCGTCTGTGCACATAAAGAGTTATTAAAGGCAGATGTTATTCTAATTTCAGATACGGCTATCATTGCGAATGATACGCCTTCCATCGACGTAGGTTTGCGGGGACTTAGTTATATGGAAGTGGCCGTACAAGGGCCTAATCGAGATTTACACTCTGGCGTATATGGAGGAGCGGTAGCTAATCCAATTAATATTTTATGTGAAATGATTTCATCCATGCACGATGAATTTAATCGCATTACCATTCCAGGTTTTTACGATGGGGTCTTGGAGGTTAGTGCGGCAGATCGAGCTGCCATGGCACAAACTCCTTTTGACTTAGAAGCATATCAAAACGATTTAGGCATTCATGCCGTCCATGGAGAAAAAGGTTTTTCAACGATTGAACGGGCCTCGATTAGACCTACATTAGACGTCAATGGTATTTGGGGTGGATATACTGGCGAGGGAGCAAAGACTGTTTTGCCTTCCATGGCCTATGCGAAAATTTCCATGAGGTTAGTTCCCAATCAGTCCTCTGAGCATATTACTAAACTATTTACCGACTATTTTATTGCCGCTGCGCCCAAAGGAGTCCAAGTGACTGTTACCCCCCATCATGGCGGTGAGGCGTATTTAATGCCGACGGATAGCATTGCATTCCAAGCAGCATCTGAAGCTTTAGCGAAGACTTTCGGAAAAGAGCCTGTGCCGACTCGCGGAGGCGGAAGCATTCCCATCGTAGCTTTATTCGAAAAGGAGTTGGAAATCAAGTCTATTTTAATGGGTTTTGGTCTAGATTCCGATGCCATCCATTCTCCAAATGAGCATTATGGCTTATTTAATTTTTATAAGGGAATTGAAACTATTCCATATTTTTTCTCAAATTATAACGAATTATACCAACAATAATGGCCGAAAATCTAACCTTATTGGCAACCGAATCCGCTTCTCAATATGAAAATTTAGAGCAACAGAGTGTTGAAACGTTACTTCGTCAAATGAATGCGGAAGATAAAACGGTCGCTCATTCAGTCGAAAAAGTAATTCCAGCCATCGAGGCACTCGTGAATCAAATTGTTCCTCGAATGAAACAAGGTGGACGCTTATTTTATATTGGGGCTGGAACTTCTGGCCGATTAGGCGTTGTCGATGCTTCGGAATGTCCGCCAACCTATGGCGTGGCTTTTGATCGAGTGATTGGATTAATTGCCGGTGGTGACGGGGCAATAAGAAAGGCCGTAGAGAATGCCGAAGACGATGAAAAACAAGCTTGGTTGGACATGGAAGCTTATGGAATAGGGGTGTTGGATACGGTCATTGGCATTGCAGCTTCCGGAAGAACTCCCTATGTAGTAGGTGGATTGCGCGCAGCAAACGAGCGCGGAATTCTCACAGGTTGCATCGTGTGTAATGCGGGAGGTGTTGTGGCCCAAGAAGCTAAATATCCGATTGAAGTGATTGTGGGGCCTGAATTTGTCACAGGTAGTACACGAATGAAATCAGGAACGGCACAGAAATTGGTCTTAAATATGATCTCGACTTCGGTGATGATCCAATTGGGACATGTGCGGGGGAATAAGATGGTCGACATGCAATTAAGTAATCATAAATTAGTTTTAAGAGCTATTATGATGATCCGCGAAGCGACTGGAATCAGCGAAGAGAGGGCTGCGGATTTATTAGAAAAGCATGGAAGTGTAAGAAATGCAATTGATTCATTAAAAAAGGCGTGATTCAGGGCAGTTTTTTAATGAGAATTCCCTTAATTTGTGAATCCAATTTTTAAGTTTATATTTTACCTATTAATATTAATTTTTTATGAAAACGATATCTAAGTTAATTTTTACAGCAGTATTAAGTTTTTCGGCCTTGAGTTTTCAAGCTAAAGCTGAAGATTTTCCGGAAGCAATTAAGCCTTTGATGCAAAAGTATACTTGTTTTGCTTGCCACAAGGTAGACACAAGATTAGTAGGACCTGCTTACCAAGATGTGGCTAAGAAGAAATACAGTGTGGATAAAATAGTAGCACTGATCGCAAAACCTCAACCTAGTAATTGGCCTGGTTACCCTCCAATGGCTCCTATGACAAATGTTCCAAAGGACGATGCCATCAAAATAGCAAAATGGATTAATTCATTGAGATAAAAAAAATCCCGGTTTAGGCCGGGATTTTTTTTTGATTATTTTTTAGCTGGGGCTTTTTTGGCTGCCGGCTTTTTTTCTGCCTTGGGTTTTTCTGGATCTTCTTTCACCGGCTTAGATTCCTTTGCGACCTTTTTAGGAAAAAGATCAGGAACATGCGTAAATAAAATTAGATACCAGTTTAAGATTTTTTTGATGTCGGATGCGAATACACGATCAGCATCATAATTAGGAACTACTGTAGATATTACGCCATAAAGTTCTAAATCAGTTGATTTTCGAGGCTCAATTGGTAATACCCCATTAAACATCTCATGTATTTTTAAGAATAATTCAGCCAATGGCATGGTGCTATCTTGGTGATCATCTAAATAAAGAGAAATGTCTTTCAGTACCGAAATTCTAGTTTGACCACTGACCACTGATTTTTGTTTTGCCGCATCTAATGTCTCGACGATAACTCCAGTTCTTGTTGGCTTTAACACTTTAAATAATCCTGGTTTACCAGAGATGTGGGCAACTTCGTTCAATAATTCCATGAATATGTTTAATAATTCGACTGCAAAATTAGTACTATTTCCCTATTTTGTAAGGGGATGTTTGAATTAATTGCTCTATATTTTTCATTATATCTTCTCGGCCTACGTGTTTTTCAGCAGAGGTGATAAATATGGTGGGCAATGTTTCCCAAGACTCCAACAAATAATTTTTATATAATTCAACGCTATCGGTCACTTGCTTTTGAGAAAGTTTATCTGCCTTCGTAAAAACGATATGGAAAGGAACTTGCTCGATCACCATTCGGTTCATGAACTCGATGTCTACAATTTGGGGTTTGATGCGAATGTCAATCAGTACAAAAAGACAAGTCAAATTTTCCCGATGTAGTAAATAATCAAAAATCATTTTTTCGAAATCCCTTCTTTTCTCTTTGCTTACTTTGGCATATCCATAACCAGGCAAATCGACCAAATACCATTTTTCATTAATCATGAAGTGGTTGATCAATTGGGTTTTCCCTGGAGTTTGAGAGGTCTTTGCCAAACTTTTATGAAAGGTCAATGAATTAATCAATGATGACTTTCCAACATTAGACCGACCAATAAACGCAAATTCAGGGAACCTAGCTGGAGGACTTTTTGTAAAATCGGTATTGCTTGTAATGAATCGGGCGATAATCGGTGCTGCAGCCATGAGGGAAATGTTAGTTTGCAAAGGTAAGTTTTTTTTAGGTAAGAGGTAAATTAGGTAAGAGGTAATAAGTAATAGGGAAAA
>Ga0315905_10004456_pt1 | contig 14307 bp, 12 predicted proteins | sample LakEriMetagenome_5_FD_203522 | JGI IMG/M metagenome (GOLD analysis project Ga0315905, IMG submission 203522) | Freshwater fungal communities from buoy surface, Lake Erie, Ohio, United States - Buoy 4 MA121 | ecosystem: Environmental > Aquatic > Freshwater > Lake | place: USA: Lake Erie, Ohio... | reverse complement strand
AGCGTTTTTATCTCCACAAGCCTGAGCCTCTCTAGCCATGGTGTACAACAACTGCACATTGTCAACGTATTGTTGTAATGGGCTAATTGTAGATGATCTCAAATAAGAAATATGACGGTCTCTCAACTTAGTTAAACAACTTGACAATCCGCACATATTACTTGTGCAGCTAACATTAAACTCCTTAACAACCGAAGATGAATTAACTATAACAAGACCATCAACTTGAGTTTTTGATGTTGTCAAAGCCAACTTAGCGCTCCAAGTACCAGTAGCTAATGTATTAATAGTAACAAAACTTGCGTTTTCAACAATTAATGGATTCTCAATAGGGTAGTTATCAGGATTAGGAGATTGATTAAAATCTAATCCGTTAGGGTAGTAAATAGTAAACTCTTTATCGTCAGCTACAAATCCTGTTGGGTATGTACTAGAATCTTCAAAAGTAATATTTCCAAATGGAGTAGATGTGCAATCGTAGTTAGCTGTGATGCATGGAGTTACTGAAGCGCAATTTGTGTAAGTGTATATTTTATCTGTGTAGATAGGTATGTACTTAAAAGGAAAAATAACCTGAGCTGTAGCATCTGGACCAGAAGTTTCAGGAACTACAAATGTATCTGTAGTTGCAGTAATATAACAAAGGTCAAGAGTACTATCGTAAACTATCTCTGAAACAGTGTATGTCCCATCATTAGCAGAATCTGTAGCTGAATCTATAGTAAAAGTATCACCAGCTGACCAAATCAAACCAAGATTACTAAAAGGTATAGATATAATACTAGGGCTAATAAAAGACATGTTCAAATCTTCTCCCGATTGATTAAAAGTATAGCCATTTGTATAATTCAATTTGTAATTACCAGGAATAATAGCATTAGATGTTGTTACATTTAAACTATATTCAGGGGTTACATTTGGAATGATAGATTTATCTATTGTGAAATCACCCAAATTAATAATTAGATTATTTGCAGGGTCGAACAAAGTCGCAGCACTATCGATTTGAATATTGTAAGGAAACTCTGATGTAGTATAATCAGTAAAGTCCTTAATGTATGTCTTTTTTGAAGTACAATCAAAATAAAGACGAATATCTGTAGTCATAAAACGAGAAGATTTAGACACAAAAATAAAAAAAAGGGGCTAAGAAACCTAACCCCTTTTAAGACTTTTTTAATTACTTTTATTTCACCAAGCCTTTAACGATTTCAAACGCTTCAGGATTGTTAGAAACGTACTCTACAAGGTTAAACATTTTAGCCTCTTCTGAGTCTCCATCTACATCGCAAAGGTATTTAGCCTTTCCAGGACCCTTGATTCTCCATTTGTTGACGCTTTCATCCTCAAACAACTTCAATCCGTCAACCAAATTAGCAACCAAGTTCTTTACATTAGTCAAGCTAACAACCTCATCAACCGTTGCTCCCTTTTCAGGAGCTTGATTACCCTTGATAGCGTCATAGTTTTTAACCTTTGCAGGGCTATTTACAATGCTATCAAAGAATGTAACACGGTCAACCTTCTCCTCACCTCTCAAGCTAATGTTCATAAGCTTCGCAATAGACCTCAATGAATCGTAAGATATTCGAGTATCTTCAATCAAAATCTCATCCTCTAAACGTCTGCGATACTTAATGTTATCGTACTTAGATTCTACTTGAACTTCTGGTATAATGAACTCAAATTTAGCATCTTTCTTTTTGTTTTCGCAATAATTATTAACGAAATTATCAGAATAAAACCATAAAAAAATCAATTTTTCTAAATCAACTGAAGGTCTTAATATAGTTTCAGATGATATTTCTATTAAAGAATTAATCCATTTAATATCACCGCCTTTTGTTGAAGGGGCTTTTTCAGAATAACGAACTTCAGTTTTAAATCCATCATTAAATTCAAAACCATAAGATTTAATCTTTCTTTCCTGAGGAGATTTTAAAATTCGACCTGCTGAAGTTTCACCGCCTGGTCTAAATAAATCAACATGAAATTTAGCTGACTTAATATAATCAATTTTAATTGGTAGGGGATTATCCTTTCTAAAAAATGTAGGGAACTTTTGTTGCAAGATTTCAATATGCTCTTGCAAGTCTTCACGCTCTAAGCGCATGCCATCTTTATATAACATAATTTATTTTGTTTTTGTTTTTTATTTTAAAAGAGTAAAAGAGGGAGTTTTTACACTCCCCCTTTTTATTCATTAGAGAAATTAATCTCTGTAAAGCAAACCACACTGCTCAATTTTGAACCAATCAAAACCGAAGTGAGTCAACATATAGATTACATAGTTGTCATTTGGTCCAAGTCTGCGTGGAGAAGCAGCTCCATCATCCCAAACCTTCATGAAACGATCTTCACCATCCATTGACTTATAGATCAACTCAACTGTGTTACGCAACATACCAGAAGCATCAGCTTGCTTTTCAGCAGGCATAACAAATCCCATTCCTGCGAACTTATTGTTTGATCCAGCTCCGAACAATGTAGGATCGTAAGACAAATCAAATGATTTAACATTCAAATTCTTACCATTCAAAGTCAAGGTAGAGAAAGCGAAGGTTGACATCATTGTTTCAAAGTCTTGATTATCACCAAAGATTACTTTAGCAGACTCTTGACGAGTAGAAGCAATGTTAGTGTTAGCCAAGAAGCCATTATTACCAGTACTAATATCTTGCTCAAAAGCTTGATACAAATCTTTACAGAACAATGCCATCAAATCGTTACCAGTCCAATTAGCTTTCATTCCAGCAATCAAATTGTAAATTGCTTCGATATCAAAAGTATCTCCAGTACCAATATCCCAAGGAGTTGAAACAGCACGTTGTTCAAAAGTATCAACCATACCTTGAGCATAAGAACTGTTATTAAATCCATCAGGATTCATCATGTTACCAGAAGTCAAAAATGCACTTGGATCGTAAGCTTTACCCAAAATCATAGCACCAACCAATCCCAACAAGTGACGGTATTCGTGTTGTGCAAATAAGTGTGAGTGGAAACCTTTCAAAGTTTTACCATCGTCCATCATTACTGGGAAAACCTTATCAGTCAAAGCATCACCAGTGATCTTAGCTGAAGTCTTGTGGCGTTGCATTGGAGCATAGAAACGAGACCAGTAAGTAGCCTTAGCGTTTGGCTGAGCAGTATCTTCACCGAAAGCAGAAGAGTAGATAGCCAAAACATCACCAGAGTTTAAATCGACATTACCTCCAGCCAAAGCAGTAACTGTAACCTCATAAGGATCTGTACTTACAGTAGCAGGAGTAACAGAAGATACTTTGTAACGAGTGAAGTCAGTCATGCGAATCAACAAGTCACCAGCAACAACGTACGGAAGAACAGATTCTGAAGTAGAACTTCCAGCAACTTCAAAAGTAACAGAAGTAGCAGGAGTTGGACTATTAGAAACAGTTACCGATTGATTGTAGCGGTCTTCTTCAAAGTGGAAAGCACCGTTTGAGTTGTTAACTACACGCTTAGCACCTTGAGCAATCAAAAGATTCAAGATGTCCAAACCTTGACCACCAAAACGCTTAAACAATTTAGTAGAAACATCTGGAGGAAGAGCGTCAATAGACGACAAAATGTTGTGCTGTCCGTATCCGGTAGCACCTGTGCCATACCCCTGGGGCAAAGCATCTGGATTGTTATATACAATAGCCATTTTTTTTAATTTTTAAATTTATTTTTTTATTTTATACCTAAGTACGCTTTAGTAGCTTCTAGGTGAGGACTTGTCTTCGGTCCGCTGGAAGGAGCGTCTGTACGATTTACCACTGAACCACCATTGTGTACTCTCTGTACCTCTGCTTCACGGATTCTCCCTTCAGCAGTCTTGATAGCTTCTTTGATAATTTTAGTTCTATTATCTAACCATACCCGGTTTTCTAGAACCTTCATAACCGTACTTATACCATCCTCGTCAGGATTTAAGCTTCCAACTATAGCTCGAACATCAGGCATCAACTTATTTAGATCTTCTTTGCTTACCGCATAATCTAAAGTTACCTCCCCGATGTTTTCGAGTTCGACCTTAACAGGAATGGACTTAACTTTTGACCCCATGTCGTTTAAGACATTGTCCCAAGTAGCCATTCTTTGAGCCATCACCTGCTCCTGTTGCGTTCTTTGGTTTTGCAAATATCCAAAGTAATCTTGTTTTGTATCAAATTCTTGACGTTTGTTTTCAATACTTTTTAGCGTTTTCTGCAATTCCACACGCATTTTCACTGGCATATCATCCAATGAATCGTAAGTTGAATCAACGTCAATATTGTTTTTATCTGCAACGTATTGCATTAAATTATTCAAACCAAGGTTAGCTAAGTCTGGGTCATTCAACACTTCCATGATAGCCATAGCCTTTACAGGGTTGGCTTTTAACTCATCGTTGCTTGTAGCAAGAATTGTAGATGCGATACTCAAGTCGCTAATACCTGTGTTCTTAACAAAGTTATTCAATCGATTGATTGTGTCATTAGCAAAAGGATTCTGAACATCATTAAGATAAGGCATGATTGGGTCATACTGCTTATACTTCTCAACGATTGGCTCATATTCCTTAGCCTTATTTACGATAGCCTTTAGCTCCTCGTAACTAGAAACACCAAACTCTTCTAGGTTTAAACCTGATGGAGCTTGGGGGGTAACTGGAGGGGTAGAGTTACTATCATCTCCTGCTATCTGATTGATTTCATCAATACTAACTTGAGCAACTGGTGCTTCAAGATTTACAACACCTGCATCAATCTGTGGAGGTTGATTGTTAACCTCTAGTTTCATTGCCTCATCTCTAAGTTGATTGTCTGACCAGCCATCAACCATTGCTCTCGCCTGCAAATCCGCAGGGATAATTAAATCATTATTTTCCATAGCCTATTTATTTTTTGTTTTTATAAGTTCCCCGAAATCTCGACATTCTTTTGCTTCTCAAGTTGCCCTTCTTGTGCAAGCTCTGCCATTCTGTGATTGTGCTTAATTTCTTCAAGCAAAGCCTTCTGCTGATACTCAGTCATCATAGTAGCCTGCTTCATTTGCTCAAGAGCTTGTTGTGCAGCTGCCTTAGCTTCAGCAGCTTGTTGAGCAGACTGAGCTTGTAACTGAGCGTTCATTTGTTGCTGTTGCATGGATTCTTCCATCTTAACTTTACGCTGACGTTCCTCAGCAATAGTCATGTACCAAGCAGCAAATTCATCGTTATCACTCTCTAATTCCTTCTCAATGAATAAGTAGTCTGCAAGAGTAATTCCAATAACACCATTCTTTCCAGCTTGCATAGATTGTAACGCAGCTTGAAGAATTTGGCTCTTACGAGTATTAGTTGGTGTTGAAATCAATTTAATTCCAATCTGTTCTAATGTCAAATCCTCAAACGAATCTAATGCAGCAATCTTTTCATCACCAAGCAAACTAGAATAATATTTATGAACCTCTTTATCGAACTTCATATTAGTACGAGTCTTTAGGATAGCCTTCTTAGCGGCTTTCTCCTTCAATCTCATAATAGCTTTCTTCAAAGGGAATAGAGCGTGGTTAGTAGCATCAACCTCCATCTCACTAACACCCAATCCTTTTTCGGTAGGAGTAGTAGGCATAGCAGCCATGGTTGGGGTAACACCAGCTAGATCCATGATTCTATTCATATCATCCTGCCAACAAGTTAACCACTCCTCTAATTGAGGACCGATACCACCTGGCAACTCTGCGATAGGCATATTACCACCTTTATTCAAGATGTCAGTCTTGGAGTTGATGAATTGATTACCTGTCTGTCTACGGATACGAACAATATCCAAAGGAGACATGGAACCCATACCCAAATCCATATTGGCAAGCAATCCAATATCAACAACGATACCTTTAGGAGCAGCAGACCATTTAGCAGCTTGTAGCTTAATCCAAGTAAGCATCAATGAGTCCAAGTGCGGCTTCCATCTTTCAACGATAGATTTACCAGGGACACGCTCAAATAAATATGAAAGAACTGCATGACCACGAGAATCTCTCATGATATTCTTTTGCAATCCAAAATCATAAACAAACTTAGAGCCTAAAATATATTTACCTTCATAAACATTCTGCACACAAGTAACGTCAGTCCTACGCAATCTTCCGTCTGCATAAGGCTTCTTAGTTACACCAAACTCTTCTTCTTGATAAACAATTTTACCTTCTTTAGTTTGACGCTTAGTAAAGTATTCGTAGTCGTTAGCACGGTACTCAAAGTGAAGAACATCAACAGAGAAGTCTTCCCAAACATATCTTCCAGTTACAGGATCCTTTCTATTGAAATTAAAATCCTTGTCAGTGTAACCTTGAGTTTCGTAGAATATTCTTGCCAATCCCTCAATTTCCTGAGGAAGAGCGCCAAGCTCCAGCAACTTATCTTTAATGTCACCAATACGAACACGTTGTATGTGACCAGCAAATGATGGTTCACCTTCTTCATCCTCATCAATATATGCAGTTACAAACGATGCAGGGTTGATATATCTCATTCTTGTAACCCCATCTGTATCAGCATAAACCTGACTAACAGCGAAATTAGTTTGAACTAAACCATCAATTGTCTTCAATCTAATCTTATCCCAATCACTTACATTGAATGTATGTTTTGCTATATCTTCCATAGCATTTTCAAGAGGTAACTTAAACCCTTGATATTTGTCATACATATCTAACTCCATCTCATCTTGAGGAACCCATGGAAGAACTACTTTTTCTAATCCTAATTCTTCCCTAAGTGGATTCAACAATTTCTCCTCATAATACAATCTCCACTTCTTCTTCTGTTTTTCAAACTGAGAAGTTGGGGTAAGTGACTCACATTTAACTTTAAAGTCAGATGCAGATAGAACAGATTTAATTACAGCAATATACTTTGGGGCAGGGCTTACAATTTCGTAATTAACATTAGTATATGCCTTACGAGCATATTGAGTCATTCTGTTAACTGGAGAGTTCTTGTCATTCTGCACACCCAAGAACCAGTCACGGTATGGAGCAGAACTTTGCCTTCCCTCACCATAGTCAGTCATCATCTGGAACCACCCAGTAGCCGTCTGACCATACAATGTTCTTCCGTTATACCAACGAGAATAGATTGCTTGAGCTACCTGTGTAATGTAACTCAATGTGTTTTTCTCTTCCTTAGGAATCCTGTCAGAAGGGAATGAGATAATTGGCGTAAACTTCAACATCAAATGCAAATATAAAAAATGTCCCTAATATGAAACAAATTAATCAAAAAATTCTAACAAGTCATTCATCGTTTTAACCTCGTTCATCTCCTGCATATACTTTGGTAGTGCGGATTTCGAGCCAAGCAAAGCCATTCCACCTGCGGCAAACAAGTCATAATTGGTCATCTCGGTAGGGTCATTAATCTCCAAACACTCCTCAAGCATCTCTAAATGGTTATCACTTCTTCCAAAGACCTTGATATAGTTCATGAACTCGGTGAATATCTGTTCTTTATCAGCTTCTCCAGTATATCGTCCTGGAGCAGTAGATAGCTTACCATTAGGATCAATATCGGAAAGCAAGTAACCTTCATATCCCCAGTCCCTAAACTTCTCAATGACGATAGGTACGTTTCTTTCAGGATAGACATGCGCCCCAAACAATAGAGCGAGCTTCAACATATCCTCGCAATAAGTATTACCATCGTCAACACGAGTGTTGTAAGTGACAACAAACTTATTTGAAATCCATTGGTCAATAGGTTTCTCCTGAGAATCTACTGAAGGGTCGTGCTTATAGAACATAGCCCCACCTCCATTAGACTTCCTTCTACCCTTTACATCTCGGTTTCCAAACTTAAATGGGTCACATCCCAATATGTACTTGTTAGCCACATCAGGAGAAGGCATCCATTGGTTCTTAGCTGAGTCAAATAATTTCTTATTTCTCTGCTCCATAGATGGTAAATAAGAAACAACAAACTTACCCTCTGCATCATCTGTGGCAATAACTTCACTACCAAATGCACCTTTCCAACTTAATGATATAGTTCTTGTTCTAAATATCCTATCGAACTTCAACTGATTGATTCTGGTGCGTAGAATAGATAGGTCGAAATTGCTATTCTTAGATGCCTTAGACGCAGCTTCTTGCAATGTCCAAGGGTTATCTCGAATCTCTCCGTTTAATCGTAAATCAAGCCCTTTCTCTTCAAGGTCTTTACGAGTGTTCATCAAGATTGTTTTCGCCCCTCTTGTAACAATGTTACCTTCCAAGTTTCGTACAGGTTCGGCTGGGTCTTCAATGATTGAGAGTCCGTACTCATCCACGCACTCATCGTACCCATCGTATGCTGGGATGAATAGCGTAAATAGCCCTGAAGTTGTAAATCCGTTTTCGTTTCGCTCATCGTAATATGAAGATTTAATTAGATCAAAAAATTCCTTACCACCACCTGCCTCAAATTCACCAAGGGTGGATGTAAACATACCAAGTCCGTTGATACGCAAACCTTGTGATAGACACTTACGAACAACGTCCTGCCATCTTCTTGGGATTGACACTCCACTATCTCCGTGCTTACCACCCTCGTCATCCAAGTATGCGTGAAGCTTCTGTCCGTCAAAAGATCTCTCTGAAGATGCACGAGCCTCAATCCATCCGTCATGTGATGGCGCACGATTATGTGTAGCACCTTGCGCTCTTGAAGCTGAGTAGGAAAATGAAAGTTTCTCCTTCGGGAAGTCAGTACCATCATGAGACGGCTTCAAGAAGAATGGTATCTTACGCCATGGCTTTACAATCTTATCAATGTAAACGTCATTCTTAGCCTGAGTCTCTGTGATACTCTGAATACCACCCTTCTGCTGTTTATGCTCAGTCACTATGCAGTACAGCATACAAGCCGCCTGAGATGTTGCCCCTATACGTCTTCGCTTAGGGAAGATATATCCGTAGCAGGTTCTATACCCCATGTCAACAACATAAGCTCCTTCGTCAATATATGCGGCAGGATACTTAGCAGCAAACTCTTCTGCGTTCTTTACACGTTGGAAATACTTCGTCTTAATCTCACCCTGCGTCCTAAATGTAACACGATACTTATAAACAGCCTCAGTAGTAGTATAGCAATAGCGAGCAAATAGAAAAATCCTACGATCCAGATCACGATACCATGGTAAACTATCTTGTCTAGTCTCATTTTGAATATCCCAAAAGTTTAAGTAAACATAATGCCAACCATCGATGTAGGTAGGCTTCCCATTATTAAAAAACCAATATCCTTGATACCTTCTCTTAATCTGTAATTGAATCCATTCAATCTCCTCCTTATATTCAAGTCTATTACTTTCAAGCTCTTCATAAATATCAGTCTGGCTCACAATCTCTCTTTTTTTGAGCCTCATTTTTTTACGGATCAATTCCTGTATGTTAGCCAACTTATCAGGAACCTTCTGATGCTGGAAGCGTTGGTTCTTTGGGTGTAGTCCGTATCCGTCTATCAACTTCACTGCCTCATCCCATGGCTTACCATAAAAACTCTCTACGCTCGGCAGAGGTATCTCGATAGTTTTAAGGACAGGATCATCATTGTGGTATATAGCCACAATATCTTCCTTTTGATATATTTCATGGTATTTAGAGTTAATTGCCAACTTCGGGGAACATTTGATCGCCCTTAGCTTTACCTGGAGAAACACCCTTTGGAGCAAACATCATGTACTCCTCTGGACGTATCCCTAAATTATCTTGAGCTAAGAACTTAGTTATTTCATTCTCTAATGCTTTTGACACCTCTCCCTGCATGAATCTTTCCCTAGATTCAGATAGCTGCTTTCTAAGTGACTCAATGTTTGAGATGTGGTTCTTTTGGTCAGTTGGGTCTTCGGGGAAGTCCAACGATAGAAGGTCGTAAAGCATTTCCTCTGCACGCATCATAATAGCCCAATCCTCAGGTTGTTGAAGCCTAAGGAATAACACTGTTTTAGCTCTACAGGATTGATTCTTGTTTAATAGCAATTCGTTGTACTCCGTTGGGAAAGATCCGTCAATATGAGGATTAACTCCCAACTCTTTCAACGCCCAAGTCTTTCTCTTGGATAGCATTGGATAGATTTCAATACCAGGGCTTCCAGGACTGTACATCAATATGATATACCGCATAACGAAGTCAGCCGTTAAATTGCTAGGTAGTCCATTCTCACTAGCAAAGATGTTAGCAAACTGCATTAGATCAGGGAACTTAAATATCACCTGATCAGACGCAGATACCTTGTCAATCCTATATTTTATTTTTTGATACGCCTTACTGTCCATCTACTTCAGCAAAAATACTATGACTTTGTATATAATACAAATCATCAGCAATTAATTGGTTATACTTAAACTCCAACTTCACAGGCTTATCAGACTTAGACTTGACAATCATCCCACACTTTACAGAAGTCTTCTTCCAATTTGATTTCAAGTACCCTTCTCTCCAATCATATACAATATTTCCTGTTGGAGCGTAGATAACCTCAAATACTCCAGGCTCATGCTCATCAGGCATATAATCCAAGAACGTAGGTTTTGGCTTCATCCTTCTTTTTATCACAACATAGTCGTTAAGTGATATAACTTCCTCCTCTCTGATACAAAGAATAATCTCCTTGTAAGGAACTACCAATAAACATCTTGTTTTACCTTCATCTTCAAAGGTGTAGTAATAAGCCTCATCTCTTTGAACGGTAGCTGCCTTAGCAATGGCATCATGCGAGAAGTAAACAAAGTCTCCTTTCTCAATCTCTACTGGACCATCCCAAGTATAGCAAAGAGCAGGAATATCAGCATAAGGTGAGATAGAGTGAACAGTACCGGAGCGAGAACCCATGTCAACACGAGCCTCATCGCTGATTGAACGTACCCTAATTGTCGCATCACCAAGCTTAACATCCTCAGAAATAATATTTGGGACTTCTATGATTACTCTTCCTCTTGGCGGTCTTAAACATTCTGCTTCTTGTTTTGTTATTTCCATACTTTTCTATAATTAATTTAGCCAGATATCCACTGGTAAAGCCTACTAAAAAAAACTCAAAATTATACATAATATCGGGTATATTAAAACCTAACTTTGTAATGCCTACTTTGTTTTTTGTTTTTTGTTTGACTTAGGGATCACAACGGTGGTCCCTTTGTTATTTATCCCTAATTTGTTCAAAGTGAGGTATCAAATTATATTCCCTTTGACCATTCGTAGTAGTATTGTCATATTCAAATGACAAAATGTAACCTCCGATTGGCTTGGGAGGTCTTCCCTTCTCGATGTGATAACCACCAAATCCATCCTCATATTCTTCTTTATAACAGGCTGTACGGATATGGTGTAAGTACTTATGCTGAACAGTATAACCTGTATGTGAATTGAATTGAATATACTCCTTAGAGTCAATTACATGGTAAAGTTCATGCACGTGTCCTTGCCAAGTGCAATCTGCTCCTTCTGTACGAACAGACATACGATTGTTCTGAATCACACCCTTAGTCACCTCTCCACCACCTCCAGATCCGTGGAAGTATTTAATCTTAAAAGTCGAAAGCACTTCAGCCCCATCCTTTCTATACATCTTCATTATCCACCAACCTCCGTAACCACCAGTCAATATGCTAGTCTTGTTCTTGTAGTTCATCAAATCAACAAATCGAACCAATGGGTCGGTCTCTGTATTCTTGATAATGGCAGTCTCATGGTTTCCATATCCAATGAAAACAATCATGTCGGCATACTCACTCCACCAGTCTACAGACTCCTGAATAACCAAATCTAAATAGTTATAGCTGTTATGCTCAGGCATAATATCCTTCTTAGACCTACGAGGATCGTACTTGCCTTGCATTAAACAGAAAAAGTCACCGTTAATAGCGACCTTCATATCATTTGCTCTTGCGTACTCTAAGTGTTTCTTCAGTACATCTCGTTTACACTTTGGGTTATCAAAATGCACATCTGAGATTAATAGGAACTTTTGGTTCAAATCACATTCCGTGACTATGATATTCCTATTGCTTTTTGTTGACTTTGCTTTTATCATTAGTTAAATTTAAACATCATTTCTTTTGACTTAAATACATTGTATATCTCGACCAAGTCTTCTAAATTACCTTTAATAATTAACTCCTTCCCATCATCCAAAGTTATGATAACCCTGTTCTTCATTATGGTCCCTGTATTACTTACATACATTGAAAAGTATGAAATTAAAGCAATAGGTATTGCGACATCTCCCCACATATAATCACTTGCCCCCTCGTATGTCTCATCTAACTCTATTTGCACTAAAGCCTTACACTTCAGTATGTTTTCTTGAAGAAAAAAATCCCCTTTCTTAACACCCTTCATATTCGAGTTTTTATCAAAGGTAATCACAAAAGGGGATTTAATTCATTAATAGTTATTTGTTTTTTTCAACATTAAAATGGCAAGTCATCGTCAGATGTCTCGGTAGATGCTGGAGCTGACTTAGGCTTATAGTAGTTTCCTGGCTGCCCTTGCTTTGGCTCATAGTCCATCTTCCACATAGCCAAATTAGTGTAGTACTTCCCGTTGTACTCACGGCTACGGATGTTAAAGAAAATCTCTGCGTCACATCCGACACAAGCTTCGCTCAACGTGTCAAGGTTCTTTCCAGACACTTGAAACTCGAATACATCATTGTACTCTTTTCCGTTAACTTCTTTTGATGTAGTTAAGAATAGATTTCTCCATTCAAAATTCCCTCTTTGTTGCGTGTCAGAGACAGAGGACACCACTCCTTTCATAGAATAATTACTCATTGTTTTTTGTTTTTATATAATTAATTAACTCACCCTGTTCTTCATGGCTCTAGCTGTTTGTTTTTTAACAGCCTTATTCCCTGAAGATGTTTTTTTGGAACCGCCTGTAACGAAACCTTTCTTGCCTTTCTGAATGATCTCATTACTTTTCTTTTGCTTGGCAGTACCCATACTATCGCTAGCCTTTCTACCACGAGACTCTCCAGCCTCCATAGCCTTTCTAGCACTCTTAGCATCCTGCATACGATCTACCTTCTTCTCAATACCTTGCTTAACCGCTGTAGATACTTTCTTTACCCCTTGCTTAGCCTGATCCACTTTTCCTTTTGCAGCAGCAGCAACGCTACCCTTAATCATGCGAGACTTTCCCTCACCTGCGTCATGGATAATGTTTCTGTTATATTTATAACCCTGCTCAGCAGCTCGTTTCTTTTCCTCCTTACGAGCCTTTGCATTGCTAATAGCAACTTTAATTGGACCTGGACCGTTCATTATTTTTTCTTTTTAACTGGTGCTGATTTTTTTGACATAGAAACAGCAGCAAGAGAATCTCTTTTAGCCTCTTGTTTTAGTTTATTAGCAAGATCAAGTCTTTGTTGATTACTAAGAACTTTTCCCATATCTTTCATTTTAACCATTTTACTAAGCTCTTGAGCGCTTTCCTTTCCTTTTTTATTATAAGATTTAGCTATATCCTCTTGAGTTTTAGCCATAGCTTTCTTCTCCTGAGACTTATTAATCATACCACGAACAACAGCATCTGATTTTTTTATAGTAGATGGCTTGTTAAAAGATTTCATAGCCTCACCAGCCGCAGTTCTTGAAGATGATTTTGGCTTTGGATCTTTATTTGTTTTTTTTGGAGCTGGCATTTTTTTAAATTTATTAATTAATGTCAGCAAATATATAAACATTGTTTCATTAAACGCAAAAAAACTTTTTCACAATTTTATTGTTGATAAAAAAATTTTGTCAAAGGAATACAAGTGTATTACATTTGTATCCGAAACATTAAAAAAACAAGTATGGCACAAAAAGATCCAGCGTTCCTGTTTTACTCACAGGACTTCTATGTAGGGACAGCTTTCCTTACACACGAACAGACAGGCAAGTACATCAGACTTATCTGCGCTCAACATCAACACGGAAGATTATCAGAGGCTATGGTCCTGCAAATTTGCGGAGACCTAGATTCAGCTGTGTTAAATAAATTTGAGCGTGATGAAAATAGTATGTACTACAACTTCAGACTTGAAACTGAGATTCAAAAAAGAAAGAAATTCTCTGAGTCAAGAAGAAACAACATTAAGAAAAGATGGGGTACTAGTGAAAAACAAGTGAATAACACTAGTAATACACTAGAAGATACACTAGTAGATACAAGTGTAATACATATGGAAAATGAAAATATATATATAGAATCTAGTAATAATATATCTAGTAATTTAGAAAAAGAAAATACAAAAAGAAAAAGAAAAGAATTCATTCCACCAACCAAGGAGGAGATGATGGACTATGTTGCCG
>Ga0315905_10004455_pt1 | contig 14307 bp, 9 predicted proteins | sample LakEriMetagenome_5_FD_203522 | JGI IMG/M metagenome (GOLD analysis project Ga0315905, IMG submission 203522) | Freshwater fungal communities from buoy surface, Lake Erie, Ohio, United States - Buoy 4 MA121 | ecosystem: Environmental > Aquatic > Freshwater > Lake | place: USA: Lake Erie, Ohio... | reverse complement strand
GGGGATAGCCCATGCCCGGAAACATGGGCATGCGCCCCGTCCAGAGGAGTTTTTCAGTGCCGGTGCTGATGCCGCTGTACTGGATGTCGACCACGACGTCGTCCTGGCCCGCGGGGGTCAGAGCGACAGTGTGAAAAGCGACTTTCCCGGGTTGCTCCAGGACGACAGCCATGGCGTTCATCGCGCTGCTCCTCGGAGGAGTCCAGCTCCGGCGCGCGATCGCTGGGGCTGGGTGTCGGGCCACTTTGACCCGCATTTGTCCAAGACGTTTGGGAGTGTCATGTTAAGCCGACTGACTGAAGTGTCAAGTGATATGTACACATCAAGTGTGCCAAAGATGTGACAACTCGACAGGAAGGTCATGGTCGAGGCCCTGATTCAGCGGCGGGCGAGCAGCACGCGGGTCTGCAACGGCAGGGGCGTGGGCAGCAATCGGACGTCGGCAAAACCCGCGGACTGCAGCAGCGCGGTGAGTTCGGCGGGCGAGCGCGACCGGCCCTTGCCCATGGCCGCGAGGTACAGGCCGTAGTAGGCATCGCCAATGGCCTCAGCACCCGGAGTGCCCGCCATCGGCTCGCAGACCAGCACGCTGCCGCCTTCAGGGAGCGCCTCGCGCACGGCGCGCAGGATCTGGCGAACCCGGTCATCCGGATGATCAAAGAGCACACGGACCAGCGTGATGAGATCGGCCCCGCGCGGCAGGGGGTCGGAGAAGAAGCTGCCGCCATGAACCTCGACCCGGTCGGCCAGACCATGCTCGGCGAGCCTCGCGCGCGCCAGGTCGGCCACAGCGGGCAGATCGAAGAGCATGAGCTGCAGGTCGGGGGCATGCGTCGCCACTGCGCGCAAGAACGTGCCCTCACCCCCACCGACATCGAGCAGACGTCGATGTCTGTTCAGGGCATAGGACTGCAGCACCTGCTCGGAAACCAGGGGCTGAGACGCCGACATGAGCTGCGAGTATTCGGCCACTCGCTCGGTACCCAGGCGTGCAGGTGCGGCCCGCGGATCGGTATCGGCATAGGGCCAGTAGCCCGACATGGCGGTCGCTGCACGCTCGCCGCGCAGCAAGGCGACCGGATCGGCCAGATCGTGATACAGCGTGGCGTGATGCTCGACCATGGCTGCAATGGCCGGATGAACCACCATGGGTGCGCCCAGGGCGCCCAGACCCCAGCGGCCATCATCATGACGCTCGAGCAGGCGCAACGATGCGGCTGCAGCCAGCAGACGCTGCGCGCCTTCGTCGGGCATGGCCATCCAGTGCGCGAGCGCGCCCGTGTCTTGCGGGCCCTGTTGAGCCAGATGGTCGAAGAGCTTCAGGCGAACGCAGGCAAAGAGCACCTGCGAATAGGTAAAGCCCGCCACGATGTCGAACAGGGCGCGGGATTCGCGCCGTGCAATGAATCGAGCCAGCCACGATGCACTCGCCCAGCGATGAAAGCCCGGATCGAGCAGACGGCGATCGCGCCAGGTGCGCCAACGGTCGCGCCAGGTGCGTGCAGTGCCCGGGCGTGAGGGATCGCTCATGCGTGAGGCGGGATGGTCAGTGCCGGACATGGGAGCGCGCGCGTCAGGCCAGTGCGGGCCGGCGCATGTTGCCTGGACACCATTCCCGGGGCACCAGTCGCTCGGACTCCATGCGTACCAGGGCACGCAGTGCGGGTGCTCCCGGGCACTCCGGAATCGCCCGCATGGCCTGCGCCAGCAACCCGTCGAAATGCTCGATCGCGCCGGTCAGGCCGAGCTGGTGGGCGGCACTGGGCCGGTTGTGCGAGGCGTCCTGACCCACGGGCTTGCCAAGCAGGTCGGGATCGGCCATGACATCACGGATGTCATCGGCAATCTGATAGGCCTCGCCCAGACCATCGCCCAGGGCCAGCCACGATTGGGGATCGGCCCCGGCGGCCATCGCTCCTGCGATCGTGGCCGCGGTAAAGAGCGAGCCGGTCTTGGCCCGCTGGTAATCCGACAGATTGACGCGCGGCTCACATTCCCAGGCCTGGCCGGCCACGATGCCGGTGGGCAGGCCCGTGCTGCGTGAGAGGTTGAGCAGCAGAGGCGCCAGACGCTGCGGATGCTGTTGCGCGGCCTGGGCCAGCACCTGGAAAGCCAGCACGATCAGGGCATCGCCGGCCAGCACCGCCAGCGGCTCACCGAAAGCCGCCTGCACCGAGGGGCGCCCACGACGCGTTGCGGCATCGTCAAAACAGGGCAGATCGTCGTGAACGAGCGAGGCGCAGTGCATCAGCTCCAGGCTGATCGCGGCGGCGTCGGTCAGGGGCGGGTCGTCCTCGGCACAGGCCCGGGCCACGGCCAGACACAGATGAGGCCGGATGCGGGCACCGCCAGGAAACACGGCATGTCGAACCGCCGCAGCCAGACGGGGCGGGGCGCCCGGGATTTCGTGGGCGGCCAGGGCCGACTCAAGGGCGCGCTCGATCCGGGCAGTGGGATGGGCGGAAGACTGGGCGGAGGGATCCATGAGGCTCCTCGGACCGATGGCGGGATGCAGGAGGAGCGCCACCGGAAAATCGCAGGATGGCGACTGTAAGTTCTACTTGTCGCCTTGATGTGTCATCGACAATAGACACACCTGCGCGCGGCGTCAACTCGTGCGCTGACTCAGCAGACCGATCAGCAGGCGCGCCACCGTGTCGGGCGCCTCCTCGTGGGCGAGGTGACCCAGCCCCGGCAAACGGTGCAGCACGGCACCTGGAATCCGCCTCGAGAGGGCCTGCGACTGCGTGGCAGGGACCATGGGATCGACATCTCCCACAATCAATGTGAGCGCGCACTCTTTATGCGGATATTGTTTCAGCTCATCCTGAAACAGTCGAAGATCCCAGTGGGCCATCATGGACAGCGCTGCAGACACATGCGAGGGGCTGGCCACGAGCGTTGCATAGCCCCGCCGGCCTGCCGCATCCACGCGCGAGCCGGTACCCCTCAGCAACCGCTCGAGCACCGACTCATGAGTGGCCAGGCGAGACAGACCCATCGCGGCCCAGGTGCTTGAGGCCAGCACCTGGGTTGCAGGCGAAATCCAGTGCGCGGCAGGGCCCCCGAAGGGCTGCCATGCTCCATTGATGCCGACCAGGTGGCTTGGGCGGGCACGACCGTGCAGGACATGCCAGGCGGCAATCACGGCACCCGCCGAATGGCCGGCGATCAATCGGGGGCTGAGTGCAAGCGCGCCCAGCAGTGCATCGATGGCCCGACCCATCACGGGCAGGGACAGTTCCAGGCCAGGCGGGCGCCGACTGAAGCCATGACCGGGCAGATCGGGGACGACCACATGGCAGTGCTCGGCCAGGCGCGGCGCAACATCGCGCCAGGAGTGGGTTGAGGCCCCGGTGCCATGCAGCAGCAGTGCGACCGGCGCTCGGTCGGGCGGTGGGCCGAAGTGCTGGACATGCCAGTCGATCGCACCGACCCGAATGAAACGGCTGGCCTGCGCATGCGGCCAGTGATGGCTCTCGCGCGCCCAGTCGAGGGCGCCGTCAGAAGCCTGCGTTGACGGGGCAGAAGATGTCGCTGTCATCAGCCGGCCGAACCGAGCGCCGCGCGTGTGGCCGCTTGCACCGAACGCGACATCGAGACCGCATCGGCCTGGGGCAAGGGAATGTAGGCGGCACCCATGCGGCGGGCCAGATCCTCGGCATCAGCGGAGGGGCGCGTCGAGGTGTCGATCAGCAGGCATGCATGGCCTGCTAGGCGTAGGCGCTGCGCGGCCTCGCGCGCATCGGCCAGTGCCTGAGCACGACCGCCCGTACCGTCATGGGCCACGTTGGCCTTGCCATCGGTGAGCAGCACGACAATCGGTGTGCCGCCTTTGAGGGCCATGGCTTGCGCCAGCGCCGCTGCCGAATCGATGCCCTGCGACAGCGGCGTGCCGCCACCACCGGGCAGGCCCGACAGCTCGCGCCGTGCACGCGCCAGCGAACGGGTGGGCGCCAGCAGGACTTCTGCGCCCCGACCGCGAAAGGCCACGACAGCCACCTGGTCACGCCGCACATAACACTCGGCGAGCAGCAATTCGACCGCGCCCTTGGCCTCGGCGAGCCGGTGCAGGGCCGACGAGCCGGATGCATCAATCGCAAAGACCGTGGTGGTCTGCGAGCGCTCCTGCCGGCGCATGACACGGAAGTCACTGGCACGCACCTGCACGCGGGGAGGCGCTTTGGGCGGAGCTTGGAGCCTGGCCCCAGTGGCCCTGGGAATCGAAGCGGATGCAGGGCCGGAGTGTGTCGCCGACTTCAAATTCGCCTCAGCCCTCAGGCGCTGCCAGGGCGCTGCCGCACGCAGCGTGTCAATCACCGCCAGACGGGCTCCGTCGCGGGGCATTCCGGCGCGCGATCCGACGGGCCGACCGCGCTGACGGCTGCTGCGCACGGCACCGGCACGACCACCACTGCGACCCCGGGTCTGGCGCATGGCCTGACCCGCTCTCAACTGCTGCAACAGGCCCTCTGGAATCGCGGCTCGCGCCGCCTCGAGGACGAGGGCATCGAGCATCTCGGGCGTGAGTTCACCCTCGGGCTGATCGTCGCTGGCATCCGCCTGCGGGGGGGGCGGGCGATCTTCAGACTGTGCAGCCGATTCAGATCCGGGTTGGGACGGTGGCGCAGCGGCTTCAGTCTGGGGTTCAGCCGGCTCTGGCTCCTGGGGCTGGGACGCATCGGCAGCGTCGTCCTCGGGATCTTGCTGCTGCGACGCATCGTCAGGCTCCATGGGCGCAGGCCACTGCGTGGCACGCGGTGCCAGCACCAGACGCGCTGCCAGGGCGAGGTCATCGGCATCGATCACCTCGCGCGCATCGAGCGCGGCCGCGGCACAGGCGGCCCGCAAGGCCAGCACCGGTGCGCGCAAGCTCTCGATGCCCAGCGCCAGCGCGGTGTTGCACAGTGCCTCGATCGCCTCATCGGGCACACGCACATGCCGCAGATGCTGACGGGCCTGCTCCGTGTCAGCGCTCAACCCGTCTTCATCGGGCCGGGAATCAAGAACCCCCTGCAGAGCCACGGGCGAGAGACTGCCCAGATCAAGCCTGAAAGCCAGCCGCTCGAGCAGGCGAGCGGGTGGCGGGTCATCGCCTTCGGTGCTCTCATCGAGCGCCACGACCGCAACGCGCGCGCGGCTGCGATCGTGCAGGCCTTCCCGCTCGAGCACCACTTCGCCACAGTCGAGCGCTGCGCACAGGCGCGCGGCCATCTGCTCACTCATGCGTTCAGCCATCGCCGCCACGATCACACCGCGATCCGCCTCGGCGAGCAGACCCCGCTGCACGACCGGACGGCCGGCATGCAGGGTGGCCGCCAGATCGAGTCCTCCCAGGAGCCGATCATCGGAGATGGACAGCGGAAGGCGGCGCATCGGGGTCGATGCGGGCAACAGGGTCTGCAACAGGGTCAGCCAGGCATCGCGCACCGGGCCATGCCCGGCATGGACCCGCACACCGCCCAGCCCGTGAGGATCGACCGCGAGCAGGCGCGCCGCCTGCAGGGCATCCAGCCAGGGATCGCGCTCGCCGTGAGCTGCTTGCATGGGGGGTGCTCGACCGGTTCGAGGTCGGTCGGATCAGGCCACGGGTGGCAGCACGTCGTCGATCGCACGTGCCACCCGCGCGCCCGAACCGGTGTCATCCAGGGGATTGCGTCTCAAACGATGACGCAGGGCCGGCACGGCGACACGACGCAGGTGAGCGGCGTCGACCGTTGATGCGCCATCGAGGGCTGCCACAACCCGCGCAGCGCGCATGAGCGTGAGCTCTCCGCGCAGGCCGTCGGTACCCAGGGCAATGCACAGGCGGGCCGCCTGCTCAAGCACAGCATCGGGCACGCTGACCCGAGGCAGGCGCTCACGGGCCTCGAGGATGCTCGTGCGTACCTTGGCATCGGCCGCAGCCCAGTGCTTCACGAAGCCCTGAGGATCACGCTCGAAGGCATCGCGGCGACGGACCACCTCGATGCGATCGGGCAGATGTCGGGGCGTGACCACCTCGACCGACAGACCAAAGCGATCGAGCAACTGAGGGCGTAACTCGCCCTCTTCAGGGTTGCCACTGCCGATCAGCACGAAACGCGCCGGATGCCGCACGCTCAGGCCTTCACGCTCGACCACGTTCTGGCCCGATGCCGCAACATCGATCAGCAGATCGACCAGATGGTCCTCGAGCAGATTGACTTCATCGACATACAGAAACCCGCGATGGGCCCGGGCGAGCAACCCGGGCTCGAAGGCCTTGACGCCATCGGTGAGGGCCCGCTCCAGATCGAGCGCACCCACCACGCGGTCTTCGGTCGCGCCCAAGGGCAGATCGACCACCGGCACAGCACGCGTTTCGCTGCGCAGGGCGCCTGCCTTGCGACGCTTGGCACGCAGGCCGTCACAGACTGCGCAGCTTCCAGCAGGAGCCAGCGGGTCGCAGTGATAGGGGCAATCGATCACAGCCGCCATGGGCGGCAAGAGGCTGGCCAGCGCCCGAACCGCGGTGGACTTGCCCGTGCCGCGGTCACCCAGCACCAGCACGCCGCCGACCGATGGATCGATCGCGCAGATCAGCATGGCCAGACGCATCTCGTCCTGACCGACGATGGCCGAAAACGGAAAGACGGGTGCCAGACCGGAAGAAGCGAAGGCTTTGTCCATTTTGACTGACAGTATCAAATGTCCATGTCAGTGTAGTCCATCCTGCCGATCCGGCACAGGAAGCCATGGAAGTCTTCGCCGTGCGCCAACTGCGTGGTGGCACGCTGGACGGCAGTCTGTCATGCGCCACACCGAGGCCAGCCGGTAGGATAGGCACCTCGTGCCCTTCTTGCCCAACGCAATCGCCATGCCCACGCCGGCCTCAGCGCCTCGCCCCCAACCCCGTCCGTTCAGGCTCGAGATCCCCGACGGGGCAATCGCCGACCTCAAGGCGCGACTCGCCCATGCGCGGCTACCCGATCAGCCCCCGGGCGCTGCCTGGTCGACCGGATCCGACCTGGGCTTCATGACCGAAGTGATCGCTTACTGGAGAGATCGATTTGACTGGCGAGTGCAGGAGGCACGACTCAATGCCCTGCCGCAGTTCAAGGTGGCGATCGATGGCATCGACCTGCACTACCTGCATGTACCCGGGCGCGGTCGGCCCGGTGGGCCTGCCCCGTTGCCGTTGCTGCTGTCGCACGGATGGCCGGGATCGGTGTTCGAGTTCCTCGATCTGATTCCACGCCTGACCGATCCGGCTGCCTTCGGCGGAGATCCAGCCGATGCCTTCGAGGTGGTGGTGCCCTCGCTGCCGGGCTACGGACTCTCGTTTGAACCCGGCCAGGAGCGCTTTGGCCTGGCCCGAATCGCAAACTGCTTTCATGGGCTGATGACCCATGTACTGGGACATCAGCGGTTTGGCGCACAGGGCGGCGACTGGGGCAGCTTCATCACCGCCTGCATCGGGGCTGATCATCCCGAATCGGTGGTGGGCATCCACCTCAACCTCATGCCGCTGCGACGCGAGGCGATTGTCACCAACGCACCCTCGGATGCCGAGCGGGCCTACTTCAAGGAACTCGAGGCCTTTCGCACGCATGAGATGGGCTATCAGTGGATCCAGGGCACCAAACCCCAGACCCTGGCCTATGCACTGACCGATTCGCCGCTCGGGCTTGCGGCCTGGATCTTTGAAAAATTCCATGCCTGGACGGACTGCAAGACCGATCCACGCGAAGCGATTGCGCTCGACACCATGCTGGCCAACATCAGCCTTTACTGGTTCACCGGTGCGATCGGCTCATCCTTCTGGCCCTACTGGGATCGCATGCATGCGCCCTGGCCGATGCGCTCGACCACCATCGACGTACCCACCGGGTATGCCGAGTTTCCGGCCGAAATCCTGCATCCGCCGAGGTCGTTTGCCCAGAAGGTCTACACCGACATCCGTCGCTGGAGCACCCTGCCTCGTGGGGGTCACTTTGCGGCACTCGAGCAGCCCGAGGTGCTTGCTGCCGAGATCACCGAATTCTTTCGACCCCTGCGCGAGCGATGAGACGAACAGGCATCACGGTCATTGTGCTGGCCGCCCTGACGCTCCAGGCTGTGCCGGCTGCAGCACAGGACATTGCGACGGAGGGTATTGCGCCCTCACGCTGGCAACCCGCATTGCCGCATGCCGGTCAGAAGGCCCGTCTGCTGCGGTGGTGGGCGCAGTGGAACGACCCGGTGCTGCTGTCGTTGATCGAATCCGCGCAGACCGCGCAGGCCGATCTGCCCCGCAGCATCAAGGCCATCGAGCGGGTCCACGACATTCTGCCCCCCGAGCGCCCGACACAGCGGGCCGACTCCGCGAGCTGGGAGGCCAGCATCGCTCAGGCTGCCCACGGCGGCGCGATGCCGACCCCCGGCAGTGCCCGAGCCGACAGGGACTGGCATCCGGCCCGCGTGGCGGTCGCAGCCGAAACCGCCGAACAATACATGGGGTGGTTGCACTGCAGACAAGGCGGCGGCGACTGCGTCGCGCACCTGCGCGCGCTGGCCATCCTGAGCGGTCTTCCGAGTGGCGAGGTCGGCGAGCGTCTGCTCGCACGCGGTCTGAAGGAGCCCACCATTCCCGCATTGCGCGAGCCCCGATTGCGCGCCCGACTTCTTGAGCAGCGGCCCGATGTTGCTGCCGCGATGCTGGAACTCGAACAGACTCGGATCGAGATCGGACGGGCCGAAGCGCAACGCCATCCCCGTCTGCAGCTGCAAGGCGATGTTCAGTCAGGTACGCAGAGCCCGCAAGGCCCGCTCGCCCGACTGGAGACCGGCGCGCTGGGCGTGCCTTCAGATGCCTCGGGCAACAGCGGGCTATCGGCCGAGATCGTGGGGCCTGCGCTCAGCGTGCCTGCCTTTGATGCCTTGCGCCTGCAGTCGCTCGTGGAGGCGCGTCAGGCCGACTATCTGGCCGCTGCATCGGAGCTGCGCTCGCGAGCCCTTGAGGCGTCACGCGAAGTCCGGGACGCGCTGGGTCAACTGGCGGCTGCGCAGCGTCGCAGGCAGGCTGCATCTCCCGGCGTCGAGCGCCCGCTACCCGCACCGGGGGATGCCTGGATTGAGCAAGCCATGGCCTGGATCCATCTGTATCGGGTGGTTTCGGGCGGTTGGGGCAACGAATCGCCACTGAAGGGGCAAGAGCAGGCTGAAAGTCCGGTCGGTATCAAAGCGATTCGCAGCCCTTGACCCCACACGAATCGCGAGCGGCCGCTTCGCAGCGCGGCCTGCATGCGATGATCGCGCCCAAATCCTCCAGTTCCCCCATGCCTGTTGCCCTTCGTTTCCTCACCGTGTGTGCGGCATTGCTGCTTGTCGTGTTCGACAAGGGGCCTGGCCTACGGTCAGCTCATGCGCAGACCGCGCCGATCGAGACTTCAGCCGCGACACCCATCGATCCGATGTCGCGCTGGTGGTCGCAATGGAATGATCCGGTCCTGCTCGAGTTGATCGGGGCCGCTCAGGCCCACAGTGGCACGCTGGCGCAGGCCGCCTTGCGGATTGAACAGGCCCGGGCCGCAGCAGTGGCAGCGGGTGCTGGCGCCCAGGCCCAGATCAATCTGAATGCCGGAGCCCAGCGGGGAACGGTGCAGGTGGGTACGGGCGTGGTCACGGCGACTCAGATGAGCCTGTCGCTGCCCTCGAGTTGGGAGCTTGATCTCTTCGGGCGGGTCGCACGCACCCGTGAGGCTGCGCAGGCCCGGCTGCAGGCCGAACAGGCGCAGCAGGGTGCCGTGCAGGTGGCGCTGGCCGCAGAAACGGCGGCTGCTTATCTGCAGTACCGGTTCTGTGAGGTACAGACCCTGCTGGCGCAGCGCGAGGCCGGCTCTCGGCAGATCAGTGCATCGGCACTGGCTGGCGCGGTACAGGCCGGACTTGCTGCCCCTGCGCAACTCGCACTGGCCCGTTCCGGGCAGGCCGATGCGCAGCAGCGCGCACTGGCACAGGCCACCGAATGTCAGGCCTTCCTGCAAGCCCTGGGTGTACTGACCGCCCGCGAAACATCCCGCCTTCAGCCGCAATTGCAGCCGGGTACGGGTCGACTTCCCAGCCCGCAGGATCTGCAGGTTCGACAGGTACCTGCTGCCCTGCTCGAGCGCCGCCCCGATGTGGCTGCAGCCCAGCAGGCTGTGGAGGCTGCACAAGCCGATTTGGGCGCCATCCGGGCCGAACGCTATCCGCGCCTGAGCCTGAACGGCAGCGTCGGCCCCTTGCTGCTCGCAGTCGGTGGGGGTTCGACCACCTTGCTGACCTGGTCGATCGGCCCGGCGCTCAGCCTGCCCATCCTCGATGGTGGACGACGAAACGCCAACGAAGCTGTGGCGCTCACGGCCTACAGCGCAGCACAGACGCGCTACCAGGAAACAGCCCGCCGCGCGGTACAGGAAGTCGAAGAGGCGTTATTGCGCCTCGATGCTGCCCAGGCGCGAAGCGCTTCGGTTGAGACCGTGAAGGCCGCACAACAAGCCAACCGTGACGCCGTTGCCGCGCGCAAAGCGGCAGGGCTGGCCAGCATGCTCGACCTCGAGGAGGCTGAACGCGCCGTGGTGTCCTCCGATGCGGCCCAGCTTGCTCTGCACCGCGATCGGCTCGCTGCCTGGCTTCAGCTCTACCGCGCCCTGGGTGGCGGCTGGGCGCCCGATTCACGCAAGGCCGCCGAGGCGGCTCAACAGGGATGATCGCTTCATGATGCTGCGCTTCGGACGACCGCTGTCCTTCGGACGATCGCTGTCCGCACTCGTTTTGTTGGGGTTGCCGCTGTTGGCCCCGGGTGGCATGGCTCATGCACAGGGCGCCCCCTCGGGTTCGGGTTCATCAAGCGGCGCGAGCAAGGCGCGCCCCGCGCTGGTGGTCACCACCCTGCAACCCGCTCAGCGTGAACTCGACGACCTGCTCGTGGCCAATGGATCGATTGCTGCCTGGCAGGAAGCGATCGTGGGCGCCGAACTGGCCGGTGCCCGCATTGCGCGGCTGAAGGCCGACAGCGGCCAGCGCGTGACGCGGGGTCAGGTACTCGCGGTGCTCGATGATGCTCAGGTGCGTCAGGACCTGGCGGCGGCGCAGGCAGCGCTGGCCGAGGCCGAAGCCGCCCGCCTCGAGGCCGGTGTGCAGGCCACCGAAGCGGCCGCCAATGCCGAGCGCGCGCGCAAGGTCGAAGGCGCGGGGGCTTTCAGTGAGCAGCAGCTCGCCCAGTACCGACTGGCCGATCAATCGGCCCAGGCCCGGGTTGCCATGGCCCAGGCCCGTATCCAGGCGGCCCGCGCCCAGCTCGAAACCCAGCAGCTGCGCCTGCGCCACACCGAGGTCAAGGCTCCCGATGACGGTCTGATCATCAGTCGGCTTGCCGTTCTGGGCGCTGTGGTGAGCCCTGGCCAGGAGCTCTTTCGCCTGATCCGCGGCGGGCGACTCGAATGGCGCGCTGAAGTGACTGCGAGCGAACTCGCCCGCGTGCGGGTCGGCCAGAAGGTGGCCCTTCAACCGGTGGGCTCAGCGCCGATCACCGGGACGGTGCGGCTGATTGCGCCACAGCTCGATGCCACCAGCCGCAATGCACTCGTGCATGTCGATCTAGCCCCGGGCAGCAGCGCGCGGCCGGGTCAGTTTGCACGCGGTGAATTCAAGCTCGGTGCAAGCCGCAGCCTTGCGATACCGCAATCGGCCGTCGTGATGCGCGACGGCTTTGCCTATGTGTTTCGGGTGCAGGGCGATCGCGTGGTGCAGGTGAAGATCAAAACCGGCAAGCGCAGTGGCGATCAGGTGGAGATTCTGGAAGGGGTCAAGCCCCAGGACGCGCTGGTTGCTCAGGGCGCTGCCTTTCTGAATGACGGTGATCTGGTTCAGGTGCAGGCCGCGAAGTGAACTTTTCTGCGCTATCCATTCGCAATCCCATCCCGGCGGTCCTGCTGTTCATCCTGCTCACGCTGGCGGGGTTGCTTGCCTACCGGGCCATGCCCGTACAAGACTTTCCGGACATCGAGCTGCCCATCGTCACGGTCGATGCCAGCCTGCCCGGTGCTGCGCCCGCGCAGCTCGAGACCGAAGTGGCCCGCAAGATCGAAAACAGCGTGGCCCCGCTGCAGGGCGTGAAGAACATCTTCACGCGCATTCTGGATGGCCAGGTCTCGGTGACGGTCGAGTTCATCCTTGAAAAGAACGGCGCCGAGGCCGTCAATGAAGTGCGTGATGCCGTGAGTCGCATCCGTGCCGACCTGCCTGCCGATCTGCGTGATCCGGCCGTCACCAAGGCCAGCACGGCAGGACGGCCCGTCATCACCACCACGGTGGCCAGTGACCGGCTTGATGCCGAGGCGGTCTCCTGGTTCGTCGACAACACCGTGGCCCGCCGTCTGCTGCGGGTGCCGGGCGTGGGGCTGGTCAAGCGCCTGGGTGGCGTCACCCGCGAAGTACAGATCGAGCTCGACGCCGATCGCATGGCGGCGCTGCGCGTGACCGCGGCCGATGTGTCTCGCAGGCTGCGTCAGGTGCAACTCGAAGCGCCGGGTGGCCGGGGCGATGTCGGCGGGCTGGAGCAGGCGGTGCGCACGATTGCCACGGCTCGCAATGCGGACGAACTTGCGGCGCTGGATCTGCCCCTGCCCGATGGGCGCAGCCTGCGGCTGGGCGAGGTGGCGCGCATCACGGACACCGTGGCCGAGCCGCGCGCGATTGCGCTGCTCGATGGCAAGCCGGTCGTGGCCGTGGAAGTCATGCGCAATCGCGGTGCGGGCGAGATCGAGGTGGCGCGCGGGGTACGCGCCGCCTTTGCCGAACTCAAGGCCGCGCATCCCAACATCGTCTTTGCCGAGGCCATCGACAACACCCGCGCAGTGGAAGACGACTTCCAGGGCTCGATGAATCTGCTCTACGAGGGCGCCCTGCTCGCGATCATTGTCGTGTGGGCTTTCCTGCGCGACTGGCGGGCCACGCTGGTCAGTGCTGCGGCCCTGCCTTTGTCGGTGATTCCGGCGTTTCTGGGCATTGCGCTCTTTGGCTTCACCCTGAATACCGTCACCCTGCTCTCCATGGCGCTGGTGGTGGGCATCCTGGTCGATGACGCCATCGTCGAGATCGAGAACATCGAACGCCATCTGCACATGGGCAAGACGCCCCTGCAGGCCGCCCTCGAGGCGGCCGACGAGATCGGCCTGGCGGTGGTGGCGACCACCTTTGCGCTGGTGGCGGTGTTTCTGCCCACCGCCTTCATGGCAGGTGTGCCCGGCAAGTTCTTCAAGCAGTTTGGATGGACTGCGGTGCTGGCCATCATGGCCTCGCTGGTGGTGGCCCGGCTGCTCACCCCCATGATGGCGGCCTATCTGCTCAAGCCCAAGAAAGGCGGGCTCGATGCGTCGGGTGCACCCGACTCGGCCATCATGCGCGTGTACCTCAAGGCCGTGCGCTGGAGCCTGAATCACCGGGTGCTCACAGCGCTGATGTCGTTTGCCTTCTTTGCAGGATCGATTGCACTCGTGCCGCTGCTGCCCAAGGGCTTCGTGCCGCCCGCCGATCGGGCGCAGACGCTGGTGAGCATCGAGCTCGCACCCGGCAGCACGCTCGCGCAGACCCTGCAGGCTGCCGAAGGCGTGCGGGCGCGGCTGCAGGACCTGCCCGATGTGCGACGGGTGTTCAGCTCGGTGGGCGGTGGTGCATCGGGCGATGTGTTTGCCGTGGGCGCAGCACCCGAAGCGCGCAAGGCCGTGCTCACCGTATTGCTGTCGCATCGCACCGAGCGCGATCGCACCCAGCAGGCGGTGGAGCGCGAGATCCGCGAGCGGTTGTCGGATGTGCCGGGCGTGCGCCTCACCGTAGGTGCTCAAGACACCGGCGTGAAGATGCAGCTTGTACTGCGCAGTGACGATCCGCTCGCGTTGCAGGAGGCCGCGCGCGCAGTAGAACGCGAACTTCGGACCCTGTCCGACATCGGCAATGTGAGTTCGAGCGCGAGCCTGGTGCGTCCCGAGATCATCGTGCAACCCGACTTCGCCCGCGCAGCCGATCTGGGTGTGACCGCAGCCGCGCTGGCCGAGACCGTGCGCGTGGCCACAGCGGGCGACTACGACGTGAACCTGCCCAAGCTCAATCTGAGTGAACGCCAGGTACCGATCCGCATCAGGCTGCCCGATGCGGTGCGTGCCGATCTGGAGGCCATGGGCCGACTCACCGTGCCCGGGCGCAATGGCCCGGTGCGGCTCGCTCAGGTGGCCGAGATCCGCATCGACAGCGGGCCTGCGCAGATCGATCGCCTGAATCGATCACGCAATGTCACCTTCGAGGTGGAGCTCGCGGGGCGCGAGATTG
>Ga0315905_10004454_pt1 | contig 14312 bp, 15 predicted proteins | sample LakEriMetagenome_5_FD_203522 | JGI IMG/M metagenome (GOLD analysis project Ga0315905, IMG submission 203522) | Freshwater fungal communities from buoy surface, Lake Erie, Ohio, United States - Buoy 4 MA121 | ecosystem: Environmental > Aquatic > Freshwater > Lake | place: USA: Lake Erie, Ohio... | reverse complement strand
ATATGATTCACGCATTGTTTTCTGAGTAGGAGTTTTTAGCTTTGCTTCTTTCTATTTTTACCTAATCTTGTCCATACTCTAGTCTTGCCAGTACTCCATCAGAACACTTTTCAGACATCCTCTTAGGTGCCACACAGCAAGAAAAATAAGGGCTTTGGATGCCGGATTTGAATTTCAGGCAATAATTTTCCAGAAAAATGCATGAATTTTGAGCCTCCACCCCCCAAAAGCTTGCACTTTATTATTTAAAAAATGGCTGAAAACCTCTCTTGGTAAGGGTTCTACATTTATTCAGCAAGCCCTAATTTGAGCCAGCTTTACTGAGAATAGTCGCAATAACCATCTCTGAAAACCTTATTCTTTCGTTGAAAAGATGCCTCGAAAATCAGGCTTGAAGTCAAAATGAGAATTGCTGCTCCTAATTCCAGCAATTCTCATTATGGCTAATCACTGTTCAAGGACAGAAAAAGCCAGTATCGTATTTTCATGGATTTCTTCCCAGACTCCTTCTTTGCGCCATTGACTGAAATAGTGGTAGACCGTTCCTGATGGAGGGAACTCCCCTGGTAGATTTCGCCATGGCACCCCATTTACCAACACATACAATATGGCGTTTAAGACTTCTATTATGTCCACACTCCTTGGTCTACCCCCAGGTTTGGCCGATGGCAAGAAATCTTTGATCAGCCTCTCTTGGAGTGGACTCAAGTCTGATGAGTACCTTTTTCTCGTTTTGGTCATTTTGTCTTCCTCCGCATTTTTGGCTCTACCCTCTCTATTGTGTATCTTTGTGTCCCTTCCCACTTCTCAAACGCCCTCTTAAACCCTTTGATTCAACTGTGTCAATCTCTCTTTGATCAGGGCAAATCTGTTGAACAAGTCGTGGAGGTGATGATGCCTGCCTAACCTTTTTCCTGTCCCTTGATATAGTCATTTTCAAGAAGATTGCCAAGTCGTGTACCTTACCCGTGGTAATATTGACCTCCCGCGAAAATCCCTTGCACCGCAATCGGGCTATGGCCTTGGGAGCCAGCGGTTATCTCACCAAGCCCTTCCAGCCCAATCAACTCATTGCCAGCATTCAAGAATTTTTGGCGGAACCGGCCCCAGTGGCTTAGAAACATTGCTACTATCCTATTGCCACCTACCATTTGAGTCACAGGGAAATCACCAAGTTTACCGATAGTCAAGCCTAATCGGGATACCAAAACATGCCCTTAATCCCCTCTGGATCGAGCACAAACCCTAATCGACGGTAAAAATCTACCACCTGGGGATCGGCAAACAGTGTAATATTACTAATATCGGAATGGCGTAGTTTACGGATAATGTATTGCATTAACGCTTTGCCCAACCCCTTACTTTGCAAGCTTGGATGGATGACCACGTCCCAAACGGTGGCGTTAAAAGCATGGTCAGAGGTCGCCCTGGCAAACCCAACTAAGCGCCGACGATTGCCTTTGATTTCCCACATGGTCACGACTAAAAAGCTGCATTCTACGGCTTTTCTGACTTTGCGAATGGGGCGTCGAGCCCAACCGACAGAGTCACAGAGTTCTTCTAGCTCATAGAGATCGATTTCCCTATCTGTACTAAAAAAGACACGGGACTGATCACTATCTTCAGTCAAAAATTCTTCTGTCCCCGTCGTGCCTAGGGTTGCGGAATTAGAAGAGTCGGGATTAAAAAAACGTTTCCAAAAAACCATGCCGTTGGGCGTTCAAAAACAAGCTTGGGCGGGGAAGTCAGGCGGGGAGACTTCATTAATTAAGACCTAGTATACGCTGTTCTCTGTCGCTTCCGTTAGGCTGACGAGGGGAAGATGGTTTAACTGATCACCCTTGGGACTGGGGTAATCCCGTTAGAATAGGCGTCGTTTGACGGGTTTGGACGGACTGGAGCTGGGGGCTGACTTTTTGATGGGGCGATCTGAGAAAGAGTTACTGGGGGGTGTACCGTTGGGGGTTTCTCCACTAGGCTGATTTTTGGAAAACGGTTTACGGACGGGGCTGTGACGTTGGATTTGCCCTAGGTCTGTGGCACTTTCTAAGATTAATTGATCTTTTTGTAAGGTGGCTTGGATATCCCAAAAGTGTCGTAAGGGGCGATCGCAGACGGTGCCATCGGCATTTTTTAAGATTCCTCGAATTTTGACCTTGAAAAACATCGGTCGTTTACTGGGCGGTTTGGGGGACTGGCGGACTTTGACAATCAGGATTTCTCTGGCTTGGGAGACAAAAACCACTTCTCCCCGGATCGAAAAGTAGGGGCGATCGCCTTGGGGCTGGGGGATATTTGGATCACTAGGGCCGCTGGTGAGGCCGGGGCCGAGGCTTTCGGGTTCCCAAATACCTGCGAGTTGAAAATGTAAGTGGTCATCTTTGTCCCGTAGCCGGGGATAAACCACCCAAAAATGGGGCTGTTCTAGGTTGGCATGGTGTTTGAAAAGGCCAAAAATTCGGCCGAGCAAGACGGATTCCACGATGCTGCCGGTATCGGTGGCTAAAATCCCCCGTTGGCTTGATTCTTCGCTGGGATAATAGCGTCCATAAACCAATCCGATCGCCCGAAATTGCTTGGGGTGACTAGGGGCGGAGATGGGATGCTGGCGCGGTTGGAGCGGAGGGTCTGTCATGAAGAATAACGGAGTTGAGGGGGAATTACGGTCATTCTATCAATTGAATTTGTGCCGACTGGTCGCGTTGATAACCGTTAAAAGCGAGTTGGCATTGTCTGACTTAACCCAAAGACGCTATTTATAGTCCATAAAACCACAGCGTAAATAGAGGGGTGAGAAAAGCCAACAATAGGGTTAGGGGCAGACCAATGCGGACAAAATCCATAAAGCGATAGCCGCCGGGGCCATAGACCATTGTATTAGTTTGATAACCAATGGGGGTGATGTAGCTATTGGAAGCGGCAAAGGTCACCACAAACAAAAACGCCATCGGTTGCAGGTTTAAGGTTTTGGCGACTTCAGCGGCGATCGGCAACATCAGCACAACGGTGGCATTGTTAGACAAAATTTCTGTCAGGATGGCGGTGGCGACATAAAACATGAGCAGTAGGACATAGCCGGAAAGATGCCCCCCCACATTGACAAAGTAGGTTGCTATCCATTCCGTTGTACCAGAATTTTCCATCGCGGTACCGAGGGGGATTAAACCGGCTAACAAAAAGATAATGTCCCAGCGCACTGCGCCGTAAATCTCCCCCGGTTTGAGGCAGCCGGTGATCACCATCAAAATCACCCCGATTAAACTAGCGACCATAATCGAGAGCCAATCGAAGGCGGAAACCAGCACGACCCCAACGACAATGGCGATCGCCGCTTTGGCCTTATCTAAGCGCACATTATCTAAAGTTTTTTCTTCAAGTACTAATAGCTCCCGCGTAGTTTGTAGCCCTAAAAAACTTTCCCTGGGGCCTTGAAGCAAGAGCAAATCACCGAACTTTAATTGTACTTTTCCCAATCGTTGACGAATTAACTCTTCTCCCCGACGAATCGCAATCACGGTGGCATTATACCGCTGTCGAAACCGCAAATCTTTCAGGGTCGAACCGATTAAACGAGAGTTAGATAAAATAAGAACTTCGGCCACTTTTTCTTCGGCGGATTCCAACGCTTTTTCTGCCTGGGTTTCCGCATCCGCAAATTGAACATCAGCAACAATTTCCACTCCCCGCTCATCCTTAACCCGCAGTAAATCTTCCCGTCCTCCCCGTACCAATAAAATATCACCGACGTTTAAAACCTTATCGGCTAAGGGTTGGGGAAAATGGACATCATTATGAATAATTTCTAAGATATCCAAGTCAAATTTTCGCTGAATACCGCTTTGACGCAGGGTTTGACCAATCAGGCTGGAGCGGGGCGGAATGATAATTTCACTGACATAGTCTTTTAATTGATATTCATCCGCAATACTTCCCCCGGCGATCGGTTTGCGGGCAGGGAGAATTTTGGGGGCAAATAAAGCCAGATAAATAACCCCTAAGCCAAAAGTAAACAACCCCAGAGGCGTAAATTCAAATAAATTAAATTCCCGGCCAATTAACTCCTTTGCTAAGCCACTGGCTAAAATATTGGTGGAGGTTCCTAACACGGTAATCATACCGCCCAAAACCGTGACAAAAGAGAGGGGAATCAGAAGTTTAGATACCGATATTTTTCGCTGTTTTGCCCACTCTTCAACAATCGGCAAAAAAATAGCAACGATCGCCGTATTGTTAATAAACGCAGACATGGGCCCGACAATTGTTCCCATCAGGAGAATCTGCCGCCGGGGACTCTCTCCCCCAAACTTAATCAAAATATCCCGAATCACCTGAATAATACCAGTACGGGTGATTCCGTAACTTAAAATAAACATCGCCATCACCGTAATGGTGGCAGAGTTGCTAAAGCCAGCGACCCCTTCTTCCGGAGAAACTAAACCCAATAAAATCAAGACGAGGGTAACGACAATGGCTGTAATGTCGATGGGCAGCCATTCCAACACGAATAGAACTAACGCCGCAGCGATTACCCCCAGGGTGAGTAAAATTTGGTGCGATGCTAGCCACGCTTGCAAAAAGTCCATGTTTGATAAACTACTGAATCGTTGACTGAAGAGGGAAAGAAAAATTTACTTGTTTAACAATACCTGCTGTGGGTTATCCCCAAAAGTGTGGTTGCTAATATAACTCCAGCTTGCCTTGGGGGACTTGTTGACGCTGGGCATTAGCCACTTCGCCACAGGTGCGGGGGGTAGGAAAGAGTTTACCAGGATTAGCTAAATTATTGGGATTAAAACAGTGGCGTACCCATTGCATCGTTTCTAAGTCAGTTTCGTTAAACATCGCGGGCATAAAGCAATTTTTATCAATGCCAATGCCATGTTCCCCCGATAAACTCCCTCCCAATTCGACGCAGCGGGTAAGAATTTCACCGCCCAAAGCTTCCACCCGTTCCCATTCCCCTGCAACCCGATTGTCGTACAAAATTAAGGGGTGTAAATTGCCGTCCCCCGCATGAAAGACATTGGCAATGCGAAAGCCATATTTTTCCCCCAAAGCGTTGATATCCGCCAGAATTTGCACTAATTGGGTACGGGGCACGACACCATCTTGGACAAAGTAACTGGGACTGAGTTTTCCGGCGGCGGCAAAAGCGGCTTTGCGTCCTTTCCACATTTTGAGACGGGTTTCGGCATCATAGGCGATCGCCGGATTGCGAGCCCCATTTTGGCGACAAATTTCCACAACCTTAGCTTGATTGACCTCTACTTCAATCGGCAAACCATCCAATTCCACTAATAAAATGGCCGCTGCATCACGGGGATAACAATTGGTCGCTACCACATCTTCCACTGCATTAATGCTGAAATTGTCCATAATTTCCATCCCCGCTGGCACGATCCCCGCCGCAATAATATCGGCAACGGACTGGGCTGCGGCTTCGATGGAGAGAAAATCGGCGAGGACAACACAAATCGATTCGGGGGTTTTGAGAATTTTCAGGGTAATTTCCGTGGCAATGCCTAACGTCCCTTCCGAGCCTACAAATAGTCCCGTCAAATCGTAACCCGGCATTTCAGGAAGCTGTCCCCCCACCTCCACGACAGAACCATCGGGAATGACCAATTTTAAACCGAGGACATGATTAGTCGTCGTACCATATTTTAAACAGTGAACCCCGCCAGAATTTTCCGCAATGTTACCGCCAATGGAACACACAATCTGGCTAGAGGGATCGGGGGCGTAATAAAATCCCGCACCGCTTACCGTTTGGGTAACCCAATTATTAATGACTCCCGGTTGGACCACCACCGTCTGATTGTCGTAATCCACCGACAAAATTTGCTGCATCCGGGTGGTGACGATCATCACACTGTTTTCCCCTGGTAAGGCTCCCCCCGATAACCCCGTTCCCGCTCCCCGCGCAATCCAAGGCAGTTGGCGATCATGGCAAAGTTTAACAATCGCAGCCACTTGCTCCGTCGTCCGGGGTAAAACCACTAGGGCGGGGCGTTGTCGATAGCCCGTTAAACCATCACATTCATAGGTAAATAATTCATCTTTGCGCTTGATGACCCCGTTGCTTCCCACGATGCTTTCCAGTTGGGCGGCGATCGCCAAGAGATCTACTTCGCGGTGCGCCGTTGTATCGGTCTGGGAGGGTTTGGTGGTGGTCATAGGGGAACATCAGTAAGATGATTAGGTTCTGTTATTTTATGCTATTGCCCTGACCCTCATTTTTTACCTTTTCTGCTGGGTAGCGACGAATGACCTTCTTATTTTCCTTACTCCGTCCCCACGGCTTAACCCTTACCCTCATGGGGGGACTGAGTCTCTTATTGTTTAATCCCCCGATCGCCTCCCACGCAGCGGATCTCGCCGAAATCCCTGAATCTGTTACCCAATCCTCACCGTTACCCGAACGAAAACAGTTTCAACCCATCCCGTTGCAACCCACCTCTCCCTTTTGGCAATTTTCCAACGCAATCACCGTCACCGGCCCTAGCCACCTCGTTCAGCAGTTTTACACCCAAACCTTGACCCCCCAACAACTCGGTGAAGGCGATTCTGGGTGTTTTCTCTCCCAAAGTGCCACTATTCAACGCCGTACCCCCCAATCCGTTGCCGTCATTTTGACCCAAATGGGCAGTTGTGATGATTCCCTCAGTGGTCAACAAACCCGCGTTGATTTCAGTGTCCAAGGCGACGCTCAAGGCGATCAGTGGCAGGTGGACTGGGTTGGGCAGCGCAACCACTGTCGGGGTAAATTTTGGGTAAACCCTGGTCAGCCCTGTCCTTAAAATCTTTAAACAATCTAATAATCAATCATTATTTATGGGCACACCATGAGGATTTTTGCTCCCCAATTGTGTTAAATTTCGCCCCCATGTTCGACTTTTCAACCTTCAGCAGATCTTTACACAATCCCTATCGCAACAAACCAGGGAGGGCTAGAGTTTGCTAAAGTAAACACTACAAGTTTTACGTCAACTATTGTTAAGCAAAACAGCGACGCACTATGCCTGGGGATTATTATCAAACGCTCGGAGTGACGCGGGATGCCGGTAAAGATGAAATTAAACGAGCCTACCGTCGGTTAGCCCGAAAATATCATCCCGATGTAAACAAGGATGCCGGGGCAGAGGAAAAATTCAAAGAAATTAACCGGGCCTACGAAGTCTTATCCGAACCAGAAGTTCGCCAACGCTACGATCAATTTGGGGAAGCTGGGGTCAGTGGCGCAGGAGCCCAAGGCTTTGATGTGGGAGATATGGGCGGTTTTGCCGATATTTTTGAAACTATCTTTGGTGGCTTTGGCGGTGGCATGGGCACAGGGCAAACGGCCGGTCGTCGTCGTTCTGGCCCCACACGGGGGGATGATCTCCGCCTGGATTTAAAATTAACGTTCCAAGAAGCGGTTTTTGGTGGCGAAAAAGAAATTCGCATTCCCCACTTAGAATCCTGTAGCACCTGCAATGGCACGGGGGCAAAACCCGGAACCGGCGTTAAAACCTGCGGGACCTGCAATGGAGCGGGTCAAGTGCGTCGGGCCACTCGTACTCCGTTTGGCAGTTTTGCCCAGGTTTCAGCTTGTCCTGCCTGTAACGGCGCGGGGGAAGTGATTGAGGAAAAATGTGAAAGCTGCGGTGGGGCGGGTCGTAAACAAGAAACGAAAAAACTCAAAATCACCATTCCGCCGGGGGTTGATGACGGGACTCGCTTGCGGGTATCGCGGGAAGGGGATGCGGGGTTACGGGGTGGCCCGGCGGGGGATCTCTATGTTTATTTGATGGTGGAAACGGATAAGCATTTTGTCCGGGAAGGAATCAATATTCTGTCCGAACTAGAGGTGAGTTATCTGCAAGCCATTTTGGGCTGTCGCTTGTCGGTGCAAACAGTGGATGGGGAGGCGGAACTCACGATTCCCTCTGGAACCCAACCCAATACGGTTTTAACCCTGGAAAATAAGGGAGTGCCCAAGCTTGGTAATGCGACGATTCGGGGCGATCATCTCATCACCATTGTGGTTCAAATTCCCACCCGTCTTAATTCCGAAGAGCGGGAGTTATTGGAACGCTTAGCCACCATTAAGGGAGAAAGTCACGGTAAAGGCGGCTTAGAAGGATTTTTGGGGGGACTTTTCCATAAATGAGCCAAATTGTAGAACCTGTGTTGTTAGACTTGCGGGGAACGCCCTGCCCGATTAATTTTGTACGGACAAAGTTAAAACTGTCCCAAATGTCGCCGGGGCAAGTGTTGGAGGTTTGGTTGGATGGAGGCGAGCCGGTGGAGCAGGTTCCCCATAGTCTTTCCCTAGAGGGATATACTCAACAAACGTTGGCTCCATTGGCATCCGAGCCGGGTTTTCGGTTAACGATCGCCGTTATGCCCCTATCAGAATGATGGGTGTGTTTGGGATGGACTATGTCTAAGGCAACGGACGACGGCACAGTCATTGCAATCCAAGCCAATTATTATTGGGTACGGCTGGATCAGTTTCCCAAAACTCCCCTGTTGTGTACCCGCCGTACACGGTTAAAGAAAATTGGCCAGAAGGTCATGGTGGGCGATCGGGTCAAGGTGGAGTTACCGGCCTCTTTACTGCCATTAGTTAAACAAGGGCAACAGTCCGTTAATTTTGCCGATCTTGCTGAGGGCGATTTAGGGGCGATCGCCAAACTCTATCCCCGGCGATCAGTGTTAGAACGTCCCCCGGTGGCCAACGCCGAACAAATTTGTTTGGTGTTTTCCTTAGCCGATCCGCCGTTGGATGTGTGGCAACTGAGTCGATTTTTGGTGCAAGCAGAGGCTACGGGTTTAAGGATTACCCTCTGTTTAAATAAACGGGATTTGGTAGATGCAACTGCGATCGCCCACTGGCAGGATCGTTTACAGGGCTGGGGCTATGATCCCGTATTGGTCAGTGTTCACAACAGCGAAGGTTTAGAACCATTACGCCACCGTCTTGAGCAGGGAACCAGTTTAATGGCGGGGCCTTCCGGTGTCGGCAAATCCAGCTTACTCAACGCCCTAGTACCAGGGATAGAACAACGGGTCAAGCAGGTTTCTGGCAAATTACGCAAAGGCCGCCACACCACCCGCCATGTGGAACTGTTCACCTTACCCAATGGGGGCTTGTTGGCGGATACGCCGGGCTTTAATCAACCAGATTTAGTCATTGATGGGGCCAAGTTAATCCAGTTATTTCCCGAAGTGCGTCATCAAGTCACCACCCAAAGCTGTTTTTTCAAAGATTGCTTACACCGGGGGGAGCCGGATTGTGCGGTCAGTTCAGATTGGGAACGGTACGAACATTATTTAACTTTTTTAGCCGAAGCCCTGCAACAACAAACCCCCGAAGGTCAGCGAGACTCGGAAATTGGGGTTAAGACCAAAACGGGCAGTGATGGCCAGGAATACGGGGAACCGAAATTAGAACCCAAAAAATATCGTCGCCCTTCCCGCCGTCAAACCCATCAAGATTTACAGGAATTTTATGGAGAAGACGGGATTGAACGGTTACGGGAGGAAAGCGAGGAAGAGGAGCCTTAACAGCGGCAGCCATTAGTCTGACCCCAGGGACAAAACGATCCCCAATCTGCGATGAAGTTGGACTCAAAGCGGTGATTGGCGATCGCCGCCGTTGGTAAACCAGTCAATTTTCCACGTTGTTAGAAAGTTTGGCTCCCCCCTTGGCGGCGTTGTTAGCCTGGCTCAGTTTTGGGGAAGTGATTCCAGGGATGGCTTGGTTAGGCATTTTTTTAATGGTGGCGGGGGTAACTTGGGTGATCATCGAACGCACTACGGATACTGCGGTGGGTGACAAACATCCTTATCGGGGCATTATTTGGGGATTATTGGCGGCGTTGGGGCAGGCTAGTGGTTCGGTCATGTCGCGTTTTGCTTTTACTACGGCGGAGCTTGATCCCTTCTGGACAATCGCTGATTGTGGGGGGAAGCTTTGGGCGATCGGCTAACGCTAGATTTAACCGGATCAAGTGATGCTTCGTGAAGATTGGCTAAAGGCTGACTTCAGTCCATGATAATTGTCCAGGCTAATGGGACAGCGATGATTCGTAACAGCTCAACTTAGGATTTGAGGCTAACAGAAGGATCAAGCCTACAATGGGGGAGCGTATTCTTCTGAGCAAACAATATGCCTCTCTGCGAACTCTTGCCCACTATCAATCAACTCTCCCATCAAGATAAATTACGCTTAATTCACATTCTCCTACTTGCGGTAGCCAGAGAAGACGGGTGCAACTTGGGGCTTGATGAGGACGAAGTAGTCAAAAACGACCTCCTGAATCAGTTAACATCAACCGAAGCAGTCCTGTGGTCTCCCCAAGCAGATCCTGCCTCAATTCAAGCTTTATCAGACCTTTTAACCACGGCTCAAGTAAAAACTAATGCGTGACAACGCTCAACGTTTCTCATTCACGGAGCGTATTGATAGCTTTGGGCGCTCATCAATTATGCCGTATTTGCCCCTGACTCTTTCGGCTGGTGGAAATTCCATCGAGGTTTCGGCACTGCTCGATACTGGGGCAAGCGTTAATGTTTTGCCCTACGAGCTTGGCTTACAACTAGGGGCGATTTGGGATGAGCAAACCGTTCGGGTTCAGTTGAGCGGAAACTTGAGTGCAAGCGAGGCAAAGGGTTTAGTTGTTTCTGGTACAGTTGCCCAATTTGACCCTGTCTTGCTGGTTTTTGCTTGGACACAAGTGAGAGATTTGCCTGTAATTCTTGGTCACATGAACTTTTTTGCAGAGTTTAACGTTTGTTTTTACCGGCACGAGTTAGCTTTTGATGTTCAATCAAGAGCCAGATAAAGGAGACCTTGCCACCTTCAGAACGCCATTTTCTCCCCTTTGCCTGGCGTTGGGTTTTGGTGTTGGTGGGAACGGCCTTTGCCAGTACATTTTTGGCGATCATCGGACAGCAAACGGCGTTGAAATACGCCCCCGCAGGCATTGCCCAAGCCTTATGCCTTATTAGCCACTAGTCCTTTGTTTATTTTGCCCATTGCGGCCTGGTCTGGGGAAAAACTCAGTTTTCGGGCGGTCAGCGTAGCTGCACCTTCGGTGTCCGCCGGGGTGGGAGTTGCTATGACGGGGATTATGCTGTTGTTGTTTAATCGCTGATTGTGTAGGGGTTTAACGGGATCAAGCTATAGGCTTTGTGACGGTTGGTTAAGGATTGACCTGGGATAGCAGGCTAGAGGTAAATTTATGACAATGTTGTCTGTCAACCCTGAAAGACGACAATTATTGGTGCTTCTTACAGTACCCTCATCTGCCTAACACGCTTTTAAAAGTAATGTACCGAAATTTTCTTGCGATCACTCCATTTAGGAATGATCGCAAGAAAATTTCCACATATCGTTACTTTAAAGAGTGTTATACGGAAATTTTCCGTATAATCAATAGTTATATTTTTCAAATGGAAATGATAGATGCTCGATAAAATTAAGTTGAAGTTTGGAAGTGCAGCGTCAGAAGAGCCTCTCAATCTTTCTGTTACACCAATAACCGTTTTTGTTGGGCCTAACAATTCAGGAAAATCAAAAGCATTGAGAGAGCTTCACCATTTTTGTCGAGAAGGTCGCCTTGATGCTCGAGGTGTAATCATTGAAGAAGCCTTGCTGAAGGACATAGAAGAAGACAACTTTTATAAAAAATTGTCCCATTTAGAAAAAGAGCCGAATGAAAATGAATCACTGCCAGAAGGCAATATGATCGTTGGAAATTACCAAGAACGGGTACAAATTCGAAAAGAAAGCCTCACCCAAGCAGTTGGGCAAGTTAACAATGGACACTTTAGGGAATGGTTTTGTCAATGGTTCTTAAAATTCAACACCTTGCTCTTAGATGGACAAGGTCGAATGCAGCTGGTCAGAGAACAAACTGGAGGAAATTTGCAATCCCCCCCGCATAACAGCTTAAGCGCATTATTTAGAGATGATGAAAAGAGGAGAGAAGTACGAAGAATTGTCAATGACGCCTTTGGTCTTTATTTCGTAATTGATCCTACTGATCTGGGAAAGTTAAAAGTACGGTTTTCTGAAGAAGCTCCAAAGAATGATATGGAGGAGCGGGGCGTTCATGCAGAAGCTGTAGAGTTCCACAGTAAGGCAAAGAAAATAGAAGAACTTAGCGACGGCGTCAAAGCGTTCACGGGAATCGTACTTGAGCTTGTGGCTGGTGATCCAATGGTTTTGCTGGTAGATGAACCGGAAGCGTTCCTTCACCCATCTCTTTCCTATAAGCTTGGGAAAGAGGTATCTATTACAGCCTCGGAACAAAACAAAAACATATTCGTTTCCACTCATAGCTCTAATTTCATAATGGGATGCGTTCAATCAGGCGTTCCCATCAATATTGTGAGGTTGACATATTCACAAGGCTCAGCAACAGCAAGACTATTACCTAACGAAAAGCTTTTACAATTAATGCGGAACCCGCTATTGCGTTCTACAGGTGTCGTGGATGGATTATTTTATGAGACTGTAATAGTCACTGAGTCGGATGCTGATAGAGCTTTTTACCAAGAAGTTAATGAAAGGCTATTAAAATACTGTCCACAAAAAGGAATAAGCAATTGCTTGTTTATTAACGCACAAAACAAGCAGACAGTATATCAAATAATAAAGCCGCTACGAGAGTTAGGGATACCTGCTATAGCAATTGTTGATATAGACATATTGAAAGAGGGCGGGCAGGTATGGAGCAACTTTCTGGGTAGCGGTTTTGTCCCACAAATATCTCAGGCCCCATTAGGTTCCATTAGACAAGCGATTAAGCAAAAGTTTGCTGATCTATCAATTGACATGAAAAAACAAGGAGGTATTTCATCTTTGCCATCTGACGAAAAGGAAGCTGCTCAAAATCTGCTTGGACAACTTGAAGAGTATGGCTTGTTTGTAGTTCCAAATGGGGAGCTTGAAAGCTGGCTCAAAGAGCTTGAAGCATCAGGTCATGGGCCAAAGTGGTTAGTTGAAGTTTTCGAGAAAATGGGGGAGAACCCCGATTCAGCTGACTATGTAAGACCAGTGGATGGGGATGTATGGAATTTTATTGGAAGCATCAAAAAGTGGGCGAGTTCAGTCAACCGAAAAGGTATACCTGCCAAAATATAAGAGGATGTTTGAAAAGAGTCTGGCGGAACGAGAGAATGGGGGTTTCGGGCGCTGTTTCTCAACGGAAGAATCAGTCTTTCAGCGATCAAGTCAGACTTCTCAAACGCCCTCTAACATGGCGCTCAACCGGAGCACGGTTACATGTTTTTTCAGCTTTCCGTGCCGCGCCCGGTTAGCTTTACGTTAGGGATAAGAAATTTATCAGTAGGCGATCTAGTAACGGATTTGCTTTCGGTTTGTTGATGGTAATGCTTATGATGCCGAAATTTGTGACTATCATTAAAGGACGGTGAAACAGATGAGCATTCGAAATAAAGGTATGAAGCGTAGGCCAACTCATCCGGGCAAGATGTTGCGTGAAGATTTTCTACCCGATTATCAATTGACCGTCTCGGGCTTGGCAGAATCCGTTGGGGTTTCCCGGCAGTCCATTAATGAACTCCTGCTGGAGCGTAGAGCGGTAAGTCCAGAGATGGCTTTGCGGCTTGCACGACTCTTCGGAAATTCGCCCGAGTTTTGGTTGAATGCACAGCAAGCAGTCGATCTATGGGACGCGGCCCAGGCGATTGAGAAAGATATTGGCAAAATTCAGCCACTCAACGTTGCTTAACAAGTGCGTGAAGCGGATGCAATGTGAATAAAGTGCCTAAAACTAAATGTTTTACAGGTTTATCTGTAGGCGATCGCCATTGAGCAGACCAACAACGAATTTAGCTAGGGAGTTAGATCTCTTAACGGATGGGAAACCCAAATTTTGGGGTTAAAACGGCACTGTCATAGCTTAGGTTGGGACTCTTCCCCTGACTCATCACTAAACTGTTGTCGTTCCTGCTGCACCAAGGGATCAGCCTCCAGGCTGGGGAAAGTGGCGAGTTTTGGTTTACGTCCGAAATTACGGATCATAGGCCAACCCTGTTGTTGCCACCAACCAACGATGCCATTGGGTAAAACGGTGACCACAATCAGGAATAGTGCCCCTTGGAAAAAGAGCCAAACGGCGGGAAATTGTTCGCTCAAACTGCTTTGGGCTAGGCGGACTAATAGGGTTCCCAACACCGCACCGACTAACGTGGCCCGCCCCCCCACGGCAACCCAAATGACCATTTCAATGGAAAAGGCTACATCCATAATACTGGGGGTAATAATGCCCGTTTGCACCGTATAAAGCCCCCCA